>Ga0335081_10023218_pt1 | contig 10034 bp, 10 predicted proteins | sample Lox_Sample_35_FD_206713 | JGI IMG/M metagenome (GOLD analysis project Ga0335081, IMG submission 206713) | Soil microbial communities from Loxahatchee National Wildlife Refuge, Florida, United States - Lox_Sample_3.5 | ecosystem: Environmental > Terrestrial > Soil > Wetlands | place: USA... | reverse complement strand
CTTCATTCGGGCAAGTTGTTGAGCCGGGAGTTACAGACCCACAACGCAGCATGGATCTTTCGCTGGAACAGTGGGTGGAAAAAGGAACCGCACCGACGACGATCATCGCTTCAAAATTTGAAGGCCAGGATCGAATCCACGCCGTCATGACGCGACCGCTGTGCCCCTATCCGCAGTCAGCAAAATACAAAGGCACGGGGGATACAAACGACGCCGCGAACTTTACCTGCACAAAATAGAAATTCAATAACCACTAAGGACACGAAGGAGCACGAAGGAAAATCGATCCAAGAGATTTCCTTCGTGTCCTTTGTGGTTGATCGCCTTCACCGGCTGTACTGATTCTTCTTCTTATCCTCGTGTCGCTCGATCCCAAGTTGGATCAGCCGGTCGATTAAATCGGAATACTCCAGCCCAGATGCTGCCCACAGCTTGGGATACATGCTGATCGCCGTGAATCCCGGCATGGTGTTGATCTCGTTCAAGTAGATTTTCTGGGTCTTGGGATCCATCAGGAAATCGACGCGCGCTAACCCGGAGCAATCCACCGCTTTGAAGGCTCTGACGGCCAGCTCCTGGACTTTCTTCGTCTGCGCTTTCGTCAGCTTCGCCGGAATGATGAGCTGCGAACCTTCATCGAGATACTTCGCATCGTAGTCGTAGAATTCTTTCACCGGCACGATCTCACCGGGAATCGACGCGATCGGATCGTCGTTTCCTAGCACCGAACATTCAATCTCGCGCGCCTTCTCCTTATTGCCGCCAACACCTTGCTCGATCACGATCTTGCGGTCGAACTTGGCGGCTTCTTCAATCGCGGGCCCAAGTTCCTTGCGGTTGTGCGCCTTGCTGATGCCAACCGACGATCCCAGATTCGCAGGCTTCACAAACACCGGGTACTTCAGCTTCGCGACCTGTCTCTCGACTTTCTTCGAATCTCTTTCCCACGCGCTCCGCAAAACCGTCACATGTTTCACGATCGGAATTCCAGCCGCGATAAACAAAGATTTCATGATGTCTTTGTCCATCCCGGCCGCGGAGCCGAGAACGCCGGCGCCAACGTAAGGAATGTCGGCCAGTTCGAGCAAGCCCTGAATCGTGCCGTCCTCGCCGAAAGTTCCGTGGAGCACGGGAAAGATCACGCCCACATTAATCGCGCGATCGGAAGCGCGGCGCATAAGTCCCGCGTCCGTCTGAAATGGCACCAACCCGCTCTGGCGATGCACCGGCTCCGGCGGCACCACAACCGCCTCGCCGCGCGCCAGCACAGCGGCGGGCTGAGTAAGGTCGGGATCACCGGCGCGCAAATGCCTCGGCTCGATCACCAGCTTACCGGTCAGCAAGTTTTCGGCGTGCTCGGCAGTCAGCCAGCGGCCATCTTTGGTGATGCCGATGGGCACCACTTCATATTTCTCTTTGTCGATTGCGTTAAGAACCGACGCGGCCGAAAGCAAAGAGACTTCATGCTCTCCACTGCGCCCACCAAACAGGACTCCAACCCGAAGCTTTTCCATGACGACTTAGTGTGGACGGGAAGAAAGGATTCCGTCAATCGCACAGGTGGTTCCAGAGAAGAACAATCAGCCACGGATTTCCACGAATGTGCACGGATAAGTCTCTGTATTTTCTTACTTGATCCGTGTAGGCCCGTGAAAATCTGTGGCTAAAGGATCTTCTTCCCGAACGCCGACAAAGCCAACTCCACCGCCAGGTCTGCCGTGCGATTGTGCTCATCAATGACAGGATTCACTTCAACAATTTCAAAACTCAGCATGCGGCCGTGGTCAGCAATGATTTCCATGGCGAGGTGCGCCTCGCGGTAGGTCGCGCCGCCGCGCACGGGAGTACCAACGCCCGGCGCGTCTTCCGGGTCCACCCAGTCCATATCGAGCGAGATGTGATATCCGGCCGTGCCTCGTCCCGCCATGCGCAGAGCTTCTTCCATCACCGTGCGCATGCCACGCTCGTCGATATCGCGCATGGTAAAGACGCCGATTCCGGCGCGACGAACATTTTCTTTTTCCACCGCATCAATGTCGCGCACGCCAACGAGAACGCAGTTGTCCGGTTTCACTTTCGGAGAAAAATCGTAGATGTTTGCCAGTTCCCCAGGCCACAAGCCCATCAGCGCGGCGAGCGGCATCCCGTGCACGTTGCCGCTGGGAGAAGAGTCTGGCGTGTTGATGTCCGTGTGCGCGTCGATCCATATCAGCCCGACACTCTGATTCTGCCGGCGATAAAACTCGGCGACTCCCGAGACCGTGCCCGCCGCCATCGAATGATCCCCACCCAGCGCCAGCGGAACTTTCCCCGACTCCAGCGTCTTTACCACCAGTTCGGCATGCTTGGTGCAGGTAGCAGTGATTTCTTTCAGGTACTTCGCGTTCGCAGCGCCTTCCTTCTTCTGTTCAGGAATGGCGACTGCGACGTTGCCGCCGTCCTCGACCTGATGCCCCAACGCCTCCAGCCGCGCTTCGAGGCCCGCAACGCGAACCGCCGATGGGCCCATATCCACACCTCGGCGGGACTGGCCCAAGTCGAGAGGAACGCCAATGACGCGAATCTTGCGGGCAGTGATGTTGGTGGAAGCAGTTGCGGTCGTCATTTGACTATCTGACCATCTTGTTTCGGATTCACCGCCGAGGCCGCTGAGTTCGCAGAGTCAGGAAAGTCATTTACGATTCTCTTCAGCCCGTTCTTAAGAGCACGACGTATAAATTTAGAAGCAACCCTACTTTCTTTCCGGCGAGACGGAGATAGGAAAGCAATTGAGCGTCGTGGATGGGCGCCAGGCGATCGACAGCCTTAACCTCAACGATCACCGAGTCCTCGACCACCAAGTCCAGCCGATATCCGCAATCAAGCTTCACGTCCTTGTAGATCAACGGCAAGGGCTTCTGCTGCCCAACCTTGAATCCTGACTGTCGCAGTTCATAGGCAAGGCAGGTTTCATATGCGGACTCAAGCAAGCTGGGCCCAATCCGTCGATGCACCTCAATGGCAGCGCCAATGATGCGACGCGTGATCGAATCGAGCCTGTCCTTTTCTTCCATACTCGGCGAACTCCGCGTGCTCGGCGGTGAATCTTACGGATACAGCCGGTACAACATCCTCGGAAACGGAATCGTCTCGCGCACGTGCTCGAGCCCGCAAATCCACGCCACCGCGCGCTCAATCCCCATACCGAAGCCGCCGTGCGGCACGCTGCCGAACTTGCGCAAATCCAGATACCACTTGAACGCCTCTTCCGGCAGCCCATGCTCGTGGATGCGTTGCAGCAGCAGTTCGTGAGACGCCATACGCTGCGAACCGCCGATGATTTCTCCGTAGCCCTCGGGAGCCAGCACGTCGACGCAGAGCGCAAGTTCCGGACGCTGCGGGTCCGGCTCCATGTAGAAGGCCTTCACCTTCGCCGGGTAACGATGCACCATCACAGGCTTGTCGAATTGCGCGGAGAGATAAGTCTCATCCGGCGAGCCTAAGTCGCCACCCCATTCGAACTTCGACTCCAGTTTGCCCTCGGCGTGGCCCTCCTGCAGATTCTTGACGGCATCGTCGTAGCTGATGCGCGGAAACGGCGCCTCGATTTTTTCCAGCTTCGAAATATCCCGCCCGATCGTCTGCAAATCCACCCGCCGCCGCTCCAGGCAGCGCTTCACGATGAAGCTGATCAGCCCTTCCGCCAGCTCCATCACGTCGTCGAGCTGCGCATATGCGACTTCGGGTTCGACCATCCAGAACTCGGTGAGATGCCGGCGCGTCTTCGATTTCTCCGCGCGGAACGTCGGGCCAAAGGAATACACCTTCCCCAACGCCATGGCCATCGCTTCGGCGTAAAGCTGTCCCGACTGCGTGAGAAACGCCTTGTCCTCAAAATAATCGACCGGAAAAAGAGTAGTCGTTCCTTCACATGCCGCCGGGGTAATGATTGGCGGATCGGTGAGCGTGAATCCGTTGCCATCAAAGAAGTCGCGCGCCGCCTTGATGATCTCGGCGCGCACCCGCAGAATCGCTGCCTGCCTCTGCGAGCGCACCCACAAATGGCGATGCTCCATGAGGAAATCGGTGCCGTGCTCTTTCGGCGTGATGGGATATGGATCCGATTCCGGCACACGCTGTACGACCTGCACGTTGGCCACGTCAAGTTCGTATCCGCCGGGAGCGCGTTTGTCAGCACGCACCTTGCCTTCGACGATCACGCTCGACTCCTGCGTGAGCGTCTTGATCGCGTCGAATACTTCGGGCGTCACTGCGTTCTTGGGCACAACGCCCTGAATGATTCCCGACCCGTCGCGGAACTGTGGAAACAGCAGCTTCCCGCTCTCGCGCAGGTTATACAGCCAGCCGCGAATCGTAACAGCTTGGCCGTCGTGCTTGCCGATCTCGGCGATGGTCGTAACAGGTGATGGCATGATGAGATCTTGTAATTGATTAATCTAGCAATTGGGTGATTGAAAATCGCGTCCGGCGGAGCCGTTCAATTATTCAATTACAAAATCACCCAATTATTAAATTGCTTCCAGCTTGTCGAAAGTCTCGCTCAACTTTTCCAGCGGATTCACTTTCTCGTCCTCGTTCAATTCCAGCAGCAGTGGAGGTCTTTGCGGCGCCGAGCGCAACAATTCGATGGCCTCTTTCCAAACGATCGTTCCTGCCCCAGGCCACAAATGCGAATCCTTCATCTTGTCGTTGTCGTGCACATGCGTGGAGCAGATGTGACTCCGCAGAATCTCAAACGACTCGCTCACGGAATTCATCATGTGCGCATGGCCGAAGTCGAAGCAGACGCCAACATCATCGAAGTGCGCGTTATGGATCATCTCCACCAGGCGATCGGGAGTCGACAACTCGTTCGGAATGTTCTCCAGCAGAATCCGCACGCCCAGCGGCTTGGCAAACGCACGCAAGTGCTCGATGGAAGTCATCGCCGCTTCGAATTTCTTTTCGCTGAAGTCCTCGTTGGGCGTACCCAGATGCTGCACCAGAAAACGAAACGGAATCTGCTCGGCGATCTCCAGCGCTCGCTTGATCTCATCCATAGCCTCGACACGACTCGCACGATCCGTCGACGCCACATTCACAGGCGGAGCTCCCGCGCGGCCCCACTCATAATCCGCATAGAGCGGCGAATGTACCGAGTGCAGAGGAACTCCGCTACCGCGAAACCATTCGGAAATTTCCTTCACGTGCTGCTTGCGATTCGCGTAGTCCAGATGCTGGCGCGCTGCGAATATTTCTACAGCCTGCACGCCGCTCCGCAGCAGCCCGTCGAGGATTCCTGGGTGCAGCCGCTCTTTCACGAAGAGATAAGTTGAGACTGCTTTCTGCATGGGCGTCCTTCAGATGTAACGATAGCTTTCTAGTATCCCACAGCCTTGCCGTTGCTATTCCTCCCATCGGTCGCTCCCAGCCGATCGCCCGTCTTCTCGTCAACCGCAATGCACTCCGCGTCGCTCCAATACGGCGCTCCTTCGCCCAGGCCGATCTGAATTTTGTATCCCATTCTTCGCAGAATATTCAGCGCGTCGGGCGAGAACCACTTCTCCACGTTCACCACATCCGGAAGCCACTGATTGTGAAAGCGCGGAGCGTTGACCGCCTCTTGAATGTTCATCCCATAGTCGACAACGCCCATCAGCACGTTCGCAACGGTAGTAATGATCTTGGAACTACCCGGAGAGCCGAGCACCAGCACAGCCTTCCCGTTGTGCACGACAATCGTCGGCGTCATGGACGACAGTGGCCGCTTGCCCGGCCCAATCGCATTGGCCATTCCTTGAATCAGCCCGTCCCCATTGGGGACGCCGGGCTTCGCCGAGAAGTCATCCATCTCGTCGTTCAGCAGAAAACCCAGTCCGTCAGCGGTTACGCGCGACCCGAACCAGTCGTTGATTGTGGTCGTCACCGCCACCGCGTTGCCCTCCGCATCGACGACAGAATAGTGCGTAGTGTGGTTCGATTCGCGGGGCATCAGCGCCGGAGGGTGAGACTCCGCGTACTGCTCGAGCTCGCTGAAAATCGCGGGACGATTGAGTTCCTTGCTCGGACTCGCGCGCGCCGGATCAATCGTCTCCCGCCACGCTCCCGCATATCTCTTGTCCACCAGTTGCGCCACCGGGATCTTGCTGAAATCCGGATCGCCCATAAATTCCGCCCGATCGAAAAACGCCCGGCGGAATGCTTCCACCGTGTAGTGTACCGACTCCGCCGACCGGCTCTCCATCTTGGCCAGATCGTATCCCTCGAGAATGTTGAGCGATTCTATGAGCACCGTGCCGCCCGACGAAGGAGGAGGCGCACTGATCACTTCGTATCCGCGATACGACCCGCGCACCGGTTCGCGCTCTTTCACCTCGTAGTGGGCGAGATCGTCGACCGTGATCAGTCCGCCGCCTTTTTGCATAGCTGCTGCCAGTTCGCGCGCAAGATCGCCGTGGTAGAAATCATCTGGCCTATCTGCGATGCGATCGAGTGTGCGCGCCAGATCCGGCTGGCGGAAGATCTCGCCGGGCTTGTAGTAGTCCCCGTTGCGCTGGAACACGCGGTGCGATTCGGAGAACTTTGCCAGATAAGAGTCCTGCAAATCCTGCGCCTCGCCCCAAGTCAACGCAAATCCGTCGCGTGCCAGCTTGATGGCAGGCGCCATTACCCGCTTGAGGCTCAGCTTGCCGAATTTCCTTTCGGCGTAAACCATCCCCGCTACCGAACCCGGAACACCAATCGATTTGTAGCCGATTTCGCTGGCGCCCTCGATCACATTGCCCTGCGCGTCGAGATACATGTCGCGCGTCGCCGCTGCCGGAGCCTTTTCTCGGTAGTCGAGAAAATGCGTTTTGCCATCGGCCATGCGGATCAGCATGAATCCGCCTCCGCCGATGTTCCCCGCCGGAGGATGCACCACCGCCAACGCGAATCCCGTGGCCACCGCGGCGTCAACCGCATTTCCACCCGCCTGCATGATGTCCACCCCAACCTGCGACGCCAGGGCGTGCACCGTCACCACCATGCCGTGCTGCGCATGGACGGGATGCGTCGAGGCGCTCGCCGGCACCACCGTCAAGGCAGTCAGTAGAAACAGAATCAGGGCTTTATGGGGAGATCGCATGCCTGGGAATATGGAATTCGACAAGACTCTTGAGGCTAGCCGAGCCAAGCGGGCAGAGTCAAATCCGCGGTGCGCTCAGTTGCGTTTCCGCTTCTTCGACTTTGACTTCGGCGCTTTGGCCGCAACCATCTCGTACGAGCGCCGGATCCGATCCTTAAGCTCGCTCCACGGAAGCGCATCGAGCCGATTGAGAATCACCCACTTGTAGCGCCCCACGTAAGGCGCCGGCTCTATGCCCTCCCGCTCGATCATCTCGGCGAAAACCTCGGGCTCGCACTTGAAACACAACTTCTGCGGAACCGCCGTCAGCGCAAGCGTCGCGAAAATCTTGCCGCGAACCTTGAAGCAAAGGTCGTCGCCCCACTGCAGGTTCTCGGTCGCATCGGGCAACTTGAGGCAGTAAGCGCGAATTTCATCCACGTTCATGACAGTTTCCTGTTGCCACCCTCGACTCGTCCGCTCACCGGACTAAATCAGGTTCGTCCAACGGCTAACCCCGCATTTCTGATATATTCTGCGGCCAGTCAGGAGATTCTACTGATGGACATTCACGGCGTCGCCCCACTCTTGCAGGTTTATGACATGCCTACTGCAATCCGCTTTTACCGCGACGTGCTCGGCTTCCAGGTCTGGGGTTCGTCGCAGCCTGGGGACGACTGCAACTGGTGTGGACTCCGCCTGCATGGTGCCGAAGTGATGCTCAACACAGCCTACGAGGCCGAGTACCGCCCACCCGCGCCCGATCCGTCGCGCATAGCCTCTCACGAGGATACATGCCTCTTCTTTGGCTGCAAGGATCTCGATGCCGCCTATCAGCACCTCCGCGCGCATGGTGTCGCCGCCAAAGAACCGAAACAGGCTCCATACGGCATGAAGCAGCTATGGTTCAAGGACCCTGACGGGTACGGCCTCTGCTTCCAGTGGCCGGCCACGCAGGAATTGCAGGACGAGTGGGAGAAGTCGTATGGAATCGAACCGAAAACAGTTTCGTAGAAGGCCGCAAACACTTCGCCCGGACTCAAGCGTAACAGCGGCTCGAAAGGCAAATTCGATGGCGCCATTAATTCGATGGCGTCATTCTGAGCGGAGCCGTCCTTCAGGCGAAGCGAAGAATCTCCCTCGCAACTGAATCCGCGTCGGGCAATAGGTTGCTGTGGCATCGCCTATGCGAGCTGTTTAATCACCGTAACCTTGCTGTAGGCCACGCGAAATCCCAGCCGCTCCGCATTCCGCTGCGATGTCGTTCCACCCTGCGTGACAACCACCGCATACTCGCATCCAGCCGCCACGGCGGCCGCCATACGCGCGCGCAGCAACGCCGTCTGCAAACCGCGGCCGCGGTACTCGGCCAACGTACCGGCTCCGCACAATGCAAAAACTCGGTGCTCTTGGATCACCAGGCCCGTGCCACAGGCCACCGTTTTTCCACCGACCGTCGCCACAAAGGCCAGCGCGTTTTCCATCTGATAAAGCGGCTCTATCAATCCTCGAAACGCTTCCGGCGCGCCGTCGGGAAAGAATGCGCTCTCGACGATGGCTCCGGTCACCGACGATTCTTCAGCATACGACCGCCGGACCTCGCACTCGGCCGGAGGCGTCGGAAGCTTTTCCTCCGCATCAAGTTTCCGATACAGCACGTTGTTCAGTTCCGCGATCGCGTATCCGCGTTCTTTGAACATTTCGAACACCGCCGGCTCGTGCATCGGAGTCAGGTCGACTTGCGACGGAGCTTTGCGCTCCCGATAGAACTGCTCGATGCAGTCCACGTCTTCTGCGGAAAGCGGACGGTCAAGCCCCGCTCCAGTCGCCCGCCCGATGGGTGATCCGAGCCCTGCAAAGACCATGTGGCCGCCGCAAATCTCCTGCTCCGCCGCGCCCACCTCGGGTCGCGTCGTCTGAAACACGCGTGCGTAATACACCTGCGGCATCTCCTCGCACGATTCCAAACGGCGAGCGAGTGCCTTATCGACAAATTGCATGGAAAAATCCTTTCGTTTGTTGGGACAACACAAGGCAAGAGCGCGCGCACGTGTCCGCCCTGCGCTCAGAAAAGCAGAAGCCGGATTAAAGGACGGCAGTCATAGGCAGGCTTGGACTATATCAAGTCTCCGCCCGATACCTTGAAACTTTTCAGGTGGCGAAGAACGCGAAGCTGTAGTTAAATCCCCAAAACAGGAGAATAACAAAATGGACACCGGAGGTCCCTACCTAAATGCAGCGCTTCTCTGCGAAAGGGTTCTTGTTGAGCGTGATGGAGTAATCACCGCAGTGCGCCTTATCGACCGTGTCACGGTCATGGCGCTATCGTCGGGAGCTCCGGCTCCCGAGCTGTTACCCCCGAGCAGCGTTTCTTTCCATCTGCTGGTCATAATGAGATCGGGCGTCTTTAAAGGAACAGCACCAATTAGGCTCGTCATTTACAGCCCTTCGGAAAAGGAAATCGGGCAGTCCAGTACCGATGCCTTCTTTGAAGGAGACGACCGGGGGGTGAATCTCATTTCCCCGCTGCAGTTCCAGGTAGCTGAAGATGGCCTTTACTGGATCAGCGTCTACTGCGCGGAAGAATTGAAGACACGGATTCCGCTTAGGGTCATCTATCAGCGGGTTAACCAAGGATCGATGTCGTGGCCACAAGGCCAGTAGTCATGAAAACATCAGGAGCGGGTTGCGTCGCGAGAACAAAAGCCGATATCGGCCTAGTCGCGCTGCTTGCTGAACTGGTTACGACCGATGAGGATTCCGATGCCGATATCGGACGCAGTTCGAGGGTCACAGTCGGAAGCGATGCGGTCAGAACTTCCTTGAATTCCTTTTCGCTCAGGTTGCAGGAGGACAGCTCTGCCAAAGTCAACTCTATTTGACCGACCAGAAGGCTTTCCCATTGTGACTGATCCCAAGTATTGGCGTCGAACCATGTCCGGAATTCTCT
>Ga0335081_10023217_pt1 | contig 10034 bp, 7 predicted proteins | sample Lox_Sample_35_FD_206713 | JGI IMG/M metagenome (GOLD analysis project Ga0335081, IMG submission 206713) | Soil microbial communities from Loxahatchee National Wildlife Refuge, Florida, United States - Lox_Sample_3.5 | ecosystem: Environmental > Terrestrial > Soil > Wetlands | place: USA: Florida... | reverse complement strand
ATCGCTCTTTTCCAACGTCAAGAATCTGCTGGTTGCGCTCCCCGTACCCGTGGGCACTTCTCCGCAGGGCGTGGCCGTGGACCAGGACAACGATCGCGCGCTGGTGGCCAATTCGGGCGACGGCACCGTTTCGGTGATCGACATTTCGCCCGCGAGCCCGACGTTTGGAACCGTAATTTCCACACTCACCGTGGGCAGTACGCCGCTGGGTGTCGGAATCGTGTCTCGCAGCGGCCTGGCCGTGGTCACCAACGGTGGCGCTTCCACCGCTTCGATCATGGATCTGACCACGAATCCCTTTACCGTGCCCTCCACGGTTAGCCTCGGCTCGGATCCCACTGGAGTCGGCATCAGTGAATCCCTGGGTGCGGCGATCATCACCAATACCAACAGCAACTCGCTCAGCCAGTTTGTGCTGAGTAACTCCGGCGCCCCGAGCCCAAGCGGTGTGGGCGTGGACAATGGCCCCATCGCCGCCGCAACCGCGCCGGATCTGAACTACGCCGTGGTTGCCAACGCCGGGGCCAATACGGCGGAGATTTTCAATATTGTTAATGGATCGCCCGCATTCCTCAACCGGGTCTCCAACATCTCGGCGGCGTCCAGCGTCGACTACGATCCGGTGAACCAGCTCTTTCTGGTCGAGTCCAGCGGCTCCAATACGATCGTGCTGGTGAACCCGGTCACCCTGCTGGAAAGCAGCATCCGCACGGGTGTGGACCCGACGTCGATGTCGTTCAACGTCCAGGATGGCGCGCTGCTCACCTTGAACGCGGGGAGCGGCACGCTTTCCATTCTGGATTTGCCGGCTCAGAAGGTGCGGGATGTGTTGCCGTTCACCGCCGGTACGTTGTATGCAATGGGCATCCACCGGCGGCTGGAGTACGTCATAGTTTCGGACCCGACGAACAACCAGGTCCTGGTGCTGCCCTTGCCGCGGTAAGCAGGCGAGAGTATACGTTGACCGGTTTGCAAGGCCCCGTCTATAATGTCCGTTTTGCATGGGGATTGATTTTGTGCAAGGAGATTTGATGAAGAACCCAGCCAAAGCTCTGTTGATTCCTGCCCTCCTCACGCTGGCCACGGCCTCCGTGTGGGCGCAAAGCTCCCCGCCGCCCGCGGCCGCATTGGGAGCGTCGAAAATCGCGATCCTGAACACCCAGGGCGCACTTTTTGGGACTGCAGAAGGGAAGCAGAAGCTCGCCGAGATTCAGTCGCAGTTCTCCGCGAAGCAGGCGGACCTGGAGAACATGCGAAAGAATCTGGAGGACCTCCAGAATCGGTTGACCAATGGGGCGCGCACCTTGAGCGATGAAGAACGCTCCCGCCTCGAACGGCAGGGACAACACCTCCAGGGACAGCTTCAGCGCAAGGAGCAAGAGTACGAGGCCGACATTAAGGAAGCTCAGCAGGACGCCATCGAAAATCTGAGCCGCAAGATAGGCCCTGTGGTTACGCGGTACGCGCAGGAAAATGGCTACCAGATCGTAATCGATGCACAGGTTTGCAGCATTTACTGCTCTCCCCAACTCGACGTTACCCAGGACATCATTCGTCTCTATGATCTGGCCAACCCAGTGAAGGGCGCAGCGCCTGCGCCTGGCAGGCCCGCACCGACTCCTGCCAAGCCGGCTGGGCAATCGACCCCCGCTCCAGCTAAGCCGAAGCCGTAGCCGCGATCGAACGCGAGCGCCACCCTCCGGCCAGCCCGGCTTGGGGACGTGGATGGGTGTCGCGCAGACGCCCGCGGCGCCGTTGGCTTGCTTTCCCGGAGGGGGTGCGGTACAGTGACCTTTCCGGGCGAGGGGTCGAACACCAGAGTGGGCGAAAGCCCACTTTTTTGTTGGCCGGGGCGACGGCCGCAATTGGGGTGTCCGTGCTCGCTGAGCTGGCGCAGGCGGCGCATGAAGAACGAGAAGATCGACAAGATTCGCGAGGCAGCCGAGCGGGTAGCTGGAGCCTCCGGGCTGGAAGTGCTGGACGTCGAATGGAAGGTGGGCCGCCAGCGCTTTCTGCGAGTGGTGCTGGACAAGCCGGGGGGTGTGAACCACGGCGACTGCGAAAAGGTGAGCCACGAACTGGGCGTGATCCTGGACGTGGAAGAACTCATCCCCGGCCAGGCAGGGTATGTGCTTGAGGTGAGCTCGCCGGGGCTGGATCGCAAGCTCACGCGGCCAGCGGAGTACGAGCGGTTTGTGGGGCGGCGCGCCAAGATTTCGCTGGCGCAGCCGGTGGAGGGCCAAACATTTTTTGATGGCCGTCTGGCAGGCTACTCGGATGGGCGCGTGCAGTTTGAAGCGAACGGGAAGGTGGTTGAGTTCCCGTTTGAGTGGATCCGGAAGGCGCAACTGGTTGTGGAGTTTTAGGCCGCGTAGGGCGCGGCCGGCCGAGGCAAGGGAGAGGCAGGAATGGCAAGTCCGCTGTCTCAGACAATTGAGCAGATCAGCCGGGAGAAGCACATCGAACCGGAGATCATCGTCGCGGCCATCGAGGACGCGATGGTGGTGGCCGCGCGCAAATACTACAAGACGGAGGAGGATCTCCGTTCGCGCTTCAATCCGGATACCGGCCACGTGGACGTGTTTGCCGTCCGCACCGTAGTGGAGAGCGTCGAAGATCCGGTGAAACAGATGACCGTGGCCGAGGCGCAAAAGTTCGATCCGCAGGCTGCCGTCGGGAGCGAAATCCTTTTTGCCAAGTCCACGGACGTGCTGGGCCGCATCGCCGCGCAGACGGCCAAGCAGGTGATCCTGCAGAAAGTCCGCGAGGCGGAGCGCGACACCATCTACAACGAGTACAACGGCCGCGTCGGCGAGATGGTGAATTGCATCGTCAAGCGAACCGAGGGCCCCGACCTGATTGTGGACATCGGGCGCACCGAAGCCCGCCTGCCCAAGCGCGAGCAGTCGCGGCTGGAGAGCTACAACCTGGGCGAGCGGCTTCGCGTGGTGATCAAGCTCGTGGAGCGCGCGGCGCGTGGACCGCAGGTGGTGGTCTCCCGCGCGGACGGCACGCTGGTGCAGCGCCTGTTTGAGATGGAAGTGCCTGAGATTTACGACGGCACGGTGCGGATCCGCGCGGTGGCGCGCGAAGCCGGTGAGCGCACAAAAATCGCGGTGGAGAGCCGCGACAAGGAAGTGGATCCGGTGGGCGCGTGCGTGGGCATGAAGGGCATGCGCGTGCAGTCCATCATCCGCGAGCTGCGCGGCGAGAAGATCGACATCATCCCGTACTCGGAAGAGATCGTGGCCTTCGCGCAGAAAGCGCTCTCGCCCGCCAAGGTGACGCGCGTCCAGATCGTGGACACCGAGGAGAAGCGGCTGGAAGTGATCGTAGAAGATACGCAGCTCTCGCTGGCTATCGGCAAGAAGGGCCAGAACGTGCGGCTGGCCAGCAAGCTGATCGGCTGGAACATCGACATCAAGAGCGAGGAAGAGAAACGGCAGGAGATCGAGGAGCAGATGACCGCGCTCACCGCTCCCGTTACACCGCTCTCCGACCTGAAGGGCGTGGGGCCGAAGACACTCGAGAAACTCGAGGCGCACGGCATCACGAATATCGAGCGGCTGGCAGATATGTCTGCCGAGCAACTGCTGGAGATTCCCGGAATCGGCGAAAAGATGGTGGAGAAGATCCGCCAGTCCGTGGTGGCGCACTTCGAAGGTCTGGAAGCCGCGCAATCCGGCGGAGAAGCCGCGGCTGCTGCGACCGAGCCTGCGGAGGGTGCGGAAGAAGCTGCGACTGCGGAAGCCGCGGGGCAACCGGAAGCCGAGGCTGCCGCGGCGGGAGCCGAAGGCGGCGAGGCGAGTGCGGCTCAAGAGGCACCCGCCGAAAGTGAAGGGAACAAGGGAACGGACGAGGGAGAAGCCGGCTGAACGGAATGACCGAGCACGCGCAAATCCGAATCAACGAACTGGCCCGCGAACTCGAGGTCAAGGCGAAGGCCATCCTCGATCTGCTGCCGGGCTTCGGCGTCACCGAAAAGAAAACGCATTCGAGCTCGATTGACGTGGACGTGGCGGAGAAAGTCCGCCGACGACTGCAGGGGGGCGACGAACCCGAACCGGAACCGGCGCAGGTCGTCGTCGAAGAGCCCGAAAAGAAATTCGAGAAGGAGATCCCCGCACCGGTATCCGTAGCGGTGGCTCCGCCGCCGGCGCCTCCCAAGGTGGAGGCACCCGTTCGTCCCGCGGTGAAGCCTCCAGTAGTCGTACCCGCCGAACCCGCACCTGCCGCGCCGCCCCAGCCGCTCGTGCAACGCCCGGCTGCGCCTCCAGTTCCGGCTCGTCCGGTCGCGCCACCGCCTCCGCTGCCGGCCAAGCCGCCAATCACAGCGCCACCGGCCACCACACCGCCGGCGCGTCCGCCGATTCGCCCGGCTACACATCCAGTAGCGCCATCTGCTCCGGTTGCTGCACGTCCGGCGGGCCAGCCGCTGGTGCAACGGCCACAGGCCATCAAGCCGCCGCTACCGTCGCTGCCGCCAAAGCCGCCCATCACTGCATCGCGCTCGGATCGCACATCGAGTCCGATGCCGCAGTTGCCACGCAAGCCTCCTATCCCCGGAACCGCGGGAGCGGCAGGCGCGCGTCCGGGACGTCCGCCGCGGCTCACGGCATCGCCGGGCGTGGCCATGGGCGTGGTGCCGTCGGCCAAGCCGGAGGTGGGCAAGCCGCTCTATCAGCGCAAGACGACCAAGTCCGCGGCGGCGCGTCCGCTGGCGGAGAAAAGATTCGAGGAAGGCGAGCGCAAACTGCACCCGGTGCGGGCGCGTGCGGAGGCTGCGGGACGCCGCGGTCCCGCGGGACGCAGCGGCGTTGTCGAGTTGCCCGCGCCTGCGCCACGCGAGCCGCGCGAGGTCACGATCACGGAAGGCATCAGCGTGCGGCAGCTCGCGGAAAAGCTGGACATCCGCGCCAAGGAACTGCTGGCCACGCTGATGACACGCGGAGTGTTCGCGAGCATCAACCAGCCGCTGGACGTGGCGACGGCGACCTCGCTCGCTGAGGCGTTCAACGGAATCGTGACGGTGAAGTCGTTCGAAGAGGAAGTGGTGGAAGAGGTTTCGCGCGAAGAGAAGACGGTGGGCATGGAGCCGCGCGCGCCCGTGGTGACAGTGATGGGCCACGTGGACCACGGCAAGACCAGCTTGCTCGACGCGATCCGCGAAACGAGTGTGGCGGCGGGCGAAGCGGGCGGAATCACGCAGCACATCGGCGCGTACGAAGTGCACGTGCACGACCGCAAAATCGTGTTCATCGACACGCCGGGCCACGAGGCGTTCACGCGCATGCGCGCACGCGGCGCGAAAGTGACCGACGTTGTGGTGCTGGTGGTGGGCGCGGATGACGGCGTGATGCCGCAGACGCTCGAGGCGATCAGCCATGCGAAAAACGGCGGCGTGCCGATCGTGGTGGCCATCAACAAAATCGACAAGCCGGACGCGCAGCCCGAGCGCGTGAAGCGCCAGCTCGCCGACCACGGCCTGCTGCCCGAAGAGTGGGGCGGCGACACGGTGATGGTGGAAGTCTCGGCCAAACAGAAAACGAACCTGGACAAATTGCTGGAAATGATTCTGCTGGTTTCCGATCTGCGCGAGCTGAAGGCTAGCTCCGCGGTGCCGGCGAGCGGGACCGTTCTCGAGTCGCGAGTGGACAAGGGACGTGGGCCGGTGGCGACGGTTCTGGTGCAGAACGGAACGCTGAACGTGGGCGACTTTTTCTTCTGCGGCGCCGTGTACGGAAAGGTACGCGCGATGTTCGACGACCGCGGCCATGCGGTACGCGCCGCGGGGCCATCCTCGCCGGTCGAGGTGCTGGGACTGCAGGGAATTCCGGAGGCAGGCGACAACTTCCAGGTGGCCGACGAAGTGAAGGCGCGGCACATTGTGGATTACCGGCAATCGAAGATCCGCGAGCAATCCCTGGCGCGCACGGCAACCGGACGCATCACGCTGGACCAGTTGCACGAGCAACTGAAGGCCGGCGAAGTCAAGGAACTGCCGATCGTGCTGAAGGCAGACGTGCAAGGCTCGGTGGAAGTGCTGAACGAGGTGCTGCCCAAGCTTTCGAGCGACGATGTAAAGATCAAGATCATCCATTCGAGCGTGGGCGCGGTGACAGAGACGGATGTGCTGCTGGCCTCGGCATCGAATGCGATCATCATCGCGTTCAACGTGCGGCCGGACCGCAAGGCCTCCGACCTGGCGCAGCAGGAAAAGGTAGACATCCGCACGCACACGATCATTTACGAGCTGACCGATGAGCTGAAAAAGGCGCTCGCCGGACTGCTCGAGCCGGTTTACAAGGAAGTGCATCTGGGACGGGCCGAGGTGCGCAATACCTTCCGCATCAAGGGCGTGGGCATGGTGGCCGGCTGCTACGTCACCGACGGGACCATCAAGCGCGACGCGGAGCTGCGCCTGGTGCGCGAAGGCGTGGTGGTGTACACAGGCAAGGTGAGCTCGCTCAAGCGGTTCAAGGAAGACGCCAGCGAAGTGCGTTCCGGGTTCGAATGCGGCCTGGGAATCGCAAACTTCAACGACGTGAAAGTGGGCGACGTGATCGAGTTCTTCACGGTGGAAGCGCTCGAAGCCGCCGCAGCGACGCGGGCCTGATCGTTCCGCCGTCCTGGAGCCCGTCCCGATGCTTCGGGCCGGGGATGCCGGGACACGGAGAGACAATCGATGCCCATTGGATTGCTCACGCTTGAGATTTACATTCCCGATGCCAGATCGCTGAAGGACAAACGCCAGGTGCTGCGGAGCCTGAAGGACCGGTTGCGGCGCCAATTCAACATCGCCATCGCGGAACTGGAAGGGCAGGAGACGTGGCAGCGCGCGGTGGTGGGCGTAGTGACGATTTCCGCGGATACGCGGCATCTGGAGGATTCGCTGGAAAAAGTAGCCAACGAATCAGAACGGTTGCTGGGCCGTGATCTGGTTGGCAGCAGCCTGGAAGTTCTGTGAGACGAGTTTCGCCAATCCCAAACAAGAGGCAGGACTCCGATGACCATCGTCCGTCACCGGCATGAACGAGTGGCAGAAGAAATCCGGCATGAGTTTGAAGCCATGCTCGCGGGAGAGCTGAAGGACCCGCGGCTGGCAGGCCCGCTCCGCGTGACCGAAGTGACGGTGACGCCCGACTTGAAGCACGCGCGCATTTTTCTCGCGGCATTTGGGACGCTGGAAGAACGGCGTGGAGTGCGCGATGGGCTGGCCGCGGCGATGGGATTTATCCGCAGCGAATTGGCGCAGCGGCTGGACTTGCGTCGCGCGCCCGAGATTCATTTTGTGGTGGACGCCTCGGGAGTCGAAGGCGGACGGCTGGACGAACTGCTGCACCACCCGCCGGAGTCCGGCAAGGACGCGTCCTGACGCCGGCCCACAATGCCACGCCAGCCCCAACCGCCGCCGCTTGACGGCGCACTCGTCATCAACAAACCGCGCGGACGGACTTCGCACGACGTGGTGGAAGTGGTGCGCCGGCTGCTTGGATTCCGGCAGATCGGGCATTTGGGAACGCTCGATCCGCTGGCGACGGGCGTGCTCGTGCTGCTGCTGGGACGTGCGACGCGGATGGCGCGGTTTTACTCCGGGCGGCGGAAGCGCTACGCGTCCACGATCCGGTTTGGCTACGCGACGGACACCTACGACGCGGACGGCAAAGCGCAGGGCGAGGATAAAGCTCCGCAGCTTTCGCGCCAAGAGATTGAACCGCTCGTTGCGGAGTTCACCGGACATCTGATGCAGATGCCGCCGGCTTATTCGGCGAAAAAAATTGCGGGGAGGCCGGCGCACGAATTGGCGCGGAAAAACAAGCCGGTGGAATTGAAGGCCGTGGAAGTGGATGTATACGAATTCCGGATCGAGTCCGTGGAAGGCTCGCGCGTGCGATGCGTGATCGAGTGCGGAGCGGGGACGTACATCCGTTCGCTGGCACACGATCTTGGGGCGCGGCAGGGAACCGGCGCGCACCTGGAAGAAATTTCGCGGGTGGCTGTGGGCGAATTCACGCTCGACCAGGCGGTGACGCTCGATGAGCTGCAGAACGCGGTGCGCACGGGGCGGGCGGCTGAGTTGATCATGCCGCTGGAGAGGATGCTTCCGGAGCTGCCGCGAGCGACGGTGCTGCCCGTGGTCGAGCGGCGCGTGCGGCACGGCGCGAAATTCACGCTGCCGCTCGCGCAGATCCAGCCGGCACAGTTCACGTCGCCGCCGGGCGCGACGTCGCATCTTGATTCCGGCCCGCCGGCGCCGCCGCGGCTGCGGGTGTTCAGCCAGCAGCAAAAGTTGATCGCCGTGGCGGAAGCGGTGGTGCCGCGGACCTACCAGCCCGTAGTCGTTTTCGACGCGACTCCGTAGCGAAATCCGAAAATACGAATTCGGTTGCATGGGCGGAAGAGCAGGTGTGTCTGGTGCCGCAGACGCATTCGTGTAAACTCAGCGGAACACAGAGACCGCCGGACAGCTCCCACCGTCACGGGCGCTGGGGCGAAGCGGGTGGCGTGGCCGGCGGATTCGCGGGGGCCGGTTGAGGCTGAGGCCGGAAGGGCGACGGTTCCTGGCCGGGCGCAAGCGGCCGGCCCGGCGTTGGAGCTTGACCCGGAACGGACTGAGGCTGCTCCGGCCGTTCGGATTCGCCACCGCCGGAACCGACTGCCGACTGGCGTTCGTGGCCTGCAAACAAAACCCCCTGAGTGTGGGATGCGAAGCGGACGAGGCGCGGATTGAGGACGATGACAAGCTCGGTCTGCTGCACCTGCGGGTTTTGATTCGTAAGAAGGTAGTTCAACCCGGGGACTTCGGCCGCGCCGGGCGTGCCCGTGACGGTGAGCAACTGTTGGTCGGAATAGATTCCGCTTAAAACGGAGGGCTCGCCGGGGCGCAGGCGGATGGTCTGTTCGATCGTGCGGTTCGTGATGACCGGGATGCCGTTGAAGCTAACGGCCGAAAGACTGCGGAGCTCAAGATTGAGGGCCAGGGTGACTTCGCCATCGGGATGGATGCGGGGCGTGGCCTTGGCCTTGATGCCGATGTCTTCGTACTGGAATCCGGGATAGGGAAGCTGCTCGTTGGCCGGGGCGATTTGATTGGAGTTGAGGACGACCGTGACTGTGTTATTTGCGGGATCGGTGACGACGATATCGTTGAGGCCATCCACGTTGAAGTCGCCGGATGCGATTCCCTGGCAAGGAGTGGCGGGCGCGGGAAGATCGGAGCAGTTGAGGCCGGCATTCACCTGAAAGGGGATGTTCGCGGGAAATGTGCCGTCGCCAGCGCCGAAGAGCGCGGTGATGCTGCCGTCGCCGCTGTTGGCAACGACGAGATCGGTGAAGCCGTCGTTGTTGAAGTCGCCGGCGAGGAGCGCATCGGGACCACCGCCGACGGTGATGACGTTTTGTGTGCTGAAGACGGCGGTGCCGGTGGTTCCGGAGTTCAGAAAGACGCTGACGGTCCCGTCGTTCTGATTGGCCACCGCGAAATCGAGGTGGCCATCGCCGTTGAAGTCCGCGGCAACCACGGCGACCGGCAATGTGCCGGCATCCACATCGAGTTGTGAGTTGAAATTTCCGTGTCCGTCGCCAAAGAGGATGGTGGCCGTGCCGGGGTTGTTGAGAGCGTTGGCGACAATCAGATCAGTCGAGCCATCCGTATTGAAATCCCCGGTGGCAATTCCCACCGGCCCTTGCCCGTGAGTCAGGGAAATCGTCGTTGCCGGCTGGAAGGTGCCATTGGCATCGCCGTTGCCGAACAGGATGGAGATGGAGTTGTCTCCAAAGTTGGTGACGGCGATATCGGTGTGGCCATCGCCGTTGAGATCGGCGACCACGATTCCCGAAGGCCGGGTGCCGACTGCGTAAGAGACGGGCGCCTGGAAGGTGCCGTCGCCATTACCGAGAAAGATTTGGACGCTGTTGGTTCCCTGGTCGACCACGGCGAGATCGAGGGGAGGCTGGCCGGAAGCCGCGGAGGAGCGGAACGTGCCGGCGGCCACGGAGACGAAGTTGGAGGCGGGATTAGGGTTCGCGGGATA
>Ga0335081_10023216_pt1 | contig 10034 bp, 8 predicted proteins | sample Lox_Sample_35_FD_206713 | JGI IMG/M metagenome (GOLD analysis project Ga0335081, IMG submission 206713) | Soil microbial communities from Loxahatchee National Wildlife Refuge, Florida, United States - Lox_Sample_3.5 | ecosystem: Environmental > Terrestrial > Soil > Wetlands | place: USA: Florida... | reverse complement strand
GCCGGTGTTCGCGATAGCGCACGATCCACCGGCGCGTCGCGGCGGCGATCTCATCGACCATCGCGGCGAGAATCTCGCCGAGCACGAACGCACGATGGCTGCGCGCGGCGAGGTAGAGCTCGTAGTCGGTCGGCCATTGGGTCGACACGACAGCCGCCGCCGGCGGAGGCTTGAGCGCGTGCCCACCTTCGGCAGCGGAGCTGCGCCGATCGTATCCGCGGAGCGCGGCGCGGTCCGGCGCGGGCAGTGAATCGTTGCCGGCCCGGGCGTGCCGTGCGACGTACGTCGGGGCATTGCCGGCAATGCCGGGCGCGGGAGCGGGCGCGGCACTTTTCATTTCGATGGATGAGTTCATGGTCGTATCCAGTCCTAGAGGCACCGCGAATCGATCGGCCGATCCGGTTTGCAGGTGCAGGCGTGGACGCGTCCGACCGACACTGCGATCTCTCCCTGCAGGCCGCCCGCCTCGAAAGCACTCGTACTGCGTTCACGGCTCGGCGTACCGCCAGCGACCGCCGCCGGCGCGTCGGGCGCCGCGACGGGCGCCACCAAGGCCGCCGCGTCGTGCCCCGTGATCAGCCGGATGATTCCGGCGGCGGCCAGATGCATGGCTGCGTACACGCAGAGCAGCATTGCCCCCATCCGGAGCGAGGTCTTGGTCCACCGCGGAGCGGCCTGCCGGTGTGCATCGATCATCGCGTCTGCTTTCCTTTGCATCGCGATTCGAAGTGTATTGGCGCGCTGCAGCAGAGCCATTTCAGAGCGGCGCGAATTTTGTTTCGTTTGTTTCAACGCGCTTCGGAGGCGCTTCCGCCGAACGGGAGTCGGTTTATCCTTGGTGCCCTCTCCAGCCGGCAGAGCGCGACATGAAGACATCGTCGTTGTACGATCTGCGGTCCCCTGCGCGGGAAGTGACCGTTCCGCTCGTCCCCTCTATGCCGAAGAGCTCGAAACCCGCCAGCGATCCGCGCGCCACGCTGCTCATCGTCGACGACGAGGCGGATGTGCGCGAGGTGCTGGCGGAGTACTTCCAGACCCACGGCTACGCGGCGATCGGCGCCGAGAACGCGGCCGCGGCCCGGGCGATCGCGGCCGAGCGCGCCGTCGACGTGGCGCTGCTCGACATCAACATGCCCGGCGAGGACGGGCTTTCGCTCGCGCGCTACCTCCGCGAGCGCTACGCCACGACCGCGATCATCATGCTCACCTCGGCCTCGACGGTGGTCGATCGGATCGTCGGCCTCGAAATGGGCGCCGACGACTACGTGCCGAAGCCCTTCGACCCGCGCGAGCTGATGGCGCGCGTGCGCAGCGTCCTGCGGCGCACGTCGCTCACCGGGCGGGCGGAGCTCGGCGCCGAGCGGGTGCGCGTCGGCCGCTGCGTGCTGGACATCGCCGCGCACCGACTCACCGACGAAAGCGGCGCGGAAGTGCCGATGTCGCCGCTCGAGTTCGATCTGTTGCGGGCGCTGGCGGAGAACCCCAATCGGGCGCTGTCGCGCGAGCGCATCCTCAACCTGCACCAGCAGCGCGACTGGGATCCCTCGGACCGCAGCGTCGACCTGCGCGTGATGCGGCTGCGCAAGAAGATCGAGCCCGATCCCGAGCAGCCGCGGTTCATCCGCACCATCCGCAACGAGGGCTACATCTTCGTCCCGGACGGCCAATGAACGGCCTGCCCCAGATCGCGTCACGTCGCGGGTGGATCTGCGCCGCCCTCTTCGCTCTGGCGCTCGCCGGATGCGTCCGGACGCCCGAGACGGCGCTGCGCATCGGCACCAACGTCTGGATCGGCAGCGAGCCGCTGTACCTCGCGCGCGAGCTGGGGCGCCTCGACCCCGCGACCGTGCAGCTCGTCGAGTATCCGTCGGCGAGCGAAGTGCTGCGCGCATTCCGCAACGAGGCGATCGACGGCATGGTGATCAGCCTCGACGAGCTGTTCGGCCTGGCCGCAGACGGGCTCCAGCCGCGCATCGTGCTCATCGTCGACGTCTCCAACGGCGCCGACGTAGTCGTCGGCCGCCGCGGCATGCGCACCATGCGCGATCTCAAGGGCCGCTCGGTGGCGGTGGAGAGCAGCGCGCTGGGCGCCTTCGTGCTCAGTCGCGCGCTCGCGCTCAACGCCATGCAGGCGAGCGACGTCAACGTCGTGCACCTGGAATCCAACGAGCAGCCCGAGGCATTCGAGAAGGGTCAGGTCGACGGCGCGGTCACCTTCGATCCCTATCGCGCGCAGTTCCTCAAGGCCGGCGCGCAGACGCTGTTCGACAGCCGCCAGATTCCCGGCGAGATCGTCGATCTCCTCGCCGTGCGCGCGAGCGTGATCGAACGGAGGCCCAAGGCCGTGCAGACGCTGCTCGCCGGCTGGTTCTCCGCGCTCGACTACATGCAGCGCGCTCCGGCCGACGCGTCGCGTCGCATGGGCATCCGCCAGCAGGCCTCCGGCGAGCAGTTCCTCGAGGGACTGCGCGGCCTTCACATCCCCTCGCGCGAGGAGAATCTCAAGATGCTCGCCGGCGCGCAGCCGCAGCTCGCGGTGACCGGGCGGCGGCTCCTGGGTCTGATGCTCGACGCGAAGCTGCTCTCCGCCGGTGTGGACATCGAGAAGGTGCTGGCGCCGGGCCCGCTGCAGAGCATGGAGCGATGAACATGCGCCCGGCGCTTCCCATTCCCGCGTCGCTCAAATTCACCGTTCCGCTCGTGCTGCTCGCCTTCGTGGCGGCGCTCTCGGCGGTGAGCCTGCTCCATCACGTGCCGGAGGCGGAGCGCGAGGCGGAGGACGACGGGCGAAGGCACCTCGCGCAGGAGATGTCGCGCCTGCAGAGCACGCTCGAGTATCTGCTGCTCAAGGGCGACTCCACCGGCGCCGAGCACGAGATCGCGGTTCTCGCGCACAACCACGACGTGACGCTGGCGGTGATGACCGACGATCAGAATGTCGTCATCGCGGCGACGCGCCGCGCCTGGCTCGGGCGGAAGATCGCCGACGTGCTGCCGCAGTTCGACCTTGACCGGGCCGCCGAGGACATCCGCCAGCGGCGCGCCGGGATCAGCATCGATTCCACCGGCAACGAGCTGCTCGGCCACGCCGGGATCCTCATGGGCGGCGATCGCGACGGGCTCAAGCCGTCGCGCACCGGCAGCGTGTTCCTCGCCTACGACCTCGCGCGTTACAAGGCCGAGGCCCGCGCCCAGGTCATTCAGCAGTCGCTGTACTGGGGCAGCTGGGTTACCGCGCTCGCGATCGGAATGTGGCTCGTCTTCCACTTCCTGCTCACGCGGCGCACCGCGCGCCTGGTGGAAGCCGCCGAGCAGCTCGCCGCGGGCAACCTCTCGGCACGCAGCGGGCTCTCAGGCACCGACGAGCTGGGACGGCTGAGCCGCGCCTTCGACGCCATGGCGCTGCAGGTCGCCGACAAAGAGATGCGACTGCGCCGCGACCTGGCGGAACGCGAGCGCGTGCAGCGCGAGCTCGAAGCGAGCGAGGCGCGGCAGCGGCAGATCCTGAACAACTCCACCGCGGTGGTGTTCGTCAAGGACCGGGAGGGCCGGTTCCTGTTCGCGAACCGCGAGTTCGCCCGGCTGTTCGGCCGCCGCCCCGAGGATTTCACGGGCAAGACCGAGGGCGAATGCCTCGGCAAAGCTTTCGCCGAGCCGTTTCGCGCCAACGACCTGCTCGTCCTCGAGCGCAACGCGACGATGGAGTTCGAGGAGACCGTGCCGCTCGAGGACGGCGCGCACACCTATATCTCGATCAAGTTTCCGCTGCACGACGCAAACGGTCTCGCCTATGCGGTGTGCGGCATCTCCACCGACATCACCGAGCGCAAGCGCTCGGCCGAGGCGCTGCGCGTGTCGCGGGAGAGCTACCGCGAGATCTTCGACGCTTCCGAGGACGCGATCTTCGTGCATGACATCGAGACCGGTGCGATCGTCGACGTGAACCTGAAGGCGTGCTCCACCTTCGGCTACACCCGGGAGGAGTTCCGGCGCATCGACGTCGGCACCCTCGGCAGCGGCGAACGTCCGTACACCCAGGCCGATGCGCTGGCGCTGATCCATCGCGCGTCCGCCGGCTCGGCGCTGACCATCGAATGGCACGGCAAGCGCAGGGATGGGAGCCTGTGCTGGCACGAGGTGTTCATCAAGCGGGTAACGATCGGCGGGCAGGACCGGGTGCTTGCGCTCGCCCGCGACATCACGGCGCGCAAGCAGGCGGAGGCGGCGGTACGCGCGAGCGAGGAGCAGTACCGCTCGATGTTCAACGCCTCGATCGACGGCCTGGCGCTGTGCAATGCCGACGGCGTCATCGTCGACACCAATCCGGCGCTGGCGCGCATCTACGGCTATGGCGACGGCGACCCGACGTCGCTGCCGCCAGGCGGCTGGACGCGCCAGTCGTTCGGTCCGGGTTCTCTGCGCGCGGTGGTCGGCGAGTCGATCTGCCAGGAAGTCTCCACGCGGCGCAAGGACGGCGCGCCGCTCGAGTTGGAGGTCCACGGCGTGCCGATGCAGTATCAGGGCAAGCCGCACGTGCTGACCATCACTCGCGACGTCACCGACAAGAAGCGGGCCGCGGCGGAGCTCGCGCGCCAGCGCGAATCGTCCTACCAGCGCGAGAAGCTCGCCGCGCTGGGATCGCTTCTCGCGGGCGTGGCCCACGAGCTCAACAATCCACTGTCGGTTGTGGTGGCCCGGGCCGTGCTGCTCGAGGAACAAGGCGACGCGGCGACGCGCGCGGCGGCGCAGAAGATCCGGACCGCCGCGGAGCGCTGCGCACGCATCGTGCGCATGTTCCTCGCCATGGCGCGGCAGCAGAGGCCCGAGCGCGGGCCCGTCGCGATCAACGACGTCGTTTCCGCAGCGCTGGACATCACCGCCTACGCGGTGTCGACGAGCAGCATCGAAGTCCAGCTCGACCTTGCGGCTGGGCTGCCGCTCATCCACGCCGACGCCGACCAGCTCCACCAGGTGCTGCTCAATCTGATCATCAACGCCCAGCAGTCGCTGCAGGACCATCCGGGCCCGCGACGCATCCGCGTGCAGACGTGCTTCGACCCCGCGGCGGACGCCATCCGGATCGCGGTCGCCGACAACGGGCCGGGCATCCCGTCCGCCTTGCGCGCGCGCATCTTCGAGCCGTACTTCACCACCAAACCGACGGGCATGGGCACCGGTGTGGGGCTGGCCGTGAGCCTGGGCGTCGTCGAAGCGCACGGCGGCACGCTCGGCGTCGAGTGCCCCGAACAGGGTGGCGCCGTGTTCACCGTGACGCTGCCCGTCACCTGCACCGAGGCGGCGCAGCCGCCGGCCGCGATGGGCTGGACCGCCGATCCGAGCCGCTTGAGCGTGCTCGTCGTCGACGACGAGGCGGAAATTCGCGACGCGCTGCACGAGATCCTGGCGGGCGCACGCCATCGCGTGGTGACGGCCAGCTCCGGGCGAGAGGCGCTCGAGCGCCTGGCCTCCGAGCGCTACGACGCCATTCTCACCGACATCCGCATGCCCGACATCGACGGCCGCACGCTCTATCAGGAGATCCAGCGCCGGTGGCCGGGCCAGGCCGGGCGCGTCGTGTTCGTGACCGGCGATACGCTTGCCTCGGCGCTGCGGGAGTTCGTCTCGCAGAGCGGCCGGCCCGTGATCGAGAAGCCGTTCCTGCCCAGCGAAGTGCGGCGCATCGTCGCCGAGCTGCCGGCCGGCTGACAGCGCCGGTCCGGGCCCCGCAGCCGCGGCTCCGGCGCAACAAACGAAACAAAAGAGCGCGTCCCGCGCAATCGAACCGACGCACTTCGCGCGTAGGCTCGGTCATGTCGTCGCACGATGACCGCGGGGAAGCAAGAGACAGCGACCGCCGGCTCGATTCGATCGGCCGCGGGGCGGCCCGCGCTGCGACGCGGCTGCGGCGGGGTGCACCCCCTCCCCCTATGGCATCCCCGCCGCAGCGTTTTTTTGGCACATGACACTTGATGTCGAACGTCTCGGCGAGGCCGAGCGCCCTCTGCTCCTGGCCCATTTCCTCGCGCTGCCGGCGACGGATCGCGTGTTGCGCTTCGGCACCGCGCTCGGCGCCTGCGTGATCGCCGCCTATGTCGAGCGGATCGACTTCCGCCAGGACACGATTTTCGGCGTTCACGACCGGCGTCTCGCACTCGCCGGCGCGATGCACGTCGCGTTACGCGATCACGAGGCGGAGCTGGGCGTCTCGGTGCTGCCCGTGTACCGTCGCCGCGGCATCGCCGGAGCGCTGTTCCGGCGCGCCTTCGAGCACGCCCGCAACCGGTCCGTTCAACGCCTGTCGCTGCAATGGCTTTCGTCCAATGCCGCCATCGCCCGCATCGCCGCGCGCTTCGGCGTGGAGACCGTAGCCATGGGTGTGGAGACGCGCGCCTGCGTGGAGCTGCCCGGTCCGTCGCCGGCATCGATCGCCGGCGAATGGCTGAGAGACGCGCTCGGCGCGTACGGCGGCGCGCTCAAGGCGTTCGTCGCCGGCTGGCAGCATCGACGCGGCTGACCGCAGTCGAAGCGCCGCCTCAGAAGAACAGCACACTCAGCAGCGCGAAGAGCGGCAGGAGAATGATCCCCGACCACGCCATGTAGCCGAGGAAGCCCGGCATGCGCACGCCCCGCGCTTCGGCGATCGACTTGACCATGAAATTCGGCGCGTTGCCGATGTAGGTGTTGGCGCCCATGAACACCGCGCCGGCGGAGATGGCGGCGAGCGTGGTCCCGAGAGGCCCCATGAGCGTCTCGGGGTCGGCGCCCGCGAGATTGAAGAACACGAGGTACGTCGGCGCATTGTCGAGAAAGCTCGACAGCGCTCCAGTGACCCAGAAGGACAACGGGTCGCTGGGCTGCCCGGAGGGATTGGACACCACGGCGACGAGCGGCGCCATCACGCCCTCGTTGCCCGCGCGCAGGATGGCGATCGCCGGGATGATCGTCAGGAAGATCGCGGCGAAGAGCTTCGCCACTTCGACGATCGGGCCCCACTCGAAATGGTGAGCGCGGCGGACCTGCCGCGGCGTGAGCCTCCACGACGCCCACGCGATGCCGAGGAGCGCGGCGTCGCGCAACAGGCCGGGAAGCTGGCGCGTCGTGCCGTAGATGGTGATCTCGATATCGGGCTTCCACATCCCCGACGCCAGCACGCAGCCGAGGATGGCGAGGAGCAGCAGGAAATTGACCTTTCCTTCGATGGTGATCCGGTCCGGAGCCGTGTCCACCGGGCCCGGAAGCCCCTCGTCGCGCCGGGTGAAGTACCAGCGGTCAATGACGTAGAACAGCGCCAGGAGCACGACTGCCGCGGTCAGCGTCGGCCAGAACATCGCCTTGGTCGTCCAGAAGAAGTCGACTCCCTTGAGGAACCCGAGAAACAGCGGCGGGTCGCCCAGCGGCGTCAGCGCGCCGCCGATGTTGGCGACCAGGAAGATGAAGAAGATGACGGCGTGCGCCTTGTGCCGTCGGTGCTCGTTGGCGCGCAGCAGCGGCCGAATCAGCAGCATGGCGGCGCCGGTGGTTCCCATCAGGCTCGCGAGCACGGTGCCCGCGGCGAGAATGCCGGTGTTGAGTGCCGGCGTCCCGTGCAGGTGGCTGCGGATATGGATGCCGCCGGCGACGGTGTAAAGCGCGAGCAGCAGGATGATGAAGGGCAGGTACTCCGCCAGCAGGGTGTGCGCGACTTCGCGCAGCGCCAGCGCGGGACCGAACCGCGCCGCAAACGGAACCAGGAACACGAGCGCCCAGAAGGCCGCGGTTTTCCCGAAGTGGTGGTGCCAGAAGGCCGGCGCTGTCAGCGGCACCAGCGCGATCGAGAGCAGGATTCCGGCGAAGGGCAGCATCCACACCGGCGACAGCGCCGCGCCGTTGAGCGTGCCGTCGGCCGCAGCAGCTGCCGACGGCGCCAACGCGAGCAGCGCCGTGACCCCTGCGCGAGGCAAACGCATGGCGCGCCGCCCGTCAGCGAACGATGGTCACCGGACGGTGCGAGGCCCGCGCGAAATGGAAGCGGCGGCGCCCGATGGCCGGAAACCGCCGCGGCGCGGGGAGCAGCACCCGGTCGACGTCGTCGCGATTGACCGCTGCATCGATCAGTTCCTTCGGCCGACCGAGCGCGACGAACCCGCGGCACGGAACGCCCCGTGCGCGCAGTTGCGCACCGGCGCGATCGATCCAGGATTGCGCGGCGGCTCGGGCCAGCGAATCGGCACGGCGGCGGGTGAGATAGATCGGTACCTTGCCGGGGACGAGCGGCTCGACGATCGCCAGCAACTCGACTTCGAGCGCCGATCGGCGAGGCTCGTCGAGCAGCCGACGCACCGCGCGCTCGGCGCTTTCCGGATCGGTAAAGGGAATGAGCACGCGCACCATCGCATACCTCCGAAACGACTCGCGCGGCGGCCCGACCCTGCGGGCGCGCGCTGCCTTCCGGACGAGGGTACGGTCGGGTAAGCGTTGCGAAAATCCGGCAAGCGCCGTACGCGATGCCCGTACGGCAAAGTGCTGATCAGCGGGAATCCGCCGGGGCGATGACCTCGAGGTCGAGCGCGAGGCGGATCAGATCCGGGAGCCGCTCGACGTGGAGCTTGTCCATGAGCCGCGCCTTGTACACTTCCACGGTCCTCGGGCTGATGCCCAGCGTCGCGGCGATCTCGCGGTTGTGCTGGCCGCGAACGACCAGGTTCAGCACCTCGCGCTCGCGCTGCGTGAGGCGCGCGACGCGGGCGCGCAACGCGGCGCGCCGATCCGTCCGCGTGCGGGCGCGAGCCTCGGAGGCGAGCGCGGCATCGATCGTGGCGAGCATCGCCGAGTCGTCGACCGGCTTTTCGAGAAAGTCGAAGGCGCCGGCCTTGAGCGCCGCGCGCGCCGCGGGAACGTCGCCGTGCGCGGTCAGGATGATCACCGGCAGATGAATGCCGCGCGCCCCAAGCTCGGTCTGTACCCGCAGGCCGTCCATGCCGGTCAGGCGCAGATCGAGCAGGACGCAGCCCCTGGCATCCGGCGCGATGTCGGCCAGCAGCGCTTCGCCACTGTCGAAGCTTGCCGTCGCGTAACCCCGAAGCCCCAGCAACAGGGCGAGCGAATCCCGCACGGCGTGGTCGTCGTCGACGATGAATACGATGGGTGCCGCAGCCGCTTCCTTCATGGCCCGTCCTCGGTGGTCGGCAAGGTGAAGCTGAAGACGCTGCCCCTGCGAGCGGGCTCCGACCACATCCGACCGCCGCGCGCCTCGACGATCGAGCGGCTGATCGCCAGTCCGAGCCCCATCCCTTGCGGCTTGGTCGTCGCGAAGGGCTTGAACAGCCCCGCGAGCGCCTCCTCGGAAAGGCCGGGACCGTTGTCGGCGACGCTGATGCGCACGAAGTGCGCGCCGTCCAGGCGCGCCGAAAGCGTCAGCTCGCGGTCGTCTGCAGGCATCGTCTTCAGGGCGTCGATCGCATTGGATACGAGATTGTGCAGCACGGTCTGCACCTGGACACGATCGGCGAGCACGCGCGGCAGCGCCGGCGGGCAAGCGAGGCGCCAGCGTATGCGGTGCCGCTCGGAGCGCTGGGCCGCGGCATCGATCGCCTCCCGCAGCATGGGCTCCACCGCGATCGCGGCGATCTGGCCCGAGCCGGTACGGAAGAACTCGCGCAGGTGACGAACGACGTTGCCGGCGCGCGTGACCTCCGCGACGATGCGGTCCATGGTCTGCCGCAGCAGCTCGGAGCGGTTCGTCGGCTCGCCGAGCATGAGCTGGCAGGCGCGCACGTAGCTGCCGATCGCGGTGAGCGGCTGGTTGAGCTCGTGCGCGAGGGCGGATGCCATCTCGCTCGCTCCCGCGAGCCGCAGGCTGCGGTCGAGCTCGAACTGCTTGTCGTGAAGCTGCCTCGCGATCGCGCGCCTCTCCGAGACGGTCATCCCGAGAAAGATCCCGGTGACCGCCACCGCCAGCAGCAGGAACTGCAGCTCCACAGCCGTCCCGGCGCGGTAGCCTTCGACGCGCATCGCGGTGATGATGCCGATCTGGATCGCCATGATCGCGATCGTCG
>Ga0335081_10023215_pt1 | contig 10034 bp, 11 predicted proteins | sample Lox_Sample_35_FD_206713 | JGI IMG/M metagenome (GOLD analysis project Ga0335081, IMG submission 206713) | Soil microbial communities from Loxahatchee National Wildlife Refuge, Florida, United States - Lox_Sample_3.5 | ecosystem: Environmental > Terrestrial > Soil > Wetlands | place: USA... | reverse complement strand
GAAACCGCTCGCTGGGGGCTACTCTCGCCATACGGGCGTACCTCCATCGCTTGGACTTGTCAGGTCAAAGCGGAGGCTACGCCCGCCTCTTCAATTCCCCCGGATTCTGAGACGCGACCAAAGCCCGATCCGAGGTCGGCTACCCTGCGCGGACGGCGCGCTAAGAGCAGCTCCCAGAGATAGAACGCGAGCTGGATCGAAATCGCGTGCGCGGGATGAGAGACGGTCGTGACGTACCTCTGGTAGGCGAAGCGAATCGCCCGGCCGCTGCCAGCGGGACAGCGCAGATGAGCGCCGCCGGCGTCAGTCGCTGCCGGTGATGGCGAGGATCCCGGTGCCAAGTGATCCCTGGGGGTCGAGGACGGCGGCGGCTGCCTCGCTCCGCGACGAGACGCCCAGCTTCGTGAATACCGAAGAAAGGTGACACTTGACCGTGCTCTCGGCCAAGAACAGCCGCGCACCGATCTCGGCGTTCGTGAACCCCATGACGACCATCCCGAGAATCTGCTTCTCTCGGGCCGAAAGCACCGGTTTGCGAACGCCGGATCGCAGCTCGCGCGGCACCGCAATCTGGCCCGAAAGCACCGCTGCGACAGTTGGTGCCAGCGAGGATTCCAGTCGCTCGCCGATAACCAAGCCGTCAACGCCTCCGTCGACCGCCCGGCGGGCGGTTCTGCTGTTAGCCGACTCGCAGACCGCAACGATCACGAGTTCGGGAAAGTCGCTCTTCAGCTGTGCGAACAGGGCCAACTCCTTGGCGCCCACCGTCTCGCAGTGGCAAACCAGCACGTCGTCCGGCGCGGCATGCGAACCGAGGTCTTGCGACGATGCGGCGATGCGGACCGCAAACTCTGAGTAGCCTGCCAAAGCGCCTGCAATCCGGAGACGCGCCCGCCGGTCCTTGGCGGCAACGGCAACCGCTCCGGACCTGCTTCGATCCGGGTCGATCCTCGCGTGTGCGGCTCTATCCACGCCGAAGAAACGGCCGAGCTCCTCCCGTACTTACGGCCTATAGCTATCTCTAAGGACTAATCGGCGTAGCCGATCATGCGGGTCCGGGCAAACGCCCAAGCGTCAGCCACCATCTCGCGGCCCGCGGGGTTGCCGGGCTCCAATCCGTGTCGGAGCGGATACCGCCGCTGGCTGAACGAGCTGGCTGAGGTTTACCTCACAAATACCGTCGGCGGCGGGCCGTTTGGTCAGAGCCAAGGAACGCACACAGTGCAGCTCCGTCTCGTCCGGAGCGCGCCGAGCTCCACAATGTCCGTCGAAACGAAGACTCATCCGATTCCTGCCCCACGTGCGGATGCCGCTGGCAGCACGGGCGGCACTGGCCGCGGCCGTGCGGAATGGGCCAAATTGAGGCTGCGCCATCTTCACAAGTATCGATGGGTGGATCTGCTGGCCGGTCTGATCTGGAGTCATCAAACTCGTTGCCAATGGTTGCTCCGGCTAACTCGGCCCGTCAATCTGTTTCAGCCTTCCCCAGCTACGCAGCTTAATCGATATCCGGAGATCTTTAGATTCGTCCGCGCGCACGTAGGCGACGGAGCGGACGTTCGACTCCTCTCGTTCGGATGCTCGACCGGTGAGGAGGTGTTCTCGTTGCGTCAGTACTTTCCCTCAGCGGGGATCAAGGGTCTGGAACATCAACCCACTCAACGTCGCCACCTGTTTCTGGCGGCGTCGTAGGGGCGACGCTCACATGTCGTTTGCGCTCGCGGGTTCGTCACGATCGTGAGCCGGCCGCGTCGTACGATGCGATCTTCTGTATGGCAGTTCTCCGGCATGGTGACCTGTCCTGCTCAAGCGCCGAGAGCTGCGGTCACGTGATCACGTTTGAATCGGTCAACAGGATCGTCAGCGATCTGAGTCGGTGCCTGAAGTCCGGTGGCTTGCTCGTCATACAGCACAGCAACTTCCGCTTCTGCGATACCGCTGCGGCGGTGGCTTTTCGACCGGTGATGAGCGTCGACAACGGGCATTTCAATCCGTATGTCCCCTTGTTTAGTCCGGACGAACGCTGGCTCAACGTCTCGTCCTACGACGACGTCGTCTTCGAGAAGACCTCCGGCGGTTAGCAACGGCTACGCGCGCCGCGACGACGCGTTGCGACTTTCCGGTGCGTGAGTAGACGACGCCGTCCCGGGATCAACCGGTTGCTTGAAATAAACGATGGGAAAACCACATATTCTTCGCGCTGGGCCGGATCCCGGCGTCGAGGCAGGATGCGCAGTCCGCCTCCCGGTTGTCAGGGGGACTGTGGCCGAGTACTGAGCTGTAAGTTCGTGCCCTGTCGCAACGTTTGTTCGGCGTGGAGCACAAGCGAAATCCGTACATTGGCTACTGCTCGCGCCTGGTGGTCGGCTTGGTTGGCTTCGCGGTCGTCGCGGTTTCCCTCCACCGGTACGTGGCGACGGTGGTGCTGCTCACAGCCGTGTTCCTCGTGGTGCTGGCCGTCACCTCGCTGGCGCTCCACGACGCCGATCTCTGAGTATCCTCGAAGCGGGCCGCGCAGCGTCTGAGCTCGCTGGTGACGGCGGGTGATTGGGCAGGCCACGGAACCACCGAGCGCCCCACTAGACTCGACTTCCCGTGTCCATCGGTCCCTCCCTCTACCGCCGCCACCGCCCTCGGACGTTCGCTGACGTCGTCGGACAGGAGCACGTCGTCCGGACCCTCCAGAACGCCGTCGAACAGGGGCAGGTGCACCATGCCTACCTGTTCGTAGGCTCGCGCGGGACTGGCAAGACCAGCATGGCCAAGATCCTCGCCGCCTGCCTGAACTGCGCGCAGGGACCGACTACGGCACCGTGCGGAAAATGCGAGTCGTGCGTCGCCATCGCCAACGCCACCTCGCTGGACGTGATCGAGATGGACGCGGCGTCGAACAACTCGGTCGACGACATTCGCGACCTGCGCGAGAAGGTGGCGTACGCGCCCGTCTCGGGGCGTCACAAGGTGTACATCCTCGACGAGGCGCACATGCTCTCTCCGCAGGCGTGGAACGCCTTCCTGAAGACGCTCGAGGAGCCGCCTCCGCGGACGATCTTCGTGCTGGCGACGACCGAGGCGCAGAAGGTGCTGCCGACCGTGGTCGACCGCTGCCACCGGTTCGACTTCGGCCGTCCCACGGTGGAGCAGGTGGCGACCGTCGTGCAGCGGGTCGCCGATGAGGAGTCGATCGACATCGAGAAGGGCGCGGTGGCGCTGGTCGCTCGCCACGCCACGGGCAGCTTTCGCGACGCGCTCGGCACGCTCGAGCAGCTCGTCACCTACGCCGCTGGGCGGTCGATCGAGCCCGCCGACGTGCTCGCGGTCCTCGGGGTCGCCGACGCCGAGCAGCTGTTCGACGCGGTCGACGCGATCATCGCCCGCGATCCCGCGCGAGCGCTGAGGGCGGCGGCAAAGCTCGCGGACTCTGGTCGGGACGCCGGCCAGCTGCTCCGCGACCTCGAGGTCCACGGCCGCGAGCTGCTCGCCGTCCAGGTGCTCGGTGATGTCCCGCCCGAGTTCCAGGTCACCCCGGAGCGCGACATCCGCCTCGCCGAACAGGCGACCGCGCTGGCCGACACCGACGCGGTCAGGTTGCTCGACCTCGTATCGGCCGCGCTCGACGCCACCGCCAACGGCGCCCAGGCCCGGATCCAGCTCGAGCTCGTGCTCGTGAAGGCGGCCGCGCCCGAGCTTGATCCGTCGATGGCGGCGCTGCTGGCTCGGGTCGAGCGAATCGAGCGGGGCGGCGGCGGTGGGGTCGGCGTCCGCGCCGCGGCGCCCGCCGCAGCCGAGCCGGCGTCCGCGATGCCAGAACCGCCACCGCAGAACGGGGCACAGGTCGAGGCTGCCGCCCCCGAGCCCGACCCTCCTCGGGAACCCACTGGCGCACTCGAGCTCGACGATGCTACAGCCTGCTGGCCCGCAGTGGTCGACCTGGTGCGAGGCGAGAACGCGATGCTGGCCGCGCTGCTTTCTGACGCCCGCCCGGTGGCGGTCAAGGAGCGCGAGCTGACGCTGGCGTTTCCGGGGGGCGCGGCGTTCCTCAAGCGCAAGGCCGAGCAGGAGGATTACCGGCGCGTGGCGGGGGAGGCGTTCAAGGCCGTCACCGGCCGGCGGCTCGTGCTCCGCTACGAGCTCCGCGACGAGGAGGAGGAGCAGGAAGGCGAGACGGTGCTGTCAGGAGAGGAGCTCGTGCGACGCTTCGTAGAGGAGTTCGACGCCGAAGAGGTCCTCGAAGACGATCCCGAAGAAGGCGAGGTCAAGGGCTGATGCCCCAACCGAACATGCAGCAAATCCTCAAGCAGGCCCAGAAGATGCAGCAGGACATGCTCGCTGCCCAAGAGGCACTCAAGAATGAGGTCGTGGAGGCTTCGGCCGGCGGTGGCATGGTCACCGCGCGCGTGAGTGGCGATCTGGTGCTCAAGTCGATCACGATCGACCCCGAGGCGGTCGACCCAGACGACGTCGAGCTGCTCCAGGACATGGTCCTGGCTGCGATCAACGAGGCTCTGCGCTCGGCCCAGGAGCTCGCCTCGGCGAAGCTCGGCGGGATCACTGGCGGCCTGGGCGGCGGCTTGGGCGACCTTGGGCTTCCGGGCCTCGGTCTCTAGCTATCCGGGAAGGGAGCGTGTACGCACCGCCCGTACAGCGGCTGATCACCGAGCTGTCGAAGCTGCCCGGTGTCGGCGGTCGCACCGCTCAGCGGCTGACCTTCCACCTGCTCCGCGCGAGCGACGAGGAGGCGCTGGCGCTCGCGCGCGCGATCACCGAGGTCAAGGAGAGGATCGGGCTGTGCGAGACGTGCTTCAACCTCGCGGACGGCCCGAGCTGCCGGATCTGCGCCGACGAGCGCCGCGACCCTGAGGTCATCTGCGTCGTCGAGGAGCCTTCGGATGTGATCTCAATCGAGCGTACGCACGAGTTCAGCGGTCGCTACCACGTGCTCGGGGGAGCGCTCTCGCCGATCGACGGGGTCGACCCTGAGGACCTCAAGATCGCCGAGCTGTACGAACGGGTGAGGAGCGGCCAGGTGCGCGAAGTCGTGATCGCGACCAACCCGACGACGACGGGGGAGGCGACCGCGTTACACATCGCAGCCGGGCTGCGCGAGCTCGACCCCGAGGTGGCGGTAACGCGGCTCGCGAGCGGCCTACCAGTCGGCGCCGACCTCGAGTACGCCGACGAGCTCACACTGGGGCGGGCGCTCGCCGGAAGACGCGCGGTCTAGAGCTCAAGCAAGCGAGCACCACTCCAGTCCGGCTCCCCTCAGACTTGCCGCTTGGTGACGGGCTCGGATGCCCGTGGCCAAGCGGCAAGTACCCCGAGGTGACGCGCGGCGGTTCGTCGACGGTCGGCGCACCGTAACCTTCGTGGATCGAGAGGACTCGCCGGATGAGGGCGCGACACGCTCACAACCGGAGCCCCGTACCCTTGATCATCGTGCCAAACACGATGGTGATGAAGTTCGGCGGGACCTCTGTCGCCGACGCCGACCGGATCAAGCGCGCGGCCCGCCGGATCGTCGAGAAGCGTGACGCGGGCAAGCGCGTGGTCGCGGTTCTGTCCGCGCGCGGGAAGACCACCGACGAGCTGATAGCGATGGCCGAGGAGGTCTCGCCGAACCCGGACCCGCGCGAGATGGACATGCTGCTTTCGACCGGGGAAAGGATCTCGTGCGCGCTGTGCGCGATGGCGATCAACGACCTCGGTCACCGCGCGATCTCGTTCACTGGCTCCCAGGCTGGGATCGTGACCGACACCTCACACACGAAGGCGCGCATTCTGGAGGTACGGGCCGACCGGATCCGCGAGGCGCTGAACGAGGACCTCGTCGTCTTGGTCGCCGGCTTTCAGGGCGTTTCGACGAGCCGCGACGTGACCACGCTCGGCCGCGGCGGGTCGGACACGACAGCGGTCGCGCTGGCCGCGGCGATCGGCGCCGAGGTGTGCGAGATCTACACCGACGTCGCCGGCGTGTTTACCGCCGATCCCCGCATAGTTCCCAGCGCCCGCAAGCTCCCGCAGGTGAGCTTCGAGGAGATGCTCGAGATGGCGGCCTCCGGCGCCAAGGTCTTGCAACTGCGGTCGGTCGAGTACGCTCGGACCCACGGCGTCCGGATCCACTGCCGGTCGAGCTTTCACGAGATCCCCGGTACTTTCGTGATCGGAGAGGACGAAACGATGGAGCACCCACTCATCACCGCAGTGACCCACTCGACCGACGAGGCGAGGATCACATTGACGGGTGTGCCGGACCGGCCCGGCGTGGCTGCTGCGATCTTTCGGGCGCTCGCCGAAGCGAACTGCAACGTCGACACGATCATCCAGAACGAGCCGCGCGAGGAGGGCCGCGACGCCGAGGTGTCGTTCACGATCTCGACCGAGGACCTGCGCGCCGCTGAGCGCGCGCTCGAGCCGATCCGCGCCGAGCTGGGGATCGCGGCGATCGACACCGACCCCGAGATCGGCAAGGTCTCGATCATCGGGGCCGGGATGCGCTCCCACCCGGGCGTGGCCGCGACCGTGTTCGAGACGCTCGCCGAGGAGGGCATCAACATCGAGATGATCTCCACCTCACCGATCAAGATCTCGTGCGTGATCCGCTCCAAGGCGGTGCCGAGCGCTGTGCAGGCGCTTCACTCAGCGTTCCAGCTCAGCCTCGCCGAGGTCCAGCGCGAGCGTCCGATCGGACAGGAGGCAAGATGAGTCGGGGATTGCGGGTGGCCGTCGTCGGCGCCACCGGCGTCGTCGGCACGACGATGCTCGAGCTGCTGCGCGAGCGGAAGTTCCCCGCGCGCGAGATCGTGCCCTTCGCTACTGAGCGCTCGGCTGGACGCGAGCTCGAGGACGGTCTCGTCGTGCGAGCGCTGAACGAAGATGCCGATCTAAGCGACTTCGATCTGGCCCTGTTCTCCGCCGGCGGCGGCACTTCGCGCAAGTGGGCGCCGCGGTTCGTCGAGGCTGGCGCCACCGTGGTCGACAACTCCTCTGCCTTCCGGCGCGATCCCGAGGTCCCGCTCGTCGTGTCCGAGGTCAACCCGCACGCCCTGGAGCGACACCACGGACTGATCGCCAACCCGAACTGCTCGACGATGCAGCTGGTGGTCGCGCTCGCGCCGATCCATCGCAAGGCGGGGATCGAGCGGCTGGTCGTGGCCACCTACCAGTCTGTGTCGGGCACCGGCAAGCAGGCGATCGACGAGCTCGATGCCCAAGCCGACGCCTCGCTGCGCGGAACCGACATGCCCGCACCGCAGGTCTACCCGGAGCAGATCGCGTTCAACGTGATCGGCGCCGCGGGCAACTTCGCCGACGGCGACGATCACACCGATGAGGAACGCAAGATGATGTTCGAGACGCGCAAGATCCTCGAGGACGAGTCGATCGGCGTGGCAGTAACGTGCGTCCGTGTACCCGTGCGCGTGTGCCATTCAGAGGCGGTCAACGTGCAGACTCGCGAGCCGCTGTCTGCCGAACAGGCCCGCGAGCTGATCAGCGCGATGCCAGGCGTGGTCGTCGAGGACGTGCCGACGCCCCTGCGTGCCGAGGGCCGGGACGAGGTGTTCGTCGGCCGGATCCGGCGGGATGAGTCCCATCCCCGCGCGCTCAGCATGTGGGTCGTCAGCGACAACCTCCGCAAGGGGGCCGCTACCAACGCGGTCCAGATCGCCGAGGTGCTGATGGAGCGCGACCTGCTCCGCGGGCGCCATTCGGTCGCGGCGTAGCTGTCAGCACGCTGACGACAGATTGATGTTTCAAGACCCGGCTTATCTGGGTATCCCCCGAGCCGAACTTCGAGCCTCAGGCTCCACAGATCTTCCGACGGGCGGACAAGGGGTATGACGAGGGCGAGGCACAGGGGCCTCGCTCTTCGTCGTTAACGACGGGTCGCGAGCGCCGCTATAACGCTGGCGCGCCGGCGACCACCGACGTCGACCAGTCGATCACCGACGTCGGCGTGACGATGTGCTTGTTCATCCCGAGCTCCTTGGGCGAGAGCCCGAGCGCAAGCCCGACGAGCTGAGGCAGGTGCAGGACGGGCATGCCAAGCTCGCGGCCGACGACCTTGGACGCCACCGGCTGCTGCAGGTCGAGATTCAGGTGGCACAGCGGACACGGGACTACAAGGCAGTCGGCCTCGGCATCGATTGCGTCTCCCAGGTGGCGCCCGGCCTGCTTCAGGGACGCTTCCTTGTTCATCGTGATGATCGGGAAGCCGCAGCACTTGTAGACGCCCGCGTAGTCGATCACGGTGCCGCCTAGCGCCTCTATGACCCAGTGGAGGTATCGGTCGCGCGGGTGCTCCTCGTCGACCCCGAGACGGTCAACCGGACGGACGATGTAGCAACCATAGAACGGTCCCACCCGCAGGTTGGTCAAAGGCCGCTTCACGCGCGACTTCAGCTCGTCCAGGCCGATGTTCTCAACCAGCAGCCACAGGAAGTTCTTGTTGCTCAGGCCCTTCTCGTAGCGGAGGCCCTCGTCGGACAGGTTCGAGTTGACGTGCTCGCGGTACTCGGTGTTGGCGTCGAGCCGCTCCTGGCACTCGGACTGCGCGCCCTGGCAGGTCGAGCAGATGTTCATCATCAGCTCGCCGTCGGTGCGCTGGGCGAGCGCGAACGTGCGCGCGTTGAGCGTGTCGGCCAGCTCCTGGTTGTGCTCGGCGATCACGCCGGCGCCGCAACACGCGGCGCGGTCCAGCTCGATCAGCTCGATATCGAGCAGCGGCGCGACCTTGGCCATCGATCCGTGGAGCTCCGGCGTGAACCCGCGGCTCACGCATCCCGGCCAGTACGCGACCTTCATGACTGCTCCTCGGTCTCGGTGGCTTCGGGCTCGTCCTCGTACCCGCTCACGTAGAGGTTCAGCTCGTAGCGTTGCGGCTTGCTGTCGATCGTGTCGAACAGCTTCTTGACCTCGGCCGGGGCCTTGTGCGGATGGCCTAGCGTGTTCTTTGGCGTCATCTTGCCGCGCCTAAGACCCTTGAGCGCGGTCGGCAGCGAGTCGATGAGCTCGGGGACCGCGCGGGGATGGAATTTGCCCCCGTAGGAGTCGGGGAGCAGGTCAGCCTCGTGAAGCAGCCCGTTCCTGCGGATGTTCTTGACGAAGGCGTGCTCGTGGCGGTAGCCGTTGTTGCGGTCCTCGATGTCGAAGTCCGAGCCGGCGACGCGGCGCAGGCGCATGATCTGGCTCATCGGGTCGACGCCCTTGGGGCAGGCGTCGATGCAGTTGAAGCAGTGGGTGCAGTCATAAATCCCGTGAGGATCCTCGGACAGGTCGTGCAGCCGCTCGCGGTGCTCGGCGTCACGCGGGTCGCCGACGAAGCGGTAGGCCTTGGCCAGCGCGGCCGGACCGATGAACAGCGGATCGACCTCCATCGCCAGGCAGTCGGACACGCACGCGCTGCACTGGATGCACGCCATCGTCTGGGTGACGTCGACCATGTTCTCGTGGGGGACGATGTACTCACGTTCGGGGACCGGCTCCTTGTTGATGAGCCATGGTGTGACGCGCTGGATCTTCTTCCAGTGGACCGCGTCCATGTCGACGATCAGGTCGCGGATCACCGGCATGTTGCCCATCGGCTCCACGATGATCACGGGGTTCTCCTGGCCCTCGTCGGGCGGGTTCCAGCCGGCACCGTGCCCGAGCTGCGCGGCCTCCTCGAGGTGGGTGTTGCAGGCCAGGCCCGGCTTGCCGTTCATCCGCACGCCGCATGACCCGCAGATCGCCTGCTGGCATGAGCAGCGGATACCGATTGAGCCGTCCGTGTCGTCCTTGATCTTGAGGATCGCGTCGAGCACCGATTGAACCGGCGAGAGGTCGACGGTATGGGTGTCCCAGCGGGGGGCCTCTCCCGACTGCGGGTCGTAGCGTCGGATCCTCAGGGTGAACTCGGCCATCAGTAGGTCCTTTCCTCTGGCTGCCAGCGGGTGATCGTGACCGGCGAGTAGCTCACCTGCGGCACGTCGGCGCCGTTCATCGACAGGTCGATGTGCTTAAGCCATTCCTTGTCGTTGCGGCCCGGGAAGTCGAGG
>Ga0335081_10023214_pt1 | contig 10034 bp, 9 predicted proteins | sample Lox_Sample_35_FD_206713 | JGI IMG/M metagenome (GOLD analysis project Ga0335081, IMG submission 206713) | Soil microbial communities from Loxahatchee National Wildlife Refuge, Florida, United States - Lox_Sample_3.5 | ecosystem: Environmental > Terrestrial > Soil > Wetlands | place: USA: Florida... | reverse complement strand
CGCCTCCGCCCGCGGCGGAGGTTTCCGTGGCCCAGTTGGCCGCGCTGCTGGTCCCGCTGCCCGAGGCCCCTGACGAGGAACCCGAGGACGAGCAGCCTGCCGCGAGCAGCGCGGCAGCGGCGGCGCCCGCGAGCGCCAGTCGGTATGAGGATCTCACTAATGCCTCCTGAAAAGCTTCCCTATCCCAGGTGGATGACGGCTGCCAGAAAGGCCCCAGGCGGCGTTACCGAAACGGTTTGCCGACCCACCTCTCCCCCAGGTAAGAGTGCAGGATAAACGCACCTAAAACGTTTAGCGTTCGCATGCTCACACACCCGTCGCGAGGGTGTCAAGGGACGTTATCGACTTGCCGCACTGAGCCCGGTGAACACCGGGTTAACGGGGCGCGCGGCCCATTTCCCGGCCGTCCAGGCGGATGGTCGCCAGCGGCGGGTCGAGCAGCTCGGAGGTCGGCAGGTCGTCGTGCCCGATGACCGAGACGTCCGGCCCGATCCGCCGGGACAGGTCCCGGGCGGTCTTGTAGATCCCGAGAGCCGTGTAGTCGGAGTTGGTGATGACCGCGGTCGGGGCGCCCGGCTGCGCCAGCAGCGTCCCGGCCGCCTGGCGCACGTCGGTGATCGTGAGGGGGGAGCGCATGACGACCGGCCGGACGCCGAGATCGCGGGCCAGCCGCCGGAAGTGGCGCAGCCGGTCCGGGTCGGCAACCAGGCCGCGGGGCGCGGACAGGAACGCGACGCAAGTGTGGCCGAGCTCGGCCAGGCGGCGCATGGCCAGCGCGACCCCGGCCGCGTTGTCCGGGTACACCCGGGACACGCCGTCGATGCCCTCCACGGCCGCGTTCAGCGCCACCACCGGGGTGCCGGGGCGCAGCTCCTGCCACAGGCGCACCGACTCGCCCTTGCCGACCGGGGCGATGGCCAGCCCGGCCAGCCGCTGGGCGGCCATCTCCCGGACCAGCAGGTGCTCGCGCTCGGCCGAGTAGCGCGAGTCGAGCAGCAGCAGGGTGGCCCCGGCCTCGCTCGCCGCCCGCTCGGCTCCCGACAGCACCTCGAGGAAGAAGGGATTGCTGAAGTTGCGGATGATCAGGCCGTAGGTGGTGGTGCGGCCGCGCCGCAGCGCCTGGGCCTGCGGGTTGGCCCGGTAGCCGAGCTCAGCGGCGGCCGCCAGGATCCGGCGGCGGGTTTCCTCCGCCACGCCGGGCTGGCCATTCAGCGCGAAGCTCACCGAGGCGACCGACACGCGGGCCAGCCGGGCCACGTCCCGGATGCCCGCCGGCTGCTGCGCTCCGCCCTGCTGACTCGTCACGGCCTACCCACGCTTAAGACGCTCTGCTTCCCCCGATAGGAGCGGAGGTACGTCGCTGAGCGCACATCCTAGCCATCTGGCTGGCCGCCCGGCCAGAGGCCGGCCATAGCAATCAAGTGGCTATCAAGCTGACCGCTAACAGATGCCAGCCTGCCATGAACTTGACACCTCCCGTTGGTCTTGGCTAGCCATCATCTCGACTTGTCTAGCCAAGATCTAAACGGCAACGGGATCGTGACCACCAGGACCTTCCTGGGCTCGCTGACCCGGGTCGGCGTCCAGCTGGACGGCGACGTCGCGGTGCAGGTCGACCGGCCGAGCGCCGAGTCCGCCGCCCTGTCCCCGGGCTCCTCGGTCTCGGTGTCGCTGCCCGACCAGCCCGTCCTCGTCGCCCCCCGCCGCCCGGAATGAGCCGCCGCGGCTGATCAGCCGGTGACGGAGTCGATGTGGGGCAGGATGTCCGCGATCGTGTCGAGGATCAGCGGAGCGCCGGCCTGCTCCAGGTCGGCGCGGGTGCTGGCGCCGGTCAGCACGCCGGCCACGATCGCGGCCCCGGCGCGCAGCCCGGACTCGATGTCGCTGCCGGTGTCGCCGGCCACCGCCAGCTCGCTGACCGCGCCGCCGCGCAGCCGCAGCAGCGCAGTCAGCGGCAGGTCGGGCCACGGCCGGCCGCGCCCCGCGTCGGCGGGGGACAGGGCCAGGTCGATCAGCCCGCCCCAGCCGAGCCTGCCGATGATGGCGTCCCTGGTGGCGGGGGAGAAGCCGGTGGCCAGGCAGATCCGGACCCCGGCCCGGCGCAGCGAGGCGAAGGTCTCCTCGGCCCCGGGCATGGCCGAGACCTGGCCGGCCTGGACGGCGGCGGCGTAGTGGTCCTCGAACGCCTCATTGGCCTTGCGGGCCATCGCCTCATCGCCGAGAATCCGCCGGAATACCTCGATCTTGGACTGGCCCATGCTCGACCGCACGTCGGCCATGGCCTGGTGGCAGGCGGCGACGGGCAGGTTCTGCGTGGCGATGGCCGCCGCGAACGCCTCAAGCAGTACGCCGTCGTCGGCCACCGTCGTGCCCGCCATGTCCAGGCAGGCCACCGTGATAGGGGTCATCGGAAGGTCTCCTCCGCGATCGCCGGGGAACAGGTCATGCCGCGCCCGCCCGGCCCGGTGACCAGGACCACGCCGGGCTCTGCCTCGGCCCGGTAGTACAGCGCGTGCGCGGCATCCGGGCTGACCTCGCTGTAGACGCCGGCCCAGCGGCGCTGGATCCGGGGGATGGGCACACCGAGCAGCGCCTCGGCCCGGGCGCGCAGGTGGTCGTAGGCGTCCTCGTCCACGTCGAACGCGAACGGCTCGGCGTACTCGTGCGTGTCGCCGATGGTGAGCCCGCCGTCGGCCCGCTGGACCAGCAGCAGCTGGGCCTGGGCCCGGCCGGCCGCGCCGGCCTGCGGCGGGAGCTGAGCCCGGCCGGGCAGGTCGTAGGCGGGGTAGTAGCGCAGCGAGTCGCCGTCGGCCAGCGCCGTGGTGATCCGCCCGGCCAGCGGCGCCGTCTGCATCATCTGCAGCCGGACCCGGCGGACGGCCCCGGCCAGGTACCGGCCGGCCACCCCGGCGTGCGCCGCGCCCGGGCACAGGATCACCAGGTCGCCCTGGTGCCAGGCGCCGGTGTGGTCGCGCACCGCGTTCGGCGCGATCTCGGTGACCTCCCGGCCGGGATGCCACGTGTACCCGCTGATTCCCCGACCACGGGCTGCGAGGTAGCCGCGCAGCGCGGGCAGCACCTGGCGCGGCTCGACGATCCCGTCCAGCCGGCAGTGCAGGCCGCCCGCGAACTCGCCGCGCAGGGCCGGGTTGATCTCGCGGACAGCCGCGGGGTCAAGCAGCTCGAACCCGCGCTGGTCCGCGTCGGGCAGCGTGGCCGCCTCCTTGAGCAGGGCCAGCTCCGCGTCCCCGGCGGCCAGCGTGAGCGAGCCGGCGGCCCGGAAGCCGAGCCCGGGCACCTCGGCGCCGAGTTCTTCCCACAGCTCGCGGGCCCGCAGCGCCAGGGCGAGTTCCGGGCCGGCCTGGCGGCCGCTCACCCAGACCAGGCCGAAGTTCCTGACGCTCGCGCCCCGGGCCCCGGCCTCCCGTTCCAGCTGCACGACCTCGAACCCGCGCCGCCGGGCCGCCACCGCGTGCATGGTGCCGAGTACGCCGCCGCCGACAATGACCACCCGTGTCCTTGACGCCACGGCCCCTAGTATAGTCATCTTCAAACTTGTATAGCCAACTTTGATCCGGGAGGCTGACTTGGCGGGCGCTGACCTGGAGCTATCCGTCGGCGGGCGGCGGCTGCGGTTCCCCGCGATATGGCTGCGGGATAACTGCCCATGCGCCGGGTGCGTCGCTCCCGGCACCGGGCAGAAGCTGAAGGACATAACCGACATACCGAACGGACTGGCTATCGCGCTCGCCGAGGACGCCGGAGAGTCGGTGGCGGTGACGTTCGCCCCCGACCAGCACCGGTCCGTCTTCTCGCGCTCCTGGCTGGCCGGGCACGCCCTGGACCGGCACGGCGACGGCGACGGGCGGACCGAGGACGACAAGCTGCTCTGGCTCCCCGCGGAGCTGCCCGAGATCCCCCAGATGAGCTGGCCGCGGTACCTGGCCGGGGGCCGGGCCCTGGCCCTGGAGGCGGTGCTGCGCCTGGGTTTCGTGCTGCTGCGCGACGTGCCCGCCGAGCCGGGCATGGTGCTTGAGGTCGCGGCCAGCTTCGGGTTCGTCCGGGAGACCAACTACGGCCGGCTGTTCGACGTCCGGGTGGAGCCCACGGGGCCCCAGCCAGGCAACCTGGCCTTCACGAGCCGGGCGATCCGGCCGCACACCGACAACCCGTACCGGGACCCGGTGCCGACCGTGCAGCTGCTGCACTGCCTGCGCACCGCCGCCGAGGGCGGCGACACCACCCTGGCGGACGGCTTCGCCGCCGCCGCGGCGCTCCGGGCCGCCGACGCGGAATCGTTCGGCACCCTGGCGCGGACACCCATTCCGTTCGGATATATCGATAAAGAGACCGAACTACGGGCCAGCATGCCGCTCATCCAGCTCAGCCCGCGCGGCCGGGTCCGGGGGGTGCGGTTCAACAACCGGTCGGCCGGGCCGCTGCGGCTGCCGTACGCCGAGGTCACTGCGTTCTACGCCGCCTACCGCCGGTGGGCCGAGCTCCTGGCGCGGCCCGAACGGCAGCTCAGCCTGCGGCTGGCCCCGGGGGACTGCCTGATCTTCGACAACACGCGGGTGCTGCACGCCCGCACGGCCTTCAGCATGAGCCCCGGCTCGCCGGGCCGGCACCTGCAGGGCTGTTACGCCGATCTGGACGGCCTGGCCAGCACCCTGGCCGTGCTGCGACGCGGGGAGGAAGCGTGAGCGCGGTGCAGGCCCTGGCCGGGCTGTTCGCCGGGCCCGGGGCCCGGGACTACCTGGGCGAGGCGGTGACGATCGGCGAGCATATGCGGCAGGCCGGCGCGCTAGCCGAGGCGGCCGGGGCCGCCGCGCCGCTGGTGGCCGCGGCCCTGCTGCACGACGTCGGGCACCTGCGCAGCGAGACCGACGCCAGGCATGGCACCGGCGGCGCCCGGTGGCTGAGCCAGTGGTTCGGCGAGGCGGTGACCGAGCCGGTCCGGCTGCACGTGGCGGCGAAACGGTACCTGTGCGCCACCGAGCCCGGGTACTTCGGCCGGCTGTCGCCGGAGTCGGTCCGCACCCTCGCGCTGCAGGGCGGCCCGATGACGCCCGGGCGGGCCGCCGCGTTCGAGGCGCTGCCGTTCGCGCGGGACGCTGTGGCCGTGCGCCGCTGGGACGACCAGGCCAAGGACCCCGCGGTCACCCCGCCGGAGTTCTCGCACTTCGCGCCGCTACTGCAGGACCTGATCACGCCCTAGGCGTGCGGGACAGGGCGTTGACGGCGGTGGAGTTGCGGACGCTGAACGCGACCGCGCTGCCCAGGTAGCGGTCGTCGGACCACTCGACCGGCGTGCCGGTCAGGTCGGTGGTGAGGCGGCGCTCGCGCAGCATCGGGACCCGCGGCCGGACGCCGAGCAGCCTGGCGTCCTCGGCGGAGGCCGGCACCGCGTCGATGACGTGCTCGGCGTCGGCGAAGACGATGCCCAGTTCCTCCAGCCGCTCGGTGATCGAGTCCTTGCCCAGCTCCAGGCCGGCCACCAGCACGCCGACCCGATCCGGATAGGCGCCGCGCTCGATCATCACCGGGTGCCCGGAGAGCAGCCGGACCCGGGTCAGGTGGTAGATCATCGCGCCTTCGGAGATGGCCAGGCGCTCGGCTTCTGTGGCCTTGGCGGGCCGGCGCCGGATGGCGATGACCTGGCCGCCGGGTATCTCGCCCATGGCCCGGGCCCAGCGGGAGAAGGACAGCAGCTCGCCGAAACTCTGCACCCTGGGGCCGCCGACGACGACCCGGCGCGCCCCGCGCCGGGACGCGATGACCCCGTCGGCGCGCAGCGCCGCGAACGCCTGCCGGACGGTGCCGCGTGACACCGAATAGCGTTCGGCCAGCTCGTGCTCGGACGGCAGCCGGGTGCCCGCCGCGTAGCCGCCCGCCGCGATGGCCGCCTTGATGTCCTCGGCCACCTTGCGGTACAGCGACGGCGACCGGGGTATGCCCTGATCTGCTGTCATGAAGAATGAGCGTAGCGCCATCGCCGCCGGTGAGGTGGACGCGGCGTCCGCCGTCCGGCTGATCCGCGGAATCAGCCGTCGGGCCGCGGACCATGTCCGTAAGGCCGATGCCGGGCCGGCGCCCGCGATGGAACCCTCAGAGTGTACCGATGACGTTCTTCCTGGAGGACCATCATGACCGATACCTTCCCGGCCGACGCGCCGCCGCCGGGCACCTACGCGCTCGATCCCGAGCGGACCACCATCCGCGCTGACGTCAAGGCCATGTTCGGCCTGCTGACGGTGCACGGCACCTTCCGGCTGCGGGCCGGGCAGGTCAGCATCGCCGCCGACCCTGGCGCCTCGAGCGTCCGGGCCAGCATCGAGGCGGGCAGCTTCGCCTCGGGCAACGCGACCAGGGACGCCGACGTCCTCTCGCCCGCGCTGCTGGACGCCAGGGCCTACCCGGAGATCACCTTCACCGGCCAGGGCGCGCGCCGCGACGGCGAGGGCTGGGTGGTGCCCGGGGTCGGTGACCGCGCACGGCACCGCCGTCCCGGCGGAGGTCCGGCTGAGCGACGCGCGGCGGGAGGGCGGGGGAGCCCGGTTCCGGGCCACCGCCCGCCTGGACCGCACCAGCTTCGGGCTGACGAAGAAGAAGGGCATGGTCGGGCGGACGGTGGACCTGGTCATCGAGGCGGTGGCTCAGCCGCCTGAGCCCGGGCCGGCCTGAGCCCGGGCCCGTCGGCGGGCGCTTTGCGGGACCGGCCGGAGATGGGTTACTTTGCTGCCCGATGGGCCTATTGTCTCGGCGACGTGGCCGTCGGCCGCGGGTGATCGCCCTCGTTTGCTGCAGCGTGCTCGCCGCCGCCCTCGTCGCCTCTCCGTTCCCCGCCGGGCCGTCCGCGCTGGCCCGCATGGTGTCCGCGGCCGCCGTGTCCGGGCCGGGCCCGCTGGCGCACGCGCCGCGCTTCCGCCGGGCGTTCGGGCAGTCGGCGCTGGCCGATCCCGGCGGCGTGGCCGTCGGCCCGGCGGGCGTCTGGGTGGCCGACACCGGCCACGACCGGGTCGCGGGATTCTCCGCCTCCGGCCGCCTGGTGGCCAGCTTCGGCCAGCGCCTGGATCACGGCCAGGGCCTGGATCACCCGGCCGGCATCGCCACCGACGCGGCCGGGCACGTCTGGGTCGCCGACACCGGCCATGACCGGGTGGTCGAGTTCTCCACCGCCGGGCGCGTGCTGGCCGTCTTCGGCTCAGCCGGGAGCGCCCGCCGCCAGCTGAACCAGCCGGCCGCGCTGGCGGTTACCCCGTTCGGCGACGTGTGGGTGGCCGACCAGGGGAACAGCCGGGTGGAAGAGTTCTCCTCGGCCGGCCGCTACCGCACCTCTTTCGCGGTGCCGACGCCGGCCGGGGTGACCCTGGACGCCCGCGGCGACGTCTGGGTGTCCAGCCCCGGGTACCCGGCCAACTCGATCAGGGAATTCTCCCCGTCCGGGCACCAGATGCGGTCGTTCGGCATCACGCAGGCGGGCTACGGTGACCTCGGCGACCCCGGCGGCCTCGACGTCGGCCCGGCAGGCCGGATCTGGGTGGCGCAGCCCGACTACGGCCTGGTGTCAGTGTTCAGCCCGGCCGGCCAGTTCTACACCCAGTTCGGCCTGCAGCCGGGCTCCGGGCAGGCGGGCGAGGACCTGGCGTTCCCCCAGGACGTGGCAGTCGCCGCGACCGGCCAGGTCTGGGTGGCCGACAGCGGGCACGACCGGGTCGTCCAGTTCGGCCCGGCGCTATCCGCGACCGGCGTGCCGGTCGCGCCGCCCGGCCCGCCGCTGCTGCTGATCACCGGCGAGTGCCTGCTGGCCCTGGCTATCGGCGGCCTCGGCTGGTACCTGGCCCGCCGCCGGCCGCCGCCCCCGGACACCCCCGCGGACGGCACCGCCCGGATCTCGCCCGGGCTGACCCGCCGCCGCCTGCTCACCACCGCCACCGCGCTGTGCGGGGTGGCCGCGAGCGGGGCGGTGCTGCCGGCCACCCTGCGCCGGGCGGTGGCCGCCACGCTGAAAGACCCGCCGGGCGGCTCGCTCCGCGACATCGAGCACATTGTGATCCTGATGCAGGAGAACCGCAGCTTCGACCACTACTTCGGCACCATGGCGGGGGTGCGCGGCTTCGCCGACCCGGCCGCGATCAGGCTGCCGGACGGCAGCCCGGTGTTCCGCCAGCCTTATCCGGGCCACTCCCAGGGCTACCTGGCCCCGTTCCGCTACGACACCACGATCACCAGTGCGCAGGCCACGCCGGGCACCGACCACTCCTGGCCGACCCAGCACCAGGCCTGGCACGACGGCAGGATGGACCAGTGGGTGCAGGCCAAGGGCCCGTTCACGATGGGTTACTTCACCCAGGCCGACATCCCGTTCCAGTGGGCGCTCGCGCAGGCCTTCACGATCTGCGACAGCTACCACTGCTCGGTGCTCGGCCCGACCAACCCGAACCGGCTCTACATGTGGACCGGGATGATCGACCCGCGGGGCACCGGAGGCGGCCCGGTCACCGACAACAGCCCCGCCTCGGACAACGTCACCCTGTCCTGGACCACCAACGAGCCGGTCATCCGGTGATCCACACCGAGACATGGGCCGGCTCCAGCGCGGCCTGCACCGCGCCGGCTGGCGGCGGGTCGCGCTGAATTAGTACAATCCCATCGTTTGGGTGGTAGTGCCCGGCCGCCGCCTTGGGGCCTGCCGCAGACCGCAGCATCGGGGCAGGGTCCGGGAGAGGCATGACCGAGCTCATCGGCACACATCAGTCCGATACGCACCAGAAGGCGCTCCGCATCAACCTGGATCCGCGCTGGTACGGGACGATCGCGGAGATCGGCGCCGGCCAGGAAGTGGTGCGCTGGTTCTTCCGGGTCGGCGGGGCCGCGGGCACCGTGGCCAAGTCCATGTCGGCCTACGACATGGCGGTCAGCGACGCCGTCTACGGCAAGTCCGACCGGTACGTCTCGGTCGGCCGGCTGCAGGCCATGCTGGACCACGAATTCAACCTCAACGTCGAGCGGCTGAACGAGGAGCGCGGCGACTCGAACTGCTTCTTCGCGTTCGCCGACACGGTCGTGGCGCGCAGCTACCGGGGCGGCAACGAGTGCCACGGCTGGATGGGCGTGAAGTTCCAGTCCCAGACGCACGACGAGGCCAGCCAGATCGTCATGCACGTGCGGATGCTGGACGTGGAGGCCTGGCTGCAGCAGGAGGCGCTCGGCATCGTCGGGGTGAACCTGCTGTACGGCGCGTTCTTCGAGCACCACGAGCCGGAGCGGCTGATCGAGAGCCTGCTGGACCAGCTGACCGTGGGACGCATCGAGATCGACATGATCCAGTTCCGCGGCATCGAGTTCCGCGGCGTGGACAACCGGCTGATGGCGCTCAAGCTGGTCCAGCTGGGGCTGAGCGGCGTGGCGATGTTCGGCCCCGACCGCGAGGTGCTGCAGCCCAGCGAGGTGCTGCGCAAGCATGCGGTCCTGGTCGAGCGGGGCAGCTTCCGGCCGCCGACGCACGTGAACCTGGACATGCTCGGCACGGCCAAGGAGAAGTTCGCGCAGGACCCGGCGGTGGCCGGCAAGCCGATCCTGCAGCTCACCGAGATCACCATGCGCAACCTGCTGGCGGAGCGGACCGAGATCGACCGGCGCGACTTCCTGGCCCGGGCCGAGCTGCTCGCCGCGTGCGGTGAGACCGTGCTGATCACCGACTACTTCGACTACTACCGGCTGGCCGCCTACATCGCCGAGCGGACCAGGGAGCGGATCGGCATCGTGATGGGGGTGCCGAGCCTCATCGACCTGTTCGACGAGCGCAATCACGCGCAGCTGCCGGGCGGGATCCTGGAGAGCTTCGGGCGGCTGTTCAAGAACGGCCTGAAGCTCTACGTCTACCCGGTGCGGCCGACGCCGGACGACGAGCTCAAGACCGTGGACGACATCAAGGTCCAGCCGGAGCTGCAGCCGCTGTACGACTACCTGGCGGGCCGGGGCAGCTTCGTCAACCTGGACAACTACCGTGCGGAGTACCTGACGATCTTCAG
>Ga0335081_10023213_pt1 | contig 10034 bp, 8 predicted proteins | sample Lox_Sample_35_FD_206713 | JGI IMG/M metagenome (GOLD analysis project Ga0335081, IMG submission 206713) | Soil microbial communities from Loxahatchee National Wildlife Refuge, Florida, United States - Lox_Sample_3.5 | ecosystem: Environmental > Terrestrial > Soil > Wetlands | place: USA: Florida... | reverse complement strand
TCGCGGCGATTTCTGGCCCCAACCCGGGCCTTCGCCCATGCGAGCGCCCATGCCTCGGCCGCGCCGTCATCCGCCGGCGGCGCGGTCGGCAGTTCGCCGATCGCCAACGGCTCCTTCCCCGCGCTCACGGTGATCCCGGCGCTGGATGTGCTTGGCAGGACGTCGAAAATGCCCATGGCGCCGCGCCAGGCGGCGAGGGCGCCGGCCGTGGGGGGCAGGCGCTGATCCAGCAGGCGGTTCCCCTCCCGGGCGGCCTCGAAGAGCGCGGCGACGGCCTGCGGGGCATTCAGGTCGTCATCCAGGGCCGAGGAAACACGGGTCGTGATTTGCTCCGCCCACGCCGCCCAGCCTTCCGCCGCGCTTCCTTCGCCGGCATGACCGAGCCTCGCGTCGAACTCGCCGAGGCGCCGGCTCCCTTCAGCGGCTCCGGCCAGGGCGTCGTCGGTCAGGTCCAGCTTCTGACGATAGTGAGTCTGGAAGATGAGCAGCCGGACCGTACCCGCGTCGACGCCATCGGCACGGAGGTCACGCGGCGTGGTGATGTTTCCGAAGCGCTTGGACATCTTGGTGCCGCGGACGTTCAGGAATTCGCCATGCGCCCAGTACCGAGCGAAACTCTCCTGTCCGGTGAAGGCGCAGCTCTGCGCGATCTCGTCCTCGTGATGGGGAAACATGAGGTCGACCCCGCCCGCGTGGATATCGAGGACTTGCCCAAGCCCGTGCTTCGCCAGCAGGGCCAGGGCCATCGCGGAGCACTCGAGGTGCCACCCTGGCCGTCCCCGTCCGAACGGCGCATCCCAGGCCGCCCCCACCGCTTCGTCCTCGGGACGGGCAGCCTTCCACAGCACGAAGTCCCTGGCGTTTTCCTTGTCGTACTCGTCGGTCGAGACCCGACCACTGGCCCCGGCCTTAAGCTCCCGGCGGTCGAGCTGGGACAACCTGCCGTAGGCTGGGAAGCGGTCGATGGCGAAATAGACGGAGCCATCGTCTCCACGGTACGCCGTGCCGCCTCGCAGCAACCCCTCGACCAGGCCAATCATGGCGGCGATGAACTCGGTTGCGCGCGGGTACTCATGGGCGGGCCGGATGCGCAGGTAGTCCCGGTCCTCGAAGAAGGCTCGCGCAAACGGCTCCGTGAACTCGCGAATCGGCATCCCGCGCGCCCCGGCTTCCCGGATGATGCGGTCGTCCACGTCGGTCAGATTCATGATCTGGAGGACGCGGAAACCACTGGCCTCAAGCCAGCGACGGAGGAGGTCCTCGAAAAGGAAGGTCCGGAAATTCCCGATGTGGGCGTAGTTCCATACCGTTGGCCCGCACGTATAGAAGGAAACGACGCCCGGTCGGACGGGGACGAAGGGCTCTACGCGTCGGGTAAGGGTGTTGAAGAGGCGGAGCGGCATTGGCGCTTCAGGCGCGGCGTCCGGGCGGACCGGTGAGCGCAGTGTCGTCGCGAACGTGGACGACGCGCTGCGGGAACGGGATCTCGATACCCTCCCGGTCCAGGCGGTTCTTGATCCGGCGTCGGAACTCGCGGCCGATGGCCCACTGCTGTCCCGGTTGAGTGCGAAACAGAGTACGGATCGTGACGGCGCTCGAATCGAGGCTATCCACTCCGACCACCTCCGGCTCGCCGTCGAAGCGGGCGCGCCAGTCGGCGTCGGCCACGAAGGCGGCCGCTTCATCGCGGAACACCCCCAGAGCGCGGTCGAGATCAGCCGCGTAACCCACGCCGACATCGATCACGGCGCGCGACCACTTGCGTGTCATGTTACTCACGGTCGTGATCTGACCGTTCGGGATCATGTGGACGGTGCCCTGGGCATCCCGGAGCACCACCATCCGGAGCGTCATCCGTTCCACCACGCCAGCCTTCCCCGCCACTTCGATCACATCGCCCAGCGCGAACTGCCCTTCGACCAGATAGAAGAACCCGGCCAGGACATCCTTGACGAGGCTCTGGGCCCCGAAGGAGATGGCGAGGCCCAGGATGCCGGCTCCCGCCAGGAGCGGACCGATGTCGATGAAGATGTTGAGCGCCAGCAACGTGCCAAGAGTCAGGATGCCGATGCGGCCCACGCTCCGCAGCAGCTGCGAGATCATGTGCCCGCGTTGTTCCCGCTCGGACAGCGTGGTCTCATCGCCCGCGTCCACCGCGGCCTCGATGCGCTGGGCAATGATCGCGACCAGCCGCATGCCCAGGTAGCAGGCGATGGCGAGCACCACCAGTTGGGCGACCTTGCGGGTCATCTCCGCCGCCTCCAGATGGAGCGCGGCGGCAATCTGGCGGAGCCAGTCAGGCAGGACGACCAGCTGCAAAGCGAGCACGACGGGTGCCTTTCCGGTAAGCGGGGGATCCGACCGGGCAGGAAGTTAGGATGCGCTGACGGGGGACTCAACCCGTCGCCTACAGCGCCAGATCGAGCCCCGCGGCGACGGTGAGGAATTCGGGATTCGAGATGGTACCGACTCCCCGGAAGGTGCTGTGGATTCTCGCCTCGAGCACGACAGCGGCGTGCCGCCCGAAGACCGGGATGACGGCTCCGGGACCGACGCTCCCTCCGATGGACCAGGTGCCGCTGCCCGAGGGACCCAGCCGATAGTCCGCGAGCCCGAGTACCGCATAGGGCCGGATCGCAGCATCGCGAAAGGCCGGGATGCGCACGAATGCGCCGTACTGCCAGAGCCGTTCGGGACCGAGGTCGTGTCGGCCCGCTTCAGCGCCCACGGTGATTGCCGAGAACCGAACCCCCACCTCCAGGAGGAGGGACGATCCGTTTCCAGCAACCGGGTCACCGGAATTGATGTTGAGGGCTCCGCCCGCGCTGGCGGCGGCGAACAGCGGCAGCTGCGCCTCGGCGCGGGCCGACAGGATGGTGAGCGCGAGCACACTGGGCAGAGCGAACCGCACCTCCGGCCTCCAGCTGAGGATGGCGCCCCAACCTAGTGCCGGAAGGTCGGTCTGCGGCAGGGTGCGGCAGGATTCGGCCTAATCGGGCTGACCAGGCCGCACCACCAGAATCGGGTGGTTCGAGCCGCGGACCACCTTGTCGGCCACGCTGCCGATCATCGCTCGCCGGTAGCCCCCCGCCCCGTGACTGGCTATCGCGATCAGGTCCGCCGAGAGCGCATCCGCCTGCGCGAGAATCGTCGCGGCAGCCCCCGCCCCCGGAACCGCATGGGCAGTCACCGCGACCCCGTCGCGCCGCAGCCGGGCGGCCACGGACTCGAGGTAGTCCGTGGCCGACTCCATATGCTGCGCGTCGACGTCCGGCGAGATGGGAAGCGGCATCATCCCAAACGGATCCACGACGGGCAGGATCGGCTCGACCGCCATGAGGAGATCGAGTGACGCGCCGACCGGTCGGGCGAGCATCAACGCACTATCGAGGGCCCGCTCCGCGAACGGGGATCCGTCGAGGGTCACCAGGATGCGCCGGAGAGCCGGCGTCACCTCACCGGCGGGCGTCGGTCGAATCATCAGGACCGGGATGTGCAGCACCCGCATGAGGTGATCCGCCACTGAGCCGAGCCAGAAGCGGCTCACCGGGCCGCGCCCGTGGGTTGTGATTACGACCAGATCGGCTCCGGACGACTCCACCTGGTGCTGCAACGACTCGGCAACGGGACCATCCAGAAGAACGGAGGTGACCGGGATGTTCGCCGTCCTGCGCAGACGCTCCAAGATGCTGCTCAGGTACGTCTGTTCGTGGGCCCGAGCCTCCTGATCGAGCTGGGCCTCGATATCCGGCACCTCGATCGCGGTGGCGAGCGCTGGAACGGGGTGATGGACCAGCGCGACCTGCAGGATTGCCCCGGAGCGGCGGGCCAGTTCCGTCGCAAGCGGAAGGGCCTGCTCCGCGAATGGGGAGCCGTCCAAGGGCACCATGATGGAGCGGAACATGGCCTGTGACATGGGGCCTCCAAGGCCGATGAAGACGCCAACTAAAGTGGCGCCCGAACCATGAAGGAGACTTGAAAGAGCGGCGAACCCTTCAAGGGGTCGGATGGCCCGGAGTGGAACGCCCCAGCACCCGGTACAGCGGGCAGAAGCCCGAGATGGCTGAGGCGATCAGCAGCAGACCCGCGAGGGTCAAGTACTTCCAGGGGCTTGCCAAGGCTCCATAGAGGCCGAGGAGCAGGATCCCCACGACCAGCCTGATGACGCGATCGACACGACCCATGTTGCGATTGGGCATAGCCCCTCCTTACAGCGGAACGGTCAGGATGGCACAGGGTGCCTCGTGGGTCAGGTGGCGGCCGATACTCCCTCCGTCGAGGACCGCGGCGGGGCCGCCGCGGCGATACCCGATGCACAGGATATCGGCGCCCGACATTTCCGCTTCGCCGAGCACATTGGAAAGTACAGGCCCGCGACGGAGAGCCAGCGGCCCCACGCCGCTTCCGAGGTCGCGGCGGTCCCAGGCGCCACCGCCAAGGTCCGAAGACGAGATCATGTTCCGCACCATCTGCAGAACGCGTTCGCTACGGCCCGTCGGAACGTGGGGAACGCCGATCTCATCCTGCGTAATCGGCTCGACCAGCACGACGCGGAGACAGGCGCCAAGGACCCGTGCAAACGAGGCCGCCGCGGCAAGCACGGCCATTCCCCGCTCGCTCCCGTCGAGGGCGGCAAGCAGTCGGTCGAACTTCTGCTCGCCGCCGCTCACGAACAGGCAGGGCGTGGAACTTCTACGAACGACGGCATCCGCGGTATCTCCGATCATGAGCCGGCGCTGCTCGGAGCGGTGCTTCCGCCCGATGACCAGCAGATCTCCCCGCCGAGTCTCGGCGAAGCGACCGATCTCGATGGCTGGAACACCGATGGCAACGGCCAGATCCACCTTGGGGCTCTCGGGCAGAGAGCGCACCACCGAGCGCACCATCCTCCCCAGATCCTCGTAGCACCGTTCGGCGGCCTCATGTCCGGCGTCGGACAGGACGGTGAAAGCCGTGACTCGCGACCCGCACCGGCGGGCCAGGCGAGCCCCGGCCAAGAGAGCCGCCTGACCCTCGGTCGAGGGATCGGCGGCGACAATAATGTGACGAAGTTCCATGCTGCCCCGAGGATCGCCCGCGGGTCCATCCTAGGCAGCCCGGAATGAAGCCTCCGTGAAAGCCCCCCGAATTTACGGGTCGCCCGCGGGCGCCGGAGACGCTAGAATAGGACTCGTATGACGCGCGCGAACAACACTCTCCCCTCCGAGGCGCCGGCGTACAGCCCGCGCCTGGAGCGGTTGGTCACGGGGGCAGCGGGCCTGCTGGCGGAGATGCACCTCGACACCGTGCTGCAGAGGGCGGCGGACCTGGCAGCGGAGGTGATCGGGGCGAAGTACGCCGCCGTGGGCATGCTGGCGGCCGATGGCCGGACCCTGGAGGCCTTCATTACATCTGGACTGACCGCGGAGGAGCGGCAGCGCATCGGCGCGCTCCCCCAGGGTCATGGGATCCTCGGCCTCGTCATCCACAAGGCGGAATCGGTACGTCTCCGCTCCATCGGGTCGCACCCCGAGAGCCACGGCTTCCCTCCGAATCACCCACCGATGGAATCTTTCCTGGGAGTGCCAATCCTGGGAAAGCGCGGGGTCCTGGGCGACCTCTATCTGACGGAGAAGATCGGGGCGACCGAGTTCAGCAAGGAGGATGAACGGATCGCCCAACTGCTGGCCGCCAGCGCGGCCGTGGCAATCGAGAACGCCCGGCTCCACGAGCAGAGCGCCCGATTGCTCGAAGAAGTGCAGCAGCTGCATCGGTCCCGCGAACGGTTCTTCGCGATGGTGAACCACGAGCTGCGCAATTCACTGGCCGCTGTCTACGGCTGGTCGGAGATGCTGGTGCGCCGCAAGGAGCCCGGCAGCGTTCCCCGGGCGGCGTTCGAGGTCCTCGACTCGGCCGAGCAGGCGATCTCGTTGATCAACGACCTGCTCGACCTGTCCCGACTGGACGAGGACCGGCTGAAGCCGGTACTGAAGGACGTGGACTGTGCCGGCGTGCTGCGGCAGGCGCTCAGCCGCCTCACCCCGGCAGCAGACAGCAAGCAGGTCCGATTGCTGACCGATCTCTCCTCGAGCACCCCCATTTGTCGGACCGATCCGCACCGGGTGGAGCAGATCCTCGTGAACCTGCTTACCAACGCGGTGCGCCACACACCCGCAGGAACCAGCGTGCGATCCCATCTGACCCGAAGGGGCGACGAGGTGATCTTCCGGATCGAGGACGAGGGGCCTGGAGTCGGGCCCGACGATGTGGAGGCCGTGTTCGACATCTACAAGACCGACGCCGGAGAGGAGGGCAAAGGCACCGGACTCGGGCTTCCCCTCTCTCGCCGGCTGGCCCGCTTGCTCGGAGGCGAACTCCGCGCCGAGGCCCCCCCTAGTGGCGGCGGGGTATTTGTTCTGAGTCTGCCCGTGGGCTATGATGTAAGGGTCTCTTCATAGTTGGTTGGGGCGGAGTTCATGACCAAACTCTTAGGTTGCGGCCCATGAAAATTCTCTGCGTGGAGGACGACCGGAAGGTCGCCGGATTCATCGAGCAGGGCCTGAAGGAAGAGGGCTATGTCGTTGATATCGCGACAGATGGCGAAGAGGCCGTCACTCTCGCCCATGTCTACGAGTACGACGTGATCCTGCTCGACGTTGTGCTACCCAAGAAGAACGGCTTCCAGATCGCGATGGAGCTTCGCCGGGAAGGCCGGAACACCCCCATCATGATGTTGACCAGCCGGGACGCGGTCGAGGACGTGGTGCGCGGGCTCGACTCGGGCGCCGACGACTACCTGGCCAAGCCGTTCCGCTTCGATGAGCTCCTGGCCCGCATCCGGGCGCTGTCGCGTCGGGGTGGAGCGGAGCGCCTCGAGGTCCTCCGGTACGGTCCGCTCACTCTCGACCGGCTCCGCCACCAGGTGCTGGTGAATGACAGGTCCCTGGATCTGACGCCCAAGGAATTCCAGATCGTGGAGTTCTTCCTCCTCCACCCCGAGCAGGTGGTCCGACGGACGACCCTGCTCGAGAAGGTCTGGGATATGCACTTCGACCCGGAGAGCAACGTCGTAGACGTCCACGTCGGGAACGTCCGGCGGAAGCTACTCAAGGCCGCGGGCGAGAACATCATCCAGACGGTGCGTGGGGTAGGCTTCACGCTGCGGCGGGAGCGGTCCGAGATCGATGTGACGGGCGCCGTCGCGCAGTGATCCCCCCCAGGTCGCCGTGGACCAGGGCGGCCGCGGAGCCTCTGGCGACGCTCCTCGTAATCCTGCTCGGCCTCGCCTTTCTGGCGGGGCCGTCGCCCGTCTGGTCCGAGCGGATCTGGTTCGTAGGCCTCATCGTGTGCGGAGCCCCGGTGGTGCTCCGCACGCTCTTGGGCGCATTCCGCGGTCGTTTTGCCGCCGACCTTGTCGCGGCCCTGGCGATCCTGACGGCCATCCCACTCCATCAGCCTCTGGCGGGTCTGGTGGTGGTGCTGATGCAGACCGGCGGCGAGGCGTTGGAGCGATACGCCGCCGGCCGAGCCTCCCGCGCGGTCGAGGAGCTGGAAGCGGCGGCCCCCCGACGCGCCAACCGGATCCGGCAGAGCCAGGTCGAGGAGGTCCCCGCCGATCAGATACGGCGGGGAGAGTTGATTCTGGTCCGTCCCGGTGACATGGTGCCCTGCGACGGGATCGTGGTGCAGGGCTTTTCCCACATCGACACTTCACGCATCACGGGCGAGCCGATTCCGATCACGGCGGAGCCGGGCCGGGGCCTGCTCAGCGGCACGCTCAATCTCGAGGGGCCGCTCACGGTCGAGGTCCAGGCGGTCGCAAGCGAAAGTCAGTACGCCCGGATCGTCCAGCTGGTCCGGAGCGCAGAGACGAGCAAGTCGCCCCTGCAGCGGATGGCCGACCGCTACGCGGTCGCGTTCACGCCACTCACCCTGGTGGTCTGCGCGGCGGCCTACCTGGCCAGCCGCGATCCCCTCAGAGTCCTCGCCGTTCTAGTCGTAGCGACGCCGTGCCCGCTGATCCTCGCGGCGCCGGTGGCGATGATCGGGGGCCTCAATCGAGCCGCCCGACGCAGCATCATCATCCGCCACGGCGAGGCGCTGGAGCGGCTGGGCCAGGTGACGGCGGTGCTCATCGACAAGACCGGGACGCTCACGGTCGGTCGCCCCAGCGTCACCGCCATTCAGTCGTCAGGTCCATGGACCGAGGACGACGTCCTGAGGTACGCCGCCGCCGCCGATGCCGGGGCGAGCCACATGCTGGCCCGGTCCATCGTCGCGGCGGCGGCGGCGCGCGGCCTGGCCGGCACCACCGCGAGCGGGGTCGTGGAAACCCCGGGACAGGGAGTGACCGGACTCGTGGGAGAGCATAGGGTGACGCTGGGGTCCCGGAGCTTCGTGTTAGACCGCCATCCCGGCCTCGCCGCGGTGTGGCCGGACGGCGCGGACCGGGGTGGACTTCGGGCCTGGCTTGCGATCGACGGGGCGCCAGCGGGGGTCATCGAATTCGGCGACCGGCTCCGTCCAGAAGCGCGGCGCCTGGTGCTCGACCTGGTGGGCCTGGGCATCGTTCGCGTGGTGCTGGTGAGCGGGGACAGCCTGAGCCATTCCCGGGCCGTGGCACAGGCCGCGGGTATTCACGAGGTGAGAGCGGACCTCCTGCCGGAGGACAAGGTTCGGGTCGTGGAAGAAGTGGAAGGCCAGGGAGAACGCGTCCTCATGATCGGGGACGGCACCAATGACGCGCCCGCCCTGTCGCGAGCCACGGTCGGGGTGGCGATCGCCGCGCACGGCGGAGGGATCACGGCGGAGGCGGCCGACGCGGTCGTCCTCGCGGATGACCCCAGCCGAGTCGCCGAGGCGATCGCGATCAGCCGGCGAACCATTCGAATCGCCCGCGAGAGCGTGTGGACCGGACTCGGGCTCTCCGGGCTGGCGATGGTCGCAGCGTCGCTCGGGAACATCCCTCCCACCATGGGCGCCGTGCTGCAGGAAGTGATCGATGTCGCCGTCATTCTCAACGCGGTGCGAGCCAGTACCCCATGACGAGGCGCGCCCCAGCGGGGACCCGCGCAACCACCGGAGGCCGGTAGTCGCATGCTGACCCCCAAGCTCCTGACCACCCTCAAGGACTACGACGTTCGCCAGTTCACCTCCGACCTGGCGGCTGGTGTCGTCGTCGGCATCGTGGCGCTGCCGCTCGCGATCGCGTTCGGCATCGCAAGCGGAGCCACACCGCAGGCGGGGCTGATCACCGCGATCATCGGCGGGTTTCTGGTGTCCGCGCTCGGCGGCTCACGAGTGCAGATCGGAGGCCCCACGGGCGCCTTTGTGGTCATCGTGTACGGCGTCATCCAGCAGTACGGAATGGACGGCCTGGTCCTAGCCACGGTCATGGCGGGCATCATCCTGGTGGTGCTGGGTGTGGCCCGCCTTGGCGCGGCGATCAAGTTCATCCCCTACGCTGTCACCACGGGATTCACCGCCGGCATCGCGGTCATCATCTTCTCCGGCGAGATCAAGGACCTGCTGGGCCTCAAGATGGGGGCCGTACCCGCCCCGTTCCTCGCCCGCTGGGCGAGCTACGCCCAGCACATCGGCACCACCAGCGGTCCGACCCTGGTGGTCTCCGCCATCGCCCTTGTGATTCTCGTGCTGTGGCCGCGAGTGAACGCCCGCATTCCGGCGCCGTTTGTTGCCCTGCTGCTCGCGACGGCGCTGGTCCAGGTCTTCCATCTGCAGGTGGAGACCCTGGGGGATCGGTACGGGGCGATTCACTCCGCCATTGCGCCGCCGCACCTCCCCACCTTCTCACTCGCGACCGCCCGTGGCCTGGCGCCGGCGGCGTTCACGATCGCGCTTCTGGCGGGCATCGAGTCCCTGCTATCGGCCGTGGTCGCCGATGGCATGATCGGGTCGAGACACCGGTCCAACATGGAGCTGGTGGCCCAGGGGGTCGCGAACATCGCGAGCCCGCTGCTCGGCGGGATTCCGGTGACAGGGGCCATCGCCCGCACGGCGACCAATATCAAGAACGGAGGGCGGACACCGGTGGC
>Ga0335081_10023212_pt1 | contig 10034 bp, 9 predicted proteins | sample Lox_Sample_35_FD_206713 | JGI IMG/M metagenome (GOLD analysis project Ga0335081, IMG submission 206713) | Soil microbial communities from Loxahatchee National Wildlife Refuge, Florida, United States - Lox_Sample_3.5 | ecosystem: Environmental > Terrestrial > Soil > Wetlands | place: USA: Florida... | reverse complement strand
GACAGAACAAAAGATCTATTGATGACTACAACATTCACCCAAACAAAAGCCGAAACCCCAGCACCCACCGAGGATTCGGCCTCTCACACCCCAGTTATTGAGGGGAACTTCGGCTTAGATCGATCGTCGGCACGCTCCCACGGTGACGGCGTGAGCGGTCGGGTGCCTTCTACCTCAAGCGGCGCAAGCCCGGGCGTAACGCCGGGAATCGCCGGTGCGGCCTGACCTGCTCGAACATCGCGACGGATACCTCCGCGCCGCCCCATTTGAGCTTGAAGCGCCGTATCCCCTCCTCCTTGTCCGAGGCCGGCTCTGGGTTATAGCCGGCAAGGTCGAAGACTCGATCTCCCAGGTCGCGATGGGCGCGGAAGGCCTCCCAGTGGATGAGGTCCTGCGCGGGAACCGCCCGAGGCGCGTCCGGTGCGCGACCCGACATGATCTCGGTGGCCACCCCGCTCCACCGATAGGTGCCCAAGGTTGCGACCGGGCGCTCATCCAGAAGCGCTACGAAGTAGTGATACGCAGCGTCTTCGTCGGCATCCCACATCGCCACCGTCTCACCGATGAACGCGTCGTCCCGGGCCGTCCAGCCCGAGTACGGAACGACGAACCGGCGCAGGAATTCGTCTCGCGTTTCGCACCGGCGCACGACGACACCGGCCTCTCCGGCCTTGCGAACCGCCTTGCGAGCCGCCGGCTTGAGCCTTGCGCGCATGTCCGCGTCGCCGTCCAGCGCGACGAGCGCGGTCGCCCACCGTCGGGGCGCGTATCCCATGTCGGCGAACGCGGCGAGGACTTCCGGCGCGTCCGATCGACCGCCCGCCGGTGGGAGGCCGCGCATCCGAATGGCGGTGGCTCCAAGGGAGGAAGCAGTGGCGTCGATGCCGTCAAGGACGTCGCGCAAGCCGGGTATGTCGCCAGTCGCGAAGACCGGCCCGTCGCCGCACGTGACAACTACATCGGGCGATCGCGGCAGTCCGTGGAGCCTCCTCGGCACATGGCGGATGCTGATCAACGCGCCGGCACGCAACTCGCCGCCAGCGTCATGAACCTCGATCACGCGATGGGCCGCGCCCGTCGCCGCGGCCTCGATCCGCGCCCAGGCGACGGTCTGGAGAAACCCAGCGTCGCCGCTGCGCGCCGAGACAAACGCGCTCCAGCGATCGCGGACCGCGAGGTCGGTCACCGCCCCGGTCATCGGTCCGGCGTCAGCGGTCACTCGCGGCGGCGACCTCCCGATACCAGGCGACCGTATCCACGAGTCCCTCGTCCAGATCCACCGACGTCTCGAAGTCCACCAGATCGCGGGCGGCGCGCACGTCGGCAAGCAGCCGACGGACATCGCCCGGTCGCGGCGGACCGTGGACGACCGGCCAATCCGGCTCGCCAAGGGCGCGCAGGAGGGACGCCACCAACGCGTTGACCGTGTGCTCCTGCCCCGAGCCCATGTTGAAAGCGCGTCCGAGCGCACCGTCGTGCTCGGCCAACCGAACGGTTCCGCGAGCGACGTCGCGAGCGTGGGTGTAGTCGCGAGTCTGCTCGCCGTCACCATGGATGGTGACCGGGAGCCCCGCATCGACGTCTCGCACGACCCTCGGGATCAGCCCAGCGTAGGCCTTGTCGTTCTGTCGACGGCCGTAGGCGTTGAATGGGCGCACCACGGTCGTGGGAAGGCCGAAGGTAATCCAGTAGCTCAGCGCGACGTGGTCGGTGGCGGCCTTGCTGGCAGCGTACGGCGTGTGTGGATGCAGCAGATGGTCCTCGGGCATGGGTGCCGTCTGCGCCGTCCCATACACCTCGGAGGACGAGAACTGGACCAAGCGCCGGAAGAGGCCAATCCGCCCAACTTCGCACACCGACGTGGTCATCGCCACGTTGGCATCGGTGGTCCGCCGCGGCTCCTCCAGGGACGCCGGCAGGGGGATCACGGCCATGTTGAAGCAGGCGTCGAACCCCCTCTCGGCCTCGGACAATGCTTGCAACCCCTCCATGTCCGCACAGTCGAGCTCGATCACCTCGAGCGCCGGCGAGTCAGCCACGCCAGCGAGATTCTCGAGCCGTCCGAGGGAGAAATCGTCGACCACCACGACGCGCTCGGCACCGTCCTCGAGCAGGCGCTCCACCACGTAGGAGCCAAGGAAGCCAGCGCCCCCGGTGACCAACACGCGGCTGCCCGGCACCTTGTATGGCGGTATCTGGCGACCCGACATCATCGAGACGCTATCGCGAGTCGTCTGGGCCGACCGGGCCGGGTGCAGGACGTGCGCCGAGCGGATGGCGACCGGTAGCGAGAGCCATATAGAGCAGGTAGCGGTCGAGTTGACCGTCGCGGCGCGGAGCCATCCACTCGACAACCCGGCGCCGGCGCTCCTGGAGCGTGTCGGGATCGGACAGGAGGCGCAGCTTCGACAGGATCTCGTCCTCGGTATAGGCGTTCAGCACCGGCGAGGGTACGTCGAAGCTGAGGCGATCAGAGGACGGATGCACGTACGTCAGTACGGGCGTGCCGAGCGCCATCGACTCCCAGGCGATCCCGCCCATCCCGCCGACATCAAATTGATCGACCACGACGTCGGCATCCTCGATCGCCTCGTACAACTCGACGTGGGATAGCGTCGTCCGCCACTGCACGACCTCCGACAACCCGAGGTCCGCTACCAGCGTGCGCGCCGGCTCCCGGTCGGGCCCGCGGTCGAGGGCGACGAGACGTACTTCGCGGTCTGTCTCGGCGACAAAGCGCGCCAGCGCGCGCAGGAAGCGATCGTTGCCCTTCGTCGATGTGCGCCCGGGCCGCCGATCCGTCAGGCCCCAATCAAGGTTGCTCGGATGAAACAGCACCAGCTGGTCGCGCCGAATACGTTCGCGAGGCGCTGGAGCGACATTGATCGGGCGGAAAGGAAACGGCAGCACGACCGCGTTGCGCAGCCGAAGCTCTACTGCGTTGGCGATCGCCCAGGGATAGTTGGGTATGACGTTTACGAACGCTATACCCAGCGCGTGGCGCTGCCGGCGGCCCGCCTGGGTGTCCTCCCGGGCCAACTCGGTGATGTCACTGCCCGTGCAGATGTTCATCCAGCGAGGCCAGCCGACGGCTTGCGCCGCGGCGTAAACCCGCGCGAACGCACCCAGGTGGTTCGCCAGCGCCGAGGTATAGGAGAACACAAACGCATACCGCGGCAGAATCCACACCAGCTCCTTCTGGCTGCCGAACGTGGTTATGCCACGAGGCGCCAGCGCCGGGAAGATTTCCGGATCCAGGTCGCGCGATGCGCCCTCCGCGGCGTGGCGCAGCACGGTGACATCGAGTCCGCGGCGCAGCAGCGCCTCGCCGAGTCCCAGATCGCACGAAGCGAGCGACCCGATGACCGCCACCCGTTGGCGTCTCATACAGCGATGTTCGAGGGGCGTCCCCGTGCGGTCGAGACCACCTCGTGAACACGCCCCGAATCCTGGACGGCGTGGGCGATCCGCAGCGCCAACACCCCATCCTCACCTGACACGAGCGGCGCGTTCTCCCCGGCCAGCACGGCAAGAAATGACTCCCACTCGACCGCGAGAGGCTCCCTCCGGGGCAGCGCGAACCGGATCATGTCGCCCTCACCGGTGCCGCGAACGCCCTGGAGAGCACCCCACTCGGTCGCCATCCGCGGATTCTCGAAGAACATCAGATCCTGGAGCAGGTAATCGACGACGAACATTCCCTCGTCCCCTGTCACGTACAACTGGCGGACCTTCGTCGGCGTGATCCAGTTGACCTCCAACAGCCCGGTGGCATCGCTCTCGAAGCGCAGAGTCGCGCACAGAAGGTCATCGTGGCCGACCTGGAAGCGTTGGGCGGTTTCCGCGTACACGCGCGTCACCTCCGATCCGGCGAGGTAGCGCATTACGTCGATGTCGTGCGTGGCCAGATCAAGCGCCACACTCACCAATCCGGCCCGCTCGGGCGCGGGGCTCAGGCGACGGGCGTGAAGCTGGAGGACCCGCCCGATTGCTCCCTCGTCGAGCTTCTGCCGCAGGGCGACGACCGCCGGGTTGTACCGCTCCACATAGCCGACACTGAGCAAGACCCCGGCCTTCCGCGCGGCCTGCACCATCGCGATCGCCTCTTCCTCCGTTGGCGCCATCGGCTTCTCGACCAGCAACGGAATCGACGCATCGATGCAGCGCGCCGCAAGCTCGGGGAGCTCTTCCACGGGGGCCGCCAGACAGGCGAAATCGAATTCGTGGGCTTGAAGCGCTGCCTCCAGGGAGGAGAGCACGTCAAGCTCTCCGTAGCGCTCGCGCACTAGCTCGCGCCGGCGCTTCGAAGGATCCGCGGCGGCGACAACCCGCACCTGTGGAAGACTCGACAGCACGCGAAGATGATGGGAACCCATCGTCCCCAGCCCGACGACGCATGCTCTGGCTAGCATGCCGGGCACGGTACAACGTGTGGTTGAATCAGCGACGTGAAGGTGCTGATCACCGGCGCCTCGGGGCTCGTGGGAACCGAGTGCGTCGAGGTCCTTCCGCGCTTGGGTTTCGATCTCATCTCGCTGGGTCGCACCCCGGTCGGCGAGCTCCCGCACATCCACTGGGACCTCCGCGACCCGCTCCCGGCCCGGGCGCTGCCGGGGAGTGTCGACGGTGTCGTGCACCTTGCCATGTCGAGCCGTGTTCGTGAGTCTCCCGTCCCTGCCGAGGAGGTGCTCACCGTCGACTGCGTGGCCGGCGTGGCCCTCGCAGCGGCCGCCACACGGCGCGGTGCGTCAATCTGCGTCTATGCCTCCTCCGGCGCGGCTGAGAGTCCCGCGGTGAGGAATGCGGCCGCGCCGCTGAAGTTCTATGCAGCGGTCAAGCGGGCAACCGAGCTGCTGCTGGCCAACGTAATCCCGACCGTGTCTCTGCGACTGTTCTTTCCGTTCTCATCGCGGCGCCCATGCCTGGTGCGCAGGATCGCCGAACAAGTCGCGGGTCGCGTGCCTGTGCGCCTGGCGGCCGACGGCGGCGTCAGACTGAACCCGATCGCCGCGCGGGATGTGGCCGACGCGGTGGCCCGAGCGCTAACGCATGCGCCCGCCACGCTCGACGTGGCAGGCCCGGAGATCGTCACCCTCCGCGACCTGGCGACGCGGATCGGCTCGCGGCTGGACGTGGAGCCGATCTTCGTCGAGGACGCCTCCGCCGGACGCGAGGCTCCGATCGGCGACTGCACACAGACGGTGACATTGCTGGAGCGCGATCCACAGCCGCTCGACGCCGCGCTCACCGAGCTCGTAGCCGGCCTGCGCGGTGGTGACGACCGGTGACCGAGGCCGAGGCCACCATCGTCGAGGCGGAGGCGCTCGGGGTCGGGAAGACTCAGCCGAACCTGCGCCGGTATTTCGCCAGCGCCGGCGTCATCGCCGCCGCCCAGATCTTCTCCAATCTCAAGGGCCTCGTGATGCTCCCGCTGCTGACGCGGCATCTGGGCACGATCAACTACGGAGTCTGGTCGCAGGTCCTCATCCTGGCGACGTTCGTGCCGCTGCTGATGATCATGGGTACCGACTCGGCGATCGTCAGGTATCTGCCGGGGCACGACGACGAGTACCAGCGGCGGCACTTCTCCGGCTGGTTACTCGCCATGTTGGGTCTAGGCGCACTGCTGTGTGGACTTCTGGCCGCCGCGCGCGCACCAGTGTCGAATGTGTTTTTCGGCGGGGGTCAGGAGTACGAGCGTTTTGTACCGCTCGCAGCCGCGACGATCTATGTCAACCTCGTTCTCACGGGAATTCGAGGCTGGTTCCGGCTCAAGGCGGCATCCGGAGGCTGGGCCGCGGTCACCGCCGGGCAGGCGGTCACCAGCCTGATCGCGACGATCCTCCTGCTGTCACTCAACCGCACGATCTACCAGTTCGTGATCTACTCAGTCGTCCTGGACGGCCTGCTGTCGCTGGTGCTGCTCGCCTGGATCTGGCGGGCGTACGGGTTCTCCCGGCCGAACTTCGGCCTGTTGCCGAAGCTCGTCCGGTTCGGCCTGCCGCTCGTCCCGGCCGGCTTCGCGGTCTGGGGACTCAACTGGCTGGACCGCATCTTCCTCGTCAAGTACACCGATCTCAGCGCGATCGGCCGCTACAGCCTCGCGTACAGCCTCGGGTACCTGGGCATCCAGGCCGTCGCGAACCCGATCTGGACGATGTACCCCACGGTCGCAGCAGAGCATTGGAACCAAGGAGACCCCGACGGCGTGCAGCGCTACTTCGAACGCACGGCTGGCGCCATGCTCCTGCTGGTGGCGCCGATCATCGCGTTCACGGCGGTGGCGGGACGGCCGATCCTGCAGTTTTTCGCGCCACCCTCGTTCGCGTCGGCCGCTCCGGTGATTTCGATCGTGATGGCGGGCTACCTTCTAACGCTGCTCTCCGCCTATTACGAGACGGCGATGGGACTCGTGCACAAGCAGTGGTTGTCGACCGTGGCCACCGTGATCGCCCTTGCAAGCAATGTCGCGCTGAATTTCATCCTGATCCCCCGCTTCGGCATCATCGGCGCGGCGGTCGCGACCGGTGCCGCGTTTGCGATCCAGTTGCTCTTCTCGTTGGCAGTCAACGGGCGACTTGGAGTGCTCCAGACCCGGGCTGTGGGACCCATTCGGATCGTGCTCGCCAGCCTCGGCGCGACCGCAGCGATGGCGCTGGCGAGCATGGCGTTCACCGGCGGTGCGGTCGCAGAACTGTGCGTGATCGGGGCGGCGGGCGCTGTGAGCTATCTCGGGCTCATCATCGTGCTGCGCCTGGTGCCCGCATCGGGTCTACGGTCGGAGTTCGCCCTCGTGTACCAGGGTCTCCGCCGCGCCGGCTAAGCCATTTGCGTTCCGGTGGTTAGGTGAGAAGAGCCGCTGCGAGGATCAAGCTCGAGCTGCTCACGCGCCACCGCGCGCCGCTCGAGTACGCGCGCGCACGCTACCGAGCAGCGCTTGTCACCGCCTCTGAGACAGCAGTTCGTAACGACTTTCCGCCGGGGCGGCTGACCGCGGACGGGGAGTTCTACCTCGAGGTCCGGGGGCTCATGATCTATTACAACCTCCACCACCCTGAATGGACACCAGGCGACGGGCAGAGCCTCGAGGTCCCCACCGGCCGGGACACCACCCCGCTCGAGCAATTCGTCCTCGACCAGGTGGCGCGGGGCGGCGTCTATATCGACGTCGGCGCGAACAACGGGTTCTTCTATGCCCTCCAGGTCGCGCAGCGACATCCCGACGTGAAGGTCTTCGCGTTCGAGCCCGACCCGCAGATCTTGCCGCACCTCGAGCGCAATGTCCGCAATAACGGCTTCGCAGGCCGCGTCGACATCGTCCCTTTAGCGGTATCGGACCAGTCGGGTACAGCGCTTATGACCGCTGGTCTGGGAGCAAGCGGGTACCTGCTGGAGCCCGACGCTGTCGAGCACGCGATCGAGGTCACCCGGACTACTCTTGATGAGTTCGTCCAGAAGCGTGGCCTAAGTCGGCTGGATCTGGTCAAGGTCGACATCGAGGGCCATGAGGAGAGGATGCTGGCCGGGAGCCGCGAAACCCTGATCGAGCTGCGTCCCCTGCTCGTGCTCGAGCTGTCCGGCGCGCTGCTGTCCCGGAGCGGGGGCTCGCGTGAGAGAGTGGCAGAATTGCTGACCAAGGCGCGCTATTCGCTCTACGACGTGACGTTCTCCAACGATGCCGTGGCGTTTCCCCAGGAACGGGTGCCGTTGGACATCCCTGAGTGGCTGGTTCCTGCTCGCGTCACCTGACGGCAAGGACAGCAGCCCACTGGCCGCGGAGCTCTTCTCTGACGGCATGGACCGCCTCCGCTCTCCGATTGGACGGACAGACGGACGGCAGCAGGAGACGCGCGGAGGAAAAGCCCGCACGCAGCACGCGCCGTCTGAGCCCCCAGGCGGTCCAACCCGGCCGCGGAGTGTCCTCGGCGGATGAAAGACGACGTTGTGTCCGTCGGTTGTAGTCGAACACGAGCAGCTTTCCGCCCGGGCGGAGGACACGATGGAACTCCCGAAGCGCGCTGTCCGGGTCGGGGAATTGGTAGAGGGCCCCTACGACGAGCAGGGCGTCCGCGGAAGCGCCGTCGAGCGGGAGGTTTGCGGCGTCGGCGACGATGTCGACATCGCGCGGACGTCCCGGCGCGTACTCCTCATCGGTCGAGTCAACGCCGATGTAGCGCGCGCCGGTCACATGGCGATACGGAGCGGTGCCACAGCCGACGTCGAGCAACGTGTCGCCAGGTCTGACGTGCGTCAGCAGCGTCTCGGCGATCCACGGATGCGCTGCCACCGGCCGATCAGCCGCCACGGCGGAATACGAACTCATTGCAGCCGAGTCCTCCGCCGCAGGTCCGCAGCCGCTCGAGCTGGTAGCCACGGTCGTGGTAGAGGGCAAATATGTCCTCGGGCTTGGCCACCTCGAACGGGTAGCCTCCGACCCAGTCGAGCAGGTCATGCCAGCGGCTCATGCCGCGGGTGGCCTTATATCGTGTCCACGAGTGCAGGTAATCCTGGGGCCGGCCGCGTAGCGTCTGCACCGCCGCGGAGGCGAGCTCACGCGGCACCATCACGGCCAGCGCATAGGGCACGCGAACCGCCACCGGCAACAGGTTGTAGACCCGCTTGACGAGCCTCCAATAGCGGCTGACCATGCGCTGGTCGTTGTAGATCGCGATGAACAGCTGGCCACGGGGTGAGACGGCGCGTTCGACCGTGCGGAGCGCGCGCCACATGTCTCCCGTGTGGTGCAGAACGCCCCAGGAGTACACGACGTCGTATGTGCCGAGGCTGTCGATGTAGGTGTCGTCCAGGATGTCGCCGCGCTCAACCGTCCAGGCGCCGTCTTCGCAGCCGAAGCGGCGGCGAAGCTCGAGCGCACAGCCGACCGAGTCCCCGTCGTAGTCGAAGGAGTGGACCCGTCGCGCGCCGAGGCGCAGCGCCGCGAGCGAGAACAGTCCGCTACCGCAGCCCGCGTCGAGGAACGACTTCCCTCGCAAACTGCTTTCGCCGAGCCAATCGGCGAGCGACCGCTCGGCCTCGGCGATGCGCTCGTCATCGAGCACATCGAGGAAGTGGCGCCAGTTCTCGCCGAAGCCGAAGCGTTCGTCACTCACCGTCAGCGAGCTCCAGCGCCTCGTGGATGGCGGCACAGTGACCGTCGACGAACTGCTCCATCGAGAATCGCTCGGTCACTCGACGCCAGGCGGCACCCCCAAGTCGCTCCCGCAGCGCCCTGTCCTCGATCAGCTGCCGCAGCGCTGCCACCAGGCCGGCGGGGTCGTCGGGTGAAACCAGTATCCCGACCTCCTCGTCGACGAACTCCGGGATCCCGCCGACCGCGGTGGCCAGCAGCGGCCGTCCCATGCCTGCCGCCTCGATCAGGGCGTTGGGCGACCCCTCGTGGTCAGACAGGAGCGACGCCGCGTCACAGCGGCGCCAGAAATGTCGTACGTCGTCGACGGCGCCGAGGAAGCGGACCCTCCCGTCCAGCCCCAAGCGCTTAGCCTCAGCCTCGATCTCGGCTTCAAGCGGTCCGTCGCCGGCCAGGTCAACTCGCCAAGGCGTCACCGTATCGAGCACAGCGAGGGCGGCGAGAAGGCGCCGGTGGCCCTTTTCGGGCCGCATTCGCGCCACATAACCGAGCACCACCACGTCGCCGCAGGGTAGTGGCGGGGTCGGTGCGGGGTCGTAGCCGTTGGCGATCACCCGCACTCGTCGTGGTGGGATGCCTCGGCGCACGGTTTCCGCGGCAACCGCGCTCGAGTTGGCGGTGGCGAGTACGGCGACCCGCTCGGCGGCGTGGATCGCCGAGACGATCGGCCGCGGCCGTTCAACGTACGGACCCGAGACGTTCCGGCGTGCCAACAGCACCGGCACGCCGAGAAGCCGGGCGAGCGGCGCCGCCAGCAGGGCCGACTGCTCCAGCCAGGGGTAGACGAGATCGGGCCGCGTCGAACGGACGAGGCGCACGAAGCGGAACACCGAGCCGGCCAGTCGCGCAGCGCGACCCCGCTGAGGCCCGAGGATCACCAGCGGCA
>Ga0335081_10023210_pt1 | contig 10035 bp, 8 predicted proteins | sample Lox_Sample_35_FD_206713 | JGI IMG/M metagenome (GOLD analysis project Ga0335081, IMG submission 206713) | Soil microbial communities from Loxahatchee National Wildlife Refuge, Florida, United States - Lox_Sample_3.5 | ecosystem: Environmental > Terrestrial > Soil > Wetlands | place: USA: Florida... | reverse complement strand
GGCCCGTTACCGGGCGCTCGCCACACCCTGACCGCTCGCCGGGGGCGCCGCCGCGGCGCGTCCCGCACCGGCCTTCCCGCCTGCCCGCAGGAGATGACCATGACCCGTAACGCACTGGTGACCGGCGGCGCGAGCGGGCTCCGCGCGGCGTCCGCCGCGCGGCTCCGGGCCGAGGGCCTCACCGTGACCACCCTGGACGTCAGCGTCAGCCCGATGTCGTCGCCGACGTGACCGATGAGGCGGCGCTGCGCCGGATCGCCAGCGAGATCGGCCCCGTCGACGTGCTCATCAACTCGGCCGGGATCGTGGGCGCGAACAAGCCACTGCTGGAGACGACGGCCGAACAGTGGCGTCAGGTCTTCGACGTCAACGTCCTGGGCATGGTCGCCGCCATGCGGGCCTTCGTGCCCGCCATGTGCGAGCGGGGCTGGGGGCGGGTCGCCAACTTCGCCAGCATGGCGGGCAAGGACGGCAACCCGAACCTGTCGATCTACTCGGCGTCCAAGGCCGCGGTGATCGGCCTGACCAAGTCGGCCGGGAAGGAACTGGCCACGAGTGGCGTCCTGGTCAACGCGATCGCGCCCGCCGTCATCGCCACTCCGATGAACGACAGCACGGCCCCGGACGTGCTCGCCCACATCACCGGCCTCATCCCAATGAAGCGCGGTCGGCCGGCCCGAGGAGGTCGCCGAGCTTGTCGCCTTTCTCTCCTCGGACCGGGTGAGCTTCTCCACCGGAGCCGTCTACGACATCAGCGGCGGCCGCGCGACGTACTAGCAGGCCGCGCCCCTGGAGCGCCGGTCAGGTAGCCGTCAGGCGGCGCTAGCTTGGGGTTGGGCACTTGACCGGCGCTTTAGAAGGCGGCGGAGGGCAGGTCGGGAGGCGGGCTGACGAAAGCCCCGCGGAAGTCGTCGAGCCATACTTCGATCGGGCGGGCGTCCCGGCCGGTCACCGCGCGCACGTCAGCCGACACCGTGCCGGCCGCGCCGGAGCGTACCCAGTCGAACAGTTCGAGCGTGCCCTCGACCTCCCAGGGCGTACGCCCGCTGGCCAGCATCTGCTCACGTGCCCGCTCGGGGGGGAGGTCAGCGTAGTCAACCGTGCGCCCGAAGACGGCGGAGACACGCTCGGCCACGTCACGGTACCTGAGCGCCTCCGGGCCGCTGAGGACGTACGTACGCTCGTCGCGGCCCGGGCCGGCCAGCAGGTGCGCGGCGACCTTGGCGACATCGCTGGCCGCGATGAAGCCCACCCGGCCGTGTCCCGCCGGCGCGTAGATCGTGCCCTCCGTGCGCAGGGTTTCCGCCGCCGGCAGCAGGTTCTCCATGTACAGGCTAGGCGCCAGGTAGCTGGCCGGCAGCCCGGTGGCGGCGAGGTGCACGGCGATCTGCCGGTGACTGCGCATGAACCGCACCTCGCAGTCCGGTTCCTGGAAGCCGTCGGCCGCGACCTTCACCACGTACGGCTGGTGACCCGCCGCCACCAGCGCATCGATGAAGAGAATTTCCAGCTCAGCCTGTTCCTCGGACGCCGGGCTCAGCAGGAAGACCCGGTCGAAGGCCCGCAGGACCTCCGCCGCGGGCGGCTCGTCGAAGGCCGCGACAATGTGCTTGCCCCGCCCCGGCAGGTCGTCGCCCTTGGCCTCGACCCGCACCATCGCCGTGGCCTCGGTGCCCGCGTCGGCCAGAGCCGCCATCAGGTGGTAGCCGACCCGTCCGGTCGCTCCGGTCACCAGGATCATGGGCACGCCTCCGGTCGTCGCGGTGACCAGCCCGCCCGGCTGCGGACGCCCGGCGCGCCAACGCTGGATCTCATTCAAGCACCGCCCTGCCGGAAGCGATGACCAGGGCCGCCCGGACTATGATCGCGAGCGTGGGATTCCGGGGCTGGGGCACCGAGGCGATCGACTTCTACGATGGGCTCGAAGAGGACAACTCAAAGGCCTACTGGCAGGCGCACAAGGCCGTCTACGAGCAGGCCGTGCTGCGCCCGATGGAACGGCTGCTCGACGAGCTAGGCGGTCAGCTCGGCCCGGGCCGTATCTTCCGGCCCTACCGTGACGTGCGCTTCAGCGCGGACAAGTCCCCCTACAAGACCGCCATCGGCGCAACGGTCGGCGCGGGCGGCTACGTCCGGCTGTCGGCGGCCGGCCTGAGCGCGGGCCGCGGCATGTACACGATGAGCCCCGATCAGCTTGAGCGGTACCGCGAGGCGGTGGCGGCCGAGCCGTCCGGGGCGGAGGTCGCGCGCCGGGTGACCGTGCTCCGGGACGCCGGCATCGAGGTCACCGCGCACGACCGGCTGAAGACCGCGCCGCGCGGTTACGCTAAGGATCATCCCCGGATCGATCTGCTCCGCATGAAGGGCCTCATCGCCTGGCGGGAGTGGCCGGCCGGGAAGTGGCTCGCTACCCCGCAGGCGAAGGCGCGCCTCGTGGAGTTCTTCGCGCTCGCCGAACCTCTGCAGGACTGGCTGGACACGCATGTTGGCCCTAGCCGTACGGCGTAATTGTCATGGTGCGCCGCAGGCGTAACGGTCACGGTGCGGCGCTTCCCGTGGCCTGCAGGTGGCTCACCAGCGCGGCGATGCCGGTGTTGCGCCAGAGCAGGTAGCCGAGCCCGGCCAGCAGCAGGGTGGAGACGATCCAGTGCTCGGCGAACCGGCCGGTCGTGATCTGCAGCCGGCGCGGCAGCAGGTGGTACTGCCGGCGGCTGACCGGCCAGGCGAGCGGGCATCCGTCGTGGGTGAGTTCGTCCCCGGCGATATGGGCCGCCGCACCGAGCGCGATGCACAGCGGCACCAGGGTCAGCCCGGCGTTCCAGTAGATGGCCGCGGCCGCCCCGGCCAGGCCGATGACGTCACCATGGTGGCCGCCAATCCGCAGGGCCCGCACCCCCGCGGCCAGGATCATGCCCAGGATGACGCCGAGGGCAATCTTCCCGGTCAGGCTCCCGGCGTGCGTGACGGCCAGCCAGGCGGCGAAGGTGAACACGGCGACGCCGAGGATGCTGTGGGTCCCCTTGCGGTGGCCGCCGCTGATCTTGTGCACCAGCCAGGACACCGCCTCGGTGAAGAAGCCCAGGGTCCGGGAGATCGTCGAGCCGCGCTCGTCGATGTCGGGAGCGGTCGCCGCCCCGGCGGTGAACACCGCGCCGGCGAGCAGAGCCAGCCCGCTGACGTGCAGCACCGGCGCGATCGCGGTAAACACGAGCGCACCGCTCAGAGCATGATCACGCGCCAGCATCGGGGTCCCTCCTGCCACGGCGGACGGCGGAGCCGAACCGGGTGGCGCAGACCGCCCGGCTGCCTCTGCGGGCACGGTAACCGCCAGCGGGCCGCTATGCCCGCCGCCACGTCCGGCCGGGGCCTACTTTCACCCCACGTAACCGCGTCAGAAGCCCGGATTCCGGCGCACGGATCTACCGGGGGGCTCATCCATGAGCCGATCCGGCTGGCCCACCGATCAGCTCGGCGGCCCGCTCGGCGACGGCCAGCACGGTGGCGTTCGGGTGCGCGTTCGGGATCACCGGCAGCACCGACGCGTCGGCGACCCGCAGCCCGGTCACCCCGCGAACCCGCAGGTCAAGATCGACGACCGCCGCGGCGTCCGTCCCCATCCGGCAGGTGCCGGCCGGGTGATAGTAGCTCCCCACCGCGCGCCGGATGTAGGCACGCAGACCGTCCCTGGTCCGGACGGCCGGGCCGGGCCACACCTCACCCTGCCGCACGGCGGAGAACGCGGCCCCGCCCGCCGCGGCACGGATCATCGCCAGGCCCGCCTCCAGCCGATCGAGGTCCCGGGCCTCCCGCAGGAAGGCGGGATCTATCAGCGGAGCCGCCTCCGGGTCCGGGCTGGCCAGCCGGACCGACCCCCGGCTGCCCGGGGCGACGGCCGAGGCCACCAGGGTGTAGCCGGCTGGCGGCGGCGGATGCCCGGCCGGGGCGAGCGGCAGCAGGATGGGGAACAGGTGCAGGTCGGGGTAGTCGCCGGCCAGCCCGCTGCGGAGCGCGGCACAGGCCTCCCCGTGGTTGTACGCGCTGACCGGCAGCGGCGCGCGTGACGCATACGACGTCATGACGACGGGATGGTCCTGGAGGTTCGCGCCGACACCCCCGATACCGGCCACCGGCTCGATACCCAGGGCGCGCAGCGGCCCGGCGGGCCCGATCCCCGACAGGAGCAGAATCTGCGGAGAGCCGATCGCCCCGGCGGAGAGGATCACCTCACCAGCGGCCCGCGCCTCCTCCGGTGTCCCGTCGTGGACGTAACTGACACCGGTGCAGCGGCCGTGCCGGACCATCAGCCGGCGCACCAGGCACTCGGCCTGTACCACCAGGTTCGGGCGGCCTATGGCCGGTCTCAGATAGGCGTCGGCGGAACTGACCCGCTGCCCGCCGGCGATGGCCAGGTCGATCCAGGCCACGCCCTCCTGCCGACGGCCGCTGAGGTCATCCGTGCCCGCGTAGCCGAGTTCGCCGAGCGCGGCCGTGAACGCCTCCGCGACCGGGTGCCGCCGTGCCGCGGGTGCCACCCGCACCGGGCCGTCCGTCCCGCGCAGCGCCGGATCACGCCCGTCGGCCCGCTCGCTCCTGCGGAAATACGGCAGCAGATCGGCGAACCCCCAGCCGGCCGCGCCGGCTGCCGCCCAGCCGTCGTAGACCGCCCGGTGACCGCGGACGTGCGCCATGGCGTTGATGGCACCGGAGCCGCCGAGCGCCCGGCCCCTCGGGTACACGGCCGGCCCGGCGTCCGCCTGGCTGGTCGTGACGTCACCCCAGTCCGCCGGCGAGCCCAGGTTCTCCGGCCACGCGTTCGGCACGGCCATGGCGCGGGTGCGCTGGGCGCGGCCCGCTTCCAGGAGCAGCACGCGGGCCTCGGGATGCTGTGCCAGCCTGGCCGCCAGCACGCAGCCCGCCGTGCCCGCCCCGACCACGATGTAGTCGTACTCCGCCACGGCCATCCTCTCGCCCGGGTCCCCACGCCCAAATCTAGGGAACGGGGAGGCCAAACCTGGGGAATCGCTCCCGATCCGCGGCCGGGGCACGCCGCCGTACGTTCGCAGTGAACGAAACGCGGCGATCCGAGGCTCCGCCCAGCCGGGCAGGCCGGTCGCCTCCTGGGAGGAGATTTCCATGACCATCATCAAGCGCCTGCGCACGTACACGGCCATCCTGGCCGGCCTGGGTGTCGCTCTGGCGGCGCTGGCCGGCACCGCGTCGGCGTCGACCGGCATGCTCCCGCCCGCCGGGCCGGACGCGCCCGCGCAGCCGGCGCCGGTCGTCCACACGGTCGTCGTGGGCGGCACGCCCGGCTGGCAGATCGCCCTGATCGCGATCGGCGCCGCGCTGGTCGCGGCCACCGCGGCGGTGCTCATCGAGCGGGCCCGTTCCGCTCGCCGCCCGGTGACCGCGGCCGCCTGATCCGCGGCGCCCCGCCTTCGGGCTGCCCATTTTCGGGCCGGCGGCCTTTTCGGGCCGTCGGCCGCGGCGATCGCGTTCGCGCGGTTCCCGGCCGCTGACGGGCTAGGTTAGGGCTATGTCGACGCGCCTGGTGCATCTCGTGGTGGACGCCACCGATCCGGCCCGGCTGGCCCGCTTCTGGGCCGGCGCTCTCGGCTGGGATATAGCCGACGAGACGGCCGAAGAGGTGGACGTATGGCCGGCTGGGTTCAGCTACCCCGATCCGTCCGCGCTGCCGCTGGTGTTCGTCCCGGTGCCCGAGCCGACCACCGGGAAGAACCGGGTCCACCTGGATCTGGCCAGCACGTCCCGCGCGCACCAGGCTGAACTGGTCACCCGGCTGCGCGACCTCGGAGCCACGCCGGCCGACATCGGCCAGGGCGACGTGCCCTGGGTCGTGCTCGCCGACCCGGAGGGCAACGAGTTCTGCGTGCTCGAGCCGCGCGACATCTACCTCGACACCGGCCCGGTCGCCGCGGTCCTCACCGACTGCGCCGACCCCGCGGCCATGGCCCGCTTCTGGGTGGACGCGGCCGGCTGGCAGGTCGCTTACGCCGAGGAGCACATCACCGGGCTCCGCTCCCCCCAGCGGGTCGGGCCGTACCTGGAGTTCCTTCGGGTGCCCGAGCCGAAGCAGGTCAAGAACCGGATCCACCCCGACGTGGCCCCATATCGCGGTGACGATCCCGGCGCCGAGATAGCGCGGCTGCAAGGCCGGGGCGCGACCCACGCGGACGTCGGCCAGGCCGGCCGCGAATCGTGGACCGTCCTGGCCGACCCCGAGGGTAACGAGTTCTGCATCCTGTCCGCCAGGTAACCCGGGCGGGTTGCCCGCCAGGTAACCCAGGCGCACCGGCCGCCACGGCCGGCCGGTCAGCCGCTGACCCGCGGCAGCTCGGGGACCAGGCTCCGGCCGACCCGGACGAGCGCCTCGGCCTGCGCCGGGGCCACCGGCATGGCTAGCAGGTATCCCTGGCCGAACTGACAGCCCATGGCGACCAGGAGATCCCGCTGTACCTCGGTTTCGATGCCCTCGGCAATGACGGCGAGATTCAGCGTCCTGGCGATCCGGATGATGCCCTCCACGAGGGCCAGGCGCTGCTCGGAGACGGCAATGCCGTCGACGAAGGACTTGTCTATCTTGAGCACGTCGATCGGCAGTTCCCGCAGGTAGCTCAGCGATGAGTAGCCGGTGCCGAAATCGTCGATCGCCAGCTTCACGCCGATGGCCTTCAGCTCCCTCAGGTCGGCGTGAATCCGGTCGTCCCGGCGCAGCAGCACGCTCTCGGTGAGCTCGAGCATCAGCGCCGAAGGCGCCAGGCCCGTCTCGGCCAGGACACGCCGCACGCCGTCGACGAAGCCTGGGTCGCGGAACTGGCGGGCCGAGACGTTGACGCTGACGTACGGCGGCGCCGGATGAGCCCGCCGGCGCCGCCACTGGACGACCTCGGCCGCCGCCTGCCCGAGTACCCAGGAGCCAAGGGGGACAATGTGGCCGGTCTCCTCGGCCAGCTCGATGAACTGGTCCGGCTGCATCATGCCCCACTGCGGATGAGGCCACCGCACCAGGGCCTCGAACCCGGCGATTTCGCCGCTGGTCAGAGCCACGATGGGCTGGTACACGAGGGTGAAGCCGGAGTTGCTGACCGCCTCCTGGAGCGCGGCTTGCACTTCCCGGCGGCGGATCATCCCGGCGCTCAGCACAGGCTGGTAGCGGCGCCACTGCCGTTTACCGGCCGTCTTGGCGGCGTACAAGGCGAGGTCCGCGTGGCGGAGCAGTTCGTCCACGTCGGCGCTGTCCGCCGTCGTGGCCACGCCGACCGTGGCCGTGGTGATCACCGATCCATCAGCGAGCGCGAACGGCTCACTGAAGGCGTGAACGACGCGCTCGGCAAAGGCCTCCACCGCGGCCGTGTCCGCGGCGTGCTCAATGAGCAGGGCAAATTCATCGCCGCCGAGCCGCGCCGCGGTGTCGGACTCCCGCACCTCGGAGGACAGCCGTATCGCGGCCGCGGCCAGTAGCTCGTCGCCGACGCTGTGGCCCATCGTGTCGTTGGTGACCTTGAAATCGTCCAGATCCACGAACAGCACACCGGTCGTCGTCCCGTCGCGCCTGGCCCGGGCGAGCGCGTGGGCAGCGCGGTCCTGGAACAGCAGCCGGTTGGGCAACCCGGTCAGCGCGTCGTGAAAGGCCCGGTGCTTCAGCTCGTTCTCCAGCTGGCGCTGCTGGGTCACGTCCCGCATCGTCAGGACCAGGCCGCCCACCGTGTCATCGCCGCGCAGGTCGCTGCACCGGACCTGGACCTGGACGGTCAGGCCGTCGCGCCGGGTGATCTGCCAGTCCTCGTAGTAGGAGCTGTGCCCCACGTACCTGCGCATCCGGTTCAGCGCGCGGATGATCTCCGCGCTCCCGCCGTCCCCGACCAGCTCCCAGAGGAAGGTGCCCACCACGCTGACGTCGCCGAAGATGCTCCTCGCCGAGGGGGTCGCGTACTGGACCGTCCCCTCGTCACCGACGATCAGAATGACGTCGGAGGTGTCCTGGACCAGCGTACGGAAGTAGGCCTCGCTGCGCTGGCGGATGACCTCCCGGCTCAGCGTGACGCGCTCGACCGCCAGCGCGACCTGATGAGCGAGGACCTCGTAGGTCGGCGAGAGGCCGACCAGCGCCCGCTGTTCACCGCACACGGACAGCGCCCCGATGAGCGGGTCGCCCGACGGACGGTCCCTGAGCGTCAGCGGACAGAGCAGGATGCCGTCGCCGCTGGGCAGCAGCGTCCTGGCCTGCGTGTCGAGCTTCGCGGCCGGCACGAACAGCGGCACAGACCCGGTGAGCAGCGGCAGCCACGCCTCGGCCGGTTCCGCGAGCCGGCTCATCGCGGCGGGTTCGCCGCAGGCGGCCGCGACGGCACGGAAGGTACCGTCGTCCCGGACCAGGAGCAGAGCCTCAGACGGCGAGCCTGGCCCGGACAGGGCCGCCGCCACCCGCCGCACCGCGACGGCCGCCTCCTCCACGGTGACGGCCGCGGCGAGGGATGCACCGGCCAGCCGCACGGCGCGTTCCCGGCCCAGCGAGCGGCGGTGCGACGCCGCCACGTCCCACAGCCGCGAGAGCACGAGCAGGAAGAGCACGGCGGAAAAGACCGCGATCACGGCGTCGTCGCGGTATCTGCCCCGGACCGACTGGATGAACAGCACGGCGGGGGCGACCAGCGACGCGAGCATGAGCACGGTCAGGCGGCGCGGCGACGCCACCGCCGGCTGCGCCGAGACCGGCTGAGTGAGCTCGGACATCGCCGGATGCAGGGCCGCGGCACCCCACGCACCGTAAAGGACCGCCCAGCCGAGGTCGCCGACCGTCCCGGTGTGAAAGGTCCCGTAGAGCTGGATCAGCCCGAACAGTACGTCGGAGACGAGCATGCCGACCGTGCCGAGTGTCAGCAGCTGAACCGGCCTGGCGCGGGCGGCGCCCGGCGCGAGCAGCCGGGCGAGCATGGCCAGGACCAGCACATCGCCCAGCGGGTACGCGATCGCGACGCTTTTCTGCAGCCACGACAACGCAGGGTTGTGCACATAAGGCAGAATCAGGTAAATCCAGGACAGCAGGGCCAGGCCGACGGTCAGGGTCAGGGCATCGATAAGGCTGCGCCGGTCACCGTCCGGGGTACGCCACCAGATAAAAATCAGCAATCCGGCGGCATACAGCGGATACGTCAGTAGGTACAGAACATCGGCGAAAGAGGGAAAAGGAACTTTCGCCCCGATCTGCGTCAGCACGAGAAAGCTGGTCTGGCCCGCGATAAAGCTCAGGTTGGCACCGGCCAGCAGCAGCCACGGAGCCTTGCGGGCCGGGCGGTTGATGATGACCCCCGCCACGATGGCGCTGACACCGCTCAGACCGATCAGGCCCCACGCCTCGGGCCGCAGGCGGGGCAGCCCGTAATACGCCGCAATGAGCAGCCCAAGCCAGATGGCATAGGCTGCCAATAGACGCTGCCGAGATGTCAAGCCAATCCCCCCAAGCCTGCGTTATACCCCTCCGCGCTTTCCCCGGTAACGCGGCATGCCCTCAGTATGATCTTTCCCCCGGCGCGGCGGCACGCTGGCGCATGCCCGTGTTGTCACTTCGCCCTTCGGTGAGATCGATAAGTCTTATATGTATTAAATCGCATTGCCTGCCTTGACGTTCGGTAACCAAAAGTGTGTCAGTCTGCTCACGGTGGGTAGAAAGGACCACCGAGGGACGAACACCCGCGCGGCGCAACCGCCTGTACGCGCCGTTCGGCATCCACTGACATGCGCGCGCGACCAGAACTGTCAACCATGACTAATAGCAGCACATCGAATGTCACGCCAGGTCAGGTGATAGCGCCGCCGCTCCGGGGCGGGGGCTTTACCGTGGCCGCGAACGGCGAGGGGCAGTACGCGATCTGGCCAGCGGAGCTGGCCCTGCCGGACGGATGGAGCCGGCAATCGGCCACGCTGTCCCGGTCCGCGTGCCAGGCCGCTATTGCCGCCCTCTGGCGGGATATCACCCCGGCCGGCATCCAGGCTGGCCGCCCGGATCCGGATGAC
>Ga0335081_10023208_pt1 | contig 10036 bp, 8 predicted proteins | sample Lox_Sample_35_FD_206713 | JGI IMG/M metagenome (GOLD analysis project Ga0335081, IMG submission 206713) | Soil microbial communities from Loxahatchee National Wildlife Refuge, Florida, United States - Lox_Sample_3.5 | ecosystem: Environmental > Terrestrial > Soil > Wetlands | place: USA: Florida... | reverse complement strand
GCAGGTTCCCTCGGGGACCTCAGCTACGCCGGAGTCAATGCGGACTTCCTCGACGACGTTTCCGCAATCCTGATGCCCGGCAAGTATGCGGTGGTCGCCGACGTCAGCGAAGAGTGGGTGACGCCGGTGGATACCCGGATGGAACCCTTGGGCGGCGTTGTCTTTCGTGCCGCCAGAAAGAACGTCGAGTATGACCAAAGGACCAGGGACGAGGCTGAGCTTCGCGCCGAAATCGCAGCGCTGAAGATCGAGCACGCTCGGGCGCGCGCTGAACGCAAGGCCAAGCTCCAGGCCCAGATCGACGATCTCAATGCCAGGCTGCAGAAGAAAATCGAAGAGCACCAAAACCGGTCAGAGCAGTTGAGACTCGAAACCGAAGCGAAGGTGATGCCAAAGCGGCGATTAGCGCCCGAATCAATCAGCTTCGCGAGGAATACGAACGCTCCGAGACGAAGGCCAGGAGCGCGGCGGCGGCAGGACTGCGGAAGGCCGCCGACACGATCGAGAAGAAGACCGTTTAGCCAGTGACCGTTGATCCATCTCAAATGCCAGGCTGGGGCAGACCCTGAGGGTCTGCCCCGGCGCCTGACTGAATTCGTCTGGTAACTCAGCTTCCGCGGCGGAACGCGACCGGGGCCCTTACGCGGTCTCTACTTCCGGCCGCCCTCAATTCCTCAAATGGTAGGATGAAGCCATGGGAGGCATGATCCCGCTCTCGGACGCAAGTCGAAGGCCCATCAGCGCCCCCATCACGACGGTTCTGATCATCGTGGCTAACGTTTTTGTGTTCGTCCTCGAGCTGGCAGGCGGCGACGCTTTTGTAGCCCGGTGGTCGGTGACTCCCGCTGAGATTACGGCCGGCCATCACTGGATCACGATCCTGACGGCCATGTTCATGCATGGGAGCTGGTCGCACATCATCGGTAACATGATTTTCCTGTGGGCCTTTGGCCCGGAGATCGAAGACGCCATGGGCCGGGTCCGATACCTGGTGTTTTATCTTCTGGGCGGCGTCGCGGCCATGCTGGCCCAGGTCGCCGCCAGCCCGCATTCGACAGTCCCAAATCTTGGCGCGAGCGGCGCCATTGCGGCCGTGATGGGCGCTTTTCTGATTACCTATCCCCGAGATCGCATTAAGTCGGTCCTGTTTATCGGCTGGTTCGGGCGGATCACTTTTATCCCCGCCGCGCTCCTGATCGGCCTGTGGTTTGTAATCCAACTCTTCAGCGCCGGCGCCGTATCCGGGGCGGCAGACGCGAACACCGGCGGGGTAGCATACCTGGCTCACATCGGAGGCATGATCTTTGGGGCCGTCACTGCGCGGCTCTTCGAAGATCGCGAGCGCGTCGGAGCCTGAGCCCTGCGAGGTCCCCAATGCTGAGGAAACCACCCAGATGCCCGCTCGGCCTCACGTTGACGATCGCCGTGGCCGCCGCCGCGCCCCTCTGCTCGGCTCAAGCGAATCCCAACCTGCAGACTTATTTCAGGGAGTACGTCGGCATGACCGCTGACCAGATCGTGTCGGTGCGCACCGGCCAGCCGATTACGAAGATCCTGCCTTCTCGCGCCCCGGCCGAGATCTTTCTCATCGGCGCGATTTACATCGACTCCAGCCCGGAAAGGTATCTTGAACTTTCTCGTGATTTCGAGCGATTGCGCGCGGTCCCGGGCTATCTCGCGATCCGGCAGTTCAGCAATCCGCCTCAGCTCTCCGATCTCAACGGATTCACTCTTGACAGTGACGAAATCAACATGCTGAAGAGTTGCCTGCCGGGCAACTGCCAGCTTCAAATGCCTTCAAGCGTCATTGAAGACCTGCAGCGAACCGTCGATCAGTCAGCGCCAGAGGCGGAAGAGCGAGTGAATCGAATCCTCCAGACAACCGCGCTCGACCGTCTAATCGCGTACCAACGCGAGGGAAATCAGGTCCTCGGGTCATACAACGATAAGCGCGACCAGACCGACGTTGCGCGCCAATTTGCGTACATGCTGAGCTACTCGAAGGCCTTACCCAGATACCTGCCGGACTTTTACAACTATCTTCTCGCCTACCCGAAGGGGAAACCTGAAAACGTGGAAGAAATGTTCTACTGGGCCCGAGTAAGATTTGGCCTCAAGCCGACGCTCCGCGTGGTGCAGGTCCTAACGCGAAAGGGCGAGCGTCCGGACGAGCCGGCCTATGCCATCGCCGAAAAGCAACTCTACTCAAGCCACTATTTCCAGACCGCATTGGACCTGACGTTCTGCATCCGCGACCGTGACGAGCCGAGGCGGCAGGGGTTTTACCTTGTCAAAGTGATGGGGTCCGAGCAAGCCGGCCTCACGGGCCTCAAAGGAGGGGTAGTTCGAAAGGTCGCAGTGGAGCGGTCAGCTTCTTCTCTCCAGAAGTCTCTGGCGGTCATCAAGAACCTCCTGGAGGAGGGCGAACCTCGCCTCGAGGGCAGACCGGGTGCTCGTGCCGTTCGGACGATGGATAGCCAGGGGGGAATCCGGCCCGAAAGGTCCGCCTTGCGTCAACCGGGTGCCACCAGGCCGTATAACGGCCCACCCGTTGAGGTGCCACCCCCACATCCAGGCTGAGTCCGTATGGTCGCCCACTCAGAAACTCAGCCACCACGGCAAACTGACGAGAGCCCTCTGCTGGCCAACCGCGATTCCCTTCCTGCCTTGGGTCACGGCGCCAGCGCACCGCGTAGATCCCCGTACGCCGCGCCGTTGACCCGAGCGAGCCGCGCCCCGAAGTCGTCGCCGGCCCGACAACCAGCCCACCACCCTCTTTTCGCTTGACTTCCGCGCGGGAGTGATGATAGGGTTATTGCTGAGGCGTTTATGAGGCCCAGCGTGCCCCGAATCTTCCGGCGAGAAAGCCACGGCCCCGCCCGCCACCACGCTCCAAAACCATGCGTGGGCGGCTATTTTCGGTGGTGCGTCTTCAGTGGGCCAGGGCAGCCGCGAAAAATTGAAAATATCACGAACGAACCTACCAACCTATTGAAAGCATTGATATTCCATTTTTGGAATATGCTCGAACCAACCAAGTTATTGAAAACAGGTATGATAGGTCAAATAACCAACCATCTTATTGAAACAAATGGCGATAAGTCGCAACTGGAGCGTCCTAAAGATCCGAAATCCGATCAAGCGGCTGAAGATTCTGATGAGATGGCTGCTAAACCAACCAAGTTATTGAAAACAGATGCGATAGGCTCGAGACGCTGCGCTCAGGAGGGTTCGGCCGCGCGTCGCAGGAGGGTACCCCCCACCCTATAGTGTGCAATACCACGATGTGCAGCAGAATGAATGAGATCCATAATCTGGAAGGGCTCGCCAATACCACGATGTGCTTTGGAATCAGTCGATTGTAAATTTTACACAAAGCCGGAACGGGACGAAGTGATAATCTGCTAAGTCGTCTGGAATGAGTTTTTTGGATGGAATGGCCCAAAATGCCAAACCCGGAACAGCGGTCGGCAGTCGGCGGTCGGCGGTCACCGGTCGGCAGTCGGCGATCAGAAATCGGCAATCGTGAACAGCGTGTGCTCCGGCAACCTGCGCCCTCAGATGCCGGCACGCGCGTGATCAACCTGAACTCCGCGCTCCTCCAGCCTTCGCCCGCCGGCGAAAGCAGGTTGGAGGAGGCGCTCAACTACGCGGCCCATCGCGGCGCGATCACCGTGGCCGCAGCGGGCAAGCAGGGGGCGGTGGGCGGCTCCGCCATCAACCGCCACCGGTGGGTGATTCCGGTGGCCGCCTGCGATATGCGAGGCAGACCCCTCGACGGCTCGAATTTGGGCAGCTCAATCGGCAGGCGGGGGCTGAGCGCCCCGGGGGAGAACGTGATCAGTCTCGGGCCCGATGGCAAGCCCGAAACCTCCGGTGGCACGAGCGCCGCCGCGCCTTTGGTGACGGGCGCCATCGCCTTGCTGTGGTCAGAATTCCCGAGCCTGAGCGCGGCCCGGATCAAGTTGGCGGTCACCCAGGCCGGACGGTGGCGGAACGCCATGGTGCCGCCCTTGTTGGACGCTTGGGCGGCGTATCAAGCGCTGGGCGGCGGGACTTCATGAGGAATATGCGTGGCCTGAAGAAAACAGAATCGGAGACGGGCGAGGGCCGCCCTTTCTTGCGCGGGGGTCGAGCTTCCGGCCGTTCAGCCTGGGCTTCCACGAGGAGCGCACGATCGTCGAGGTTCACCAAAATGTTCCGGTCGAGGACGGAAGATTCGATGGGCCGGCTTCCACAGCCCCTTCAGAGCCGCCCGCCGCGGCCCAGGCGGCATGCCGGGTGGCACACACAACTGAACCGGTGCATGCATCACTCACGGACTTCCAGCGAAACCGAGCATCCGGTAATCTGAACCAAGCGCGCTTGTAGTGGGTAATGCCCCGGCTAAATAGAGTCTCTTGATTATTGCGGTTCTTCCCAGGATGTCGTACCAAGGGTGCTCCCGCCTTACGAGCTGTCGCGGCGGCCCACTGAGACGGGTCTTGCCAGGGGCGGCGTCCAAGGAGGACGCGAGTCTCATCGGCTCGGGAAGATCGCTTATGGAACGCTCTCCGCGCAGGACCGCAACGTACCCCTGGTACGTGATCCCATTCCTTCTGATATCGTTTGCCGGCGTCGCCTATCCGGTCTACGTGATTCGGCCGTTCCGCTACCAGGGGCCACGCGAGCTGGCGGCAGCCCTGGCGGTGATTCAAGTTCGACCGCTGATCGAGCTGGCCTGCGCGGTTTGCGTTCTGGCCGGGTTGCTGTGGTTTTGGAGGATTCAGCCCCGGCGATTGCAGCGAATCCTGGCCGTCGCCGGGACCTCTCTCGTTTGCGCCTTTGCGGTCTTGTCACGGGTAAACATGTTCGAGTTGATGTTTCATCCGGATGCTCATCCTCAGTTTGCTTCGATTGGCCAAGCGAAGGTGGACCCGGACGACAAAGTCCTCGCCGTCAAGCTGGGCGGCAGCGCCCGCGCCTATCCCATCCGCAGCATGGCCTACCATCACATCATCAACGACGTGGTGGGCGGAGTGCCGATCGTCGCGACCTATTGAACGCTCTGCCACACCGGTCTGGTGTGGAAGCGAGAAAGCGGCGGCCTGGTATTCACTTTCCATCTGGCCGGCATCAACAACCAGAATTTTCTGATGCGGGACGATCAGACGGGCTCCTACTGGCAGCAGATCACCGGGGCAGCCGTCTCAGGACCGCTGCGAGGCCGGCGCCTGAGCTTGATCTCGTCGGATGAATTGTCGTTCGCGCTTTGGGCAGCGGAAGAGCCCGGCGGCACCGTCCTGAAAAGCGTGGCCCAGTACGCTTCGGAGTATGAAACCAAAGACTGGGAAGTGCGCATGAAGAAGGCGCGCACGGTGCTGAGCTTTGCCGACCCGGCGCGGGGCCTGGAATCGCGCACGCTGATGCTCGGCATCCAGGCCTTTGGGGCCAGCCGGGCCTTTCCGTACGACGAGGTCGTTCGGGAAAACCTAGTGCTCGATCGCGTGGGGGCGGAACCGGTTCTGCTGGTGGTGGGCCCGGACGGACAGTCGGTGCGCGTCTTTCGAGACCGCATCCCCGGCGTCGAAGGCGCGCCGCCCTTCTACCGCACTCTCGATGACCAGCCATCCCACCGGACCGACGCCACGTGGCTCAAACAGGCCGCCACGGCACCGCTGCTGATGGACGAACCGACGGCAAGCCAGTGGAATTTCCAGGGCTGTGCCGTCTCAGGCAAGCTCTCCGGGCTCTGCCTCGAACCGGTGGAGGCCATCAAAGACTACTGGTTCGACTGGCGAAACTACCACCCGGCCACCACGGTGTACTCGCACCCACATTAGTGCCGGAGCGACCGCTCGGGACAGCGGCGGTGTCGGGCCCTGCGATTCTGCGCAGTCCTCAAACAGAGCCGCTCCGTGGCCTGCGGAAGCATCGGGCACGGAAAGCTCCACCGGGCCTTGCCTTCGGAGGCGGGCGGGTGTACGTTAGCGGGCGGCCGGAAGATGAAAACGGAAATTCCGGTTAAGACGAATGCGGGAGGCGCACGATGGTTACCCTGAGTGACGCACGCCGGGTTATCGCGGCTGCGGAAAAGAAGGCTGCAGAAATCGGCCAGCCCATGAATATCGCGGTGGCGGATGAAGGCGGGAATCTGGTGTCGCACGTCCGAATGGATGGCGCCTGGATTGGCAGCATCGATATCTCCATCAAGAAAGCCTACACCTCGCGGGCGTTCGATATCGCGACGAGAGACTTGGCACCGCACTGCCAGTCCGGGGCTCAGTTCTTCGGAATTCACGCCTCGAACAACGGTAAGATCATGATTTTTGCCGGGGGCATTCCGTTGACGCAAGACGGCAAGGTCGTGGGTGCGATCGGCGTCAGCGGCGGCTCAGGCGAGCAGGATCACGCCGTGGCCGAAGCGGGTGCAGCCGCATTCTGACGCCCGACGCGCGCGCTCAGGCTTGCACGGCCCGGCTCGGCGGGTCGTCACCGGGCTTCGCGAAGGGCTGCGAGAATCCGCCGGCGGTTCCGGACTCCCGCACCGGGGCTGGACAACCTCCTATGGCCATGCACCGCCGCACCCTTTTGAAATCGATGGCGCTCGGGAGCGCCGCCTCGCTCGCACCGCCAGGCGCGCTGGCCGCAGGTCCCGCGCCGCCGCTGAAGATCACTCGGGTCAACTTCTACCACAATCCCGATTCGCCTCCGCTCTTCAATCAGAGCTTCCACATCGTGACGGTCGAAACCGACCAGGGCATTACCGGTGTCGGCGAGGGCGGCGCGAGGGACACCCTCGAGCAGTGCGCTGCCATGATCGTCGGCGAAGATCCCTTCAACACCGACCGGTTGTGGCAGATGATGTTCCGTGGATATTTTTACCCGGCGGGGCGCGAGAAGCTGGACGCGCTCGGCGCCATCGATCTTGCCCTTTGGGACATCAAGGGCAAGGCGCTCGGTGCGCCGGTCTACGAACTGTTGGGCGGTCTTTCCCGAAACCATGTGGAGTGCTACTCGACGGCTTACCCAAGCAAAGGAACGCTGAAGGAAACCGCGCGGGCCTGCATGGGGGCGGGATTCCGCGCCTTTCGCTATGCGACGGCCGATCCTCCCAAGGGCCAGCCCTTCAATTCGCACCAAGCCGTGCGCCAGACGTACGAAGATTGCGTTCAGATTCGCGAGGGCGTCGGCCAAGACGGCGATTGGGCGCTCGACTATCATACCCGGTTCGATTTTCCCGACGCCGTGCGCTTAGGCACGCTCGTCGAGCCGCTCGAGCCCTACTTTGCGGAGGACCTGGTGCGCTCGGAAGACCCCCGCATCTATCGGGAGCTGCGCGCGCACGTGAAGGTGCCGGTCGCGGTAGGCGAGCAATTCGGATCGAAGTGGGATCTCAAAGACCTGGTGGAGCAGCAGCTCATCGACTACGCGCGAGTCACCTTGCCAAACGTCGGCGGGATCACCGAGTACCTGAAGATCATGGCCCTCTGCGAAACGCACTCGGTGGGCCTGATCCCGCACTTCACCGGGCCGGTGTCGGAAGCCGCGCTGGTTCACGCCTGCTCCGCGTTTCCCGGACCCGTGCTGATGGAGATGCTGGGCGACGGGCGGCGCGCCACGCCCCATCTGCCCGAATGCTATGAATTTCGCGAAGGCAAGCTGTGGCCCAATCGCCGTCCCGGCCTGGGGGTCACGCTCGACACCAAGCCGTTGCAGCTTGTCTCGACGGTAACCGAACGCTCGCGGCCAGTTCCCATGCTCGAACGGCCCGACGGCTCCATCACGAACTGGTGAGAATGCGCTGGCTGCTTGTTTTCTGGATCTTTGTCCTTAGCGCCGTCGCCTACCTCGACCGCGTGAACATCTCGGTCGCGGGCAGTTCCATCGCCGCCGAATATCACCTGAGCAACCTTCAACTCGGGTACGTTTTCAGCTCATTTCTGGTCGGCTACGCGATCTTTCAAGCCCCGGCGGGCCGGCTTGCCGACGCGCTCGGCCCGCGCCGTGTGATCGCATTCGCCGTGGTCTGGTGGGGCGTTTTCACGGCGCTCACCGCCGGCATTCCCGTCGGTGCCGCGGGCTCGCTCGTGATCTTCGTCTCGATCCGGTTTCTGCTGGGCTCGGGCGAGGCCATCCTGTACCCGGCCTCGAATCAGTTCGTCGCCAGGTGGATTCCCACCACCGAGCGCGGCATCGCCAACGGCTGGATCTTCGCGGGCGTCGGCGCCGGAGCCGGCCTGACGCCCCCGTTCGTGGCCACCATCATGATTCACCACGGCTGGCGCGCGTCCTTTTGGATCAGCGCCAGCATCGGCATCGCGGTGGGCGCGGTTTGGTTCATCCTGGCGCGGGACGCGCCGGAACACCACCCCTGGGTCACACCGTCCGAGCTTGCCACCATCGAATCGGGCCTCACGCTGAGCGGCGCGTCCGCGGGGCATGACGAGCACAAGTCGCAGCTCCCGTGGAAAAGAATTCTTGCCAACAAAGAAGTGCTGGCTATGGCGGGGAGTTACTTCACCTACGGCTACGCAGCCTGGATCTTTTTCAGTTGGTTCTTCATTTATCTGGCCAAGGTACGCGGCCTCAATCTGAAGGCCAGCGCGGACTTCGCCATGCTGCCGTTCCTGGCCATGGCCGCAGGCTCGCCGATCGGCGGAATCATTAGCGACGCGCTCACCCGCCGGCTCAACAAGCGCCTGGGGCGCTGCGTGTTCGCCTTTGCCGTGATGACGCTGGCCGCGGCGTTCCTAACCTCGGGGGCCTACGTGCGGAGCGCGCCACTCGCCAGCGTGGTGCTGGCGGGCGGCGCCGGCGCCCTCTACCTCAGCCAGAGCTGCTACTGGTCGATCAGCGCGGACATCGGCGGACCCTCGGCGGGATCTGTTTCCGGCGTGATGAACATGGGCGGCCAGATCGGCGGCGCATTGACGGCCTCTCTTACTCCGGCCATCGCGGCGCATTATGGCTGGACGGCTTCGTTCGGAACTGCAGGAGTGCTGTGCCTGCTGGGCGGACTGGCCTGGCTGCTGGTGAATCCCGAGCGCAGCCTCGCCTCAGGCGCGAGCGCTCCTGGGTGATCACCCATGGGCGACGGAGTGACGAGGCGAGTTCATGGAATGCCGGCAAAGCCGCTCACCGCAGTAATTCTAATGCGGACGGAATGATGGGTCGGGGCGGACGGCTCGTCGCTTGGGAATGAAGGCTGTCGGTCATTTCGTTTCTGCCGGCGCCCCCTTCATAAGGGCTCGGCAACCCGATTCTGCGCGAGTGGGGCCAGCCGCTGCCTCCACCTTCAATGGAGGGTGAGAGACGGTCGATGATGCCAGAGAGAAGTTCACCCCGGGTCTCGGTCCGCGCCGGGCGTCAGGTCTGGGTGTCAGCGGCTCAAGCAGAAGGCGAAGATCTCCTTCCAGACATCCGTGAAGATCTTGTCGACAAAACCCGACTCCGATTTCAGTAAATCGTAAGCCTGATAGTTGCGCCCGCCGCCGGGAAGGGCCTCCACCGGCTTGTACTGCCCCACAATGTCCACGTGATCGCCGGGAACCAGCACAATATCGCCCCGCGGCCAGAGCATGGAGGCGGTGTTGACGATGCCATCGTTGTCCCACAGCTCGATGGGGCGTTGGGGAGACCCGCTCAAGCGTCGGGTCACTTGGCCGCTTCCGGACGGCCGCCGGAAGGGGCCGCCGGCGCAAGCGCGGTAACAGGTGCGATAAGCGAAGTCGGTGCCCGCGCTCAGTTCGGCATCCTTGCTGAGCTCAGGGTAGGTCCACGGCTTCGCCAGCTCCCACGTTGGTGCGGGGCGGCCGGCATCGAAGCCAAACGGGCGCCTCCCGAGCGTCGCGTACGACCGGGCTTCGATGGGCAGATCGTCCCAAAGTTTGAGCTCTTGCGCGCGATCGCCGTCGCCGAAATGCGCCGGACTCGCAGGTTCGCCGGGCGGAGGCTGTGACGCGAGGTCATCGATCGCGCGGAAATCCGACGCCATGAGGCGCAACCACAGCCCGAGCGCGGAGGCGGCTTCGTGCGCGTCCGCCGTTCGCGCGGG
>Ga0335081_10023206_pt1 | contig 10036 bp, 9 predicted proteins | sample Lox_Sample_35_FD_206713 | JGI IMG/M metagenome (GOLD analysis project Ga0335081, IMG submission 206713) | Soil microbial communities from Loxahatchee National Wildlife Refuge, Florida, United States - Lox_Sample_3.5 | ecosystem: Environmental > Terrestrial > Soil > Wetlands | place: USA: Florida... | reverse complement strand
GGATCGCGACGCGCTACAGCTTTATTTTCTACTGAATTTCATCCCCGATCCGTGGAGTCCGTACCGAGGCGTCCGTAAACTGCCGCCGGGCGGCTGGCTGCGTTATCACGCCGATGGGCGCGTGGATGAGGGCCGGTATTGGACGCTTCCCTGCCCGGCGGAACAGGTCAATCCTGGCATGGATGAACGTGCAGCGCGCGAGCAGTTGCGCGAAGCATTCGACGATGCGGTCCGGACGCGCCTGGTCTCAGACGTACCTCTGGGAGCATTCTTGAGCGGCGGCATCGATTCCGGGTCGGTGGTCGCGTCCATGGCCGCGCAGCTGCCTGCGCCGGTAAAGACGTTTTCCATCGGGTTTGTTGAACCCGGCTTCAATGAGCTGCCGCTGGCGGCGGCAGCGGCGCGGAAGTGGCGAACCGACCATCATGAGCTGGTCGTGCGGCCCGATTCGGCCGCGCTCGCTCCGAAATTGGTGCAGCATTTCGACGAACCATTCGGCGATTCGTCCGCGATCCCCACCTACCTGGTTTCCGAGTTTGCCGCCCGGCACGTCAAAGTGGTGCTCACTGGCGATGGCGGCGATGAACTGTTCGCCGGATATCAAAGCTTCCGGAACGTGCAGCGCTGGCGGAAACTGGACCGCATCCCACTGGGAGCGCGGCGCGCTATTTCCAGAATGGCTGATGCCCTGCCCTATTCGGCCTATGGAAAAAATTATTTGCGCATGATCAGCCGGGTGACCCCGCTGGATCGATATTTCGAAAACGCTTCGCCGCACTTCTTTCTTAGAAACCTCCTCGCTCCCGACTGGATGCCGCCGGCCGACTCGGGCTTCCTGGCCCGGAAGCTCGCCCACTGCCTGCCGGGAGCCGGCGCCGATGTTCTCACTCAGGCGCTCTACTTCGAAACGGCAGCGCGGCTCACCGGCGACATGCTGGTGAAAGTGGATCGCATGTCCATGGCAAATTCACTGGAAGTGCGCTGTCCTTTGCTGGACCACCGGCTGGCCGAATTCGCGGCGCGTCTTCCGCACGGCTGGAAGCTCCGCAATGGGCGCGGCAAGGATATCTTCATTCAGGCGCTCGGCGATCGTCTGCCGCCTGAAGTCCTGCGCCAGCCCAAGCGCGGCTTCGGCGTGCCGCTCGCGAGCTGGTTTCGTGGGCCGCTGCGCAACCTGCTGTGGGACCATCTGTGCAGCACGTCGTTCTTGACTCGCGGCATGGTTTCTCCACACTTCGTGCGTCATTTGCTCGGCGAGCACGACCGGGGCCGCCGCGATCATTCCCATCAGCTCTGGAGCCTGCTCATGCTGGAGCTGTGGTTCTGCGATGCGCTAAGCCGTGCAACTCAGGCGCCCAAAACAGAGGCCCTGGCTTTGAGTGCGTGACCCATGCGTGCGGATCTTGTCCTTTGGATCTCCATAGCCACGGTGATCTACACTTACGCTGGCTACCCTTTGACGCTGCTGGCGCTGCGGATGTTCGTCAGGCGTCCGATCAGGCGAGCGCAGATCTCACCGTCCGTCAGTTTGCTGATTCCCGCCTATAACGAGTCGCGCGTCATCGAACGCAAAATACAGAACGCCCTCGCACTCGACTATCCAGAGGAGCGGCTCGAGATCGTGGTGGCGTCGGATGGATCGGCCGATGACACGGTGGCTATCGCGCAACGCTTCGCCGATGGGCGGCGAGTCCGGGTGCTGGCGTTTCCGCGCAATCGCGGCAAGATGGCTACGCTGAACGCCAGCGTGCCGCAACTCGGTGGAGACATCGTCGTTTTCTCCGACGCCACGGCGCTGCTTTATCCCGACGCACTGCGCCAGTTAGTTCAGAGCTTGGCCGATCCCGACGTCGCCGCCGTGAGCGGCCGTTATACGGTGATCAAAGCCGGGGACGTCTGCACCGGAGCTTCCGAGGACCTTTATTGGAAGTACGAGACCTCCCTGAAGATCCTGGAATCCGATGTCGCTTCGACGGTGGGCGCGCACGGTCACCTCTATGCGATTCGCCGGGAGCTTTACCCCTATCCGCCGGACGCCATCATCAACGATGACTACGTCATCTTCAGTTCGGTGCTGGCGGAAGGCTATCGCGCCGTCTATGAGCCCGCGGCCACTGTGTACGAAGAAGCGCGCGAGATGACCGGATTCGGCCGCCGCATTCGCATCGTGGCGGGAAACATTCAGCAGCTTCGGGAGATGGCGCGGCTGCTTCATCCGCTACGCCCTCTGCCACTGTTCTTCTTCGTCTCGCACAAGCTGGCGCGGCTGCTCGTTCCGTTGGCCATGCTTGCGGCCCTGCTCGCGAATCTGTTTCTGCTGGACGGGCCTTTCTATCGCGGAACGATTTTCGCACAGGCTGCTTTCTATCTGCTCGCGGCCTGTGGCGCGCTGTGGCGTCTGAGACCGAAAATCCTCATGCTTCCCTTCTATTTCTCGATGATCAACGCGGCTGCGTTTCTGGGCTTCTATCACGCTCTTACGCGCCGGCGCGGCATGGCGTGGGAGTAGCCGGCACGCGCCGCGAGAGAATATTGAACGGTCTGGACCACTCTCTTTGCGGTGGACACCAGCATCATTTCGGTGGATGTCGAGGATTACTTCCAGGTCCAAGCCTTCGCACGGGCGATTCATCGCGACTCCTGGGCCACGTATCCTAACCGAGTGGAACAAAACACGTCGCGCCTTCTGGATCTGTTCGATGAGCTGCACGTCAAAGCGACGTTCTTCATCCTCGGCTGGGTGGCCGATCGCTATCCGCAGCTGGTCCGCCGGGTCGTAGATCAAGGCCATGAGCCGGCCTGTCACTCCTATTGGCACCGGCTGATTTACCAACTGACCCCGGATCAATTTCGGCGGGATACCTTGCGTGCCAAGGACGCGATCGAACAGGCCGCCGGAGTCCGCATTTACGGTTACCGCGCGCCCAGTTTTTCCATTACTCCTCGCTCGACTTGGGCCATGGATATTCTTCGTGAAGTTGGTTTTCTATATGACTCCAGCATTTTTCCCGTGCGCCACGACGTGTACGGGTTTCGCGACGCACCCCGTTGTCCATTCCGGTTGGAGACGCCTTTTGGCGAGCTGCGTGAGTTTCCGCTCGCGACCTTCCGCCTGCCGGGCGGGACGATCATGCCAGTGGGTGGAGGCGGGTATTTAAGGATGTTGCCGCGATGGTACACCAAGGCCGGTGTCAGCCAGGCGTGGCGCGAGGGACTAACTGTCGTGAGCTATGTACATCCCTGGGAATTCGACCCGCAGCAACCTCGCTTGAACGGCCCCATCAAGTCGCGGCTTCGGCACTATACGAATCTCGGCCGGACCGAAAACCGATTGCGGGAATTGCTCGCGCTCGGGCGCTTCACTAGTTTTCACCGTAGCGGCCTGACAGATTTTTCGGCCTCATCTTTACTTCAAACGGCAGGTTCCCGATGACAACACGCGACACAATGCCCGAAGTGGCACGGTTCTGGAACGGCGCCGCTAGCGAGTTCGACGCCATCTACAGCGGCGCGGGCAAGAGCGCCTTTGCGCATTTTCTGGACAGCTTCTTTCGCCGTGATATCTATCAGCGATTCGATTGGGTCATGGAGAAATCAGGCGACGTCCGCGGCAAAACCATTTGCGACATCGGCTGCGGCTCGGGGCGCTTCGTAGCCGAATTGGCGCAGCGCGGCGCCGGCCGGGTTACGGGTGTCGATGTCGCTCCCGAGATGCTGAAAATGGCGCGGAGCCTGGTGGAGCGTGGCGGCGTCGAGCAACAATGCGACTTTGTTTCGAGCGACATTCTGGATTGGAAGACGGACCGCGTTTTCGACATCACCATCGCCATCGGCTTGTGGGACTACATCGCCGCCCCGCACCAGCGCCTGCTGGCGATCCGCCAAGTGACCGGCGGAACGTTTCTCTCGGCTTGGCCGCGCTTATGGACCTGGCGCATGCCGGTCCGCAAGCTGCGCCTGGGATACATTCGCGGATGCCCGGTCTATTTCTTCCGCAAGTGTCAAGTTCGGAGATTGCTCGAGGAAGCCGGTTTCGAGGTAGTAAGCGTCGAAACGGTGGGCAAACTGTTCTGTGTGGAGGCCCGTCCGCGCCGTCCCATATGACCGACGACATATATATGTTATGATGACAACGTGAAGCGAACTACTCTCTTCTTGCCCGAGGCGCTGCATGAGCAGCTCCGCCAGGAAGCTTTTCGCTCGCGGGTCAGCATGGCTGAACTCATTCGCTCGCGCCTCGAGTCCGCAACCAAACCAAAAAAGCGTGCAAAACCAAGACTCGATCCCCTCCTGCGAGTCGCAGGCCTGTGCGATGGCCGTCCCATCAGCGCCGCTATAGATGAGGAACTATACGGCATCTGAGAGTGCTTTCGTGGACACCTGGGGCTGGCTGGTGCTCGCCCATCGAAAGGATCCAAGTCATCACCAGGTTCGAGAATTGCGCATTCAGGCCGCCGATCACGGCTTGCCCTGGGTGACGACAGACTACGTCCTCGATGAAACGTTGACGCGCCTTTTTGCGTCGGTGCCATTTTCAACTGCGGTAAAGTTCTTCGACGGCATCTTCGAATCGCAGGCACTTGGGTCGCTAGTCGTCGAGGCGGTGAGTCCGGAACGTTTTCGATCCGCTTGGAAACTACGGCTTCGATATCAAGATAAACCACGGATCTCGTTCACCGACTTGACGAGCTTCGTAGTGATGCAGGAAAAAGGCATTCACTACGTCATTACGGGCGACGCCCATTTCGGCCAGGCCGGTTTAGGGTTTCACGCGATACCGTAGCTGTCGATTCCCGTCGCCACTTGGACACGTTGTGTCCGGCGGCACACAACCGCGCTCGGCATATCTAATGCATTATCAATGACTTAGCCAATGGCTTGCGCCATGCTTTTCCTACTGCGTGCAAGAAAGGGGAAAAGCGATGCAGGCCATAAAACTGGTGGCAATCCTGGCTGCGGCCAGCGCCGAGGTGTACGCGGAGGGCGCGACGCGTCGGCTGGTGATCAGCATTCCCGACCGCAAAGTCGCCCTCATCAAGGACGGGCAGGTGGTAAAAGTTTATCCGGTGGCTGTAGGCAAGGCCAACACGCCCAGCCCTCATGGCAGTTTCCACATCGCGAGCCGGGTCGAGCATCCCACCTGGTATCACCCCGGCAAAGTGGTTGGACCCGGACCTGCCAATCCCCTCGGCACGCGCTGGATGGGTTTGGGCTACAAAGGCTATGGAATTCACGGAACAAACATGCCGCTGTCGATCGGCAAAGCTGCCTCCCATGGCTGCATCCGCATGCGCAATCGTGACGTCGAGGACTTGTTCAATCGCGTTGAAGTCGGCGACGCGGTGGAGTTGGTAACCGAGGTCAGTCCGGACTTGGCCGAAGCTTTTGGTGACCACAAGGCCGAGCCAAGCACCGCGGCCACAGCGACGGCAGCGCTGGTGTCAGGTGGGGGAGATGGGCAATGACCGCGCTCAATTTATTAGGCGGATTCCCGCAAACAGCCCTGGCCGTGGCATTCGGGATGGGATGCGCTCTGCTTCTAACCTTCCTGCTGCTGAAGCTGGTCTTGGGCTTCATGACACGCGAACAGTATAATGTTTCAGATGGCCCGCGTCGGGTTCGCGCTATTGTTTGGGTTGACCACGCTGGCCAGAATGGAAGCGCAGCCCATGGTGGAGGCGGCCGCGCCGCTCGCGGCCCGCATCTCCTCCCTGCTGCCGCGCCGCGCAACCGTTTCACTCGAATTCCAGGTCCTGACGCCACCCGCCATGGTCGAATCGTCCCGTTTTCGGGGCGCGCTGGAGGAGGAGCTGCGCAAAACCGGCTTGGACCTGAGCGGAACGACGCAGCCTGAATCGCATCTGCGGGTCTCCGTGACCGAGAACGCGCGAGGCCTTCTGTTCGTTGCCGAGGTATCGGGCAAAGACCCGCGGCAAGTCGTCATGCTGCCCTGGAGCCGGCCGCTCCCAAGCGATGCCAAGCCGGCCTTGCGGCTGGTCCTGAAGCCGGTATGGGAGCAATCGGAACCGGTTCTCGATTTCATGATTCTCGACTCGGATTCGCAATTGCTGATCCTGAGTCCCACGAGAGTTACAAGTCTCCATTTGACGAATGGAAAGTGGGCGCCCAATGGTCAGGCTTTTCTCACTCTGGACCGTCCGGTGGCACGCGACCCGCGCGGGCGCCTGGAGTTTATCGCTGGAGCGCTGCGCGCCTTCCTGCCCGGCACTACGTGCGGCGGTCAGTTCCAGCCGCAGCTCGGGCTCACGTGCTCGCCCGGCAACGAGCCGTGGCCGATAAACCCTCAGGATCCGGCTCCACCCGTGCGTTGGGTGAGCGATAGCAATGTACTGGAATCGGCGGGCGTGAGAGGCTCGTTCTATAACGCCGCGCGAGATTTGTTTGCGTCGTCGAACGAGAGCATCCAGGATCGCGCCGGTGTTACAGCACCGGGAACCGAGTCCTGGGGAAACGATCTCGCGGCAGTGGCGAATCCCTGCGGTTCCGGAAACGTGTTGATCGTTTCCATGGCCGGAGAGAACCGGGCGCGCGACCAGGTGCAGGTATTCGAAATGATAAGCGGGCAGCCGGTTGTGCGTAGCGAAGCCATGGCGCTCCCGGGCGCGGTCACTGCTCTGTGGCCGGCGGAGACGCCGGGGCAAACCACGCTGGTGGTTCGAAACTCCAAGACGGGAAACTATGAGGCTTCGCGCCTGGCTTTGGCTTGCGCTGAGTAGCGTCTCGGCCGGTAGCTTAGCTGCCGGGACACGCCCGCATTACGGCGGGATCCTCACGATGGATCTCACCGGAACGTTCAGCACGCTGGAGCCTTCCGAACTGCCTGGCTTGCTCTCGACTCTGATCGGCGAAACGCTGGTGCGCATCAACTCGCGCGGCGAGTTTGAACCTTGCCTGGCGGCGTCCTGGCAACGCGAAGCCGACGGCCGGCGCTGGCGCATCTCGCTTCGAAGCAACGTCAAGTTTCACGATGGCGAGCTTCTGAACGCCGTCAGCGCCGCTCCGGTTCTGCTGGCCGCTCTAAAGAGGACATACAGCGACGTCGCCATCACGCCGGGAGGGACCACCCTGGTGATCCAGTCGGCCAGTCCTCTGCCGGACCTGCTCACCGAACTCGCCAGCCCGCGCACGGCAATCATTCGCAAGAGCGAGAGCAGCCCGTTGATCGGAACCGGCCCGTTCCGAGTTACTGCTTGGGAGCCCGGTCGGCGTTTGGCGCTGGCCGCGTTCGAAGACTACTGGGGCGGACGGCCGTTTCTGGATTCCGCCGTTATCAATCTGGGGTCAAACCGCACGTCCGCGGATGTTTTCGATGTCCCGTTTAGCTCTCTGCGCCGAATCCTTCCGGAGGCAACCAGAATCTGGCAGTCGGCTCCAGGCGAGCTGCTCGCCTTGGTTGCGGCGGATGTTCCAGCGTTCGCCATGCAAGCTTTGGCACTCGCAATCGACCGTAGCTCCATCGTCAATGTGCTCACGCAACGCCGGGGCGAGCCCGCATTTGGCCTGCTTCCGCAGTGGTTGAGCGGATACGAATTCCTGTTTCAAAGCGCTCCAGACGTGACCCGAGCGCGGCAGCTTGCTTCCCAGAGCAAGCTGAACCCGCTGGCGCTGAGCTATGCCGGCAACGATTCATTTGCGCGGGCCGTGGCCGAGCGCATTGCATTGAACGCGCGCGACGCCGGCCTAACTGTTCAGCCATCGCCAAACAGCGGTGGCTCGCTGCGATTAGTGCGCTTACCGCTCGAATCAGCTGACGCCGCGGCGGACCTCGTCATTCTGACCCGGCTGCTGGGCCTGGCTGAGCGCACCAACACGGTTGACGTCTCGAAACCGGAAACACTCTATGAAGCCGAAAAAGCTCTGCTCGATAGCAATCGCGTCATCCCATTGCTGCACTTGCCGCAACTCTACGCTCTGACACCGCGAGTCCACTTCAGAGAAGCCGATCGCGGAAATCCGCTGATTCTCCACCTGGAAGACCTGTGGGTGGACCCATGAGCTTTCGGATCAAGGTCTTCCTCAGCATTACGGTGACTGTCCTGATTGCCGTGTGGGTGGTGGCTGCCGTAGTTTCCGCGCTGGTGACAAACTCGTTCGAGCGGCGAGAGGCGCAGCGGACCGCCGCGCTGGTGGCGGAATTCCAGCGCGAATTCGACCGGCGCGGCCAGGAAGTGGCACGGCGCATCGACGCCATTGCGAATTCCGATACGGTCCAGCGAATGGCCGTGAACCTGGCTGGCCCCCAGCCCGACGCTAGCCGCTATGTCGACGAGGCGCCGGCTCTGGCTCGCGAGCAATCGCTCAATTTTCTCGAACTGGTTGGACCAGACGGCCGCATCATCAGTTCGGCTGAGTGGCCTGCGCGTTTCGGCTACCAGGAGAGCTGGCTGCTCGAGCCAGTCGACTGGAAAGCCCAAGGCGTTTTCTTGAAACGCGAGGACCTCGCCGATGGCGCTACTCTCGGCCTGGTGACGGTGCGTGGTGTCAAAACCGGCGAACGAACTCTGTACGTCGCCGGTGGTTCGCAACTCGACAAGGAATTTTTCGATTCGCTGCCGGTGGCCGAAGGTATGCGTGTCCAGCTGTACCGCAATTTCGAACCGCGCCCTGCACCGGACACCTTAGGATCGGCGTTGGCGGCGACATTGATCCAGCAGGTCCAGCAGCAGCCACGCGAGCTGACCAGAACCAGTCCGGCGGCGAGCATTTCAGCAATACCGCTGATTGGGCGCGATAAACAACTGCTCGCCATCTTATTGGTGGAAAGCTCGCGCGCGGAGTTGGCCACCCTCAAGCGCACCATTCAGGCAACCGCATGGGGTGTGGGCGCCGTGGGCGTCCTGCTGGGTTTGATCTTGAGCTTCTGGACCGCCAGCCGGATCACGCGGCCCTTGCGTGCCCTCGCCGGCAGCGTGCGTCAGGTCGCGGCCGGAGATTGGAACACGCGAGCCGTGGTGGACTCGCGCGACGAAATTGGCCAGCTGGCTCGCGATTTTAACCACATGACCGAGCAGCTTTCTGAGCAGCGCGACCGGATGATTCAAGCCGAGCGCGTGGCAGCATGGCGAGAACTGGCGCGCAGGCTGGCGCACGAACTGAAGAACCCCCTTTTTCCGTTGCAGATTACAGTAGAGAATTTGCAGCGGTCCCGTCAGGCCAGTCCCGAGCAGTTCGATGAAGTGTTCCGCGAGAGCACCACCACTTTGCTGGCCGAGCTGGACAATCTAAAGACCATCATCGGACGCTTCAGCGATTTCGCGAAGATGCCCGCGCCGCACCTGGAGTCTGTGAATCTGAATGATACGGTGCGCGAAGTGCTGAAGCTTTTTGAGGCCCAGATCCGTGCGCCAGGACACGCTCCCATCGATGTGCGGCTTGAAACCGAACAGAATCTGGCAAGCATTGCTGCCGATTCTGACCAAATTCGGCGCGCTCTGCGTAACCTCGTGCTGAATGCGCTCGACGCCATGCCTAAGGGCGGAACGCTGACGATTCGTACCCAAAACGTCAACGGTACGGCTGGAACCCGCGTGGCCGTCGAGGTCTCAGATACCGGGGAAGGCCTGACGCCAGAGGAGTGCGAGCGTTTGTTCACGCCGTATTACACCACCAAGCAGCATGGCACCGGACTGGGCCTGGCGATTGTGCAATCGGTGGTGAGCGATCATAAAGGCACCATCTCCGTGCACAGCCAGCCGGGCCACGGCACAACGTTTAGAATCGAGCTGAACCGATGAGCAAACTGTTGCTGGTGGATGATGACGCGAACACGCTGGCGTCCCTGGCGCGGGCCTTCCGCCTGGCCGGGCACGAAGCGGTGGTTTGCGATCAGGCGGACCGGGCGCTTGAACTCGCCAAATCGCAGCGTTTCGACATGATTCTTTCAGACGTCGTCATGCCCGGCAAAGACGGCCTCACACTGCTGGCGGAACTGAAGACCGCCGGTATCTCGACGCCGGTGGTCATGGTGTCCGGCCAGGCCAACATCGAAATGGCCGTTCGGGCGACGCGGCTGGGC
>Ga0335081_10023205_pt1 | contig 10036 bp, 8 predicted proteins | sample Lox_Sample_35_FD_206713 | JGI IMG/M metagenome (GOLD analysis project Ga0335081, IMG submission 206713) | Soil microbial communities from Loxahatchee National Wildlife Refuge, Florida, United States - Lox_Sample_3.5 | ecosystem: Environmental > Terrestrial > Soil > Wetlands | place: USA: Florida... | reverse complement strand
TCGCCGTCGTCGTCGCCGGAGTTCGGGATGCCGTCGGGCCCGTCGTTGTCGAACTGGCCCCAGTCCAGACCCGTGGAGTCGGCGTGCAGCACGGCCTGGCGGATGAGCTGCGGGACGTGGCCGCAGCCGCCCAGGCCGTCGCAGCTGCCCGGTCCCGCGTACCACGCGTTGGCCGAGTCGAGCGTGATCCACCCGATCACCACCCCCTGTACCTGCAGCAGGCCGTGCGACATCTCCTGGTAGAAGGTGTAGACGGTGTACGGCCGGCCCGCGGGCGGCGTCGTGCCGAGGAGGACGCTGTCGTATGCGCTCGGCGCCGCCACCGTCGTGGTGTCGGTGTCCCTGAAGCGCACCAGCAGCACCGGGATCCGCAGCACGCCCGTCACCGCCAGGGGCGACGGCGCGGGTCCGGCCAGGCCGAGCGGGCGATTGAGCGACGCGAAATCGGCGCGCGCCAACGCCGCGGCGCGCGCCGCGAGGACCTGCTTCGCCTTGTTCCGCCACACGCCGTTCGGCGTGAAGTCGAAGCCCTTCGGCTCCCAGGCGCGGACCGGCTGGTTCTGGGCCGCGAGCGCGTCCGGCACGACCAGCGCGCCGAGCGCGAGTATCGCTGCCGTGGTGACCCAACGGTCAACCATCAGGTGCCCCCTGACCCCGGCGCCGGTTCGCCCACGGCCGCGGATTGTCCGAACGCCCGACCCTCAGGCGTTGGACGATCCGGGCCGCGAGTTGTTCAGACACCCAGACTCACCCTGAACTGGAAGGTCCGCGGCTTGCCGACCTGGGCGCCGGCGAAGAAGGCGCCCTTCAGCGTGTATCTCAGGTCGAACACGTTGTCCACGAAGAACTGCGGTCGGACCTCGACGTTGCCGACGAGGAAGGTGTAACCGCCGGTCAGGTTGACGATGAAGCTGGGTGACACATGGAACGGGGTGTCGAAATCGAACAGGCCTTTGCCCAGCGGCGCGGTCGTCGCCAGGGTGGAGTCGTAGCCCGGGAGGCTGGGGCTGTTGGGCACCAGGCCGCCGTTGAGGCCCGATCCGTAGATGCCCGTCGCCGTGAGCAGCAGGCCCTTGTTCGAGTAGGTGACGCCCACGGTGCTCGACAGCCGCTGGTCATGGTCGAGATCGAACGGCTGCTGCGGAGGGCTCGCGGTGAAGAACCCGCCGGTCACCGCGCCGTAGCCGTAGGCGTGGGCGAGCGCGACGTTCACGAAGCCGCTCAGGTGGCCCCCCGGCCGCACCTCCACGACGCCCTCGAGGCCGGTCACCCGGATCTGCTCGATGTTGACGTCGGTGGTGATGGCGGTTCCCGGGACCTGCGTGTCGTCCGTCCCCGGACTGCTCTTCTTGTGATAGCCCGAGAGCTTCACGACCACGCCCACGGGGAAGCGGTGCGTGAGGCCGACCTCGTAGAAGTCGTCACGCTCGGGCAGCGTGGGGGCGCTGACCACCCCACCTTGCGATGCGCTGGTGATGGCGCGCAGGTCCTCGATGTTGGTGGGGATGAATTGACGACCGTAATACACCCAGACCGAGGTGCCGGGGTCGGGGAGCCAGGCCAGGCGAATCCGCGGGCTCAGTTGGTCGGCCGTCGCATGGGCGGTGGCCGACGTCGGATAGTAGTGACTGTCGTAGCGCACGCCGGCCCGGATCTGCCACTGATCCACCGGCTGGATCTGGGTCTCCGCGTACACGCCGAGGTCGCTGCCGTCGAGCGGCGAGGCGGAGGTGGGGCCGTTCGAGTTGGTCGCGTTGAACGCGTGGAAGTTCTCGTTCCCGCGCGTCAGCGACGAGAGGGTGCCGAACTTGAACGTCAGCGGCTCGGAGAGGTGGATCGTGTAGTCCAGCTTCACCCCGTAAATGTCGAACGTCCGGTCTTCGCTGATGTTGTAGAGCGTGGTGTCCGGGGCGAAAGTGAAGCTGGGCTGGTCGTTCACGCCCGGTACGTAGGCGAGGCTCCCGTGGCGGTAGAACGCGGAGGCGAACAGCTCCGTGCCCCGGTCCGGGCTGCTCATGGCCGAGTGCTGCCAGCCGAGATTCACGAAGTCGTTGATATCCTGCTCCCAGTCGTCGATGACGCCGGCCGACGAGTCGAACGGGGTCCGGAAATGGCTCCGCGACCAGTTGGCGTCGAGGCTCAGGATGTCGTGGCCGCTGGGCGTGTACTGGAGCTTCCCGAAGGTGTAAGCGTCCTGCCCGTAGTTGCTGTAGTTCCTGAAGCCGGTGACCTTCGTGATCACGCCGGAGGCGTTCGTGTCGCCAAGCGCGACGACCGGCTCGCGCCGGAGGTCGGTCTCGGTGCGGGTTCCCGAGACGAAGAGGCCCCACTTGCCGCTGTTGGTGCTGGCGGTGAGCGTCTGGCCGTCGGAGGCGTAATCACCGACGTAGCTCGACGCGCTCGCGTGGAAGCCGCCGGAGGGAATCTTGGTCGTCACGTTGATCACGGCGACGTTCCGGCCGCCGTACTCGGCGTCCCAGCTGCCCGTCTGGAAGTCGATCTGGTCCGCGATCGTCGGATCGAACAGCTCGTTCAGGCTGCCCGAGATGCCGGGCGGCACCGGCACGCCGTCGATGTAGTAGGTGTACTCGGCGTGCTGTCCCCGGATGTGCACCTCGCCGGTCGGCGCGCGCGCGGCGCCGGCGATGGCCTGCTGGACGATCTGGGAGGTCGTGAGCGTCGGGCTGCCCTGGAACTCGTCCTGCTTGAACACCTGGTCGCCGGTCCGGGTGTCCACGGCCTCGGGGGCGGCCCTGACCTCGATCGCCGACACCACAACGGGAGCCGACACCATGACGAACGACACCTGGACGATGTCGGTCCTGCCGACGGCGAGCGGCACCGACACGGGCTTGAATCCAACGAGCCGGGCCTCGATGACGTACGAGCCGACGCGAACATGGTGGATACGGTAGGCCCCCAGGCGGTCGGAATGCGTCTGGGCGATGACCTGTCCGTTGCGCAGGATCTGGATCTCGGCGCTGGCCAGGGGCCCGCCGCTCGAAGTGTCCGTGACGGTGCCGAGCACGTCGGCTGTGGGGTTAGTGTCGGCCCGGACGGCGGCAGGAGTCGCGGCGCGGTCGCTGAGCTCCTGCGCCGCGGCGGCATGTGTGAGGCATCCGATCAGCAGGGCCAGCGTGCCGCAGGCGCGGCCAAAGACAGTAGTTCTGAGCATCGCATCCATCCTCGCGTTCAGTCGGTGCGCAGCCGGAGCCGCGCATGGTCGTGCGCCCGGCCGCGCGTCGCGCGGACCCGGACGGGGAACGTGACAACCGGTGACCTAGGCGAGTGCGGCCGGTGGAGCGCGGGAATCCTGGTGGAAGCCGGGATGGAACGTCGGCGGAACGACCACCGGAAGCGGCCCGGTGGCGTGCTGCGGAAGGCCCTCGAAGCGGACCGGCGACGCGAGCGGAAGCGAGCCCCGCCCGCTCGCGACGCGCAGGGTGAGGAGGCAGTTGTCGGCGTGAGGGTGCGTCGAGCCGGTCGACTCGTAGTGCGTGGCCGCGGCGCCCGGCGCACCCGCTCCGTGGAAGAGCAGAGCGTCGAGGTCCGCGGCGCCGCCGATGCCCCCCAGGAACAGGGCGGTGACGAGCAGCGCGGTGGCACGGAACGGGCGGCTTCGCATGCGAGCCAACATCATACCCGGAAAGCGGAAGGGGTTCCAGGGGCGAGCGCCGCGCAGCCTGACGGCCCGTGGTGGGAAGCCATCACGGGCTGATCGCCGTCACGTCCAGCACCAGCATCGCGGGGGTCGGCGGGTCTTCGGCGGCGAACACGTAGCGCCGCCCCCCGATGTCGCTGATCGTGACCGTGTGGATGCCGTTCTGGTTGTTGGTCACCAGCGGGTAGTACGCGATGAACGCCGGATGCCCCGGGTCGGCCACCAGGCCGTAGAAGTAGATCCCGGCGCTCGGGCCGTACTCGCCGCTGAAGACCAGGAGCCGGCCGTCGGCGCTCACCCGCACGTCGCTGACGGTGGTGAATCCCGGCGTCACGATCGAGTCGTGGAGCAGCGGCGCCCCGGCCGAGTCGAGCTTCCAGATCTTGACCGCGTTGCCGAGCACGGCGGCCCGCGTCCCCCACGTGCCCGTGTACGCGTACCCGTTGGCGACCCACAGGTCGGAGCCGTAGCGCTCGGGCACGTTGTTGCCGCCCCCCAGGACCCGCAGCGTGTCGTGCACGAGCCCGAGCTGCCAGAACCCGCTGAGCATGTCCGAGGCGTACAGCGACCCGTTGAAGAGCATCACGCCCCACACGTAGGTGTCGCCCGCGCCGCCGGGCTGGATCTGCGAGATCAGGCGGCTCGACAGGTCGCCGCTCAGCGTCCCCGAGACGTCGAGCGCCACCACGCCGCCGTTGTAGTAGGCCGCGTAGAGAATCTGATTCGCCTCGTCCACCCAGAAGTTGTGCGTGCCGGCGCCCGCCATGTGGTAGGAGGCGACCTCCACCGGCGCGCTCAGGTTCGAGACGTCCACGACGTGGATGTCGCCGCTCGAGCTGCTGCCGATCGCGCCGGGGCCCTCCTGGCCCACGAACACGTACCGCTTCTGCCCGTCGGGCGCCCAGTACCACCAGGCGTTGTGCACCTCGCCGCCGGCCGTCACGACCCGCGAGATGAACTGGGGATTCTGCGGGCTGCCGCCGGCCCTGCCGTCGCCGACGTCGTAGATCTGGAGCCCCGTGTTCCACGAGCACAGGAAAGCGAGCCCGGCGCGGAGGAACTCGTCGTGCTGGCCGTAGTTGGCCGGCACGGGAACGGTGGCGACGAGGCGGACCCCGGTCGTGTCCGGTCCCGTCCCGGTGGTCTCGGCCTTGCTGCACGCGGCGAGGGCGGCCGCAAGGGCGCACCCGGCCCATCGGCGGAGGTGCGTCATGTCAGTCCATCCCTTCCATGTGCCCCATCGCGGAGGGTCCGCCACCGGCGGCGACTCCGTACCGTCCCATCCGGTGCATCGGCCCGCCGGCGGCGATGCGCAGTGCTACGCTGAACATCCACAAATCGTTCCGCCCGTACTGCGCCGCGGGATCGAACAGGCCGGTGAGCCTGGTGACGTGGGCGTACTCGGCCTCGGCGATGCCCTCGACGTGGACGGGCAGGCGCGCGGGGGTGAGGGCGCGGCCGTAGCCCCCCGTCGCGACCAGCCAGCGGGTGATGCCGATGATCGAGCTTTCGAGCAGCGGCCGGACGGTGCGGAACGGATTGCCGAACACCCGCTGGTCCTCGGGGCGGTCGGTGCGCTCGAGGCGCAGGTAGACGCGGTGCGCGGCGCGCGACCACTGCGCTTCCGCGAGCCCCGAGTAGAACTTGAAGAAGCCCGCGGCCTCCGCGTTGTACGCCCATTCCGCGAGGCCGTAGATCCGGCCGGCGCCGAGCGGGCGCTCCAGGCGGGCGGACACGCTGACCTTGTCCTGGTCGGGGCCGGCACCGGCGCGGTTCTCCGGCGACTTCACGTGCGCGTAGGACGCCTGCAGCTCCACCGCCGCCGACGCCTGCACCAGCGCCCGCGCGGACCACGAGTCGCCGAACCGGCGCCAGTTGGGCCACTGGTCCCAGCGCTCGGGCTCGTCGCCGTTGAAGATGGCGCCCTCCAGCGTGACCGGCCCACCCCGCGCTCCCAGGATCGCGAGCGCGCGTTCCAGGATCTGCGCCCAGTGGTGGTTCACCGGGAAGATGAGCGCCGGCCGCATCATCGGATCGTCCGTGCCATACGGCGCGAAGCCCTTGCCGGCCGTGAGGGACCAGTGCACGCCGCCGGGCAGCAGAGGGAGGTCGGTCGCCGAGACGAGCAGCTCGTGGGCCCAGGTGTGCGGATGCCGGCGGTCTTCCCACCCCTCGCCGAAGTCCCCGGTCGCGAGCTCGCCGTGAGGCATGGTCCAGCCCTCGCCGTCGAGCGTGACGTGGAAGCGCACCCGCGCGCCGAGGACGTCCACGGTGCCGTACAGCAGCGGGGAGGTGAAGCGCAGCTCGGTGAGGGAGGAGCCGCCCGGCACGGGATCCGCGCGCGTGAGGACCGGCGTGATCTGCGCGCCGAGCGACACCTGCGCGCCGAGCGGGAGCGGCGCGAGCGCCCCGGCCACCAGCACGACCGCGGCGAGCCGGCCGCACCGCGCGGGACGAGGCGCCGCGCGGGCCAGGTCTAGCTCCGTGGCAGGAGCGCCTTGGCCGGGGCGAACAGCGCACCCAGCCAGCCGAACAGCCGTTGCTGCGCGCTCTGCATCCCCAGGAGCGTCCGCGACGCGGCGGTGCCGGCCGGCTGGCCCCCCACGAGCGTGACGTTCGGCGTCGTCGTGGTGCCGTTGGTGATCGTCGCGTAGGCGCTGTCGTTCACCGAGATCCGGATGCCGACCGACGGAACCAGGCAGTAGGTGCTGATGGCACCCACGAGGCGGACCGTCTGGGGGGCACGGGTGAGGGTGAAATCCAGGGTGTCGTCGTAGTCGAACGGATCGAAGTTGGTGCGCGCGGCGAACATGTCCAGGCTGAAGCCGTCCAGCGAGTCGGCCACGTGGGCGGAGACCGTCACCTGGAAGGCGGTCGTGCCGGTGACCGCGCCGCCCCGCGTCGAGTCGTTGAAACTGACGACGTGCGCCCCGTCGGTGGCCGTGCCGCTGAGCCGCGCGGTATCGGCCGCCTGTGTGCCGGACAGGCCGACCAGGAAATCCGCGATGCCCGCGGTGCCGTTGCTGGCCTGCGAGCGGAGCTGCAGGGTCGAGCCGGCGCTCTGGTCGGTGAGGTCGAGCCATCCGTCGGTCGCGAGGGGAACGGTGGGCAGGCCGTAGCTGGTCACCTGGTAGAGCAGGAACCGGAGGCCGCCCGCGGGGCCGCTGGTGTCGGCGCTGACGCGATAGGCGCGCGCCGCGGTGTCCCAGACCACGACGCGCCGGAACAGGGAGTCGGCGATCAGGCCGGCCGCGTTCCCTGCAAGGGCGGCGACGCCGGAGGCGGCCGGATCCGGACGCGGAGCCGACCGGCCGGCAGGTGGGGCGCACGCGATCGTCGGTGCGGCGCCCGGCGTCGCCGGCGGGGCGGCCGCGGCGGTCAGCAGCGGGCTCAGGGCCGTCAGGCTCAGCATCGCCGGCGATCCGAGGACGCCGCTCACGACCGCCAGGGCGGAGTCGACCGCCGCCGGGTCGAAGCCGACGGTCGGCGGCGGCGGCGGCGCCGCGGTGTTCTTGTCACACCCGCCGAGCGCGGCGGCGCAGCCGGCCAGGAGGGCCAGGCGGAGCCACCGCGAGCCGGCTTCCGGGACTCGGTGCGCGAGGGATCTCGCGGCCTCACGCCGCGGCCCCAATGTCAGAGGCATGGAGGCGTAAGTATAACCACTCCAGGGACGTTGGTGCCCGCCACCGGGCTGGCGAGCTCAGCGGTTCCGCGAGCGAAGGGGGCCCTGCGGTGGCGCGGCGGCTTCAGTCCGAGAAGTCGTCCGGCAGAATGTACTTGAGCGGATCCACGGGGCGGCCGTTGACGCGCACCTCGTAGTGGAGGTGCGGCCCGGTCGAGAGTCCGGTGGAGCCGACGAAGCCGAGCAGGTCGCCGCGACGGAGGATCTGGCCTTCCGCGGCCGCGGTGCGTGACATGTGCGCGTACCGCGTCTCGAGCCCGAAGCCGTGGTCCAGCACGACCATGAGCCCGTATCCTTCCTGCCAGCCCACTTGGATCACGCGGCCCTCGGCCGGCGCCACGATCCGCGTGCCGTACGGCGCGGCGATGTCGATGCCCTCGTGCGGCAGGTTCTCGTGCAGGATCGGATGGTAGCGAATGGCCGCGAACCGGCTGGACAGGAAGCCCGCCGTCGGCATGATGGTCGGCGTGGCCTCCAGCTCCATGTGGTGCGCGGCCAGGCTTTCGGCGGCTTCCTTGAACGAAGCCGATAGGATGCCCGCGCGGCGGATCAGCGCGTCGAGATCCGTGTGGATGCCGGCTGCCTCGCGGCCAACCGCTCCGCCCTCGACCAGCAGGCGGTCGCGGTCGGGCCATGGCCCCACCGGGCCGCCGATCCCCGCCCGCTCGACGTCGGGGTTCAGCGGATCGATCCCCGCCACGAGGCGGGCTTCGTTGTCGCGCCGTGACAGGAGGTTGAGCGAGTCCCTGAGGGCGTCCACGCGCCCGCCGAGGCGGGCGACCTCACCGGCGATGGTGCGGTTGCTGCGTTCCAACTGCCGGCCGTGCGACAGGTCCACGGAGCGCGACACGACGCCGATCGCCGCCACGATCGTGGCGGTCCCCACGACTACCCCCAGCCCGGCGGCGACCCTCAGGACGGTCCCGGACACGGTGAATGCCCTCGTGCCGGTCGTGTCGTGGCGCACGAACAGAACCGTCCAGCGGCTTGTCGCCATCTGCGCTCCACTATGGAATGGTCGATGTGCCCGCGTACGCGGGCCAGGAGGGGCTGACGGGAGTGTTCGTACCGTATCCGCCGTGCCGGGCCTCGTCAAGGCGGACCGGCCAGGCCGGGGTGCGGCGAGCTGTCGCGCACCGGTATCCGAGGCCAGTTTACAGAGCCCCGCACGACGAGCTCCGGTGCACCTGGTAGACGCCCGCTCTCTCCGAGTCCCTTGCTGGCTTCCTCTGGCCGCGCTGCTGGCGGGCTGCGGGCGACCGCCCCGTGTCGAGCCGTTCGAGGTCACGGCCCGCTACCCTCATGATTCAACCGCGTACACCCAGGGCCTGGTATGCGCAGACGGTGTGCTGTTCGAGAGCACCGGCCTCTATGGCCAATCCGAAGTGCGGCGCCTCGACATCCGGTCGGGGCGCGTCCTCGCCGCGGTCCGGCTCGCCGCCGACCGGTTCGGTGAAGGCCTGGCCCTGCTCGGGGGCCGTCTCTATCAGCTCACGTGGAGGGAAGGCGTGGCCTACGTGTATGACGCTGCGACCCTCGCCTTGCTCGACTCCCTCCGGTATCCGGGCGAGGGGTGGGGTCTTGCCACCGATGGTGCGTCGCTGATCATGAGCGATGGGTCGGATTCGCTCCGGTTTGTTTCGCCCGGGACCTTCCGCGTGAAACGCGTCGTGCACGTGCGGTATCAGGGGGAGCCACTCCACCGGTTGAACGAGCTCGAGTACGTGAAGGGGGACCTCTTCGCCAATGTCTATCAGACGAACTTCGTGCTGCGGATCGATCCGGGAACCGGTACGGTCAGAGAGGTGCTCGACTTCTCAGGCCTCTACCCTCAGGACCGGCGGCCGCCCTGGGCCGACGTCATGAACGGCATCGCCGTGTCCGATAGCGGCGAGGTGTTCCTCACCGGCAAGTTGTGGCCGGTCCTGTTCAGGGTTCGCCTGGCGGCGTCCCCGTATCTCCGCCATTGAAGCGCAACGTCTGGAAGTCGTACGCGAACGCGCCACTCGCGCTGCGCGCGCTGATGGCCTTGGCCGTGACTCTCGCGTTCCTGCTCGTCCCGGCACCGCTGGACCACTGGACCTACGTGCACGCGTACCGACCCAACCTCTACGACCGCGACTGGGCGAGGTTGCTGCGGTTGGTGGGTTGGTGGCCGACGTGGGCGCTGGCGACGCTCGCGCTCTGGCTGCAGCGGCGCCGGGCCGACGCGTCGCTCGCCGGCCGGCAGGCGCGGCTCCTGGCGGGCTCGGTGATCGTCAGCGGCCTGTTGTGCGAGGTGATGAAGCTGCTGATTCGGCGCGAGCGGCCGGACGTGGACGGGGGCCGCTGGGTGTTCCGCGCGTGGAGCGAGCACACGTTCTCCACCGCCGGGCTGGCGACGCCGAGCAGCCACGCCATGGTGGCGTTCGGGGCGGCGACCATGGCGGCGCGGATCTTCCCGCGCCTGCGATGGATGTTCTACACGCTCGCCTGGGGGTGCGCGGTGACGCGTGTCCTCTCGCACGCGCACTTCCTGAGCGATGTGACGTTCGGCGCGGTCCTCGGCTGGGCGGCAGGGTGGGCGCTGTGGCTGAGCTGGGGATGTGCGACGGACGGGGCCAGGACGCCGGGCGGTGGGAAGGGGAACGTCGTGTGACGCGAGGCTCCAGGCTCTGGATGGCAGCCCTGATCGTGATGCTCGCCGCCGCCGC
>Ga0335081_10023202_pt1 | contig 10037 bp, 8 predicted proteins | sample Lox_Sample_35_FD_206713 | JGI IMG/M metagenome (GOLD analysis project Ga0335081, IMG submission 206713) | Soil microbial communities from Loxahatchee National Wildlife Refuge, Florida, United States - Lox_Sample_3.5 | ecosystem: Environmental > Terrestrial > Soil > Wetlands | place: USA: Florida... | reverse complement strand
TATTAGCCATTGAACTCACCCGTCGGGTTGGCGAGGCCCTACCCTAATAACACAACCCGCTAACACTACGATATCCATAATAGTTCGCGAAAGGTGTGATTCATATCACACGAAGCGGGTGAGTACTAATTCCGGAATTATGCCGCTCACATCCCATGGTGACCGATTGCACTGACACATTGCCCGGTTTCGTGTGCGATATGCGTATGCCGGGTTCTTGCCGGCGGCGGGAGAAATTCAGTGACTTACAAAATCAGCCTCAGCTTGATGTTGCTTCTGGCCTTCAGCCTGCCGCTCTTCTCTCAGGCTAATTACAATCGGATAGGTGATGACTACTCCCGCGCCGCGTTGAGGATGATCATCTATCCGCAAGAGAGTGGCATTACCGCGGAGCGGATCTCGCTGTTGCTCGACGAGGCCGAAGTGGAAGCCAGCACGCCGGCGGAAGAAGCCTCGCTTAGGGAACTGAACCGCATCATGGGCTTATGGGTCAACTATCCGAGTGTCGATCGGCAGCCCTGCTATCTGGCCCTCAAAGCGAATCTTAAAGCGCGCAACGGCGCTACCCCTGAGCCGTGCAAATAGGTCCGGTTCGACTCGACTCTCCGATCTACAGCGGAGAGCCGCCGTCCGGGCGGGCTCGCCGGTGGGCGTCCCCGCTCGCTGCATCGAGCGCTAACCTGACCCCTCCCGCATTACAATAGAAAAACCCATGAATCCAGCTCATCCTGCAACCAAGCCGATCTCTGTAGAGCTTCCTGCTGTGCCTCTGACCGTCGAAGGCTACGCCACCCTGCACCAGATGTTACGCGTCCGCTGGAGCGCGTGGCGGGCGCTGGCGGAGCCCACACGCCGCGAGATTGCCAACGAGGCGGAAGAACTGCTGACGCGCATGGAGACGGGAGATCGCGGACAATCCGCCCTCTTCTCCTTGCTCGGCCACAAAGGCGACCTGATGCTGGTTCACTTCCGCGAGAGCTTCGACCAGCTCAACCAGGCGGAGCTCGATCTTGGACGGCTGCGGCTCAGCGACTATCTCGAGACCACGACCTCGTACCTATCCGTCATCGAGTTGGGGCTGTACGAATCCTCGTTGAAGACTTACAAGGCGCTGGCAGAACGCGGAGTCGAGCCGCACTCGGAAGAATGGAAGCAGGCAATCCAGGAAACCGTGGCGCGTCAGAAAGAAGCGATGAAGCCGCGCCTCTTCCCTGCCATGCCGGCGCACCGCTACATCTGCTTTTATCCCATGGACCGCAAGCGCGGCGAAGACAAGAACTGGTACACGCTCCCCATGGAAGAGCGCCAGCGCCAGATGAACGAGCACGGACTGGTGGGACGCCGCTATGCCGGCGAGGTGAAGCAGATCATCACCGGTTCGATCGGCTTCGACGATTGGGAGTGGGGAGTCGATCTTTTCGCCGACGATCCGCTGGTCTTCAAGAAGCTGATCTACGAGATGCGCTTCGATGAAGTGAGCGCCGTCTATGCGCTGTTTGGCAGCTTCCACGTCGGCCTGCGCTGTCCCGCACACCGTCTGCACGAATTATTGGAAGGAAAATTACCGCAGCGCACGGAAGTCGGTGTCTGAGAACCTCTTTTCGCCACCGAGACACGGAGAAGATTTTTGATTGTTGATTTTTGATTGCAAACCCTTCGACCACGGCCTGCGCGCAATCAAGAATCACAAATCAAAAATCGACAATGTTTTTCTCTGTGACTCTGTGGTGAACAGTATTCCCGGTCAGTTCGTGCGCGAAGCGAATTTCTTCTGCGGAAGCGCGACCATCTTCTCCGTCGCCGGGCAGAGATTGCGATAGGGACAGTAATTGCAGTGAAATCCGGGGTCGGCGGCGAATTTGTGCGCAGCAATCCCTTCCGCAGCGTCTTCTACTCGCACCTTCGCCGCTTCGAGCTCGGCATCGGTGCGGGTCGTGCTCACCGCCGTGTTGTTCTCGAGGTTGTAGAAGATCAAGCGTTCCGCTGGTTGTCCCCAGATTTCCCTGGCTGCCAATGCATACAAGGAAAGTTGCAGGCTCTTGTCCGCGTCCTCCTGCGACCGCGGTTTGCCCGTCTTGTAGTCGACGATGGTGACCTTCTGCGTGGCCGTACGATCGATGCGATCCATGCGTCCGGCGAGCTTGGCACCGCCGACTCGCATTTCGAACTTGCGTTCTGTCTCCAGCACGTCGGGCACCGGAGTACTGCTTGTCAATTCGATGAACTGGGTCAACTGCTCAATTCCCTGCCGAAGATAGAGCTCATATTGATAGCGGTCTGGGATCCCCGCCGACGCCAGGTCGGCGCGAAACATCTCGATCAGTTCGTCATCGCCGATGGCGCGCCCGAAACGCTGCGCATCGTAGAACGTTCGCAGCACGCGGTGCATGGCCGCCCCATAGTGCAGTGAGGCGGGGACGTCGCGCGGCAGGTTCCATTCCCGCTCCAGCTTGAAACGCAGCGGGCATTCTTCGTAGATTTCGATTGCCGTCGCGCTCAGGCCGGTAACGAAGCTGGCGGAAGGATCCATCAACAGCCAGCCAGCGACATTCGAACGCGGCGCAGCGTAGTTCTCCTCTTCGGCGAACAGGGTGTCCTGCACGGCAACTGCGGAGCGGTGGCGCCAGAACTTGCTGAAGGCGCTATTGCGCATGAACTCGCGCAAGAACTTGGTTGGAGTCTGGTCGGTGCCCTTGCCCTGCTTGGCAAAAATCGTGAGCGTGTCTTTGGCGCGCGTCATCGCCACGTAGAACAGGCGCCGCTCCTCCTGTTCGCTCAAGACCTTGTCGTCAAGCAACGATTCCGCATGACGTAGCTCGCGTGGCATGGCAACCAAAGGCTCATGATAGGAGCACGGAAACGCTGTTGACGACGATCCGCGGATGATCGCGACGTGGCGAAACTCAAGGCCCTTGGCCGCGTGTGCGGTGAGCAGGCGCACGCCGTCCGCCGTGGACACCGGTAGAGCAATAGCAGCACCCTTCGCCTGCCGATAGTATTCCAGAAAGTCGATGAACTCCGCGGCGGTACCGGTCTCGACCATCGGTTTCTTCTGCCACATTTCCGCAAACCCGAGAAAAGCGTTGACCGCAGGCGATGACGCAATTCCGAACTGCCGCATCACGATCTGGATCGCAGCGGCCGCGCCAGCCCCTTCCTTTTCGACCTCCGTGTGCGCCTGGTTGACGACTGCGAGCACGGCCGGTCCATTCGGCAAATTTTCCAAGACAACGCGAAGATCCAACTCTTGCCGTCGCATCGCCTGCATCGCCGAACGCAGCTTTTGAGGGTCGATAACGAACTGCGGCAAGGCGGCCACGCGAAACAGGCTGGCCGCGTCTTTCGGATTGACGGCGGCACTGAGGGCCGCCAGCACATCACGGACCTCGGCCGTGTCGAGCACATCCAGGCCTTCGATGGAAAACGGGATTCCCCGTTCTGTCAGCTCTCGAACCAGTTCCTCACGATGGTGGTGCTGGCGATAAAGCACGGCAAACTCGCTCCATGACGCGCGCTGTTCACGGCGCCGCTTCTGGATCTGGAAAGCGAGGTCAGCAGCCTCAACTTCCTTGTCACTCCAGGTGACGATCTCCACTGGGGGCGACGAAATCGGTTCGCCACGTGCCTCCGCTTCTTGCTCTCGCTGCGACGCCAGTGGCGCGCGCTGGAAGGAAATGCCCTTCTTTGCGAACACTGCCGGATTCTCGTTCACTATTCCAAACGCACAGCGCAGGATTGGCGAAAGCGAACGGCAATTTGTCTCGAGCACAACCAGCTTCGTGGCGGGCATCGCCTTTGTGAAAAGAGTGAAAGCCTCGCTGGAAGCGCCGCGAAAACGGTAGATGGCCTGGTCGGGATCGCCGACGGCGAACAAGTTCGCCGCCGAACCGGCAAGCTTGGTCAAGATTTCGATCTGCGCGAAGTTGGCGTCCTGGAACTCGTCGACCAGCAGAAAGCGAATGCGGTTGCGCTCCTCTTCCAGCAGTTTAGGATCGTTGTTCAAGAGCTGCCAGGCGCGTGTGATCATGTGCCCGAAGGTGCCGAGGTTCTTCTCGGCAAGCATTCGTTCCACAGTCGCGAAGACGCGGGCGATCTCCTGACAACGTTCGAGAATCTCCCGATATTCCAGCTCAGATTGTTTCTTCGCGTTCGCTACGCGTGGAAGTGGAACCTCGCCTCGCTCAAGGCGGGCAACATACCCGGCGTAATCTTGCGGCCCAACCAGTTCGTCCTGGCAGCGACGCATGAAATCGAGCAGGTCGTCGAGAAATTGGCTGACGTTGGCGGCCCGGACAAAATGCTTCAGTTTCAGTTCGCGGATATTGCGCCGCAAGTAGACCCACAGGTCCTTATCGTCCAGTACGCCAAAGTTGGCGCCGTACCGGTAAAGAAGCGAGTTGCACCAGGCGTGGAAGGTGGAGACTTGCAGTCCATCAATGTTCGTGCCCTTCAATTCGGCACGGACGCGGCTCTTCATCTCGTCGGCGGCGTTATCGGTGTAAGTGAGAGCGAGGACTTCGCCGGGGCGGGCATGCCCGGCCCGGATCAGGTGAGCAATGCGCTGGATGAGAACGGTGGTTTTCCCGGTGCCGGCGCCCGCGATCACCAGCATGGGACCGTGGACGTGCTCGATCGCGTCGCGCTGGCGCGGATCGGGAACGATGCCCACAGGCGGTGTAACAGCCACAGCCATGCCTCGCAGCATATCAGAGCAGCTTGTGGAGAAGTAGTCAGCAGTCAGTAATCAGCAGTCAAGATGCAGCGGACTACCGGGCCTACATGGATTATCGGGAACGGCGCGGCTCACAGGCTGCGAACGCAGCCGAGCTTCGTATCAGGGTATCGCTTTAGCGATGCCGCATGCGGTTCATTATGAATTGCCCCTTTAGGGGCTGGATTCGGAATAGACATGCCTTCAGCTGTACCGCTAAGTCGCAGGAAAATTGCCGCGCTTTAGGGCGATTTACCTCTGTCATCCTGAGAGCCTGTGATTTTATTCGAACCTAGCGCCGGCGCCCCGCCCGCAGTCGCGAGGGCGACCCGCCCTCGCAAAGTAACTATAGCCCTTCCGCACTGCTTCTTCGACACACCTAGAACTGCCGTAGGCTTTCGATCGCGATCGCCGTAGCCACAATCGCAGCCGTTTCCGCCCGCAGGATGTTGCCGCCAAGCGAAGCCGCAATCCACCCGGAATTTTGAAATTGCCGCAGTTCATCTTCCGTCCACCCGCCTTCCGGGCCGATAGCCAGGACCAAAGCAGGCGATTCCTTAGACGTGCCGAGCCGCGTCTCTACAATTTCGCGCAAGCCACTCTTCGCCTCGGATTCGGCCAGAACGATTCGCAGTTCAACTCCCGCCTCGACCCCGCCATCCTTTAACTGCCCGACCTTGATCGGAGCGGCGATCTCGGGCGGGGTCGTCCGCCGCGATTGCTCGGAAGCCTGCAGCACAATTCGCTCCCAGCGTTCTCGGCGCTTCACGGCTCCGGCCGCCAGGTGCGCATCCGTGCGCCGGGCAATCAGCGGCATGATGCGCGAGACCCCGATCTCGGTGCATTTCTCCATCGCCCATTCCATGCGATCGAATTTGAAGATCGAAAGCGCGAGCGTGATTTGCGGGGTGCGCTCGAGCGCTTTCTCTTCCCCGAGAACAAACTCGACGCGATCATCTAAAACGGAGGTGATCGTTCCGCGCCGGACCGCACCGCCAATCGAGATGTCAAATTCCTGCCCGGCCTGGGCGCGGAGAACACGGGCGAGATGATATGCATGGTCGCCGGTCAGGGCGGCAGTGTCACCGCGTACTTCATCGGCAATCCAGCGGCGGCGAGTCATGGGAATCTCTCAGCGGTCAGCTGTCAGCTCTCAGTCCGAAGTAAGGAGCTCGCTGGACCTGAGCTCTTGTAAGACGATCAGCGAGTCATCGAGAATCTGGGTTTACTGAGAGCTGACAGCTGAGAGCTGACAGCTACTACACAAACATGTCCTTCACCCGCCCCAACATTGACCGCTGTTGCGGCTTGTTCTCCACCTGGGAGGTTTGCTGCAATTCGGCGAGCAGCTCGCGCTGGCGCTTGGTGAGCTTGCCGGGAGTCTGCACTCGGACCTCGACGTATAAGTCGCCTTGCCCGTGGCCGTTCAGCACTGGAACTCCCTTGTTGCGAATCCGAAATGAAGTTCCAGACTGCGTGCCCTCGGGCACTTTGAGCTTGTACTCGCCTTCCAGGGTGGGAATCATAAGTTCTGCGCCCAGCGCCGCCTGCGCGAACGAAATCGGCACGACACAGTGCAGGTCGTTCCCCTCCCGCTCAAAAAACGGATGCTCCTTCACATGCAGCACGATGTACAGATCGCCCGCCGGCCCGCCGAATGCCCCGGCTTCTCCGAAGCCCGCGAAACGAATGCGCGTGCCATCTTCGACTCCCGCCGGAACTTTCGCTTCGACTACCCGATCCCGGACTACCGTTCCATGCGCTTTGCACTTCGGACACGGATCGGTAATCACCAGCCCGCCCCCCTGGCACGTTGGACAGGTGCGCGCGATGCTGAAAAATCCCTGCTGATATCGAACCTGCCCGCGTCCGTTGCAGCTGCTGCACGCGACCGGTGCCTTGCCCGGCGCGGCGCCCGATCCCCGGCACGAATCGCAGGTTTCATGACGCCGCACTTTGACCTGCTTTTCAGTTCCGAAGACCGCCTCGTCAAATTCCAGATTCAGGTCTTCGCGCAAGTCCGCCCCACGCTGGGCCCGGCTGCGGCGCCTTCCTCCTCCACCGAATAGATCTCCGAAACCAAAGAACTCGCCGAAAATGTCGCCGAAATCCTGGAACACCGAAGGATCGAATCCCGCCGGCCCGCCGCTGGAACTCACGCCCGCGTGTCCGAAACGGTCGTAAAGCGAGCGCTTTTCGGAATCGGCCAGGATCGCGTAGGCCTCGGTGAGCTCCTTGAATTTTTCTTCCGCGTCCGGATTGTTCGGATTGCGGTCGGGATGGTACGTCATCGCCAGCTTGCGATAGGCGCTCTTGATCTCGACTTCGGTGGCCGTGCGCGTAACGCCCAGCACCTCGTAGTAATCGCGTTTGCCGTTATTGCCCAGAGGCACATCCTTCAGTCTGATTATTGATGAAAGCTGCGAGCCGCGAGCTACGAGCGTACGATAAGCTGGTTCGCTCGAAGCCCGCAGCCCGAAGCTCGTAGCTCGAAGCTATGACTTGTGATTCCTTGCCACCTTCACCATCGCCGGACGCAGCAGCCGGTCTTTGTATTTGTATCCCCGCTGCAGCTCCTCCAACACTTGATGATCTTCCGCCTCGGTAGTATCCACCATCTCTATGGCTTCATGAACGTGCGGATCGAATCGCTGCCCCACAGCCGACACCGGCTGCACGCCCAACCTTTGCAGCGCATCCTGGAGCTGCTTATAGATCAATTCGAAACCGCTGCGGAAATCTCCGCCTTCCTTGATGGGCGTTTTTAGCGCGCGCTCGAAGCTGTCGAGCACCGGCAAAACGTTGCGGATCACATCGGCTGCCGCAAACTCCCGGAACTCCTGCTGCTCGCGTGCTGCACGCTTGCGAGCGTTGTCGAACTCCGCCTGCAAGCGGGCCAGGCGATCCAGCAGCGCATCGCGCTCGGCCTGGAGCCTTTTGCTCTCTGACCCATCCACCGGCTCAGCCGCGACACTCGCCTCCGTTCCCTTCGGCCCGGCCTCACTCATTTCTTCCGCTTCTGCGGCCGGCAATTCATGCTCCAGGTCCAGATTCGTCACTTCGGATTTTCCGTTTCCCTTACCCATACCATCCCTACTCCGATTCATTCAGAATCTTGTCAAACAGCCGCGCGATGTACGACACCGCCGACATCGTATGTTGATAGTCGAGCCGCGTCGGTCCGATCACCGCCAGCGATCCCATCACTTCTCCGCCCACCCGCGCGGGAGCTCCGATCAACACGAAATTCCGCATCGAGGGCAGCGCCTCATCCAGTCCGATCACCACCCGCACCGCTTCCTGCCGCGTGTCCAGGTAGGCGCTCAATAGCTTGACCACTTTTTCTTTCTCTTCCAGGGTGCGCAGCATCTCTTGCAGCCGCTGGCGGTCTTCTTCACCGGTGAGCAGGTTGGCTGCGCCCTCGACGAACACTGCCTGCGCCGTGTCCGCGGTGCTGAGCGCGCCCTGCTTGTAAAGCTGCTCGATCGACTGCATCAGCCGGTCGTATTCGCTGCGCTCCGTTTCGATGCGCCGCGCGATCTCGGCGCGCATCTCGTTCATCGTCCAGCCCCGGAAATTGTCGTTGATATAGCGGGCCGCGAGATCGAGGTCGGCTTGCGGAAGGTCGAGGCGCAATACTCGGTCCCGCACCAGCCCCGAACGCGTTACCACCACCGCCAGCACTTTCTGATCGCCCAGCCGGGAAAAGTAGACATGCTCCAGTGCATTCTTCGAGCCGGTCGCCGCCACCGTGATGCCCACGCTGTGCGTCAGCAGCGAAAGCACGTGCGAGGTGCGCTCCATGAACTCCTGGACGTCGTTCGCCCCCGTGAGCGTGTCCTGAATAATGCTCTCGTTCTCGTGCGACAGGTGCGCCGTGCCGCTGATCTGCTCAACGTAGTAGCGGTACGCCTCAGCCGTGGGCACGCGCCCGGCCGAAGTGTGCGGCTGCTCCAGAAACCCTGCATCGGAAAGATCGGCCATCACGTTGCGGATCGTGGCCGCACTCAGCCCCTCGCGGCTGGCGCGCGCCAACGTGCGCGAGCCCACCGGCTCTCCCGTCGCAATGTAGGTTTCGACGATGGCGGTCAGTATCTCTCGTTCCCGCTCACCGCCTGGCGCTGATGGCATATGTTCTCGGTTCCCAGTGTGGCCTTGCTCTTGTCCTCGCGCGTCCCGCTGGCGAAGCTCGCAGCTCGAAGCTCGTAGCGATTTAGAATCAGGGACTTGCGCGCCCATCTAAATACTTTAGATGCAGAGGCTTAGCCTGCCGTTCCAAGCTTCTACTGCGATTCTAGGGACGCTCAGTGGGGGTGTCAAGAATGAGTCGGGGTGAAGCTGCGAACGCTCCAGCTGATCCTCGACTGAATGCAGCGACGCCTACTAGGCACCGGTCCTCACTTCTTCAGGCTTCACTTCCACTCCCGCCCATTTTTCGAGCAGGGTTAGAGTCGCGGCATAGTCGAGGTCCCGCTGGCCCTCTTCGGCCGCTAGATCGTAGACCTCCTCTACCGCTTCGAGGCCCGGAAGGCGAACGCGCGCTTCCCGGGCGGCCTCGAGAGCGAGGTGAATATCTTTGAACATCAGGCGGAGCGGGAAATTAGGGGAGAAGTCGCGCTTCAGAATGAATGGGGCCTTGTAGTCAACCACGCCTGAACGGACCATCGAGGCCTGCACGAGCGGCAGCAGGCGCGAGATATCGACGCCGAGTTTTGCGGCGAGGGTGAGCGCCTCGGCAAAGCCTTCGTAGATCAGCGCGATCTGCAGGTTCATGGCGAGCTTGGTGGCTTGTCCTTTGCTGATGTCGCCCATGTGGAAGACCTGCTTACCCATGGCCTGAAACAGCGGCTGCAGCCGGGCAAGAACGGGCTCGTCGCCGCCGGCCATGAAAATCAGGGTGCCACCTTCGGCAGCGATCTTCGATCCGGTGATGGGGGCGTCGACATAGTCGGCGCCACGAGCTTTGAGGCGGTCGGCAAAGCGGCGAGTGGCCGATGGAGAGATGGTGCTGGAGTCGGCGACGATCATCCCGGGAGCGACCGCCTGTTCAACCCCGGATTCTCCGAAGAGCAGGCTCTCGACAGCCTTAGTATCGGAGACACACATCCAGACGACTTCGGCATCGCGGGCGGCGTCGGCGGGAGTGGCCGCGGTGCGGGCGCCTTCGACGTCCTTGCCGGACGTGCGGTTCCAGGTGGTGACTTCGTGACCTGCTTTGACGAGATTTGCGGCCATGGGACGTCCCATGATGCCCATACCTAGAAATGCAACACGCATTGGTTCATGCTCCTCTAAACTTTGGATTAGATATGACCAGGAAAGTCAC
>Ga0335081_10023201_pt1 | contig 10037 bp, 9 predicted proteins | sample Lox_Sample_35_FD_206713 | JGI IMG/M metagenome (GOLD analysis project Ga0335081, IMG submission 206713) | Soil microbial communities from Loxahatchee National Wildlife Refuge, Florida, United States - Lox_Sample_3.5 | ecosystem: Environmental > Terrestrial > Soil > Wetlands | place: USA: Florida... | reverse complement strand
GCACGCTCGGGACCGGAATCACAATTCCTCGTGAGCACGGTCATAGGCAGCCTGTAACCGGTCACGATGTAATCGAGCCATGCAGGTCGGAGAAATTGCGCCGTCGCCCCGCAAGGCAATCAAGTCTCCGCCGGCGGAGAGAAGGAAGGCGCCGGATTCCAGTCAGTTCGCCACTGACGAGAAAACCCCCTATGGCCTCCCGATTATCGAGAGTTGCCTGACCTGCTCTTTTATTAGAGACCACGTGTTCTGCAACCTGGCCGAACCCACTCGTCAGGCCTTGGACACAATCTCCTCCTCGGCGACCTATCCGAAAGGTGCCGTCCTCTTTGTCGAGGGCCAGCCGCCTCGCGGCGTCTTTATCATTTGCAACGGGCGGGTAAAGCTCTTGGCTGGTTCCAATGGAGGCGGCGCCCTGATCTTGCGTATCGCGAATCCTGGCCAAATCGTCGGTCTCCCGGCCACCATATCCGGGAAGGCCTACACTGCGACGGCAGAAGCATTAGAGCCGATTCAGGCAAACTTCGTTCCCCGCGACACCTTCCTGCAGTTTCTGCACGAACACCTGGATGTAGCCTTGCGGGTAACAGAGATGTTGGCGGACATTTATCATTCAACGTACGAGGAGGTTCGCTGCCTGGGCCTGTCCAATTCGGCAGAAGAGAAGCTCGCCCGCTTCCTGCTGGGTTTGGCTGACAATCATTCTCATGAAGGTCCCTTGCGCGCCTCGCTCACCCTGACTCATGAGGAGATCGGCGAGATCATTGGCACTTCGCGAGAGACGGTCACCCGCTTGTTTGCAGGACTGAAACGCAAACAGCTCGTCGAAATGCACGGTTCCACTTTGGTCATCAAGAACCGAGCGGGCCTCGAAAAACTCTCGGCCAACTAGACCCGGATTCTCTAGAATCAAAGTTTGCAGGAACGCCGCAACCCCAGTAGGATACTTTCGCAGTTCTGAAGAATACTGCAGTCTTGGAGGACAAGATGAAAGGTGCAGGAATGTTCTTTCGCTTCGCATTTAGCTTCGCCGTGTTGGCAGCTGCCTGCTTGCTGGTCGTGCCCGTGCAAGCCCAGGGCGGTGGCGCGGCAACCTATAAAGCAAAGTGTGCGGGTTGCCACGGGGCCGACGGCGCTGGCACTTCGGCCGGAAAAATGATGAAGGCCCGTGATTTCTGCTCCGATGAAGTGAAGAAAGAAACCGAGGCGGAGATGACGGACATTGTCACGAAAGGCAAGAACAAGATGCCTTCCTACGACAAGAAACTCAGTGAGGCTGAAATAAAGGACGTGGTTGCCTACATCAAGAGTCTTTGCAAGAAGTAGCCGCAATGGCAACGAGCGATCAGGGCATGATCAGTCCCGGTGATCGACTGTCTCCGGCATTACCCCGCCGGCGGTTTGTTGAGGCGCTGCTCGGCGGGGGCTTTCTAGCCACTCTGGTCGCCTTTGTTTACCCCGTCTTGCGCTACATGATTCCACCCAAAGCCGCCGATCTTGGAGGCGACTCTGTAATAGCTGGCCGTGTGGGTGAGTTGAAGCTGAACAGCGGGAAGGTTTTCCGGTTTGGCAATCGTCCCGGTCTGCTGATCCGCACTTCCAGTGGAGAGTACCGCGCCATGTCCGCGATCTGCACCCATCTCTCCTGCACAGTGCAGTACCGGGACGATCTGCGTCAAGTCTGGTGCGCCTGCCACAACGGTAAGTACGACCTCAACGGCAGAAATATTTCCGGCCCTCCGCCGCGCCCGCTGGAAGCTTTCGAGGTGCAGGTGCGGGGGGACGAGATCTACGTGAGGCGCCGACGGGACGCTTGAGATGAGTCCTTTACGCGACTGGCTCGATGAGCGTTTCGGCTGGGATGATCTGATCGCTCCGTTGCGGAAGAAAACTGTTCCTCTCCATAAGCTCTCCTACTGGTATTTCCTCGGAGGCATCACCCTTTTTCTCTTCGTAATCCAGGTGCTGACCGGGATCCTCCTGCTTCTGTATTACCGGCCCGGAGCAAACGAAGCTTTCGAAAGCGTCCAGTACATCATGACCCGGGTGCAGTTTGGCTGGCTGATTCGTTCTATCCACTCCTGGTCGGCCAACTTGATGATCTTTACCGCGTTCGCCCACATGTTCAGCGTCCTGTTCCTTAAGGCTTACCGGAGGCCGCGTGAGCTTACGTGGGTTAGCGGAGTTATCCTGCTATTTCTGGTCATGGGGTTCGGTTTTAGCGGCTACTTGCTGCCCTGGAACACCTTGGCCTTCTTCGCCACCAAGGTCGGCACCGAGATTGCTGGTCAAGTCCCTGTCATCGGTAGGCCCGTGATGATCTTTCTTCGTGGCGGCGAAGAAGTCACCGGGGCCACACTCAGCCGGTTTTTTGGGTTTCATGTCGCCGTTCTACCCGGACTGGCAACTTTGCTGATCCTGCTGCACCTGTTGCTGGTGCAACGCCTGGGCATTAGCATTCCCCCGAAACTGGAAATTCAATGGACTGCGAATCCGGCGGCAAGACGGGAAATGAAGTTCTTCCCAAATTTCTTGCTGCGGGAATTGATGGCTTGGTATGTGGCTTTGGGAGTGCTAGGTGCCCTGGCAGCGCTGTTCCCGTGGAATCTCGGTGTCAAAGCAGATCCTTTTGTGCCTGCCCCAGCGGGAATCAAGCCTGAGTGGTATTTCCTCTTCATGTTCCAGACGCTCAAGCTTATTCCCGCAAAAGTGTGGTTCATCGACGGGGAGGTTCTGGGTGTAGTGGTTTTCGGCTTGCTGGGGTTGTTGTGGCTTCTGCTGCCCTTTTTTGAGAGTGACCAACCCTCACACCCGAAGGCGTGGATCAGTGCGTTTTCGATCTTTGCCCTGGCTTACGTAACAAGTATGACTGTTTATGGCTATCTTGCGAAATAAGCTGCGATCGTTCGGCGCGGCCTGCTCTATTGGACTGGCGGCTTTCATCGTTCTGGCGGGGTGCCTTGGTTATGGGCAAACCAGGAACTCCTGCCTGGACTGTCACTCCGCCCTGCCCGATCCCCTCGGAGTACCCGAGGAGAAGTTCAGCCAGGACATTCACGCACAAAAGGGTTTGACCTGCACCAGCTGCCACGGAGGTGACCCAACCAGCGACGATCCGGACAAGGCCATGAGCCGCAAGGCCGGCTGGAAAGGCAGGATTGATCGTAGGCAGATCCCGCAACTGTGCGGAAGTTGCCATTCGAATCCGGCGTATATCCGACAATTCAACCCAAGCTTGCGCACAGATCAGTTGGACCAGTACCGCACCAGTGTGCACGGCAAGCGCTTCGCGGCGGGAGACATGAAGGTTGCGGTGTGTACCGATTGTCATAGTGTCCACGATCTACGGGCGCCCAGCGACCCCCGTTCCACGGTCAATCCTGTCAACGTGGCGAACACCTGCGCTCACTGTCATTCTGACGCCGATTACATGAAGGGATACCCCATTCCCACAGACCAGCTCCTAAAGTACAGCACGAGCGTGCACCACGAAGCGCTAGCTGTGCGAGGCGACCTGAGTGCGCCAACCTGCACGACGTGTCACGGAAATCACGGAGCCGCCCCGCCCGGAGTGGACAAGGTTCAAAATGTGTGTTCGAACTGTCACACCTTCCAAGCCCAGATGTACGACAAAAGTTCGCACAAAGTAGCCTTTGAAGCGGCATCTCTTCCAGGATGCGTCGTGTGTCATGGCAATCATGGCATCAGCCATCCAACGGACGCCATGCTTGCCAAGGGGCCCGGTGCCGTCTGCATGCGCTGTCATACCCCCGGCGATGCCTGTGATGAAGCACGGGCGCAACTGCAAGGTTCCCTGACTCAGTTGGACACGGCCATCAAAAGCGCGGACCAAATTCTCAGTGTTGCCGAGTCTTCCGGCATGGAAGTGAGCGAGGCTCGGCTCGGACAGGACCAGGCACGGGACTCGCTGACTAAGGCTCGAGTCACGATCCATAGCTTCCGGACCGACTTGGTGGATCAGGATGTCCAAGCTGGGCTGAGCATCGCTGCCAGGAACCTGCAAGCTGGAAAGGACGCCATGGCTGAGCGCAATCATCGCCGTATCGGACTGGCAGTGTCCCTAATCGCGATCGGGATAATGCTGCTTGGGCTTCGGCTGTACATCAAGCAGATAGAGAGTTAGATCGGCAGATACATTCTCGTGGTACACGGAGCTAATGGAGTATTTCCCGAAGAAACATGACCAGAAGCGCTTTCACAGAAGAGAGGAGTCCAGCTTCCTTCAATGAACGTTGATGAAGGCGTCAAGAAGTGGCTCCGGCCGCTTTATTTTCTGGGCCAGAACCCCATCACCCTAACGGGCGCGGTGCTGACTACCAGCAGCGCGCTCACCATGATTGCATTCTGGGTCTACGACGTCCTCCTGCCTGGACCGCCCCATCCCTACATCGGAATTCTCATCTTCCTCATCCTGCCTGGCCTCTTCGTTCTGGGTCTGGTGCTCTGTCCGCTGGGGGTGTGGGTTCGGTGGCGCGCCTTGCGCGCCCGCGGCGAACTCCCGGATGAATATCCCAAGGTTGACTTTGGTTCGGAATCGCTGCGTCGGGGCTCGCTGCTGGTCTCACTCGCCACCCTGCTCAACCTGCTTCTCATCGCGACCGCTTCCTATCGCGGCGTCGCCTACATGGACTCCGTCCAGTTCTGCGGCCAAACCTGTCATACTGTGATGCAGCCGGAATTCACCGCTTACCAGAATTCTCCCCACTCCCACGTCGACTGCGTCAGCTGCCACATCGGTCCGGGCGCAGGCTGGTTTGTCCGCTCCAAGCTCTCCGGCGTCCGTCAGGTTTTCGCCGTAACATTTCACACTTACTCCCGCCCCATTCCCTCGCCCGTGAAATACCTTCGCCCGGCCCGCGAAACCTGCGAGCAGTGCCATTGGCCACAGCGTTTCACTGGCGACAAATTTCTCGTAACCATCAAATACAAAGATGATGAGAAGAACACTCCCCAAACCACCGTTCTCCTCATGAAGGTCGGCGGCCGCACCTGGCAGGGCGGCGTCGGCATTCACGGCCGCCACCTCGATCAGGGCTCGCGCATCCGCTATATCTCTATCGACGCGCAGCGGCAGGTCATTCCCGTCGTTTACTACACCGATGACTCCGGCAAGGTTGTCACTTACACTTCCACCGATATCAAAACCACCGCCGAGCAATTGGAAAAAGGCGAGCACCGCACTATGGATTGCGTCGACTGCCACAATCGCCCGACCCATACCTTCGACATGCCGGAAAGCGCCGTGGACAAGCGAATCAGCCAGGGCTTGATCAATCAGGACTTGCCTTTCGTAAAGAAAGAAGCCGTCCAGCTGATCAAAACCAACTATCCCAGTCGCGAAGATGCGCAACGGCGCATCGTGGCTGAGATGAGCGAATACTATAAAAGCAATTATCCGCAGGTCTATCAGACCCGGCGATCCATAGTGCAACAGTCCGCGGAGCAAACCGCGGACATCTATCTCCGCAACATATTTCCCGCCATGCGCGTCACCTGGGGCACGTATGTCAATAATCTCGGGCACAACGACTCGCCCGGCTGCTTCCGCTGCCACGATGGCAGCCATGTCAGCCCGGACGGCAAAGTAATCACCAATGACTGCGGAGCTTGCCACACACTGCTGGCAGTCGAAGAAGAGAACCCCAAAATTCTGACCGATCTCGGCATAAAATAGGGGGTTCTACCGATTTTTTCCGCAAATCCGGAATTCTCTCCAATATCACAGCCACTCTGGAATAAACTCTTAGCGTTGCGCGCCAGGGCCAAAGACAAATATGAGTTACGCTGGGACAAAGACAAAAATGTCCGAGACCTGGGAACAGTGGCAAGGTCAAACCGTTGACGGCAAATTTCGCCTGGTGCAGTATTTGGGCAGCTCAGGCGAGAGCGCTGTTTTCCTGACCGAACGCGGCGGAGAAGAACGCCAAAGGGCTGCCATCAAGCTCATTCCCGCGGATGCTCCAACGCAGGGAACGGAGGAGAAAGACGCGCAGCTATCGGCCTGGAAGCGCGCCGGCGAGCTTTCCCATCCGAACTTGCTCCGCATTTTTGAAACCGGCCACTGCCAGCTTGGCTCGAAAACTTATCTCTTTGTCGTGATGGAATACGCGGAAGAGGACTTGTCTCAGATTTTGCCTCACCGCGCACTGACTGCCGCGGAAGCCCGCGAAATGCTCACGCCGCTGCTCAGCGCACTCGAGTGCATCCACAGTCGCGGCCTCGTTCACGGTCACCTCAAACCATCCAATGTGATGGCCATCGGGGATCAAGTCAAGCTCTCAACAGATGGCGTGCGCCCCGCCGGAGAGTCGTCGACACATTCAGCCGCGGCGAGCGCTTATGATCCGCCTGACCTCGCTCACGCCAAACTCTCTCCCTCCGCCGACGTTTGGTCCCTGGGAGTGACGCTAGTTGAGGTTCTGACTCAGCAAGCTCCCCAAAAAACCGGGCCTGAAGGCGGCCTGCCGGTACCGGATGCATTGCCCGAGCCGTTCCTTACGATTGCCAAGGAATCGCTACGGCCCGACCCCGAATCTCGCTGCACCATCGCCCAGATCAAACAGCGCCTGCAGCAACCGCCTGCCGCGGAACAAAAGGCTGCTAAGCCGGAACTTGCAACTCCCCGCCGCTACGGAACCATAGTGGTCGTCGCGGGATTGATTCTGCTCGCGATTTTAGTTGGCAGGCAATTGATTCATCGTTCGCCTTCAACTGCGCCTGCGCAGGAATCACCAATTCCCGCTTCTCAACCGGCGTCCTCGCAAAATACGGGCGTCGCGCCGGTCCAGAAAAAGCCCGTCGCAACCTCAACTCCGGCCAGAGCCTCAGCCACCGGAGCCGTCGCAGAACAAGTCCTGCCCAAACCGTCCCAGGGCGCGATGAACACCATTCAAGGCAGGGTAAAAGTCCGCGTTCGGGTCAAAGTCGATCCATCGGGAAACGTGCAGGCAGCCTCATTTGATTCGGCCGGCCCCAGCAAGTATTTCGCCCGCCTTTCCATGGATGCTGCCAAGAATTGGAAATTCTCTCCGCCTCAGTTTGGCGGGGAGCCTGTTGCCAGCGAATGGCTCTTGCGGTTCGAATTCGGCAGGACTTCAACCCAGGCGTTCGCCAGGCAAATGAAGCCGTAGACCAGGGTCCGACGAAACGTGAACTTCATGCGCTCCGTAAGGCCGGCCGCACTCCTGATATCAATCATTTCCGCCCTGCTGTGTGCGGCAGAAGATCGCAATCCTTACGCCGGCGATCCCCAGGCTGCAAAGTTGGGCGAGTTTCAGTTCCGCATCAATTGCGCATTCTGTCACGGTCTCGGAGCGCGCGGAGGCGGGCGCGGCCCTGACCTCACCCGCGCCCAGAAAAAACATGGCAACTCTGACGCCGACCTGTTCCGCACCATCAACGAAGGCGTCCCCGGCACCGCCATGCCCCCAAACGGCACAACTGGCCAGGGTGTCGGCATGACTGACGAAGAAATCTGGCAGGTCATCACCTACATTCGCAGCCAGCAAGTGCAAGCTCCCGCCCAACCGATCGGTAATGCTGCCCATGGCAAAGAACTGTTCTATGGCGACGCCAACTGTTCAAGCTGTCACATGATTAACGGCAAAGGTGGTCGCCTCGGCCCTGATCTCAGCGGCGTTGGCACGGCACGAGCGCCCGAAGCCATCATCGATTCCGTCCGCAATCCCAGCCGCCGTCTCGCGCCTGGCCTCTCGGAAGCGATGAAAGAATTTCCCCAGGAATACGAGACGGTCGTAGTGGTCACATCCGATGGCAAAGAAATTCGCGGTGTCACTTTGAACGAAGACAGCTTCACGTTGCAAATGATGGACCGCAACGAACAGATTCATCTCTTCGAGAAGGACCAACTCCGTTCGTGCAAGACCAGCCGCGTTTCCGCCATGCCGGTGTATAACCCGGACACTTTGAGCGACAAAGACTTGCAAGACATCGTGGCTTACCTGCAAAGCGTAAGCGCCAATTGAGGATGGTGAGTGAGAAAACTCGGTGAACTTTTCCTGCTCTTGTTCTTCAGCGCCACGGCGAGCTACGGGCAAGTCACGTTTGACCGTCTGCTCAATTCCTCCAAAGAGCCGCAGAACTGGCTCACTTACTCCGGCAGCTATTCCGGCCAGCGTTTCAGCGGACTGAATCAGATCACGACCGCCAACGTGCAGACGCTCGTTCCCAAGTGGGTCTATCAAACCGTTGCAACCGGCAAGTTTGAAACCACTCCGCTCGTAGTCGACGGCGTTATGTACGGAACTGGCACCGACAATCGTGCCTTTGCCCTCGATGCCCGCAGCGGCCGCCCCATATGGATCTATCAGCGGCAATTGCCCGCAGACATTCGCCCCTGCTGTGGCCGCGTCAATCGCGGTCTCGCCATTCTCGGCGACAAAGTCTTTATGGGCACTCTTGACGCCCACGTTCTTGCGTTCGACACGAAAACCGGCAACATCATCTGGGACGTCGCAGCCGTCGACTACAAGGGCGGATATAGCTTCACACTTGCGCCGCTGGTGGTGAAGAACCTCGTGATTCTGGGCGTATCCGGCGGCGAGTACGGAATCCGTGGATTCATTGACGCCTACGACGCCGACACTGGCCAACGAAAATGGCGTTTCTACACGACACCGGGCCCCGGCGAGCCCGGCCACGATACCTGGGAAGGCGATTCCTGGAAAATCGGTGGCGCGCCAGCATGGATCACCGGAACCTACGACTCCGCAAAAAACGAATTATTGTGGACTACCGGAAATCCCTCCCCTTCCAATCGCGGCGCAGGCCGCGCCGGCGACAATCTCTACAGCAACACACTGCTTGCCCTCAATGCCGACACTGGAAAACTGAATTGGTATTTTCAATTTACAAAGCACGACGAACACGACTGGGATTCGACCCAAATCCCGGTCATGATCGATTCCGGCAATAAGCACCTGGTCGCGCAGGCCAACCGAAACGGTTTCTTCTACGTGGTTGACCGCAGCACCGGCAAGCTGGTGTTAGCCAATCCCTTCGGCAAGGTCACCTGGAGCAACCAAAAAGACGCCGAAGGCCGCCCCATCGCCAACCAACAAAGCGAACCCACGCCGAACGGGCAAGTCGTCTGCCCCGGCGCCGCCGGTGTCACGAATTGGGAGTCGCCAACCTTCGACCCACAAACCAATCTCTTCTACGTTAGCGCCCGCGAGCAATGTGACATGTTCAGCACCGCTCCTCAACCCTACGAAGCCGGACACGCCTATTACGGCAGCGCCTATTTTCCTGCCGACAGCACCGAGCCGTTCTGGGGAGCGCTTCGTGCCATCGATCCGGCGACCGGTCAAATTAAGTGGGAGTTCCGCCACGTCTCGCCTTCATGGGCCGGAAATCTTTCTACTGCGGGCGGCTTGATATTCACCGGCGACTCGGAAGGAAATTTCATCGCGCTCGATGCATCCACCGGCAAAGCTCTCTGGCATTTTCAAACTGGAGCTGCAATCTACGCCGCGCCTATGGCCTTCGCCATCGATGGCAAAGAATATGTCGCCATCGCGGCGGGCAGCGCAATTTTCACATTCGCTCTCCCGTGAGCACGAGGAATCCACTCGTGCACTTGCTCCCCACAATCCCCTATCTATACATTGCTTGCTGAGCCACGAAAGCAACAAATTTCGCGGCCCGAATTCGGACCGAGCCCCGGGCGTGCGCGAAAGCAGGTGACGCGACCGCATGGAGACGACCCCAGAGAGACGTCGCTGCTTGCGCCACAAAGTTAACGCTCCTGCCTTCGCCAGTTTCGATGGCGTTACGGGCGGCATGATCCTGGACCTCAGCGAACAGGGCATGTCGATGCACACTGCCACTCCGCTCGAACCAAACCGCCGTCTCCAACTTCATCTCAGCCTGCCCGAACCCGCGACTTATCTCGATACCGAAGGCTACGTCGCCTGGGCCGATGCGCTCGGCCGTGCCGGTGTACGATTCACGGACCTGCCAGAAGAAGCCCGCCTGCGCCTCGAACAATGGCTCAC
>Ga0335081_10023200_pt1 | contig 10038 bp, 9 predicted proteins | sample Lox_Sample_35_FD_206713 | JGI IMG/M metagenome (GOLD analysis project Ga0335081, IMG submission 206713) | Soil microbial communities from Loxahatchee National Wildlife Refuge, Florida, United States - Lox_Sample_3.5 | ecosystem: Environmental > Terrestrial > Soil > Wetlands | place: USA: Florida... | reverse complement strand
ACCATGACGATCACCACGTACTTCGGATTGCCCAGCCGCCCGAAATGAGGATGTCAACGACAGCGGCCGGGTGCTGTCAATCATGAAGTTGTCGACCCGCGGCCAGCGACCCGGTCGCGCAGCGAGGTCGTAAGCGTCACGGTGTCCCTCCCTGTGAGGTGCCGGGGCAGACGGCCGCCCGCCGGTCCATCTCCGGGGCAGTACAGCGCCAGTGGATGCAGGCGAGCTGGGGACCATGTGCAGATGGCGTGTAGGTCCCTGCGGTTCTTTGGGTAGCTGGCAACTTCGGCCGGCCTGCTTGCTGGACCGGCCCGGCGCCTCCACGCGATCTTCACACCGAGGACGTCGGGCCTTCACGTCGTCCGGCTTTCCTGGAACCCGGTCCCAGGCCGGTGGCCACGGACGACCAGACACGATGAAGCCGTGCGTCCGGCCGACGCGATTGCCCGGACGCGGCCATCGCCGGGCGCAGGCGGCAGCAGCAGGAGTACCCGCTCTGCTGGGCTGCCCGGCCGCCTGGGCCGTCCGCCCGCTCGGAAAGGACGTTGTGTGAGCGCGAGGGGCCGCTGGTCGTTCCTGTGCGTCGTCGCGCCGCTGCGGCTGCCAACCGGGACCGTATCCCCAGTTAACCCGATCGCGATCTTGTGAGTCCTCGTCCGCGCTGGCCGATCTGTCAGGCGCCAGGCAGATCTTCTCAGATGCACGGGCGGGGGCAGATCGCACAGCGTGCTGGTCCGGGCGATCGGCAGGCCGAGCGCGACGACCCGATGGGCCGTAACGTCGCCGCGCGGGTCAAGCCGCCCAAGGGAGTGCTGGGTGCCGTCGAACTCGCTCACGCCTAGATCAGTGATTCCTTAAGGATCAGTGGTCGTAGGCGATCAGAGAGCGCTTGTCCGTCGTGCCGGTGTCCCAGTTGTGCCAGATCGCGGCGGTCATGGCGAGCAGGCGCTGGGCAACACGGGCGAACACGCCGGCCGGGGTGCGCCCGCCGTGGCGTTCCACGTCGAGCTGGCCTTTGAGGGTCGATGATGGCTTCGATCCATTGCCGCATGCCGGCGAGGTTGCCGAAGCGGCGTTTCTCGTCTTTGCGGTCCGGCCGGGCCAGTAAGACCTTGATCTGGCCGGCAGCGTAGCGTTCCATCTCGCGCCCGGCCAGGCCCTTGTCGGCGAGCACGATCATCTGGTCCCGTAGCGCCCCCAGGTCGCGGGCATGGGCCAGCAGTTCTTGCGCGGCGTCGCGTTCGCCGGGCTTGGGGTCGGCCAGGCACCAGGTCACCGGGATGCCTTCGGCGGTGGTGAGCAGGTACAGCTTCAGCCCCCAGTACCAGCGGGAATGGGCCGCGCAGTAGCCGTAGTCCGCCCACCCGGCCAGCTCAGGCCGTTTGAGGGTCTGGCGCGAGGTGCCGCAGGGCGCCGGGGTGGCATCTAATAGCCGCAGCCCATCGGCCCATGACGGGCACATGGTGGCAAGGTACAGGGTGGTCTTGCAGATCAGCGGTGCGGCGGCCTTGACCCGCTTGTGGTAGCCGGGCTGCTTGGGAAGGTACGGCAACAGGTGACCGAGCCGCCCGTAGCACATCCGCAGCCAATGGTGTTCCGAACGGGCCCCGAGCAGCACCTGGGCGACCGCCAGGCACACCAGCTCCGCGTCTGACAGTTTCTTCGGCGCGCCCGGCCTGCACGGACCGGATTCGATGATGTCGTCGTCGATCAGAACGTACAGTGCCGTCAGGAGGGTTTCCAGGTTTGTTGTCGCGAACGATCATGGATGCTCTCCTCTTCTGTCTTGATCAACTCGACTACGCCGTCCGTGCCCGGATTGGGATTTCGCGACGTGGCGCTCGGCAGGCCGGGAACGGGGGCGGTCGAGCGGTTCCGGATCGAGCACGGCCCGGCCGGGGTGGCCCGGCTGGTGGCCCGCTGCCTGGAGGTGGAGCCCGACCCGGCGGAGGTGCGGGTGGTGCTGGAAACCCGCCACGGGCTTTTGGTGGAAGCCCTCGTGGACGCGGGGTTTACGGTGCTGCCGGTCAACCCGGACCTGGTGGCCCGCCGCCGCGGCCCGGCGAAGAAGAAAGAAGAAGAAAGATGACGCATGACAGACGACATCGGCACCTACCGCGCCGCGCTCGGCGAGCTGCGCAGCTGGGTAACCACGTTCCTGATGACCGAATACCGCGGCTACACCGCCAAATGGGCGGGGTCGTGCTGGGCGGCGCACCGCGACGCGGTGTGGGAAGTCGCCACGTTGCGGGCCGCCTGGCAGGAGGCCTACCAGCGGCCAGACCCGTCGCTGCAGCTGGCCATCGCCTGGCACGAACGCCGCCTCCCAGGGCTGGCCAACGGCTCGCCGCGCTGCTGGAAAACTGCGCCGGGATCTCCGGCTGCCAGCAAGCCGCCCCAGCCATCAGATAACGATCCAAACGTGGGCCCCTGGACGTGCCGCCGTGGCACTGCAAGGGGCCCTCCCATGTCACAAGAAGCCGAGCTCGCGCTGCGGCGCAAGCCCGGGCTTGTCGTTCAGCGGCGCCTCATCGCAGGCCCCCAGGCCGTAACCGGTGCCCGGTCGGGGGAAGCTGAGCTCCATATCCCTACCGGGGCTTCGCCCCAGCCCAGCCATGCCAGCCCTGACTGGGGAATAACGGCAGGCTAACGGAGGGACCTGCGGTCACGATGCCGACCGCCCCCACCCGGGCGCGATCCAGCACTCCACGCCGATCCAGCGCTACTTCCGTAACATCCAGTCGCTGGCCCTGCACGCCCTGCTGGAGCCAAACAGTGCCCACGAGCTCTACGGCCGGTTCCTGGCAGGCCTGGAGCCGAACTCCCTCACTACCGAGCCTTTTTCCGAGTGGTCCCAGCAGACGGGCACGGTCACCATGCTGCTCGGGTAGTTTGGCCGGGAGCCGGGCGGCAAAGGACATGGCAACGATCCTCGAGCCCGTTTCAGGCGATAGGGCAAGGACAATCTGTAGAGGTGTAGCGTCCATCTGCGCTGCCTGGCGTGCGCAGTCCGACGAGCGGCCGGGGTCGGTGTTGTCTTCGGCTCGATGCTCGAGACTCACGTCGGCAACTGCCGCCGCGGCCTCGCTCGCCGCCGCGGCCAGGACCGCCCTGACAGTCGACCTGGACGTCGCCTCACGGCTGGCCCGCTCCGGTGCGGGGCGGCATGGCTTACCGCAGCCCCACCATCGTCCTTCCCGGTTCTCCCGGCCTCGTCATCACCGGCCTGGCCGACGACCCGGCGCCGGGACGAGGAGCCCAGCGCTCCGCACCGCCCCTGACCGCCACCGCAACGAGCTACCCGTAAAGAAACCAGCCACCCGTAAACACACGGAAACCCCCATGTTCCCTCCTCCGCGTCGCAGCACCATCGGCCGGCTTGCTGTCCTGGCGTGCGCGCCCGCCAGAGCGCTCGCCATCGCCTGGCCCGCGCCGCGGGCACCAGGTCCCACGGCGGCGACATCTACCCGAGCGTCCTCCGCAGCCGGAGCCGCCGCACCGGGATCCTCCGCAGCGGCCTCGCCGCCCAGCGGCTACGTCGACGTCTCGGTCGCGACGGTCTGGACCGCGCCGACCAGCCCACGGCCGGTCGATCATCCGGCGCTGACCAATCCGGTCAGCATCCCGCGCTGGCTCAGCGAGATGTCGCTGGCCGACAAACTCGGCCTCACCAACGACAACCTGACCCAGACCCAGGCGCTCTACGGCAACCCCGTCTACATCCTCGCCAAGCAGGCGGGATGGGACGAGGTAGCGGTGCCGGGACAGCCCACGCCCAAGAACCCGCTCGGCTATCCGGGCTGGGTTCCCAGCGTGCAGCTCACCGCTGCCCATGGGTTCGCGGCGCTGCAGAACCACCGGCCTTGTGCCTTCGTCCAAGCGCCGACCGCATGGCTGTACGACAACTCCGCGCTGACGCGGGAGAACATGCAGATCAGCGCCAACACACGGCTGCCGGTGCTGGCCCGCGCCGGCCAGGCGATCCGTGTCGCAACGCCCGACCGCGGCGCCAAATGGCTGTCCGCCCGCGAGGCGACCGTCTACCGGTCGGCCAGTGACATTCCTTACCCCACAGGCGCCAGCCTGGTAGCCTACGCCAAACGGTTCCTGCACCGGCCGTATCTGTGGGCTGGGCGCTCCGGCTTCGCGTTCGACTGCTCGGGCTTCACCTCCACCATCTACCAGGTGAACGGCATCACCATTCCCCGCGACGCCGACGCCCAGGCGCGGTACGGGGGCGGCCGTATGGTCAGCAAGAACGATCTGCAGGCCGGTGACCTGCTCTTCTACGCTACAAGCCAGAACCCGGGCTCGATCTACCACGTCGCCATGTACATCGGGCACCGGCAGATGATCGAGGCCTACGACGCCGCCACCCCGGTGCGGATCACCGCCGCCCGTTTCGGCACGGATTACTGGGGCGCCGAACGCTTCCTGCGCCTCGGCCTGCCAGGTAGCCAGGCGTAACGTCGCCGCGGCCCGGGATGCCAGGCACCGGCGGGAGGCTGGAGCCATTAACAAGTCTTTGAGTTTGCAGACCCTATCGCCGTTTCGCGGTGCTGGCAGGCGCCGGACGCCCGGCTATCACCGGCCGCGGCGGCGCACGGGCACGAACGTGACACCCCCGCATCCCAGGAGCGCGTCAGCCGGGCGCGCAGTGGGCTGCTCCTGCATGGTCCCTCGGCTCCTCACGACGTCCCGGATGGGCGGGACGGTGGTCGCGGCATCGCGCCAGCCCGCCCGTTCACGGGCCCAGGAACCGGGACAGGTCCTGCGACCACGGCAATGCGCTGCGGCGTTCCCACTCACCGATCAACGCGGTGAAGTGCACGTCCAGCGCGGCGCTCACCGACGCCGGGCCGGGCAGCTGCCCCTCCCATTGGTTCACCCGGATGAAAGGGCCCACCAGGCGCTCGTACTCGTCCTGGCCGCCTGCCGCCCGCGTGCGCGCCAGGTGCTTGACACCGTGGCAATCCGGGCACAGGCCGATCAGTCCGTCGAGGGTCTGCACCCCCTGGTGCCCGTCGTCTTCGTACCGCCACCGTTCGTGCGCCTCGACGGGGTGGGCCGGGCCGCGGCCCCCGCAGATCTCGCACCGGTACCGTGCGGCGCGGTAGCAGCGGCGGCGCAGCACCTCCCACCGGGCCGGGTAGCGCTGCGCGACGCTCCGGCCCCACAGCGGACGCGGGATCAGCTCGATCTCCAGGCACTGCACGATCGTCAGCGGCTGCACGTGGCTGTGCAACCCGGTCTCCCGGCACGACGGCGGGCACCGATGCCGCAGCAGGGCGGCGATGTGATCATCGGCCTCATCAGCCGGGATTTCCCGGAACGCCCATCCCATGCCTGCTCACCTCCCAGCCCAGGCCACAGCCAGAGCCTGAGCCCAGCTCAAGCATCACGGGCGGCAGTGACAAACCGGGTACCAGCAGGCGAACACCAAGATCTCCAGCGGCACGACACGAGGAACCACGTTGGTGACACACAACACCTGCCAGTCACCGGGCTCTACGATCGAACACATCTGCGAGAAACATGATCTACCACTGGCGAAGCGACACATACGTGCATTTATTTGATCAGGTGGCATGGATCTTGAGGTAGGTGATCTTGGGTGTGGACCTAGAAGAAGGGCAGCACGCTGGATTACTACCTTCAGGAGATGGCCAAGCGGGAGGCCGCGCTGCAGCAGGCAGCCGCGGCGGGCCGGCCGGCCGGGGTGGGGTACTACACGGTGACGGCTGGCCGGTGGGAACCGGCCGGGCAGTGGCGCGGCCGGGGCGCGGGGACCATCGGGCTGCGGGGCGAAGTCGATCCCCAGATGGCCCGGCAGATATTCGAACGGCGGATCGCGCCTGATGGCAGCCGACTTGGGCAGAAACCGCCAGACTTTCACAAGATGCTCGACGCGGCGCAAGAACGGGTGACGGAGCGGATCGCTGCCGACCCTGCCATGCCGGAGGCGCAGAAGGCGCGGATCCGCAACGAGGAGCTCGGGAAGGTCCGGACCGCCACGGCCTACTACGACGGCACGTTCTCGCCGGCCAAGTCGGTGTCGGTGTACTGGCGGCGGCCCTGTCGGACGCGGCGCAGGCGCGCGACCGCGGAGATGAGGCGCCGGCGCTGCGGCTGGAGCAGGTCGCGCAGACGGTCGTCGATGCGGTCGACACGGCCAACGACGCCATCCTCAGCTTCCTCGAAGAGCGCTGCTATGTGCGGGTTGGCCAGCACACCCGCACCGGCGGGGCGCACATGAAGGGCGGCGGCCTGACGGTTGCGGCGTTTACCCAGTTCACCAGCCGTGAGGGTGAGCCGCAGCTACACCGGCACAACGTGATCGCCAACATGGCGCAACGCGCCGACGGTGTGGACGGAAAGTGGCGGGCTCTCAACGGCCGGCTGTTGTGGCATCACCAGATGTGGGCCGACAGCATCGGGCACGAGGTGCTGAAGGAGGAGCTCGAGTCGGCGCTGCCGCTGCGGATGGAGCTCAACGCCGACGGCACCGCCTACGAGATCGCAGGGATCTCCGAGCGCACCAAACAAGCGTTGAGCAGCCGCCGTGCTCAGATCACCGGCAAGACGGCGGCGCTGCGGGAGGTTTACGAATCCAGGCACGGGCATGCGCCCGATGAACGTGCCCTGTGGGCGATGAATCAGCATTCCAACTGGCTTACCCGGCAGGGTAAGCTGGAGTGCGGCGGACGCGGAAACCCTGCTGCGCAACTGGGAGGCCCGGTGCCGGGCGGAGGAAGCCGGGCTGCTGGGCACTGTGAGGGCCGATGCCGCGGCAGCCGCGGCCCAGGCTGCAAAACCCCTGGTGGCACCCCCCGGGGAACTGGAGCGGGTGATGCTGGCGGGTCTGGCGGCGGTGCAGGCGCGGCACGCCACCTGGACCGAGCCGCAGCTGCGCCGCGAGCTGTGGGCGCACTCACACAACCTGCCCTCGCAGGGCAAACGCCAGCTGATGGAACGCATGTCCCGGGACATCCTCACCCACCGGGTAGCTGGGGCTGACGTTGTGCAGACCTCGCCGATGGCGCCCCGGCTTGACCTGTCCCCGCTCCGTGTGCGGCAGGACAGCACGCCGGTGTTCCAGCGGCCGGAGGCGCAGCGGTACTGCACCGCCGGGCAGCTGGCGATGGAGGACTACATCACCAAAGCGGCCGGGCAGCCGCGACTGCCGCGGATCACCGCGGATCGGGCGCGTGAACTGGCAGCTAGCGTCCCAAGCCTGTCGGAGGACCAGCGTGCCGCCGTTGCTGGGCTGCTGTCATCGGGCCGGATGATCGACCTACTCAGCGGCCCCGCCGGCACCGGCAAAACGACCGTGGTCGCGACGTTCACCCGGTTGTACCGGCAGGAGACCGGTTGCCGGGTCATCGGCCTGGCGGCGTCGGAGAGCGCGACCCGGGAACTGGCCACGGCAGGGATGGACCAGACTCACAACATCGCCAATTTCCTCGGCAAACTTGAGGGCACCGGCCGCACCCGCGGCCACCTGCCGGTTCACGCCGGTGATGTGATCGTCGTCGACGAGGCCAGCACCACCGCGAACCTGGACTTCGCCGCGATCGAGCGGATCGCCGACCGTAACGGCGCGCGGATGGTGCCGGTAGGCGACCCCAAGCAGCTCGACGCGCCCGAGCAGGGCGGCGCGATGCGGCTCATCAGCAACGAACACAGCGGCTACGAGCTGACCCAGATTCACCGTTTCGAGCAGGAGTGGGAGAAAGACGCCTCGGTGCGACTGCGGGCCGGGGATTCCAGTGCCCTGGCGGAGTACGCCGCCCACGGCCGGCTCCGCGCCGGCACGCTGGCCGGGATGCGCCGCCTGTCGGTGGACTGCTGGCTCGAGGACCACCTCGCCGGCAAACCAACGATCATGATGCACCAGTCGAATGATGAATGCGCCCAGCTAGCGGCGATGGCCCGGCAGCGGCTCATCGACCTGGGCGGGGTCGCCGACCGGTGCGACGTCACCCTGGCAGACCGCAACCTCGCCTCGGCCGGGGACCTGCTGATCGCCCGGCAGAACGCGAAAGACGTCGACGCCGGGGGGCAGCCGCTGGCCAACCGGGACCGGGTGATCCTCGACGGCTGGCAAGGTGACAACGCGGTCATGCGCCGCGAGCTGGGATCCGGCCAGTGGTCGGCGCCGTTCCAGGTGCCCCGTTCCTACCTGGAGCGGCACAGCCAGCTCGGGTACGCGGGTAACTCGTGGGTCAGCGAGGGCGCGACGGTGAAGGGTCGGGCGCAGGCGCTGGCCGACAGCCGCACCTCCCGCGAGCATCTGTACGTCGATCTGACCAGAAGCACCTGCGGGAACTTCTTGAACACGGTGGTCGACGGCGTCCACGAAGCTGACCTGCGGCCCGATCCAGCCCAGGCGGGGCGCGATGACCCGCGGCCGCAGGTCGCGTCAGCGGAGGCCATCCGTGACGCCGCGCTGCGGCGGGAAAGCGCGGCGCTGACGGCGACCGAGACGATCGCCGCCGAGCATGACCGGCAGGACCAGATGCCGTTCCTGGTGGATGTGCTGCGCGCGGCCACCCGGGAAGGGACAACGCGGCAGGCCGATACCGTGCTGCGGCAGCGGCTCACCGAGCGTGACGATCAGCGCTATGCGAGTGACCCGGAACGGTTCCTGCTCCGCCAGCAGCTACGTGAGCTGCAGCTACGCGGCGCGGACACTGGGCAGCTGCTGGCCGCGGCCAGTGAGCGGGACATGGCCGGCGCCCGGTCTGTGGCTGCTGTGCTCCACGGCCGGGTGCGCCAACTGACCGAGCGCGGACCCGGCGCTGGCCCGGCGGGCCCGCCGGACCCGGTGTCGTGGCAGACGACCGTGCCGCAGATCGACGACACCCGCCTCTGCGCGCTCGCGCGCGAAGCCGGGCGGATGGCCGATGAACGCGCCGCCGCCCTAGCCGAGCAAACGATCGCGCGGCCGCCCGCGTGGGCGCTGTCGGCGTTCGGCCCGGTGCCCGCCGGCACCCAGCAGCAGGCCGGCTGGGCCGCCCGCGCCGCTGCCGTCGCCTCATACCGGGAACTCGCCGGCCACCACGACGCGCAGCGGGCCATCGGGGACCCGCCGGCCGCGGGGAATGCGGGGTGGCGGGCCGCATGGAGGGCCGCAGCGGCGGCCCTCGGCATGCCCGAAGACGACAGGGCGCAGCGAGAGGCCCCCGACGGGGACCATCACCACAACGTGATCGCCGCCGAGCGCGCCGAGGCGTGGGCACCGCCCAGCCGGCAGGCCGAGGTGGACCAGGCCGCGGCCGCGGTAGCCGCCGATCCCGGCAACGAAACCGCCGTCGACGCCTACATCGCGGCGGCCGGGCAGCAGGCTGATCGCGCCGACTGGGACAACGCGCACACCAGCCAGCGGGAGCACGCGCAGCGTTCCGCCGCTGAGCTGCGCCGCCGCCAAGCCGGTATGCATGACCTTTTCGAGCCCGCCGGACAGACCGAACCGGCCGAGATGGAACCGGGCTTCACCGGCCCAGGCCCGGATCACCGCCTCGACGGGCCCGATGAGGCGGCCCTGGATGAGCCTGACCTTGCGCTGGAGCCCGAGCTCAGCCTGTGACATGAGAAGGCCCCTGGCGGTGCCAGAGCGGCACGTCCAGGGGCCCACGTTTGGACTGTTATCTGATGACTTCCCTGCAGCCGGACACCAGCGCGGCCAGCAGAGTTTTCCCTTAGGTCCTTTCGGATTTCCGGTCAGCCATCAGATCCAGAGATTTCTCCTCTCATCTCTGCCCGCTGAGCGGGCGATACAACACTGCGCCCCGCGGCGCAGTCTGCACACAGGACCATGATCAACGGCAGCGCTCTTTGCGCGGCTCTGGCTGTCACGGAGCGTGACTGACCCTGTGGGCCTGACTGTAGCCAAACCGTTCGGAACGCCGATTACGCGCCTGGCTGACCGGAGTCCATGCCGGGCCTGATCGCGCGCAGAACGTCCCGTTCGGAACGGTCTCTGACTGGCTGGTGGCTCGGCCCGTTTGTAGCCACCCGGGCGGTGAGCGGCTGAAC
>Ga0335081_10023199_pt1 | contig 10038 bp, 8 predicted proteins | sample Lox_Sample_35_FD_206713 | JGI IMG/M metagenome (GOLD analysis project Ga0335081, IMG submission 206713) | Soil microbial communities from Loxahatchee National Wildlife Refuge, Florida, United States - Lox_Sample_3.5 | ecosystem: Environmental > Terrestrial > Soil > Wetlands | place: USA: Florida... | reverse complement strand
GCGTACGGGTTGCGTGCGGCTCGGTTGCAGGCACGCCCGCCGCCTCGCGCAACTCCTTGAAGGAGGCTTCCAAGAAACCAATCATGCGCCCTCCATCGGGCGCAGCCAGCGCGTCCGTGGTCAGCGCGAAGTAGAGTTTCTGGTCGTAGCTTTCGATGGCCACGCTGATGCCCACATCCATGCCGGTGGGCACATGCGGATAGGAGGCGATCATACGCTTGCCGCAAGTGTACAGCGGGATTTGCGGCCCCGGCACATTGGTGCAGACCATGTGGAACAGCGGGATGGGAGTATTGAGCCAGCCCAGATTGCCCGCCAGGAAAGCCTGCACGGGCGGCGGCAGCAGGCCCAGCCACGCCAGGCTCAAGCGGAACAACTCCGGCGCCCGGGCGCCCTTCATGGCCTGAGTCAGCTCTTGAATATGCTTGAGGCGGGCGAGGGGATCGCGTATGCCCAGCGGCAGGGTCACCATCATCAAGGAAATCAGATTGCCAAAGCCGCCAGCTTCCGGCGGGCGCACGTTCACCGGCACCATGGGCCGGAAGTACCGGTTCTTCACGGTTTGCCCGTGCAGCTTGGTGTATTTGGCGACCGCGCCGGAAACCACCGTCAGCACCACATCGTTTACCGTGCAACCGCAGGCGGTGCGAATGGCGCGCGCTTCGGCGAAGGGGAACTCGGTCCAGAACACGCGCCGCTCGCCGGAGCAGGGCCGGTTGAAAGGCAGATGCTCCAGCGGCGACAGCAGTTCGGGCATCCGGTCCACCACGCGTTCCAGGCCCACCGCCGCGTAATTGTCGGTGCGCAGCAGGGAGCCGTAGCCCTTCAGCGCGTCGCGGACATCGGACAACCGCTTGGGTATTTGCGCCAGGCTGTCGGCGAAGGCGTCCACGAAAAGGGCGGCTGAGTCGGGCGGCTTGGGCGGCCGGTAAGGCTTCTTTTTCGGCAGCGGGCGCTCCTCAGGGGACGGGTCCATGATCACGTCGAAAATCCCAATCCCCGCGACGCCATCCACAATGCAGTGGTGGATCTTGCAGATCATCGCCGAGCGGCCGCCGGCCAGTCCATCGACTACGTACGTTTCCCAAAGCGGCTTGTTGCGGTCCAGCAAGGGCGTGAAGATCCGGCCGGCCAACTCGCGCAACTGTTCGTCGGCGCCCGGCGGATCGAGCTTCACGTGGAAAATGTGGCGCCGGATATCGAAGTTCGTATCGAACTGCCAGGTGGGGTATCCGATATTCAGAAAGGGGAACACCACCTTTTCGCGGTAGCGGGGGATTTGATCCAGCTTGGCTTCGATGGTGGCGACGAAGCGCTCGAAGGGGATGACACCTTCGAAGATGCACACACCGCCGATGTGCAAGGGCATCTCCTTGCGCTCGAAGTTGAGAAACGCGGCGTCCAGCGCGCCGAAGCGCGTGGGGAGTTTAGGCTGCGCCATGAAACTGCCTCCTCTCTGCAAACCTCTATATTAAGACTATATTGTCCAGTAATGCGGGGAAGGATGCAAGGGGCGCAGCAGGGCCGGACACTGTGGCAATCGGCGGCCGGCAGGCGGCCATCCGGCACGGGGCCTCGGAACAAATGAGCCGCGCATGCCGACGGCGGCGCAGGTTTTGAGCGCGCACCATCCTGCATAATGCCGGGAGACGCCCAAGAAAGGCCAGGGGGACCGGTACTCCTGTGAGAATGTCGCGCTCCTCACGGTACTTGAATTGCAAACGCTTTCGATTTTAACGTTGCGCCCTTGAAAATATGCGCCATAATACGGAGATCGGGCGCCTGGTGAGCGCCGTTGGGGATAAACTGAGATGGGTGGCAGGGCTCCGAGCATGTCAGTGCGGTCGCTAAGGCATCTACCGATTCTGAGCCTGCGCGCAGCGGCTGGTTTGCTGCTGCTGGCAGGCGCCTGTCGCGGGCAGATGATTCTGCCGGGATCCGGACCGGGTGGCGAGGCGAACCTCTTTAACGCCGACGCGGCTATTTTGGAATCGCAGGAGGCGCGCAAGGAGTTGCCGTGTACGGCCACGCCCGTCAAACCCACCCTCGGCTTCGACCTCAAGTTCCATTCCGGCTACGAAGTGAACGTGCCATTGAAAGAACTGGCCGGGTCGCAGAATCTGCTGACCATGATCTTCCGGGTCACGCCGGAGGCGCATCAGGACGAACCGGTTTATATGTCGCAGCGGGTGAACGTGCCGGAGATCGATGAGAACGCGCATGGCGACGCCTATCTGCAGGGCAGCTTCGACGTGGGAGAAGGCAAGTATCACGTGGACTGGATGATGCGGGACCGTGCGGAGAGGGTGTGCTCGGCCTTCTGGGATATCGATGCCAGCGTGCCGTTGAAGGACAAGCCGGTAACCTTGGATATCCAGCCGGATACCATACTGAGCGCCGACCACGAGCCTTTCAAAGACGAGCCGCCCGTGCTGCGGAAGGCGGCCGGCGATCCGCTCAATGTGAAGGTGATTGTGAACTTCGCGCCCCAGGACGCGGCTGCGGCGGCTTTGCATCCAGTGGACACGAATGCCTTGATCTCGATTTTGCGCGGCATTGCGCGCGAGCCGCGCATCGGGAAGTTCTCGATCGTGGCTTTCAATCTCCAGGAGCGGCGGGTCGTCTACCGGCAAGAGGATGCGTCGCGGATCGATTTCCCGGCGTTGGGCGAGGCTTTGCATTCGCTGAATCTGGGTACGGTGAATGTGCAGCGGCTCAGCCAGAAGCGCGGCGAAACGGAGTTCCTGACCAACCTGATTACCGGGGAGTTGAACGCGCGCGACCATCCGGATGCGGTGATCTTCGCCGGGCCGAAGGTGCTGCTGGACAACGGCGTGCCGCAGGAGTCGCTCAAGAAGGTCGCGGACGTGGAATATCCGCTTTTCTACATGAACTACAACCTCGACCCGCAAGCCGTGCCGTGGCGCGACGCCATCGGGAATGCGGTGAAATACCTCAAGGGAGTCGAATATACCATCACCCGGCCGCGCGATTTATGGAATGCGTGGGGCGACATCATGTCGCGTATAGTAAAATCAAAGTTGGGCAAGCGCGCGGCGAACGGCGCTGCCCAATAGTCCATGCGGGTGCAAGCGTTCTCGACGACGGTCTTGACGGCGGTGGTTCTGGCCTTGGGAGCCTGGGCGCCCTGCTATTCCCAACAATTCAGCCAGGACAACCTGGCGCCTTACATCCCCAGTCCGCAGGAGGTGGTGGACAGGATGCTGAGCGCCGCGCGGGTGAAGCCGGGCGAGATGGTCTACGACCTGGGCAGCGGCGACGGCCGCATCATTATTACGGCGGCGGAGAGATTCCACGCGCGCGCGGTAGGCGTGGAACTGCGGGCGGATCTTTGCAAGTCCACCCAGGCGCGGATTAAATCGCTGGGATTGGAAGGCCGCGTCAGGCTGATTCACGAGAACATGCTGAAGGTGGACCTCAGCCCGGCCGACGTGGTGACGTTGTACCTGCTGACCAGCTCCAACGAGCGCCTGCGGCCGAATCTGGAGAAGTATCTGAAGCCAGGCGCGCGCGTGGTGTCGAACGACTACGAGATCAAGGGATGGACGCCGTCGGGGATCGTGCCGATTGAGGCCGGCGGCGTGCTGCATTATATCTACGTGTACGAGATCGGGGCTAAGAACTAGCCCGCGTCAAGCCGTCTCATACGGCAGCAGAATCTCCACCTTATACTGGCGGTCGCCGCTCTCGACAGCCATGTCCGCGCGATCGCCATAGCGCGCCAGCAATCGCCGCTTCACAATCTGCAATCCCAGGCCGTTCCGGGCCGCGGCCGCGCCCTCCGGATCGAACGGATTCTCCACGCTGATGTGCAGCGCGTTTTCCACGCGCCACGCTGCCAGGCGAATGGTCCCGCCTTCCACCATGCTGGCCACGCCATGCTTCACCGCATTTTCCACCAGCGGCTGCAGCAGCAGCGGCGGCACCAGGCTGGCTTCGCATTCGGGCGCGATCTGCTGCTCCACGCGCAGCCGTCCGCCAAAGCGCACCTGTTCCACCCCCAGGTAGTTGTGCGCCAGCGACAGCTCTTCGCTGAGGGGGACGGTCTCGCGCTCGCCCATGCGCAAGCTGCTGCGTAGAAAGTCGGATAGGCGCACGCACATCTCGCGCGCCCGCGCGGCATCGATGCCCGCCAGGGCGCTGATCGAATTCAGGCTGTTGAACAGGAAATGCGGGTTGATCTGGGCCTTCAGGGCCTTGAGTTCCGCGTCGCGCGCCACCACCAGCGCCTGCATCTCGCGATTGAGAGCTTCCTTGGATTCCTCCACAGACGCCAGCGCATAATGCATGCCGGCGGAGAGCAGGTAGAGCAGCACGCCCATGCCGAACAGCAACGGCGCGTGCGGCCGGAAGCGCTGGTCGACCAGGTGAAACGCTTCGAAGCGCGAAAGCAAAACAGCCATGCCCCGCGCGATGGCCAGCAGCAGAATGCTCCCGCCGATGGCGGCGCCGAAGTTGGTCGTGAGAATCCGCAGAAACGCGGCCGACCGCAGCGGAGTCATGCGCACCACGTACCACGGCGACAGGCAGACGAAGGCGTAAACCACACACGCCGGAATGACGATCGCCGCGCTGGCTTCCCAGCCCAAGTTGCCGGAGGCTTCCAATACGTAGGCCAGGAGCGCGGCCAGCGGGACCCAGCCCACCAGGTAAATGGCAAGGGCGGCGCCGGAGACGAGAAGGGGGTGCATGCGGGCGCCTCAGTTCTTGACGCCCAGCCCCCCGAAGATCGTGGCGCCCCGCACGATGAGCCGCTTAGGATTGGGCACCAGCCGGGGATCGGGCTGGTGGGTCTTGTCTTCGTGACCTCCGAAAATGCCTGCCACGTGTACCTGGACCAGCCAGGTCTCGGGCACGCGGATTTCGAAACCGCCGAAGACCGCATTGACGTTGACCACGGCTTCGTCCGCCGCCATCGAGGCATTCCGCAGGTCGAGCCCGCCGCCGCCGAAGATCGCCACCAGGTCGGCGCCCTTGAAGTCGCCACTCACCTTCCGGTTGCTGCCGCCGAAGACCGAGAACATGTTGCAGTTGCCGGGGGTAGCCGGAGCGCCCCAGTTCCACCTGGCGCCGACGCCGCCCGCGCCGCCGGGAGCGCCTTTGCCTTCCAGCGTTCCCCACAGGAGCATAAAGCCGAACACGATGATCGCCACCGGCCACAACGCCCAGAGGCTGACATTGTTCAGAAACGGCAGGTGAATTTTGTCGGCAAGAAGGACCAGCCCCACCAACATGACGATGGCGCCGCCCGTGCGCCCGGAGGTTTCGCCGGAGTCGACCACCTTGGCCAAGCCGATGGCGATGAGGATGACCGGCCAATAGCCCCAGAGGAAGTCCACCGGCACGCCAAAGTTGCCCAGCAGAAAGATCACGCCGATGGCCACAATAGCAAAGCCGAAGATCAGGCTGGAGCTGATGGCGCCGCTATCCGGTTCCGATGCGGGCTGCGAGGTAGTGCGATTGCGGTCTTCCATATCTGCTCTCCCTGATTGCAGGTTAGCCTGCCGGAGCGGCTAAGTCCTGTGTTTTTCGGCAAAAACCCGCGCCCAACCGGTGAGTGGCGAAGCCGAAGGGTGACGGGCGGCGGCGGCGCCAGGGTCTTCCACCTTAGTTTAGGGGTATACGAACCATCAGTTTCTGCCGATAAGACAGGCATGATCTCCATCAAGAAGCTCATGGAGCAAGCTGGAGAGGAAGCCTTTCGGGCGGCCCTGGATTCTTACCGCGCGGTGCTGCACGCCATTGGGGATAGCGGGGCGCAGGCCTGCCCGCAGGTAGGCAACACGCTGCGCGAGAACCTGCTCAACCTCCAGGCAGCCGTGGCCGCGGAGTCGAGCCCAGACGTCCTCCGCCAGACCGGGCTACAAGCGGAAACCGAAATCGCCCAGTGGGGCTCCGGGGCCGCCGACTATTTCAAGCAGAGGGCCGGTGAAGTCAAAGAACTGATGCTGATCCTGGCGAAAACGGCGGAACTGACGGGGGAGCGCGACCGGCGCTATAACCGCCAGTTCCATGAATTCACGGTCCGCTTAGAGGCTATGGCCGACCTGGACGACCTGCGGCTGATCCGCGATTCGTTGATGAAGGGCGCCGTCGACCTGCGGGCCTGCGCCGAGGCGATGGCCGAAGAAAGCCAGAAATCGGTGGCCCGCCTGCAGGCGGACGTGAAGGTGTACCAGGCGCGCCTGGACGACGCCGAACGGCTGGCGGGCCAGGACCCGCTCACCGGACTGGACAACCGCCGGCGGGTCGAATCCGCGATCGAGTTCCGCATCAGCCAGAAAAAGCCGTTCTCGGTCCTGCTGCTGGATCTGAATGGCTTCAAACAGTTGAACGACACTCACGGGCACGTGGCGGCCGATGAACTCCTCAAGCAATTCAGCGCCGAGCTGAAGTCCGGCTTCCGCCACACCGACGTAGTCGGCCGGTTCGGCGGCGACGAGTTCATCGCGGTTCTGGATGCCGGTCTCCAGGAGGCCAGCACGCACATGGAGCGTATTTGCCGCTGGGTATTCGGCGACTACACCATACGCGTGGGCGATACCAACCAGAAGGTCACGCTGACCGCGGCGATAGGAGCGGCTGAATGGCAGGCCGGCGATTCGCTGCGCACGCTGCTGGAACGCGCCGATGGCGCCATGTACTGCCACAAGCGGAAATGCGGCGCGCAGCCTTCCGCGATCGGCGATCAGCCAAACCGCGCGGCTGACGGCTCAAAGCTGCTACTGAAAGCTGAAGGCTGACCGCTCCTACCGGAATCGGTAAGTGTACGAAGCCGTGACATACGACGGCAGATAAACGCCCACCACCCTCTCGAAAGGCTGCACCTCGCCCGGCAACGCCAGGACTTCCGTGGTCTGTCCGGTGTAGCCGCCGGCGACCGCGAAGTTGATTCCGGCTGCCATCCTGCCGTTTCGGAATTGGCGGAGCAGCGCGGCACGGAACTCCCTCACGGGGACGCTGACGAAGCCATCGCCCAGCGGCTTGCGCCCCACCTGCTCGTATTCGGCGCGCGCCTGCAGGCGAAAGGGCAGGCGATCGAGCGTACCCAGCACGTCGACGATGGTTCGCGGCGCTTCCGGTACGGGTGTGCCGCCGGAAAGATCGCGCGCGTCGGCTTTCGATACCGACGCCTGGAGAAATGCCGTGCGGAAATGCCGCCGTGCGGATATCGTTGCGTATCGATTGCGGCTGGGTCCTTCGTAATACTGCAAGCCGGTATCGGGATCGATTTTGGCCAGCGATTGCTCCTGCGTGACGCGCCCCAGTGTCACGCGGAAATCCGTGCCCCACGCCGTTTTACCCACCACCATTTGCCAGGAATGCGCGCGGCTGACGGGCGTGCCAGGCGTGGTCCCGGCACCGATGCGCGGGTCGTTGGTAAAGAAGGTTTGGCCGAAGCTCATCGCCAGGCTGGGCAGCGCGTTCTGCGGCGGCACCAGGCTCAGCGTCGCCTTGGGCGAGTTCACGTCCACCCACTTGTTGAACGAGTTCGCCGAGTTGAGCAGATCCGCGCTCTCCATCCCGATCTCGTCCAGCCGCCATCCGGCGTAGTAGTGGAGCCACGGCAGCGGACTCCCGTCCAGCGCCACGAAGGGCGCCAAGTCGCCGATGGTCACGTTATTCGCCGTGACTTTTTGAAACGGGCCATAAACCGAAGGATCGGTGGAGAGATAGTGGTCGAGGTCGTCGCGGCGGGGCGCATCGCGGTTGTAATCGGTACCGGCCATGAGCGTCAGAGCCTCGCTCAATTTGCGCACGTAGGTGGCCTCGCCGCCCGCCACCGTGCGAAACTCACTCTGCCGGATCAGGCCGTCGCCAAAGTTGGAGTAGAGCGCCAGATTGTAGGTGCGGAAAAAACCGGAAAGGTGCAGGTCGCTGCCCGGCGCCAGACGCCACAGGTCGTTGAAGGCGATCTCCGCGGTGTGCGTGCGGTCCTTCTGGCGCGGATCGATGGTGTCGTGAAGATTGGGCGCGCCGATCGGGACCAGGCCCGGAATCATCGAATGGCCGTAGTAAGCGATGCCGAACAACGTCAACCGATGCGCACCGATGTCGAAGACCCGGTAGCCATTGAGCTTGTATTGCTGCCGGTGCTCCAGCCTGTCCAGAAAGCCATTGCCGTAGGAAGCTTCGAGGGCGATCCAGGCGCGCGTATCGGGATCGGCTGGGCTCCAGCCCGCAGTCCAATCGACGTCGCGGTAATCGCCGGCCAGCGCGACGAACGGATCCAGGCGGTCGTGAAAGCCGTAGATGGCGGCCAGATCCACTGCGTGGTTGCCTTCGCGCACGTTGAACGCGCCGCCATCAGTTTGTACGGTTTCGATGATAGCTGGAACCATCACGTTGGGATCGGCGTAGCCGTTGCCATGCGCGTTGGCGGAGAGATTGTTCGGCGCCAGGTAGTCGCCCACCTGGAAGTATTGCGCGATGGGCTCGCCGTGATCGCCGGCCACGCCCGGCGCGAAGTACTGCGGCGCTTTGATGCCGCCGGAAGCGGTCTCCACCGGGATGCCGGGAATCGAGACGGGCGCGCCGGGGTGGCCCGGGTTGGCGTCCAGCGTCTCGTCGCGGATTACGATGCGCTGCGCCGGATCGGGGAACATCACGCTGGCGTCCCTGACGTCGGCCGTCACATCGACCACCTGGGACTGGGCCGCCAGTTGGAAGCGCAGGTCAAGCTGGAGGTCGTCTTCTACCCGCACCGTTTGCCGCAGGACGGCGAAGCCCGCCTGCTGGGCTTCGATGGTGTAACTGCCGGGCGGGATGCCGGTGAACGAGAATTGCCCTGCGCCGTCTGTCCGGGCTTCCCGCGCCGCGGCGGCCGGTGCGTTCAGACGTACGTCCGCTTGGGCTACGGCTTTGCCTTGCGGATCGCTGAGGCGGCCGGAAAGCGTCGCGGCGGCGGCGGACGCCGCCAACAACACCGCGGACAAGCAGAGTCTTTGCAGTCGTAGCAACAAGTGAATATTTGTAATACTACCAGCCAGTGATACTGTTTTCAAGTACGTGTTACGGGGCGGGTTTGGATGTATTCTAGTGAAGAACAAACATATGACCGACCTGTGCCGAATTGGCGTGGCCATCAGCGGCGATCTCCTGGCGAAGTTCGACACCCTCATCGCCCAGCGGGGATACACCAACCGCTCGGAAGCGTTTCGGGACCTGATCCGCAATGAACTGGTCCGGGAGACCTGGAAGTCGTCGGATGCCGAGGTGTTCGGCACGGTGACGCTGGTCTACGACCACCATGCGCGCCTGCTTACCGAAAAGCTCACCGAGCTGCAGCATCGTTATCACGCCGCCGTGCTTTCCGCGCTGCACGTGCATCTGGATCACGACAATTGCCTCGAAGTGGTCCTGGTGAAGGGGAAGGCCGGACTGGTGCAGAAGCTGTCGAACGCCCTGATCGCGACCAAGGGGGTGAAGCACGGACGCTTTACGGTGACCACGTCGGGCCACGATCTGCCGTGACGGCTGTGGCGGGCAAGCTCTCACACCTGCTATACTTTGATCTTCAGGTTCGTAGCGATCCAGGAACATCTATGCCCAAGCTGAAGACTCACAAAGGTGCGTCTAAGCGGTTCAAGAAGACCGGGACCGGTAAGGTGGTGCGCAACCACGCCTTCGCCCGGCATATTCTGACCTCGAAGTCGCGCAAGCGGAAAAGAAAGCTGCACAAGGCCGTGCTGGCGGATGCCGCCGATCAGCCCGTGTTGAAGCGTATGATCCCGTATTAGGGGAACCAACCGCGTGTGGCCGGAGCGCGTGGCACGTGCCCGATCCACCGCAATAATTATCACAAGGAGAAAACGTGCCGAGAGTAAAACGTGGAACCAATCGCCGGGACTCGCGCCGCAAGACGCTAGACCGCGCCAAGGGATTTTTCCTCACCAAGAGCAAGCTGAACCGCGCGGCGCAGGAAGCCGTCGAGAAGGCCCTCAGATACGCCTACGTCGGGCGCAAGAACAAGAAGCGCGAATTCCGTGCGTTGTGGATCGTGCGCATCAACGCGGG
>Ga0335081_10023196_pt1 | contig 10039 bp, 9 predicted proteins | sample Lox_Sample_35_FD_206713 | JGI IMG/M metagenome (GOLD analysis project Ga0335081, IMG submission 206713) | Soil microbial communities from Loxahatchee National Wildlife Refuge, Florida, United States - Lox_Sample_3.5 | ecosystem: Environmental > Terrestrial > Soil > Wetlands | place: USA: Florida... | reverse complement strand
CCTGGCTCAGGCGGCAGGTGCCGAAGATGCCGCCCAAGGCCTACCGCTGGGTCGCGGAGATGGAGGAAATCGCGGCCCATCTCGGCGCGAACACCGCCGGCGGGGAGATCTACGAAGGGATCGCCCGCCTCTACGAGGAGATCGCTCGCTCCCACGCGGGCGACAAGCGCGAGGTCGAGGCGCTCACGAAATTCTTCGGGGATCGCTGATACCCGCTTCAGGACTTCAACTGCGCGAGCACTTCCTCGAGGATGGAGATCGCCTCCGACTTGTCCTGCTTCGTGAGATCGACGAGAAGCCGCAGGCCCTTCCGCTCCTGCAGCACCACCTTCCCCTTGTCGACGAGCTCCTCGTAGGTACCGACGATCTTGTAGGTGTTGATCGGCTTGGCGAACCCCTTCACGGCAATCGGCGGTTGCTCCTCAGTCAGTACGATGTCGCTGACGAGCGCGTTCGTCTCGTGCGCGATCAGCACGCTCCCGGCCTCGGCCGCGGCTTCCAGCCGCGCCGCGAGGTTTACCTCGTTGCCGATGATCGTGTAGTCCATGCGATCCTTGCTGCCGAAATTGCCGACGGTGCAGAAGCCCGTGCTGATGCCCATGCGGATGCGGAACGGGCGCTCGAGGCCGCGATCGCGCCATTCCTGCTCGAGCTCGCGCATCCGCCGCTGCATCGCAAGCGCCATCAGCACGCAGGCCTTGGCGTCCTCCTTGGTTCCCTTGCTCTCGGGATCCCCGAAGAAGAGCAGCATCGCGTCGCCGATGTATTTATCGATGGTCGCTCCGAATTGGAGCGCGATCGCGGACATCTCCGTTAGATAGTGATTGAGGACTTCCGTCAGCTCCTCCGATTCGAGGTTGTCCGTGGTCTCCGTGAAGGCCGCGATGTCCGAGAAGAACACCGTCAGCTTCTTGCGCTTCGCCGCGATCTCCACGCTCTGCTTGCCGCTGAAGATCGATTGATAGAGCTGCGGCGAGAGGTATTTCGAGAGCTTCGCTGAAAGTCCCTCGAGCATCTGGTTCTTCTGCGCAACCAGCTCGCCCGCCTCCTCGGCGCGCCGCTTCGCTTCGAGTACCTCGAGCTCGGCATTCTTCCGCTCCGTGATATCGGTCATGATCGTGACGACGCCGCCGGTCGCGACGCGGCGGCGGCTAACCGAGTAGATGCGTCCGTCGGGCGCGCGATCCTCGAAGGTGGCGCTGCTGGGATTGCGGATGCTCTCGACGCGACGCTCGACGAGAGCATCGATATCGCCCTCGCCGTAGTAGCCGTGTTCCGCCAGGTAGCGCAGGAATGCGGGATAGGAACGGCCGGCACTCAGCAACTCGCCGGGTACCTTGTACATCTCCCGGAACCGGTCGTTGGTGAGGACGATGTTGAGATCCTCATCGGTGTAGACGATCGCGCCGGGCATGTTGTCGAGCGCGACGTGAAAGCGAGTCTCCTTGGCGACGAGATCGCGCTCCGTGCGCCGTTGCTCCGTGATGTCAGTGATCACCGTTACGGTGCCTCCGACCTCCACGCGCCGGCGCAAAATGCGGTAGATCCGTCCCGCGGGCGTCGTATCCTCGAAAACCTTCCCAGCGGGGTTGCGCAAGCTCTCCACACGCTCGGCGAGCAGCGCTTCGGGGTCGCCTGCGCCGTAATAGCCGTGCTCCGCGAGATAGCGCAGAAAGTCCGAATAGGGCCGCCCCGGCTGAATCAATTCGCGCGGGACCGGGTACATGTCGCGAAAGCGGTCATTGCAGACGACGATGTTGAGGTCGTCGTCGGTGTATGCCAGCGCGCCCGGCATGTTGTCGAGGACGACGCGAAGCTGCGCCGCTGCCGTCGATTGCCGCTCGTCCACCCGCCGGAGGCCCGTTGCCCTGCGTGCCACCAATCCCTCCCGCTCCGGAAGGGAGCGCCATGGATAGTTTCGGAATAATAGCAGAGAACCCGTCAACCCGCGACTTGACCGCGAGCCCTCAGCTGGGGATCGCTCGCTTCAACAGCTCGACCGAGCGACGTACGCCCTCGAGCGGCGTCATCGAGACGTCCTCGTGCTCGATCGAAAGCACGTCGTCGTAGCCTACCGCGCGCAGCGCCGCGCAGAATTTCCGCCACCAAGCCTCCTCGTGGCCGAGGCCGAGCGTCACGTAATTCCAGGCGCGCCGGTCTGCGAGATCGCCGGATTTCACCTCGATGCGGCCGTTCAAACCCGTAATCTCCGGGTCGATTCGCGTATCCTTGGCGTGGACGTGATAGATGGCGCCGTCGAGCGCGGGGATCGCGGCCAGCGGATCGGCGCCCATCCACATGAGATGGCTCGGATCGAAATTGACGCCAACGGTCTCGCCGACGGCATCGCGGAGTCTCCGGAAGGTCTCGACGCTATAGACGTTCTGGTGCCCGTGCAGCTCCAGGCAGAGCTTGTGGATGCCGAGGCCGTTGGCATAGGCGACGAGGTCACGCCAATAGGGGATCAGCACTTCCTCCCACTGATAGCGCAGGATCGCCTGCATCTCCGGCGGCCAGCTCGTAGTGACCCAGTTGGCGTTGACGTCGCCGGGACCTCCGGGGCAGCCGGACATCATCACGACGCGTGCGACGCCGAGCAGGCTTGCGAGCTTAATGGTCTTCTGCGTGACCTCGCGATGCCGTTGACCGTGCTCGCCGGGATGGAGTGGATTGCCGGAGCAGTTGAGCGCGCTCAAGGCGATGCCGTGATCCCTGAGCTTCGCGAGAAACTCGCGGCGTGCGCTCTCATTTTCCAGGAGGAGATCGAGCTTCAGATGCGGCGCGCGCGACCAATTCCCGCCCGCGAATTCGAGCCGCTCGATGCCGAGCGCGGCGGAAGTCCGCAGGAGCGCCTCTAGCTCCATGTCCGCGAGGCTGTCGGTGATCATGCCGATCTTCATGACGTTGCCCTCATAACCCAGCCGCCTGCGCGGCACCGCCGAGATAGCTGTAGCCCATGCGCGCATAGGTCAGCGGATGCGCCTTTGCCGGGTCCTGCTCGGCCTCGACCACGAGCCAGCCGCGATATTTACCTGCCTTTAGCTCGCTGAGCACCGCCGGAAAATCGACGCTGCCGTCGCCGGGCACGGTGAAGACGCCCTCGACGACCGCATCGAGAAAGCTGCGATCACCTGCGCGCATCGTCGAGAGGACCTTGGGCCTGACATCCTTGCAGTGGACGTGAACGATGCGCGCGATGTGGCGGCGCGCGAGTGCCACGGGATCGGCGCCGGCATAGGCGAGATGGCCGGTGTCGAGCAGGAGCCCGACGCTCTCGCCAGTCATCGCCATCAAGCGATCGATCTCCTCCGCGGTCTCGATGACGGTCCCCATGTGATGGTGATAGGCCATGCGCACCCCTTGCGCCGCGAGGTCGTCGGCGAGTGCCGTGAGCCGCCGCGTAAACTCCGGCCATTCTGCCTCCGCGAGCCGAGGCCGCCGCGAGATCGGGGTCCCGCGCGCGCCCGCTACTGCGCCCGATGTCTCCGCGAAGACCATGACCTCGCACCCCATGTCGCGAAGAAGAGCGAGATGGGGCGCCATCGCCTGCCCCTCCTCCTCGACCGTGCGCTCGCGGAGCCGGGCGCTGTACCAGCCGGAGACGAGCGCGAGACCGTGACGTTCCAGAACGGGCCGGAGCCGCGCGCTCTCTCGCGGAAACTTGTTTCCGAGCTCGATCCCCTCGAAGCCCGCCGCGCGCGCCTCGCTGAGACACACCTCAAGCGGCGTCGCGCCGCCGAGCTCAGGCATGTCGTCGTTGGACCAGGTGATGGGGTTGATGCCCAAGCGAAGCGGCATGTTCTCAGACCGCGACGGCCTTTCCCGTGCGCGCGCTCTCGAGCGCGGCCTCCGCAAGCTTCAGCGCGCGTACGCCGTCCTCGCCGCCCACCATGGGCGCGCGCTTGTTCTCGAGCGCGTCGATGAAATGGTCGAGCTCGTGCCGGTAGGCTGCGGCATAGCGCTCGAGGAAGAAATGCAGTGGCTTCTCTCCGACGACGCCCGTGCCGCCCGCGAATTCGAGCGTGCTCTCGAGTACATTCCCCGCACGGAGCATGCCGAGCGCGCCCAGCGCTTCGATGCGCTGGTCGTAGCCGTAGGTTGCGCGCCGGCTGTTACTGATCTGGCAGAGCGTGCCGGCCGCGGTCTTAAGCGTCACGACGGCGGTGTCGAAATCTCCGATGCCGCCGATCCCGGAATCGACAAGCGCACTCGCGGCCGCGAAGACCTCCGTCGGCTCCTCGCCGAGGAGCCAGCGCGCCATGTCGAAATCGTGGATCGTCATGTCCCGGAAGAGACCGCCGGATACCTTGACGTAGTCGAGCGGCGGCGGCGCGGGATCGCGGCTGGTGATGATGAGCGTCTCGAGCCGCCCGATACGTCCTTCGCGAAGCTGCTTGTGCAGCTTCGCGAAATTGGGATCGAAGCGCCGGTTGAATCCGAGCATCAGGGGCACGCCAGCCTTGCGCGCGACCTCGGCGCAGGCTTCCGCGCGCTTCCGGTCGAGATCGAGCGGCTTCTCGCAAAAGATGGCCTTGCCCGCGCGCGCCGCCCGCTCAACGAGATCGGCATGCGTATCGGTCGAGCTCGCGATCAGCACCACATCGATCGCGGGATCGGCGAGCGCCGTCTCGAGCTTTCCGACCGCGGCTCCGTGTCGCTCCGCCAGGATCGTGGCGGCGCGCGTGTCGACGTCGACGACGGTCTTGAGCTGCGCCCGGGGATGGCGCGCGATGTTGCCGGAGTGGATCTGGCCGATCCGTCCGGCGCCGATCTGGCAGAAGCTGACCATGAGCTGAGGTTCGCCTATAATTGCCGCTCCGTCCCCGCCACGTAACAGCAAACCCCGCGGAAGGACAAGCGATGAGCACCCTTCGTCTCACCATGGCGCAGGCGCTGGTGCGATTTCTCGCGGCGCAGCGCGGCGAGGTCGACGGGCAAGAGGTTCCGCTCTTTGCCGGCGTCTTCGCGATCTTCGGACACGGCAACGTCGCAGGCCTCGGCGAGGCGCTCTATGAGGCCCGCGAGAGCTTGCCGACGCTTCGCGCCCATAACGAGCAGGCGATGGCGCTCGCTGCCATCGGCTTCGCGAAGCAGATGCGGCGGCGGCGGATCATGGCCTGCACCAGCTCGATCGGTCCCGGGGCCACCAACATGGTAACGGCCGCTGCAGTCGCGCACGCAAACCGATTGCCGATTTTGCTGCTGCCCGGCGATATCTTCGCGAGCCGCCGGCCCGATCCCGTACTGCAACAAATCGAGTCCTTCGGCGATCCCACCCTTTCCGCCAACGATTGCTTCCGTCCGGTCTCGCGCTGGTGGGACCGTATCCTTCGGCCGGAGCAGATCGTCGAGAGCCTCCCGCAGGCGATGCGTGTGCTCACGGACCCCGCGGAGTGCGGACCTGTGACGCTCGCGCTGCCGCAGGACGTGCAAGCCGAGGCCTATGACTATCCCGAGGAATTCTTCCGGCCGCGGCTCTGGCGCCCGCGGCGGCAGCGGCCGGACGCGGCAGAGCTTGCAGCGGCCGCAGAAGCACTGCGCCGTGCGAAGGCGCCTTTCCTCATCGCGGGCGGTGGCGTCCACTACTCGCTTGCAACGCAGACGCTGGCGGATTTCGCGGAGCGCCACGGCATTCCCGTAGCGGAGACGCAAGCAGGCAAGGGCGCGCTCGCTTGGGATCATCCCTTGTGCGTCGGCGGCCTCGGCGTCACCGGCGCCGCGGCGGCGAACGCGCTCGCGGGCGAGACCGACGTCGTCCTCGCCGTCGGAACCCGGCTCGGCGATTTCACGACGGCCTCGCGGAGCGTCTTCCGCAATCCCACGCTCACGGCGATCCAGCTCAATGCCGCCGGCTATGACGCGGGAAAGCACGGGGCGCTGCCCCTGGTCGCCGATGCGAAAGCAGGGTTGGAAGCGCTTTCGGCCGAGCTTGGCAAGTGGCGAGCACCCGAGGCCTGGACGCGCAAGGCACAGCGGCTCACAGGCGAATGGCAGGTCGACGTGGAGCGCGCGACGGCTCCCGGCGGGAATGCGCTGCCGACGGACGCGCAGGTCCTGGGCGCGGTCAATCGTGCGACGCAGCCCGAGGACATCGTGGTCTCCGCCGCGGGCGGACTCCCCGGCGAGTTGCACAAGCTCTGGCGGGTGCGGCAGCCCGGCACCTATCACCTCGAATACGGCTATTCCTGTATGGGCTACGAGATCGCCGGCGGGCTCGGCGTGAAGCTCGCGGCGCCCGAGCGCGAGGTCTTCGTGCTCCTGGGCGATGGTTCCTATCTCATGCTGAACTCGGAGATCGCGACTTCGATCGCGCTCGGACGCAAGCTCACCATCGTCCTCCTCGACAACGGCGGCTTCGGCTGCATCGAGCGCCTGCAAAGCGCGGTCGGCGGGGCCTCCTTCAATAACCTCTTCGCCGCGGGCTCCGGCGTCGATTTTGCGGCGCACGCCGCGAGCCTGGGCGCTGCCGCAAAGGCCGTCGGAGGGATCGCGGACCTCGAGGCGGCGCTTAAGGCAGCGCGCGGAGAGACGCGAACCGCCGTTATCGTCATCCGCACCGATCCCCGTGCGAGCACCGCCGCGGGCGGAGCCTGGTGGGAGGTCGCGGTGCCGGAGGTCTCTACCCGGCCGGAGGTCGCAACCGCCCGTGCTGCGCACGAGACCGGGCAGCGCAAGCAGCGGCAATCGAGCTGAAGGAGAGCGAAGCATATGCGGCTCCTGACCTGGAACGTGCAATACGGCAAGGGCGCCGACGGCGCGATCGACCTCGCGCGCATCGCCACAACCGCCAAGGCGATGGGCGATGCGGACGTCATCTGCTTCCAGGAGCTCGCCATCAATTTCCCGGGGCTCGACAAGGGCGCGGGCGCGGACCAGCCGGTCCTGCTCGCGCGATTCTTTCCGGGCCATGCACCGATCTTCCGGCCATCGATCGATTTCCGCGCGTCCGACGGAAGGCGCCAGTTCTTTGGCAACATGATCCTCTCGCGCCTGCCGGTCCTGCAGGTCATGACGCATCTCCTGCCGCGCCCGCCGGAGAGCGGCGTGCGCAGCATGCAGCGCTCCGCGCTCGAGGCGGTGGTCGCCGCAGAGTCGGGACCGGTCCGCGTCGTCACCACGCACCTCGAATACTTCTCCGTGGCGCATCGCATGGCGCAGGTCGAGCGCCTGCGCGAGTTGCATGACGAGGCCTGCCGCTTCGCCGCTACACCGGGCGCGCCGGAGCCGCCGGGCTCGACCTACCAAGCGGTGCCGCGCCCGCCCTCGGCACTCGTTTGCGGCGACTTCAATCTGGAGCCGGGCTGGCCGGAATATGAGCGCATCCTCGCGCCGTTTCCGCAGCCAACATTGAGCTTCCGCGACGCCTGGACGCATCTCCATCCGGCGACGCCGCATGCGCCGACCGCGGGCATATACGACACCGAGCAGTGGGCGAACGGTCCCAATTGCCGTGATTTCGTCTTCGTCACCGAGGATCTCGTCGCCGGGCTCCGGCGTATCGAGGTCGACGAGAAGACCACCGCCTCCGACCATCAGCCCGTGCTTGTCGAATTGCGGTGAGATCGCAGGCCTCTTGGGGCTTGCGATTTCCCGACCGCTCGCTCCTAATCGCCGTCGCCGATCACGAACGGGGGACCCCATGACGAACGTCACATTGGCACAGGCGACGACGGTTGCCGACACGGCGCTCGCGGAAGGCCGAAAGCACGGTTTCGCCCCGCTCACCGTCGCCGTGCTCGATGCCGGCGGATGCCTGGTCGTGCTGAAGCGCGAGGACAATTCGAGCCTGCTCCGCCCGCAGCTCGCCTCTGCCAAGGCCTGGGGCTGCCTCGGCATGGGCTTCGGCGGACGCGAGCTTCAGCGGCGAAGCGAGAAGGCGCCGGCCTTCGTCGGTGCGCTCATGGCGCTCGCGGAGGGCCGCATGATACCCGTGCCCGGGGGCGTCCTGATCCGCGATCCCGGCGGGGCGATCGTCGGTGCCGTCGGGATCAGCGGCGACACTTCCATCAATGACGAGATCTGCGCGGTCGCGGGCATCAAGGCGGCGGGTTTGGTGCCCGACACCGGCGACAAGTAACGATCACTTCGGGAAAAGCGACGTCGCCTGCGGAGACCAATAGAGGGTCACCCGCTCGCCCGGTGACGCGCGCCGGGCACCGCCGCGGGGCTCGCGCACGGTGACCGAGCTCGCTGCGGCCTGGACGAAGTACCGGATGGACTGACCGAGGTATTCGCGGATCTCGATCGTGCCGTTCACGCTGTTGGCGGCGTCATTCCCCTGCGGCGGCGATAGCGTGATCGATTCCGGCCGCACCATCGCCTGGACCGCAGTGCCCACCGGCAGCGATGTCGGCGGCGCCGCGATGCGCTCGCCCGATTGGAGGCGCAGAGTGCTTGCAGTTACGGTGTTCTCCTCGACGATCCCCTCGAGGAAATTCGATTCCCCGAGAAAGCTTGCGACGTAGGGAGTGCTCGGCTGCTCGTAGACGACGGCGGGAGTGCCGACCTGCCGAACGCACCCCTCGTGCATGATTGCGATGCGGTCGGAGAGGATCAGCGCCTCTTCCTGATCGTGCGTCACGTAGATCACGGTGATTCCGAGCTCGCGCTGGATGCGCTTGATCTCCAATTGCATCTGCTCCCGGAGCTTGCGGTCGAGGGCGCCGAGGGGCTCGTCCATCAGCAGCACCGGCGGCCGGAAGACGAGCGCGCGCGCGAGCGCCACGCGTTGCTGCTGTCCGCCGCTGAGCTCCCCGACGCGGCGCCCCGGAAAGCCGGAGAGCTGCACCATCGCGAGAGCCTCAGCGACGCGCGTTCGGATCTCCGCGCTCGCGCAATGACGCATGCGCAGGGGAAACGCGATGTTCTCCGCCACCGTCATGTGCGGGAAGAGCGCGTAGCTCTGGAACACCACGCCGAGGTTGCGCTTGTCGGGCGCGCGCTCGACGATGGAGATCCCGTCGACGAGGATGTCGCCTTTCGAGGGCGTGACGAAGCCCGCGATCATCATGAGCGTCGTGGTCTTGCCGGAGCCGCTTGCGCCAAGGAGCGTCAGGAACTCGCCGGGCGCCGCGACGAGATCGACATCGCGGACGGCGTGCATGGTACCGAAGCTGCGGCTCAGGCCCACGAGCCGGACTTCCCCGCCGCCGGAGTGCCGCGCCACGATGTCCGTCATACGGTAGAGCCCGCACCCGCACGGCGAAGAAAACCGATCGCCAGCAAGGCCAAGACCGAGAGGCCGAGCAGCAACGTCGAGACCGCCGCCACCACCGGGTTGATCTCGAAGCGCAACCCGCTCCACATCTGGACCGGAAGCGTGATCGCGCTGGAGCCGCTGATGTAGAGAGCCACCACGACCTCGTCGAACGAGGTGATGAAGGCGAATATCGCGGCGACGACGAGACCGGGCCGGATCATCGGCAGCGTCACCTCGAAGAAGGCACGCGCTGCAGATGCTCCGAGACTGCGTGCCGCCTGCTCCAGGCGCCAATCCATCCGCTGCAGCACCGCAACGACGTTGACGAGCACGAAGGGCAGCGCCAGCACGGTATGAGCGAGCACCATTCCCGGATAGGTTCCGACGAGACCCAGCCTCGCGAAGACCCCGTACATCGAGACCGCCGATACGATCGGCGGTGCGATCATCGGCGTCAGCATGAGGAAGATATAGAGGTTGCGCAGAGGAATTCGTCCGCGAACCAAGGCGAGTGCCGCTGATGTCCCCATCGTCGTGGCAAGCACCGTCACCGCGAGGGCGATCGTCACGCTGTTCCAGGTTGCGAGCCGCCAATCGTCGCGGCCGAAATAGGCCTCGTACCAGCCGAGCGAGAAGCCGTGCGGGGGAAAGCGCAGGAGGTTGTCGGCGTTGAACGACATCGGCACGACGATGAGGCTGGGCAGCACCAGGAAGAGCGAGACGAGGCCGGCGAAGCCCGCGAGCGCGGCCTCTCCCCGCGAGAGGCGCACTAGCGCGCCTCCGTCCAGAGTGAATTGAGTCCGAGCCAGCGCTGTGCCGCCAGGAAAATGCCCATTGTAA
>Ga0335081_10023195_pt1 | contig 10040 bp, 8 predicted proteins | sample Lox_Sample_35_FD_206713 | JGI IMG/M metagenome (GOLD analysis project Ga0335081, IMG submission 206713) | Soil microbial communities from Loxahatchee National Wildlife Refuge, Florida, United States - Lox_Sample_3.5 | ecosystem: Environmental > Terrestrial > Soil > Wetlands | place: USA: Florida... | reverse complement strand
CCTATGCCCGCCGCAAGACCCGCGAAGAAGGCCTGCGCAATATCGACTACGCGCAGGCCGACATCCTCAAACTGGCGGGCATTGGCCGCAGCTTCGACCACATCGAGGCCATCGGGGTCCTGCATCATTTGGCGGATCCCAAGGCCGGATGGCGCGTCTTGTTGAGCTTGTTGCGGCCGGACGGCGAGATGCGCATCGCGCTCTACAGCGAGCTCGGGCGCCGCGCCATCGCGGAGGCGCGCGCGCTGATCGCGGAGCGCGGCTTTGCGGCGACGGCCGAGGGTATTCGCGCGTGCCGGCAGCTGCTATTGCGCGGAGGTTTTGGGGCGCGCTTTGCGGATGTGACGGCGTCCAGCGACTTTTACAGTACGAGCGGCTGCCGCGATCTCTTGTTCAACGTGATGGAGCATCGCTTCACGATTCCGGACATCGCCGCCTTCTTGCGCGAGCAAAATCTTGCATTTCTCGGTTTTGAGCTCGAAGGCGAGGTCGTCGAGAGGTTTCAGCGGCAGTTCCCGGGCGCGCTCACCGATCTCGATCGCTGGCACGCGTTCGAAACGGCCAATCCGCGGACCTTTCTGAAGATGTATCGGTTTTCGGTCCGCCGCGGACAGCGCGCCGATTAATTCGCCGCCTTGATGATGCATTGGTCGCTGGCGAGACGCCGCCGCCGGCGGTAGATTGACCGCAGAGGTGCGGTCCATGGCGGACATAGTCCTCATCAATCCCAGGTTCGAGATTTCCTTTTGGGGCCTCGAACACGCCCTTCCGTTCATGGGTAAACGCGCCAACATGCCGGTCGCGGCCCTGCCTTTGCTGGCTGCGCTGACGCCGCAGCAACACCGCGTTACCATCGTCGATGAAAACGTCGAGCCGATCGACTTCGATCGCTGCGCGCGCGCCGACATTGTCGGCGTGACTGGCATGGTGGTGCAGCGCCAGCGCATGCGTGAAATTCTGGCCGAGCTGCGGGCAAGGGGCGCGTTTACGGCGGTCGGCGGGCCCTGGGTTACCGTGCAGGAGGATTATTTCAAAGGGCTCGCGGATGTCGTCTTCATCGGCGAGGCCGAGGAGACCTGGCCGCAGTTTCTCGCCGACTGGGGACGCGGATGCGCGGCAGCGCGTTACGAACAGGCGGACAAAACCGATCTCAGCCGCGTGCCGGCGCCGCGGCTCGATTTGCTCAAGACCAAGCACTACGCCTTCGGCAGCGTGCAGTTCTCGCGCGGCTGTCCGTTCCTGTGCGAGTTCTGCGACATCATCGTGGTGTTCGGCCGCAAGCCGCGCCTGAAGACGCCCGAGCAGGTCATTGCGGAGCTCGAGAATTTGCGCGCGCACCGCATGTCGACCGTGTTCATCGTCGACGACAATCTCATCGGCAACAAGAACGCGATCAAGGGCCTGCTCAAACACGTCGTTGCCTGGCAGCAGGCCAACGGCTTTCCGCTCAGTTTCGTGACCGAGGCCTCGCTCGACCTTGCCGATGACGAGGAGCTCATGCGCCTGATGGTCGATGCCGGCATCGAGGCCGTCTTCGTCGGCATCGAGAGCACCAACGCCGAATCGCTGCGCGAAGCGCGCAAGCTGCAGAACGTGCGCGGCAAAGACAGCATGGTGGACAAGGTGCGCCGCGTTCAGGACGCCGGCATGGAAGTGTGGGCGGGCATGATTCTCGGCTTCGACCACGACGACGCCACGGCCTTCGACGCCCACCGCCGCTTCCTGGAAGCCGCGCGCATCAATACCGCCATGGTCGGCATGCTTTCGGCCGTGCCGAAGACGCCGCTGCACGCGCGCTTGGCCGCGGCCGGGCGTCTCGACCCCGCCGACAATCCCGCGCACGGGACCAATGTCATTCCGCTGAAAATGAGCCGCGACGAGCTGAGCGAAGGTTATATCGGGCTGATGGCGCGGCTCTACGAATGGCCCGCTTACTTTGCGCGCCTCGACGACCTTTATCTCTCGGGCCGACTGGAGTTCAACCGCGCCTGGCAACGATACGCCAGCGATCACGGCTGGCGCCGGCGCGGCCGCCATTTGCAGTTTACCGTGCAAGCGCTCGGCATAGTTTTGCGGCTCATGCTGCGCGTGCCGGATCGCGCGCTACGCGGCGTGTACCGGCGTCAGTTCTGGCGCTTGCTGCGGACACGGCGAAACCCGGCGGTGCTGCGCGTTTACGCGATCAAATGCGCGATCCACTTTCACATGCACGAATTCGTCCGCCTGCTGGTGGCGCGCGACCGCCCGCTGCTCAATACCTATTGAGGCTCGCGACCGCCGATCTCTCGAAATCGGGCTGCCAGCGTCGCGCTCACGGCGGATTTAAGGCGGCAAAGCCCGCAAAACGCGGCATGAACGCGCGTTGTAAGCGAGGCGCGCAACCCCTATAACCCTCCCCGAAACAGGCGGGCGGCATATATCCGACGCCGGGAGATCATTTCCATGCCATGGACCAATCAGGGCGGCGGTGGCGGCCCTTGGGGCTCGGGCGGCAGGGGCCCCTGGGGCTCCGGACCGCAGTCGTCGGGACCGAAACCTCCGGATCTGGAGGAAATGCTTCGTCGCGGCCAGGACAGGCTGCGGCGCTTCCTGCCGGGCGGCGGCCTGGGCGGGCGCGGCTTCATCCTGCTGGCGCTGGCGGCGATCATCCTGTGGGGCGTATCCGGCTTCTTCAAGGTCGAGCCCGACGAGCTCGGCGTCGTGCTGCGCTTCGGCCAGGAGGTGCGCGAGGTACAGCCGGGCTTGAATTACCACCTGCCTTATCCGATCGAGGCCGCGCTCACGCCCAAGGCGCTGCGCGTCAACAAGATCGATATCGGCATGCGCCAGGTCGAGAACGGCCGCGGCGGCACCCTGAGCCGCGACGTGCCGGACGAGAGCCTGATGCTTACCGGCGACGAAAACATCGTCGACGTCGATTTCTCGGTGCTGTGGAAAGTGAAGCCGACCGGCGTCGGCCAATACCTGTTCAACATCCAGAATCCGGAAGGCACCGTGAAGGCGGTGGCGGAAAGCGCCATGCGCGAGGTGATCGGCCGCTCCGAAATCCAGCCGATCCTCACTGGCGCGCGCCAGACCATAGAGACCGCGGTGCAGGACTTGATGCAGAAGACGCTCGACCATTACGGCGCCGGCATCGACGTGACGCAGGTCCAATTGCAGAAGGTCGACCCGCCGACCCAGGTGATCGACGCCTTCCGCGACGTGCAGGCCGCGCGCGCCGACCTCGACCGCTCGGTGAATGAGGCGCAGACCTACGCCAATAAGGTGATCCCGGAGGCGCGCGGCAATGTCGTTCGCATCGTGCAAGCCGCGGAAGCTTATCGTTCGCAGACCGTGGCCGACGCAACCGGCCAGGCCGCGCGCTTCATCAAGATCTACGATGAGTACAAGAAGGCGCCCGAGGTAACCCGCGAGCGCATGTATCTGGAAACCATGGAGCGCGTGCTCGGGAACACCAACAAGGTGATCATCGATTCCAAGGATGGCACGCAGGGCGTCCTGCCCTATCTTCCGCTCAACGAGCTCTCGCGGCCCGCGCAACGGCCCGGCCAGCCCGAAACGGGAGGCCAGCCATGAGACTAAACGTTGTCGGCGGCGTCATCGTCGTTTTGGCGTTCGCTGCGCTGGTGACCGCCTATTCGGCGCTGTTCAGCCTCTATCCGACGCAGCAGGCGCTGGTGCTCCGTCTCGGCAAGCCGCAGGCGGCACTCACCGATCCCGGCCTGCACGCGAAGGCGCCGTTCATCGATACCGTCGTCTATATCGATAGGCGGATCCTCGATCTGGAGGCGCCGGCGCAGGAAGTCATCGCCTCCGACCAGAAGCGGCTGGTGGTCGACGCTTTCGCCCGCTATCGCATCCAGGACGCCTTGCGCTTCTATCAGACGCTCGGCTCGAAACAGGCGGCCGATTCGCAGCTCGCCATCCTGCTCAATTCGGCGCTGCGGCGCGTGCTGGGTGAAGCGACCTTCATCCACGTCGTGCGCGACCAGCGCGCCGAGCTGATGGCACGCATCCGCGGGCTGATCGACAAGGAAGCGCAAAGCTACGGTATCGAGGTGGTGGACGCGCGTATCCGCCGCGCCGACCTGCCGGAGCAAAACAGCCAAGCCGTTTACAAGCGCATGCAGACCGAGCGCCAGCGCGAAGCGGCCGAGTTCCGCGCGGAAGGCAATCAACGGGCGCAGGAAATCCGCTCGCGCGCCGACCGCGAGGTCACCGTGTTGCTGGCGGACGCAAGATCGAAGGGCGAGCAGATCCGCGGCGAGGGCGACGCCACCCGCAACCAGATTTTCGCCAAGGCCTTCAGCCAGGATCCGGAATTCTTCGAATTCTATCGCTCGATGCAGGCTTACGAGAACGGCCTGAAGCCGGCCGACACCAGGTTCCTGCTCAAGCCCGATTCGAACTTCTTCCGCTACTTCAACCACCCGGCCGGCGGCGCGGGCGCGGCCAAGTCCAACCTGCCGCCTGCCGCGCCGTCTACGGGCGCCCCCTCGGCGGCGCGCTAAGCGGCGAGCGCGGCCTAAAATGTCCGACTTTCTGGCCGCGCTCGGACTGGTTTTCGTCATCGAGGGGCTGATCTTCGCCGCCTTTCCCGGCCAGGCCAAGCACGCGATGACGAGCGTGCTGGAAACGCCCGACGCCACCTTGCGCGCCATCGGGCTCGCCTCGGCGGTGATCGGGCTGGTCGTGGTATGGCTGGTCAGGGGATAGCGGGGGACAGCGGTCAGTAATCAGTGACCACAGGCACCAACCGCATCGTCTGATGACCGACCCTGGTCTGCCCTTGAATCGCCTTGAAGACAGGGCCACTTTGCGGCAGACCCCTTTCCCAGGAGAACCGACGCCCATGGGCGCATTCCTTGCTTCGCTGACGCCTGCCCGCCGCCCGGCGCTGGCAATTTTGCTTGCCGCGGCAATCGTTTGGCCGGCGGCGCCGGCCGCCGCGCGCGGGCCGGAAGCGATCGCCGACGTCGCCGAGCAGGTGATCGACGCCGTGGTCAATATTTCGACCAAGCAGACCGTCGACATGAGCGACAACACCATGCCGCAGCTGCCGCCGGGCTCGCCGTTCGAGCAATTCTTCGAGGACTATTTCAAAAACCACCGCAAAAACGGCGAAAATCCGACGCCGCGTCGCATCAATTCGCTCGGTTCCGGCTTCGTCATCGATCCGGCCGGCTATGTGGTCACCAACAACCACGTCATCGCCGGCGCCGACGAGGTCGACGTCATCCTCAACGACGGCACTACGCTGAAGGCCGAGCTGCTCGGGCGCGACACCAAGACCGATCTCGCGCTGCTAAAGGTGACGCCGAGCAAGCCGCTCAAGGCGGTCACATTCGGCGACAGCGACAAATTGCGGCTGGGCGAATGGGTGATCGCGATCGGCAACCCGTTCAGCCTCGGCGGCACGGTGACCGCCGGCATTGTCTCCGCGCGCAATCGCGACATCCAATCGGGCCCTTATGACAACTACATACAGACCGACGCCGCCATCAATCGCGGCAATTCGGGCGGCCCGCTGTTCAACCTCAACGGCGAAGTGATCGGCGTCAACACCGCGATCATCTCGCCGTCCGGCGGCTCGATCGGCATCGGCTTTGCGGTGCCGTCGAAGACCGTGGTGCCGGTAATCGACCAGTTGCGCAGGTTCAAGGAAGTGCGGCGCGGCTGGCTCGGCGTGCGCATCCAGCAGGTGACCGACGAAATCGCCGACAGCCTGAGCGTCAAGCCGCCGCGCGGCGCGCTGGTTGCCGGCGTCGACGAAAAGGGCCCGGCCAAGCCCGCGGGGATCACGGCGGGCGACGTGATCGTCAAGTTCGACGGCAAAGAGGTCAAGGAGATGCGCGATCTGCCGCGCATCGTCGCCGATACGCCGGTCGGCAAGGACGTCGAAGTGGTGATCATCCACAACGGCCTGGAGATGACCAAGCACGTGAAGCTCGGACGGCTCGCCGATCAGCAGGAGGCGGCGTTGACGCCGAAGAAGGACACGCCGGAAGAGAAGCCGGTGGTCAAGAAGACACTCGGGCTCGAGCTCGCCAACCTGACCGAGGCGCTGCGCAAGCAGCACAATATCAAGGACAAGGTGAAAGGCGTGCTGATCACGTCCGTCGATCCGGATTCGGCGGCCGCCGATAAGCACCTGATTCCGGGCATGGTGATCTCCGAGGTACAGCAGCAGCCGGTGTCGACCGCGACCGAGCTGCAGGAGCGCATCGACCAGCTTAAGAAGGACGGCAAGAAGGCGGTGGTGCTGCTGGTGGTCAGCCCGGACGGCGACCCGAGCTTCGTAGCGCTGAGTTTGCGCTAGTACTTCGCTCGTGCCGTGGTTATGAAGGCCGGCGCTTGCGCCGGCCTTTATTTTCAATCCAGCACGTGGCTGACCATGCCGTCGGCGAGCTTGGGCTCGAACCAGGTGGATTTCGGCGGCATGATCCCGCCGGCGTCGGCCACCGCCATCAGATCGCGCATCTGCGTGGGATAAAGCGCGAAGGCAACCGCCATCTCGCCAGAATCGACACGCGCGGCGAGCTCCTCGAGGCCGCGCGCGCCGCCGACGAAATCGATGCGCTTGTCGGTGCGCGGGTCGCGGATGCCGAGCAGCGGCTCGATCAGGTTGCGCGTCAGCAGCGTAATGGGCAGCCGGCCGACCGGATCGTCCCGCGGGATGAGGTCGGCACGCAAAGTCAACCGGTACCAGCGGGCAGCGAGGTACATGCCATATTCATTAGCGGCAGCTGGCCGCACCGGCCGTGCCTGCTCCGCTACCGTGAAATCCTTGTGTAGTGCGGCCAGAAATTGCTGCGGGCCGCGCCCGTTCAAATCCTTCACCACGCGATTGTAGTCGAGGATGGTCATCTCGCGCTCGGGAAACAGCACGGCCAGGAAATACTGCGCCGCGCCCTTGCCGCGCGCGGCGGAAACGCGCGCGGCCGCCGCCGAGCGGTGATGGCCGTCGGCGATGTAGACCGCGGGCAGGGCGTCGAAGGCGCGCGTGAGGCGATCGATCGTTGCGCCGTCGGACACGACCCAGAGCTGGTGGCGCACGCCATCGTCGGCGGTCACGTCGACTTCGGGCTCACCGGCGGCGGCCTTCGCCAGCAGCGCGTCAATGGCGGGCGTATTCGGATAGCCAATCATCACCGGCCCGGTTTGCGCATTGACCGCCTCGATCTGACGCACACGGTCGTCTTCCTTGACCGGCGTGGTCAGCTCGTGCCTGCGGATACGGTTTGACGCGTAGTCGGTAAGCGAGGCGACGCAGGCCAAGCCGGTCTGCGCGTGGCCATGCCGGGTGAGCCGATAGACGTAGTAGCAGGGCGTTGCATCGCGCGTCAGCACGCCGGCCGCAACCATACGTTTCAGGTTCTCCGCCGCCTTGGCATAGACCGCCGGGTCGTAGGGGTCGATCGCCGGGTCAAGATCGATCTCGGGTTTGGAGATATGCAGAAAGCTGAACCGCTTGCCTTGTGCGCGCGCGCGCGCCTCGGCGCTCGAGAGCACGTCATAGGGCGGAGCCAGCACCTCGGCGGCGCGCGCCGGTACGGGACGCAGGGCGCGGAACGGCTGGATCAGCGGCAAAGCGAACTCCGTGACGGGCGAGGAAGGCGCCGTGCTATCAAGATGGAAAGCAAGGCGGCCTAATGACAGCCCACCCGGTCAGAGCGGTGCTTATTGCAGGCCCGACCGCCAGCGGCAAGTCGGCATTGGCGCTGCGCGTGGCGGAGACGCTTAACGGCACCATCGTCAACGCCGATTCCATGCAGGTCTACCGCGATCTGCGCATTCTCACGGCGCGGCCGACGCCGGAGGAAGAGCGCCGGGTGCCGCACCGGCTCTATGGCCATGTCGACGCCGCGATCAACTATTCGACCGGGCAATGGCTGCGCGACGTCGGCGAGGTTTTGCGCGAGCTTGCAGCGGAAGAGCGTATTCCGATTCTGGTCGGCGGCACCGGCCTTTATTTCAAGGCGCTGACCGCGGGGCTCGCCGCGGTGCCGCCCATTCCGGCGGACATCCGCGAGCGCGTGCGCGCGCGAGTCAAATCGGAAGGGACGTCGGAGCTGCACGCCGAATTGATGCGGCGCGATCCGGCGACCGCGCAACGCGTCACGGTCAACGACCGCTCGCGCATTGCGCGCGCTTTGGAAGTGGTGCTGGCGACGGGGCGGCCGCTCAGCGATTGGCATCGCGAGGGCCTGCCGCCGTTAATTGATGTCGAGCGCGCGGCCAAGGTGTTCGTCACCACCGAGCGCAAGGAGCTGGTCGCGCGCATCGAGGCGCGCTTTGCCGCAATGCTCAAGGCCGGTGCGCTGGAGGAGGTGCGGGCGCTCGCGGCGCGTCGTCTCGATACGTCGCTACCGGCGATGAAGGCGCACGGCGTGCCGTGGCTTATCCGCCATCTCAACGGCGAAATCTCGCTCGAGGAAGCGAGGGCAGGCGCGGTCATGGACACGCGCCGCTACGCCAAGCGTCAGCTCACTTGGTTCCGCAACCAGATGCCTGGTTGGAGCTGGCTGCCGGCGGAAACGGCGCTCGCCGAAATTCTGCACACGATCGGCTGAACGCGCGCTTCGATCGCGATCGCGTTCTGCTCGCGCGCCAATGCGGCGGCGGAGAATAACAATCTAGAATAACAAAAAACCGCAAGACAAATGTGTGACAGCTTTAAGCAGTTCTCAAAAGATTCGAACTGAAATGCGCGTCGATCGAGTGGGGTATCGAGGGGGGATTATCGATGCGCAGCAACACGGCGAAATGCGCCGGCGTGATTGCAATCGCCGCCGGCTTGGTTGCGCTCGCTGTCGGCGTGGCCTCGCGCGCACAAGCGGACGCGCTGGTCGGCCAGACCCGCGTGATCGAGATCGCCAAACCGGAACCGAAAAGCGTCGACAAGCTGCACGACGAATACCGCCGGCCGAAATCCATTCCGTTCCCGAAGGACAATCCCTACACCGCCGAAAAGCTGGAGCTCGGCAAGAAGCTCTATTTCGATTCGCGATTGTCGGAGCCGCGTCTGCTGTCCTGCGCCTCCTGTCACAACCCGGCCTATGCCTGGGGCGACGGCCAACCCAAGGGCATCGGCCACATGATGAAGCAACTGGGCCGGCGCTCGCCCACCATCGTCAACGCAGCCTGGGGGCAAGTCTTTATGTGGGACGGCCGCCTGCCCACGCTGGAAGCGCAAGCGATGGGCCCGATCACCGGCGACGTCGAAATGGCGTTGACCGTTCCCGAGCTCGTGAAGCGTCTGAACGAAATTCCCGAATACCGGCCGCTGTTTGAGGCCGCCTTTCCGAGCCAGGAGATTGCGGCGGAAAACGCCGCCAAGGCGATCGCCATTTACGAGCGCACGGTGGTCTCGGGCCGCGCGCCCTTCGACGCCTGGATCGAAGGCGACGAGAAGGCGATTTCGGACAGCGCCAAGCGCGGCTTCGCGCTGTTCAGCGGCAAGGCCAATTGCAGCCTTTGCCACAGCGGCTGGCGTTTCAGCGACGACAGCTTTCACGACGTCGGCTTGAGCAGCGACGACATCGGGCGCGGCCAGTTCCTCAAGGACGTGCCAAAAGCGCAACACGCCTTCAAGACGCCGGGCCTGCGCGAGATAACCAGGCGCGCGCCCTACATGCACGACGGGTCGCTCGCCACCCTCGCGGCGGTCGTCGACCACTACAACACCGGCGGTATCGACCGCCCGAGCCGCTCGGACATCATCAAGCCGCTCGGGCTGACGGCGCAGGAAGAGGCGGACCTGGTGGCGTTCATGCAGACGCTCACCAGCGACGCCGATCCGACCACCGTTCCGCTCCTACCACGCTAGACGAACAACGGTTCCAAAAGGAGAACAACAATGAAAGGCTTTAAACTCATTCTCGCGGCTGCCTTCCTCGCCGGCGCCGCCGTCGGCTACGCCGGCGTCTTGGCCTATGCGGGCGTGCAGCACACCATCACCGAAAAGGGCAAGGTGTTTTCGCAGGCCGACATCGCCATCAAGGCCGGCGACACGCTGGTATTCGTGAACGACGACA
>Ga0335081_10023194_pt1 | contig 10040 bp, 11 predicted proteins | sample Lox_Sample_35_FD_206713 | JGI IMG/M metagenome (GOLD analysis project Ga0335081, IMG submission 206713) | Soil microbial communities from Loxahatchee National Wildlife Refuge, Florida, United States - Lox_Sample_3.5 | ecosystem: Environmental > Terrestrial > Soil > Wetlands | place: USA... | reverse complement strand
TCGATTTCGCGATCAATTGGCTGGCCGGACTTTATGGCTCGGAGGTCAAGAGCGCGATCGGCCGCAAACATGCCACGCGGTGGGACGCCGCGCCCTATGCGCGCGGCGCCTGGTCGGCCGCCGTGCCGGGCAGCCAGTTCGCGCGCCGGCAATTGCTCGAGCCGGTCGCCGACAATGTCTGGTATGCCGGAGAGGCCGCGCATGAAACTTTGTGGGGCACCGTGGGCGGCGCCTGGGAGTCCGGCGAACGCGCCGCCGAGGCGGTGCTGCACCAGATCGGCCCGGTCAAAGCCGCGGCGCCGGTGGAGGCGGAGGCGAAGTCAAAGCGCAAGCCGCTGGGCGGGCGCGCCGCGCGCCACGAGCCACGCCGCGAGCCGCACCATGAAAGCGAGCCGCGCTATTACGGGGGCGTGCCCAGCATCATTGCGCCGGAGCGTTAGACTTGAGATCACGCCCGCAGCACGCCACCGGTGCGCTTGTTGACTTCGGCGACGATTTTGCCCGCCAGCGCCTCGATCTCGGCATCGGTCATGGTCTTGTCGCGTGGCTGCAGCGTGACCGCAATGGCAATCGATTTCTTGCCGGGCTCGATGCCTTGCCCTTCGTAAACGTCGAATAGCGCCACGCCGGCGACGAGCTTGCGATCGGCGGATTGCGCCGCGCGCACGATGTCGGCGGCTTTGACGCTGCGGTCGACCACGAAGGCGAAATCGCGCTCGACTGGCTGGAACGGCGACAGATCGAGCACCGGCTTGGCCCGGGTGCCTTTGGTCTTCGGTTCGGGAATGCGCTCGAGGATCACTTCGAAGCCGACCAGCGGGCCCTCGGCGTCGAGCGCTCGCAGCGCATTCGGATGCAGTTCCCCGAAATAGCCAAGCACGTTCTGCGGCCCGATCTGGATCGTTCCGGAACGCCCGGGGTGAAACCAGGCGGGGCCGCCGGGCACTATCTGCAGAGCCTGCGGCGAAGCCCCAGCCGCGGTGAGCACGGCGAGCGCATCGGCTTTGGCGTCGAAGGCGTCGACCTCGTCGTTGAGATCGCGCTTGGACCAGTGCCGGCCGATGCCCGATGGCTTGGCCAGAGCGCGCCGGATGCCGGCAGCGGCGGTCAACTGATCCTCCGGGCGATCGCCGCGAAAGATCTGGCCGACTTCGAACAGGCCGGCATCGGGGAAGCCGCGGTCGGCGTTCTTCTGGGCGGCGCCAATCAGTCCCGGCACGAGGCTTGGCCGCATGTCGGAAAGATCCGCGGCGATCGGATTGGCGAGCTTGAGCTCCGGCTTGCCGCCGCCGAACAATTCGGCGGGCTTGGCGGCGATGAAGGACCAGGTCACCGCCTCGACCAGATTGCGCGCGGCGAGCGAGCGCTTGGCCTTGCGGGTACGCACCTGGATCGGGGTAAGCACCGGCTTGCGCGGCGCCTCGCCGCGGTCAAACGGCGTCGGCGGCACGCGATCGACGCCCAGGATACGCACCACCTCCTCGACGATATCGGCCTTGCCTTCGATGTCGGGCCGCCACGACGGCACCGCGATCTTCACGCGCTCGCCTTGCCCGGCGACGAAAAAGCCGAGGCGCTCGAGCACGCGGCGCATTTCGGTGAGCGGCACCGTAAGCCCCGCGAGCCGCTTGAGCTCGGACATCGGGAAATCAACCACGCGTTCAATCGGTTCGGTTTTGCCGGCGACCGCGACCGCCGACGGCGTGCCGCCGCAGAACTCCAGGACCATGCGCGTGGCAAGCTCCAGACCGGGGAGCATGAACGCCGGATCGACGCCGCGCTCGAAGCGGTAGCGCGCGTCGGAATTGACCCCGAGCCGCCGGCCGGTCTGGGCGATGTTCATCGGCTCCCACAGCGCGGACTCGATCAGAACGTCGACGGTCGTTTCCGAGCAACCGGTTTTTTCGCCGCCCATGATGCCGGCGAGCGATTCCACGCCATCATCATCGGCGATGATGCACATGGTGTCGTCGAGCGTATAGGTCTTGCCGTCGAGCGCCAGCAGGGTTTCGCCGAGCCGTGCGCGCCGTACCACGAGATTGCCGCGCACTTTCGCGGCATCGAACACGTGCAGCGGCCGGCCGCGGTCGTAAGTGATGAAGTTCGTTATATCCACCAGCGCATTGATCGGGCGGAGTCCGATGGCGATCAGCCGTTTTTGCAGCCATTCCGGCGACGGCCCGTTCTTGACGCCGCGAATGAGGCGGAGCGCGAAAGCGGGGCACAGCGACGGCGTTGCGCCGAAGTCGAGCGCCGCCTGCACCGGACAGGGAAACTCGCCTTTGACCGGCTTGATCGCCGGATCGACGAACTTGCCCATGTCGGCGGCGGCAAGATCGCGCGCGATGCCATGCACCCCGGTGGCATCGCCGCGGTTCGGCGTCAGATTAATCTCGACGACCGGATCGTCGAGGCCGGCATATTTGGCGTAGGGCTCGCCGACCGGCGCATCGTCGGCAAGATCGATGATGCCCTCGTGGTTGTCGGAGATTTGCAGCTCGAATTCCGACACCAGCATGCCGCGGCTCTCGACGTCGCGGATCTTGCCGACGCCGAGCGTGATGTTCTTGCCGGGAATGAAGGCGCCGGGCGGCGCGAACACGCTCTTCATGCCGGTGCGCGCATTCGGCGCGCCGCACACCACCTGGACCGGATCGCCGGCGCCGGTATCGACCATGCAGACGCGCAAGCGATCGGCATTGGGATGCGGCTTGGCCTCGATCACGCGCGCGATGACAAATGGCGCGAACTGCTTGGCTTTGTCCTCGATGCGCTCGACTTCAAGCCCGATCATGGTCAGCTTGTCGGCAAGCGCGCCAAGCGATTGATCGGTGTCGAGGTGCTCCTTGAGCCAGGCGAGGGTGAACTTCATCATGACGCCTACCCCTTGACCGGAACATACAGATAGAGGAGCGGCAGACTGATCAGGACCAGCATGGTCAAGCCGATGGCTGCGCGATTGCACAGCTTGAACAGCTCATGACGCAAAATCATTTCGTCGCGCGCCGCATCCGGATGCGGGCTTTCGAGATCGTTCTGAAACACCGAGAGGCAGCGCAAGCAGCCCAGCGCCACCAAGAGATAGAGCATGATCTCGGCGACGATCACGCCTTGCTCGAAATAATCGTTGGCCACCACCGGGGCGGAAACGCCGAGCGCCGCGATCATCATCGAGGCGTGGGTAAGCAAGCCGCCGGCCTTATTGTCGATGATCTGGAGGCCGCGACCGATCACGTTCGGCACCACGGTATCCTCGTCGTCGACGGCGAGATGCTTGACGTAGTGCTCGACGTGCTCGCGCCGCAAGTCGTGCGTGACGACGCGGTAGAGGGCACGATCGAGTGATCGAATCAGCGACATGATGGTTCCGTGTCCCGGCACATCATCCGCTCAAGCCTCCGGCCAGCGTCGGGAAATCGAGCGGCCGGAAGCCGTAATGGGAAAGCCAGCGCGCGTCGGCCTCGAAGAAGGCGCGCAGGTCCGGCATGCCGTATTTAAGCATGGCGACGCGATCGATTCCCATGCCCCAGGCAAAGCCCTGATACTCGTCGGGGTCGAGCCCGCAATTCCTCATCACGTTCGGATGCACCATGCCGCAGCCGAGGATTTCCAGCCAATCGCTGCCCTCGCCGAAGCGGATTTCGCCCTTGTCGCGGCGGCACTGGATGTCGACCTCGAGCGACGGCTCGGTGAACGGAAAGAACGACGGCCGGAAGCGCATGCCGACGCGATCGACCTCGAAGAATGCCTTGCAGAACTCCTCCAGAATCCATTTCAGATGACCGAGATGCGAGTGCTTGTCGATGACGAGGCCCTCGATCTGGTGGAACATCGGCGTGTGCGTCTGATCGCTGTCGCAGCGATAGGTGCGCCCGGGAATGATGACGCGAATCGGCGGCTTTTGTGTCAGCATGGTGCGCACCTGCACCGGCGAGGTGTGCGTGCGCAGCAGGGGCCGCGAACCGTCCGGCTTCGGATTGAAAAAGAACGTGTCGTGCATCGCCCGCGCCGGATGGTCTTGCGGAAAATTGAGCTTGGTGAAGTTGTAATCGTCGGTCTCGATGTCGGGACCTTCGGCGACGGCAAAGCCCATATCGGCGAAGATCGCGGTCAATTCGTCGATGACCTGCGTGATCGGATGGACGCGGCCGATCTCGAACGGCGCTTCGCGCACCGGCAGCGTGACGTCGACGCTCTCGCTGTTGAGCCGCTCGGCGAGCGCCGCGTCCGCGAGCGCCTCCCGGCGCGCGACGAGCGCGGCATTGACCTGATCCTTGAGGCCATTGATGAGCGGGCCTTTGACCTTGCGCTCTTCGGGCGGCAGTGTGCCGAGCGTTTTCAATAGCGAGGTGACCGAACCGTTCTTGCCGAGCGCCGCGACCCGCACCGATTCAAGCGCAGCCTCATCGCCGGCGGCCGCGACCGCGGCGAGAATTTCCTGTTCGAGTTGGGCGGTGTCGGCCATCGTCGTCACTCTCGGTATTCAATCCGGCATGAACGGCAGATCGGTGTCGGAAGGGCGGCCGCCGGCCTGGGTCAGCATACCGTGCACTTGGCCGCGATGGTGGGTCTGGTGATTGAACATATGCGTGACCAGGACCCAGCGCGGCCGCGTCCATTCGCGCTGCGTGGCGCCGGAATAATACGTCAGATCGGCGGCGAGCCAGGCATCGTCGACGGTGTCGGCCCAGTCCAGAATTTTTCCGTCGAACGCGGCGCGCTCGGACTTCAGATTGTCCCAGTCCGAACAGAGCGACACGGACTCCGCAATGCCAACGGCCGGCCGCGGCAGCTCGGTGAAGCGGCCCATCCAGCTCCGGTCGCCCCAGAGGATATGATTGAGCGTCTTATGAATCGAGCCGAACCACGCGCCGCGCTCCCGCCGCCGTTCTTCGTCGGGCAAGCGATCGGCGATGCCGTACAGATTTTCGTTCTGCCAGCGATTGTAGCGCGCCATGCGCTGCACATAAGCGCGGTCGATCATGGCATGCTCACGCGGCGAGCGCGGATTTCGCTTGTCCGACGATGGCCTCGAATGCCGCGGGCTCATGGATGGCGAGGTCGGACAGCACCTTGCGGTCGACCGTGATGCCGGCCTTGGCAAGGCCTGCGATGAAGCGGCTGTAATTGAGCCCGAACGGGCGCACCGCCGCGTTCAGACGCTGAATCCACAAGGCGCGGAACGTACGCTTGCGGCGCTTGCGGTCACGAAAGGCGTATTGGTTGGCCTTCTCCACCGCCTGTTTGGCAATGCGGATGGTGTTCTTGCGGCGGCCGTAATAGCCCTTGGCGGCCTTGAGCACCTTCTTGTGCTTGGCATGAGACGTGACGCCGCGTTTGACGCGAGCCATGATCGATCTCCTCTAAAATCGTGCAGTAAGACGGGATGCCGGCGGGTCGCGATCAACCGTTCGGCAGGAAATACTTCTTGATGTTGTCGCCGTCGGTCTTGAATAGCACATTGGTGCCGCGCAACTGGCGGATCTGTTTTTTGGTCCGCTTGATCATGCCGTGGCGCTTGCGTGAATGCGCATAGAGGACTTTGCCGCCGCCGGTCACCTTGAAGCGCTTTTTAGCGCCCGATTTGGTCTTGATCTTGGGCATTTTGCTCTCCTTTGGCAGGCCGTCGGGCATGACGCCCGGACCCAGCCGCTATGCTCGAAACGAGCTGATTTGTGCATGAGCACGTCACGCCGCCACGGCAGCCCTTAATCAGCCGGGCGGCGAGAGGGCGCGGTTATGGCAGAGGCCGCGGTGGAACGCAACACATTGAAGGCAATCGCAAAAGATTGCGGCGCCGGGTTAACGCGGCGCCGCCCCTGCCCGACAGGACATGGCCTTAGCGCGGCGCCAGAACCATGACCACTTGGCGGCCTTCGAAGCGGGGTTCCTGCTCGATCTTGGCGATCTTTGCCGTGTCGGCCTTGACCCGGTCGAGGAGCTTATAGCCAAGCTCCTGGTGCGCCATTTCGCGGCCACGGAACCGCAAGGTGACCTTGACCTTGTCGCCTTCCTCGAAGAAGCGCTGCACCGAGCGCATTTTCACGTCGTAATCGTGATCGTCGATCATCGGCCGGAGTTTTATCTCCTTGATCTCGACGACCTTCTGCTTCTTGCGGGCCTCGGCGGCCTTCTTCTGCGCCTGATATTTATATTTGCCGTAATCGAGGATCTTGCAGACCGGCGGGACCGAATTCGGCGCGATCTCCACCAGATCGAGCCCGGCCTCCTGCGCCATGGCGATGGCGGCGCCGATCTCCGTGACGCCCTTGTTGGCGCCGTCTTTGTCGATGAGTTGAACCTCGCGAACGCGGATCTCCTCGTTGATGCGCGGCCCTTCCTTGGCGGCGGGCTGCGGCAGTCTGATTGGGCGACGAATGGGCCTTGTCTCCTTTGAATCGTTGCTACGAACCGGAGAGGATCGAGAGTTTTTCGGTTCAAGTCAACGACAATACGTGGTGCAAAGCGTGGCGCACGGATGGGCCATGCCGGGATCATGATTTATGTTCGGTTGCCGTCGCTTGCGAGTGCCGACCTGTCATGAACGATAACGGTCTGAAATTCCTGCATATTGGCCAAGAGAACGAGCGGCGGTCCATCGCCGTGCGCGTGCAGGACGGCGGCCCGCCGGGCCTGTTTTGGCTCGGCGGCTACAAGTCCGACATGAAGGGCGTCAAGGCGCAGGCGCTCGCTGATTGGGCCGCGCAACAGCGGCGCGCCTGCGTGCGGTTCGACTATTCCGGCCACGGCGAATCCGAAGGCGCCTTCAGCGACGGCACGATCGGCCGCTGGCTTGCCGAGAGCTTGAGCGTCTTCGACGCCTATTGCCGCGGCCCGCAGATCCTGGTGGGCTCGTCGATGGGCGGCTGGATTGCGCTCCTGGTGGTGCGTGCCTTGCAGCGCCGGCGTGCGCTCGTAGCGGCCTCTGCGCCGCCACCGGCCAGCGTCGCCGGCCTGGTGCTGGTCGCGCCCGCGGTAGATTTCACCGAAGAACTGATGTGGAAGCGGTTCACGCCGGAGATCAAGCGCGAGCTCGCCGAGACCGGCGTATGGGCGCGTCCGTCGCAATATGCGCCGGAGCCTTATCTCGTCACTCGGCAATTGATCGAGGAAGGCCGCAATCACCTTCTGCTCGGCGGCACCATCGAATGCGGCTGTCCGGTGCGCATCCTGCAAGGCGTCGCCGACCCCGACGTGCCGTGGCAGCATGCCAAAGCGCTGGTGGCGCGGCTCGCTTGCGACGACGTGGTGCTCACGCTGGTCAAGGATGGGGATCATCGGCTGTCGCGGCCGGAGGACATCGAGCGACTGATCAAAGCGGTGGCGGAATTTTAGGCCGCTCAGGTCGTCCCTGCCTCCTCGAACGACACGCCGAGCAGATCGGCCGTGCGCCAGACCACGCGGCAAGGCCGGCGGGTGCGGCCGTGCTCGAACGTCAATTCGAATTGGTCCGGCACGCCGTAAGTGTTGGCCAATTTGAGGCAGGCGCCGGCCGAGGTGATGTTTTGCACGGTGCAGTGAATGACCGAGGTGCGCCGCGGCGCAATGATCTTGGCGTTGCGCAGCACCTTGGTGCGCTGCACCGTCCTGCGATCCGTAGCTCCTTCACCATCCAAGCTCATGATCTCAGCGTCTAGCCATCAAGCGTTACCGATCGTCGAATAGCCGGTTAAGTCAAAGGTTAACGTCGGTGGACAGGCCGCTTGGTTTTGCGACGCCTGCTAACGCTCCATTGACCCTAGATCCTTGGTGCGCTCTTGCTTCGCACCGCAGCCGACTGCAAAGCTGTCAGCGGCATTCGATCCGCATCGGACGAGATCTGCATGACGCAATTTCAGGGCAAGGTTGCGCTCGTCACCGGCGCCACCTCAGGCATCGGTCGTGCGACTGCAATCGCTTTCGGCAAAAATGGAGCGACCGTCGTCGCCACCGGACGCCGCGCGAAGGAGGGCGGCGAGACGCTCGATCTGATCCGCGCCGGCGGTGGCGATGGAATTTTTCTGCCGCTCGATATTGCCGTCGAAAGCGGCGTCGCGGGCGTCATCAGCGAGATCGTGTCCCGTTACGGCCGGCTCGACTGCGCGGCCAATTGCGCCGGCAACGACATCGCCAAGGCGCTCACGGAGTTTTCGGAAGCCGACTACGACGCGATATTCGACCCCAATGTCAGAGGGCTGTTCTTCTGCCTCAAGCACGAGATCTTGGCGATGCGCGGCACGGGCGGCGCCATCGTCAATGTCGGCTCGGTGGCGGCGCAAATGACCGACCTGGGCAACAGCCTCTACAACGCCAGCAAGAGCGCGGCGCGTTCGCTGACGCGGACCGCGGCCACCGAAGCCGCCAAATACCGCATCCGCGTCAACGAGGTCGCGCCCGGACCGACCAAGACGCCGATGCTTGAAGGATTCCTGCGCAAAGCCGCCGACGCGGGGTCGGCCTTCAACGCGCAATCCATTGTTGCAAATATCGCGCTCGGACGGATGGGCGCCCCCGAGGAGATCGCCGAGGCGGTGCTTTTTCTCTGTTCGGATCGTTCCGCCTATACTACCGGCGCGTCGCTGACCGTCGATGGCGGCTTCCTGCTCGGCTAACGGGCGCCGCGGCGCAAAGCTCGGCGCCGGCGAGCGTCATTCATTTCGCCGAGATCGCCTCCGAATAGCGCGAATAGAACATCGCAAGCCGCTGGCGCCACATGTCGGCGAAGGCGCCGGAGGTGAGATTGTCCACCGACTTGTAAAGTTTTTTGATGCTGGGCAGCGTATTTCCCCAAATGGCGCGCTTGCACCATTTTTCACCTTTGTCGTGGCCTTCGTCGGTGGCGCACATCGACTGCCAGGCAATCCGATCGGGATGGCTGAGGTGCTGCGCCGCGCCCTGCCAGCCTTGTTGATGGATCAGATAAAGATCGAACAAGGTCGGCTTGATATGGGTATCGATTTTGAATAGGGCCGACTCTGTCGCAAATTTATAGGCGGCCGCGACGGCATTGTCGCGCGGATCGATGATGTCGCCGGAACCGAACCTGGCAAACTCATAATGGCTGAGCTGAAAGAGCCCGATATAGGAGCCGGTGCGCTCCTTGGGATCGAAGTCGGATTCGATCTTGGCGACAGCCTTCATGAAGGTGAAATCCAGACCGAAGGCATCCGATGCGTGCTTGATCTCCTCGATCGGCGTTCCGACCGGAATGTCGGCCAGCGATTGCAGCACCACCTCCGCCGGATTCCGATCAGGCGGCACTTCGGAATAAGCATAATCGGCGAGGTATGAAAGATCCCTCAGGCTCGACGCCGGCTCCTCCGGGTTCGACGCCGGCTCCTTCGGAGCCGACACCGGCTCGGTCGAAATGGCGATAGCCAAGCTTGCCTGTTGCCGCGCTTGCTGGTTCAGCGCGTCGGCGGCCGCGCCGACCCGACGCACGGGTCCTTTATCGCCGCGCTGGAATGCGTTTGATCGAATGACGTTCGCATTTTCCCGCACCTCATGGATTGAGTACGGGAAAATCGCGATCACCAAAGCCAATCCGACGAGCGGCAGGATCGTTTTGATCGCGCCGCGAATTGCGAGCTCGCGCCGACTCATCTCCGTCCCCCGATGACGCAGCGTAGCACCGACATGGGTTGGCGGGCAAAAGGCGCGATCGCGCGGCGGAACTATGTCAGCAACGAAGCGAAGTTAGGATTAACGCCTGTGTTTTGGACCAAACACAGCAAAATTGGCGCGCCCGAGGGGATTCGAACCTCTGACCTTTGCCTTCGGAGGGCAACGCTCTATCCAGCTGAGCTACGGGCGCGTGCGGCTTAGATAGCCAAAACCAAGCATTGCGGCAACGGCGGGCGCTTGCCGCACGCGGATCCGGCTCCTAAGCTGATCGCAAAGGACCTCAAGGAGAAGCGCGATGTCCCAGCTTGCGGAAAAGGCGGAGCGGCGGGAGCCGAAAACGGCCCAAATCAAGGATGCCGCCTTCAAATGGGACGATCCGCTCGATCTCGAAGGCGAATTGACCGAGGAAGAGCGCATGGTCCGCGATACCGCGCGCG
>Ga0335081_10023193_pt1 | contig 10041 bp, 7 predicted proteins | sample Lox_Sample_35_FD_206713 | JGI IMG/M metagenome (GOLD analysis project Ga0335081, IMG submission 206713) | Soil microbial communities from Loxahatchee National Wildlife Refuge, Florida, United States - Lox_Sample_3.5 | ecosystem: Environmental > Terrestrial > Soil > Wetlands | place: USA: Florida... | reverse complement strand
CGAAGACGGCGCAGGGCTCCATAGGCTTACCAGAATCTGTTATAATTAAGAGAGTACATGGTAGTTGACGACCTACGCTTCGGGTTTCGCTTGTTTCGCAAGGATGCGCACTTGGCGCTTCTGGTGGTGCTGACATTGGCCATCGGCATCGGTGCCACCACCGCCATCTTCAGCGTGGTGAATGCAGTCTTGCTTCGACCGGTGCCCTTCCCGGATGCCGATCGTCTGGTTGTGCTTTGGAAAACCAATGTCTCCCAGGGATATCCATTCGAGTACGTCTCAGCGCCGGACTACGCCGATCTGCGCGACCAGAACCACGTGTTGAAACGAATGGCAGCGTTCTTTCCGCAGCCGCTCAGTTTAACCGGCCAGGGCGATCCGGAACAACTGTACGGCATGCTCGTCACCCCCAGCTTATTCCCCCTCCTGGGAGTGCGCGCTGACCGGGGTCGCGTTTTCCTGGCCGAGGAAGAGGACCCCGGCCGCGATCACGTGGTGCTGGTGAGCCACGCTCTGTGGCAACGACGCTTCGGCTCGGACCCGACCCTGGTGGGAAAATCGGTCACGCTGGAAGGTGCTCCCTACGTGGTGGTGGGAATCATGCCGCCACGTTTTGACTATCCGCCCTTCTTCGACCTTCGGGGAGGGGTTTACTCTACGTCGCCCGATGTTTGGCTCCCTCTGGATCTGAAGTCAGGAAAGATCATGGGCGCGGACATCAGCTATCGCGGAGCATTGTTTCTCGAGATTCTCGGGCAGTTACGGCATGGCGTGTCCCTCCGCGAGGCGCAGGCCAATCTGGATGCGATCAATAGCCGGCTGGAGCAGGAGTACCCGGAAACCAATAAGAGCTGGGGCGTGACCTTAGTGCCGCTCGCCGCCCAGCTCACCGGCAAGGTTCGGGAGGCTCTTCTGATCCTGCTGGTGGCGGTCGGCTTCGTACTGGCAATCGGCTGTGCCAATGCGGCGAATCTTCTGTTGGCGCGGTCTGTGGCACGCCAGAGAGAGATCGCCATTCGCTTGGCACTCGGAGCCAGCCGGCCCCGCCTGCTGCGCCAGCTACTCACTGAAAGCGTATTTTTGGCCTTGGTGGGAGGTGCCCTGGGCCTGGCGCTGGCTTACGGCGGAACCCGGCTGCTGATCCATCTGAGCCCGGCGACGATTCCGCGCCTCGCCCAGTCGGTGCTGGACGGTGGCGTGTTGGTTTTCACGCTGCTCGTGGCGATTCTCACCGGAGTGATTTTCGGTCTGGCCCCCGCGCTCCAGGCCTCCAAACCCAACCTGGCCGAGGCGTTGAAGGAGGGAAGTCCGGCGGCTGCGGGCGGCTTCGGGCGGCTGCACCTCCGCAACCTGCTCGTGGTGAGTGAGGTCGCCCTCTCGTTCGTCCTGCTGACCGGCGCTGGCCTGATGATGAGGAGTTTCGTCCGGCTCCGAGCGGTCAATCCGGGCTTTGCCCCGGATCATCTTCTCACGGTTATGGTCAGATTAAGCCCGGAGCGGTACCCCGACCGGACCCTGCGGCCGAACTTTTTCAAGGAAGTCTGGCATCGCGTGGAGGCGCTCCCCGGCGTGGAGTCGGCGGGCGGAATTGACGGCCTCCCTTTCAGCGGCGCCGTTGGCAGCTACACCTTTAACATCGAGGGACGGCCGGAAGTGCCTTCGTCAGAGCGCCCGATTGCTTCGTATCACGTGGTGACTCCCAGCTTCTTTCGGACGATGGGCATCCCGTTACTGAAGGGCCGCAACTTTAGCGAGCAGGATGACCGGCTGCACCCGAGCGTGGCCGTCATCAATGAGACGATGGCCCGCCGCTTCTTTCCCAACCACGATCCCATCGGCAGCCGCATCAACTTCATTGATGCTCCCGCGCCACCCGCATGGCTCCAGGTCATCGGCGTGGTGGGAGACGTTCGCTACGAGGCCTTGGACCAGACGACTGGCCCTGATGTCTACACGTCGTATCTCCAAGTCTACCCGCTCTTTCCCGATTACTACATGACCTTTGCCGTGCGGACGGCCATCGAACCGGCGAGCCTCGCTGCCGCCGTGCGCCACGAGGTGCTGGCGGTTGACAAGGACCAGCCGTTGGACGCGATCCGGACCATGAATCACTATCTGAGCGCTTCCGTCTCCAAACAGCGGTTCGCGATGGTATGGCTCAGCGTTTTCGCCGGCATGGCTTTGACTCTGGCGTTGCTCGGGATCTACGGCGTCATCTCGCACGGCGTCGGCCAGCGTACCCGTGAGATCGGCGTGCGGATGGCGCTGGGGGCCGAGCCCAGCGATGTGCTTAGGCTGATTCTGCGCCAAAGTGCCCGGTTGGCGCTGCTGGGCGTGGGCATCGGGTTGCTCGCGTCTCTGGGCCTGGCTCGAGCCATTTCCGGGTTGCTATACGGCGCGCGCTTTAGTGACGCCGCGGTGTTCGTGGCGGTCCCGGCGGCGCTGGTGGCGGCGGCAATCATGGCGGCTTATCTCCCCGCCCGCAAGGCTACCGGGGTCGCGCCGACCGCCGCGTTGCGCCATGAATAAGACCAGAAGGCGCGGGCGTCCACCTACTCAGCGCACTGGCCACTGGCGAGTGGTTACTGGGCTAGCTAAAAACAAAGACAGAACGCCTCGTTACTAGCCACCAGCCACTAACCGCTAGCCACTCCTCAAGAGTGGGCCCAGGCTCTATAGTCCAAAGTGGTACACCAGCCCGACCGAGACCTCGGCGTTGCTGATCGAGCCCTGCAGGGGAAAGTAGGCTCCGGTGGTGGCGAGCGCAGGCACGCCGTAAGTGGGCGCCCTGAAGATGTGGTCGCGGAGGTCGAGGCGCAGGCCCAGCTTGGGACGAACCTTCAACTCGAGCCCACCCCCGAAGTTGAACCCGACCCTCCCGTTGACGCGAAGGTAGACATAAGGGTCATTGAGGAAACCCGGTGTCGAGGACGCCGATGCGGCGGCGCCGTACGGGGCGAAGCGATCGAATTCGGGGCCGAGCACCAGGTAAGGCTTCCCGTGCAAAAGAGTGCCGTGGAGGTGGACGACGAGGTCCCCGCTGAGTCTTTCTTTGTCGATGCCGTAGGACATTCGGGTTGCCGTGTTCGAGTTGGTGACCTGAAGGTTGTTGCGCCCCACCCAGGCCGCCAGCTCCACTCCCAAGACGGGGGTCAGCAGCCCCTCACCTCCGACTGCAATCTGTGGGCCGAGGGAATAGTCCGTGTGGTAGGCATTGTTGTACTCGACAAAAGAAAACTTGTTGAAAACCGAAGACGTGCCCGCCGTCACGAAAGCACTGAACTGCTGGGCGCGCAGCGCGGTTGAACTCGCCGCCACCATCATGGCCAGCCAGAAGCCCCTCAGAATTCCGTGAGCCCGCATGGAGCCTTTCCTCCGCTCGCCGAGATTGGGAAGAGAGCGGAAACCAACGACAAACGATGAGCCGTGCATGAAGAACGGCGAAGAACATAATTCCACTTCATTGATCATTTTGTCCCGATGATTCTGCCTCGAAGGTGTTTCGCAACCACTGAGTGTAGCAGAAGAAGAGACCCCTCACCGTCATCAAAGTCAGCATTGCCTTCGGAACTCCTTATGATGTGCGGCGAGCGGCAGAGGATGCTCGCACAAACGATGAACGATGAATGATGAATGATGAATTGAAGAGAAGAGGGCCTCTTCTCCCTTGTCTGTTGCACCTCTTGTTCTTCGATCCATCGTGGGCCGCCTTCTACAAGAGGCGTTTCTTTGGCAACGAACAACTGACAATTGCCTCTTAATCTTCAGTTCATCATTCAACATTCATTTCATCCATTCGTCGTTTCACGTTGACTCCCCAATCCTGATGTGCGATAAGAATGGGGTAGCTCAAACCTGGGAGGGCTAAGAATGAAGAAATCCGTTGCTTTTTCGATGCTGGGTTGCCTGACCGTGGCGACTGCCTTCGTCGCGATCTCGGTTCACCGGAGTTACGCCGCCGACGGGGCCGCACTTTACAATTCCAAGTGCGCGGGGTGCCATGGTAAAGACGGCAAAGGCTCCGCCATGTGGAAGTCCAAGGGCATCGCCGACTTCACCAGTGCGGACTACCAAAAGTCGGTCACCGATGCGCAACTCACCGACGCCATCGCCAACGGGAAGAAACCGGTGATGGTCGGCTTCAAAGGCAAGATTTCCGACGACGACATCAAGGCCCTGGTGGCCCAGATCAGGTCGTTTGGGAAGCAATGAAAAAGCTATCGCCGCGCAGCGATCGGTAGTCAGCATCAATACTTCCACTGAGAGGTGTCTTCGCCGCCGGGTGCGTTCCTGGTGATATGCTCGGCCATGGCGCGGATCATGTTCTCCTGCGTCATCGACTCCCACCCATGGCCCTTCTCCGGGCGTCCGTATTCAAACTCTCCCTCGTAATGCGGGTCCTGGGTGGACTTGAGGAACTCCTGAAGATCGTAGACGGCGAGGTTGAGGTAGTAGTTGTCCATGTCGCCGACGTCGATGTGGATCTTGCCCACTAACTGCGGTCCCACCTTCGACCAGTTTTGCTTGAGGTAGGCCGTGAGGTCGTAGCCGTGGTCACGCATGTAGTCGGCGACGCTGTGATCGATCTTGCCCGTCAGCTTGTCCCAAAGCGGTTTGGGATACCCATCGTCCCCCGTGGGTCCGTAGGTCGCCTCCCAGATCTCCAGTTGCTGCGCGGAGCGCCCGTGGCTGCCGAGCACTGCCTCCAGTTGGCTCATCTGCTCCACCGTGACCCTTACCTGGCCTTCGTTCGACCGCTCCACCGGGCGCGCGGCCCGGAGCCAGGTATGGCCGGGCTCGAAGAAGGCGTTGTCGTCCTTGTAGATGTTGATGAGCTGATAGTGATCGAAGCTGATGGGATCCGGGAAGAGGGTCCAGGTGCCGCCGAAAAAGTCGGGGTGATAAACCTGGAGCGCGATCGACTCCCAGCCGCCGGTGGAACCGCCCGTGAGCACTCGCGCGTACGGCTGGCGAATGACGCGGTAGTGCGTTTCCACGTAGGGAATCAGCTCCTTCATGATGGCATCGCCGTAGGGGCCGTTGTTGACGGAGTCCACCGCGTAAGAATCGTCGAAGTAAGGCGTTGGATGCTGGAACCTGACGATGATCATCCGTGGGAAGTGGTCGGAATTCCACGCCTGGTAGAACTGGTAGCCGGTCTCACGATTGTAGCTGGTCAGCCTTTTCTGCATGCCTTCCGGCACCGGCCCGCCTTCGGTGGAAAAGCCCATCGGTGGGCCGAGGTTGAAATGGTCCTGCTCGTAAAGGACCGGATAATGCGCCTCCGGGTGCGCGTCGTAACCCTTGGGCAGGAGGACCGTCGCGCCCAGATACATCGCGCGGCCCCAGAACCTGCTCAGCATCCCGCTCTGAATCTTCGCGTGCTTCACCCACTGCGTGTCCTTGGGCACCTCCACGGGCGGGATTACTTTCGTCAGGCTCAGCTTCACGGTGTAGCCGGCCGCGGGGTCCAGATGGACCTGCTGCACCTCACTGTATAGGTTGCCGGGCGAACGGTTGAACTGCTGGCCTTCCCATTGATCGAGGTGCACCCAGATGGTGTGGCCGTCGTCGCGGCGGCACTCGGTATAAACATTGAGCAGGGCCTCGACGTAGTAGTCGCCGGCCGGAATGTCGGCCAGGCGGCGCGGCGGATAGCCTAGCGTCGAGCCATCAAGCACCGCCGCGTCGCCGGGCTTGAGCTTCTCGACGTCGACGCCAAACAGCGGTGAAGTGTCACCCCAGAAGCCGGCTTGTAGCCGCGGCTCCCGTGCATTGGTCTTCGAGATCATTACGAACACGCGGCCGGTGATGGGCTCGGCGTGCGCCGAAGCCGGGAAGGAAACCTCGAATCTCAGATTCGATTCCGGGGTCCGCGGCCAAGCGCCGGCCGGCATCGCCAGCAGCCAGGAGACTGCCAGCGCCAGAACCAAGGCGTGAAAGCTAGCGCAAAAGGTCCGCCGCTGCATCAAGATCGCCCTCCGCTTCAAGGCTACCGAGTGTAGCACGAACCGTTGCCGATTGCCGATTGTCGATGGAAAAGGGTCCAATTCGGGAGGGCAGCCTTCGAAACGGTAAACGCTTGTCCTTTCAGTCCATAACTCATTTATTTTCATAGAGATCGTGGGATAACGAAAATAAGTACCTTTGTTTTCATCAACATCGTGGGATGTTCCCACAAGGATTTTGACGGCCCTTTGTTTTCATTAACATCGTGGGATGTTCCTTCATATTGATTATGCGCGTCGGCGCTTTGGGGCAGGCATTTTGACCGGGTTTGCCTCACCAGTTCGGCGAGACCCCACACTTGGCGAAGGTTGAAATGTCTTCGGGCGTGGCGGGCGCGTTGAAAAACGTCTGCCGGCCTGGTTGTTTCTCCGGCGTCATTTCCGGTTTGCTGGTCAACGCCACCGCAAACTCTCCTCCTCTTCACTGCCAAGCCAATCATCACACCATAAGCATATGTCACGTGCCGGCCATTGTCAAGTAAAATCGTAGCCCACTCCACTGGGTCAGTGGACCAGTTCTCAGAAAGCGTGGAAGGTTAAACACAGAGACACTGAGACACAGAGAAGGGAACGAGGATCACACGAGAGTGTCGTTTGTTTTCCGATGTTCCCATCCTTCCCTGTGCCTCTTTGTCTCTGTGCTGGACGCTCCTCGCAATTATTCCACGGCTCCTCAGTTGTCAGTAATCAGCTCATCGAGCATCTTTGTTCGTGCCGACTCGCTTCAGTATAACCGCTACCGGATCGGAGCCGAACTGTCGCCACTCACCCTTCAATTCGTCTCCTGCCAACTCGCCGCTGTAGACCGTACCCGTGCTACGAATCTCGAATCGCAGGCTGGTACCCTTCTGTTCCACCCAACTGAAGGGAAGTTCCACTTTAGGGTCAGTGAGCTTGGTGAGTACACCCGTGACCATGCCGTTTGGCGCTCTCGCCAGCCTTACCCGAAACTTCGCCGTACCGCCGGAGAGCGGATCGTCGCTCTCCCAGGTCTCTCGGAATTTCAGCGCTCCTTCCCAGGTTCCTTCGAACTCTTTTGCAACCGGAGTGGTCATGGCCTGCGGCGTCACCACGGCATCCCCAGCTCGCTTTAACTGCATCGGAACCGGGACCGCACGCAGCAACGCGCAGACCCATTCGCCCGCGAATGAGGATGTCCGCCTAACCCAGGGCTTGCACCCTGGGCTAGTCTCTTTCGCCCCTCCGGGGCTGGCGCGTCGGGGCTGCGCGGTTCTTACTTTAGTCATTTGCCATTTGCCTTTCTTCCGTTCTGCCGACTAATCCTGCCTTCGGCTGACTGGTTGCTGCCTTCTGCTTACTGCCTACCGCCTTCTCACGATGCGTGCCTCCATTCAGCCTGGGGGAGCTTCTTCAGGCTCTCGTAGAATGCGTCCCGCAAGGCTTTCTCTCGCGGATCATCGAACAGGTACAGGCCCATGCGGTTGGGCGCGTAGGCGTAGCCGACCCTGGCGTCTGGATCGGCAAACCCGAAACTACCTCCGGCCCCCGGGGTGCCAAAAGCCTTGCCACTGACGCCGAAACGAAGCCACTTGCCCGGCCTGCTGAAGCCCAACGAGTAGGTAACTTCGAGGCGAAGCATGTCGTCGTAGGTCCCTAAGGTGGGCAGCACCGGTGGAGCGGTCAACGCCTCCAGGGTCTGACTCGTGATCCCGAGTTCGCTGCCGCCGGTGGCGAAGGCACTGTATGCGCGAGCTATGGAACGGACCTGGCCGACGCCGGTGTAAGCAGGGTTTTCCAGAGACAGGAATGCCCGATCCCTCAGATCCGAACGCTTGGAGTGAGCGAAAGCTCGGGCACCGAGAGATTTCTTGTCGGCCATTGATTTTAAGAAGGGCAGAGACATCTCGTTCGTCCTTGACTTCAGGAAGAAAAAGTCGAGCGCGCCGAACATCTTGAGCTTAGCGACGCGCGAGTTGGGTATCTCGGCGGGCAAACCGATGTAGAACTCGATTCCAAGCGGCTTAGCGATTTCGTCCTGAAAGAACCGGCCCATAGTACGACGCTGAGGGTCGACCCGGCGGATCAACTCCCCTTCGTACCATCCCAGGCTGAAAGCGTGGTAGGCGTACTTGGTTCCTGGTTCCCACAAGGGCTGCTGCCGTGCGAGCATGCGGGCGAGATCGCCCGAATTCGCGAGCAAGGTGCGGTCGACTGGCTCATCGGTCACACACAGTGCCGCCTGGTGCGAGAGGAGCTGCCGTACCGTGATCTCGGCCTTGCCTTCCGCCGCAAATTCAGGCCAGTAAGTGGAGACCTTCTCGTCGTAGTCGATCCAGCCCCGGGAGTGAGCCACCGCCAGGGTCATGGAGGCCAGCCCCTTGGTAGCGGAGAATACCAGAATCAAGGTATCCTCGTCCCACGGGGCGCGCTGCTTGCGATCGCGGTAGCCGCCCCACAGGTCGACAACCTTCTTTCCTTGATAGTAGATGGCACTGGCCGCGCCCAGCTCGCCTCGCCGTTCAAAATTCTCGCGAAACTGTGCCTCGACCCCTTCGAAGCCTGGGGCAACGGACCCATGGATCAGTGACGCGTTAACCTTCTTGCCGAACATACTCACTCCCTCTATTGAGCGTTTCATCCTGTCCGATTCAAGCGGGGTTCGGGTTCGGTATTCGGGGTTCGCAGACCAGATCCGGAGCCTCCATTTTTCCTCAGCGAATCCCAAACCCGAATTCCGAACCCTTGAAACCCCGTCGCCTCAGGACTAGCTTAGCTAGGACTTGTCATGCTTGGCGAAGCGAAACAGCCCCGGCCCTTTCGTAGGAAATGTGTAGATCCCTCCTGCGCTTTGAGCGCGGTCGAGCTATACCACCTCAAAGTTGAAGAGCTAAGACCAGGGACCTTAGCGTTGACTCTTTAACCTTGAACCTTAGTGACTCCTTGCGGGTAGGTAGCCCCGTCCTCAAGACGCTTAAAAAGGAGGCCTTCCAGAACATACAGGGTGGTTCCGGCCACCAGGGCTCCTATGAAGTAAACGAGCATGAGTACTGGTTTCTCAAACAAGAATCCCGCCGCGCCCAAGACGCCACAACTCCCACATATCAGAGACGCGTATCTCAGCCGACGTTCCAATCGCCCACCCGAAAAGATGGGGGCGACAAATAGGAGGGCCAATCCCCAAAAGAAGGTCCAGGCCAACACGCCACTCGCCGCAATGGCCGAACTGGGATTCCATTCCACGAACTGCTCCAACCCTGCGAGGGCTCTTTTGGAGATAATCAGTCGCATCGCGTTGAAATGCACAAAATACATCCGGCTGCCTAGCACCATGGTTGCGATGATGCAACACAGACCAATTCTCGTTAGTATCTTCTTTTCGGCGGCAGCATAATCATGAAGGCTACAGAACAAGATCAGACTGAGTGGCCCGAGAAGAAACGCCGCGACCTGAGTGAGCGTGGCAGCAACCAGACTGGCGGGCCGGACGGCAGCCACAAAATCGGCCAGATTCGTCCACGAGGGTATGGGAAAGAGGATCATTGCTATTACAAGTCCAATGCCCCAACCTAGCGTTAAAATCACCGACAAAACGGCTGACCAGTAGCCCAGTCTGATGGATAATCGACTCATCCGGTCTTCCCCCATCCGAAAAGCAGAGGAGCAAACGCCTGCCGTCTGACCCGCTGCGACCGCTCACAATCATTCCAAACCAGGCCAACTCCTGCGCCGTCACTGACGGGTGCAGCCACCTGTTACGCCGCCCCGATCCTCAACCTTCGAGACAAATGCGCCGACAGAATAAACAAGAATCCAGGTGCTGCGAAGGCCAACCATGCCCAGCCTTTCGGCAACGTGCCGGCAGTCGTGAGGTGAACCACATAGAACGCCAGCAGGCTTCCGACTGTTATGCTCCCTCCGAGGCCCTCCTTCCACCACGCGAGGATCATCCCGACAGAGATCCCGAACGGGAAAAAGAGAAACCCCAGCCACTCTTTCGGCCCGGAGGGGTTGTTGCCCTCGCCTATGATGAAGGCCACCACTAAGGCCACGCCGGCGACGCTCCAAACCCTAG
>Ga0335081_10023192_pt1 | contig 10041 bp, 14 predicted proteins | sample Lox_Sample_35_FD_206713 | JGI IMG/M metagenome (GOLD analysis project Ga0335081, IMG submission 206713) | Soil microbial communities from Loxahatchee National Wildlife Refuge, Florida, United States - Lox_Sample_3.5 | ecosystem: Environmental > Terrestrial > Soil > Wetlands | place: USA... | reverse complement strand
CCATCGGAGTAATAATTTCCGAGGATAAGACTTACAGCTAGCTCTCCGCAGGATATATAAAACGCGGGGTATCTTGAGTGAGGACTTTTCTCATTCCTGCTTATTCCATGTTACGCAGTCCGTGAATTTTACGCCTGTACCACCGAATAGATCGAGTGCACTGCCGATTGTCAAGTCTACTTTCCCATCGCTTAGACGGTTGACAAGAGCGAGGTCTTCCAGAGATTTGCCGCCTCCAGCATAGGTTGTAGGAACAGTAACCCAATCTCTGAGACTGGAAACCAAAGCCTCGTCGATGCCCTTGCACAGACCTTCAACGTCTGCGGCATGTATTAGGAACTCTGAGCAATACTGTTCCAGTAATGACAATGATTCTGAAATTAGCAACAAGACTTGCAGGACATGCCTTTATTGACTTCCATGTCAGTGATTGTCTGCCATCGATTCATCATGACGAACCATTTGCCTTCTCGTCGTCGACAGCTTGCAATTAGACCCATGCAGCAGTGCATGTACCTAACATCAACCACCAACCTATCCTTTCCGACGAGCTTCTCCAGCTCTACTAGTCGTTCAAGAGAGAATTTTGCGTCGGGAAACAGGTAGCTCGTAACGATGACTTTGCTTGCGCCTCGCTCAATCCAGGTTTTTGCATTACCTGCATTGATTCCGCCTGCAATTTGGAGCCCATCTATCATTAGGGAATACAGAAAGACGGTACTTGGCCACGCATGGACGGCAGATATAGCCGCTTCTTCGCATCCGGAGCCGAGCATGACAACATGGGCTCCTGTGAGGTTGTGCTCCCGATATAGACTCGCATAATGCTCAGCCGGCTTTTCGGATACAAAGTTTGTTTTCAGAGAGGACGTATCCAATGTACTTCCAACCTAATCATTAGTTCAATGCATATGCAATGGATCTTAGGATTTGTTTCACTTTCCCGGCATGAATATCAATGCAGGGCCGAAATTTGGTCCGCGCCATCGGGGCACAACAAAATTGGATGGGATCGACATCAAACACGGAGGGAGGAGATGCGAAAAACAAGGCACTCAATTATTACAGTCACTTTCGGATATATGAACGCTATCTCAGCTCAAATAATTTTGGATCCATGTGTATCTTGCACAGTCGAGCGACAAGTCCACTCAGCTGCAACAACGTTCCAACGCCCTCAAGTATTTTCATATGCGTAAACCCAATTTCCTACTATCAGCGGTGCAAAAGGACGAGGAAGTCAGACCTTGATAAACTCCAACTTCGTGTATTCAGGCAATGTATCCATGGTCTTGACAACGCGAAATGTGGTCGACACAATATCAACAGCACTATATCCCTTCCCCCACAACTCCCTTAACGTTTCCAATGCCTCCTCCACCGCTCCCTTATGACACGACCTCAACAAATTCTGCACCGCAATCGGATGAGGTTGATCACACACCTTGAACACATTCTCCCCATTTACAAGCCCAAACCCGGCAACCGTACTCTGAAGATTATTCACCGCCTGCCGCATATCTCCCTCTGCGCAAAAGACAAGCGCTGCAAGCCCATCCTCAGTGTGCTTGACGTTTTCGGCGGCACAGATTTGAAGGAGACGCGTGAGGAGCTGTTGGTCTGTTAGACGGGAGTATCGGAGGATTGCGCAGCGTGACTGGATTGCCTCGATGATTTTGTTGGATTGGTTGCAGGCTAGGGCGAAGCGTGTTGTGCCCGAGTAAATTTCCATCGTCCGGCGGAGAGCCTGTTGGGCTCCAGGGGTCATACTTCACATCAGACTGGTTACAGAGGTCAAACTACCTATCTGCTTCGTCGAGGATGATGATTTTGTGGCGGCCGGGGGGGAGGGTAACTTTCTTCTGTGCGAAGCCTTTGATTCTGTTTCGAACGACGTCAAGGCCTCTTCGCAATTAGTTTTCAGGAAAGGGAGAGGGGTCGACCGGTCGTCGGAGGCATTGAGTTCAAGGACACCCTCCTTGAATGCGTCGCCAAGGAGAGCATGCGCCAGCGCAAGAATGCTGGTTGTCTTTCCTATCCCCGGCATTCCCTGCCGTCAGCCGTCGTCCTTGCCATGGTCTCCTACAGATATGATGATATGAGGCATATTGCCATCTCGTGCAATGACCTTGAGCCGCTCGATTGTCTCGACATTCCCCACAATATCGTCCAATTCCAGCGGTCGATACTTCTCGACCCTACCAGATCAGGATTGACACACCAGACTCCTTGTTGTACCATGGGAGTTCATATCCGGCGCCAGCGGCAGAGTCCTCCGCTGCCTTTGCCTTTCCCGTTGCAGCTGTCGACGACTCTGCGCGTGTGGCCATCATCGGGGATATCTCGCACACAAATCGTGGACGGAAATGTCTTTTAATGTGTGGCAGCTTATGTCACCGACGCGTTGCGCAGCGCTCGTGTTGCGAGGGGCTCCTTGCCATCCGTAGGCGCACGCACGAGCTCCTCCCCGCTCGTTCCTCGCAATGCTTAAGAAGAAGAAAGTAATCACCGTTGGAATCAGGTAACTCATTCGACAATACCGCTCATTCTGCAGCGGACCCTCGAGCTCCGGCAAGTCTGTGCTTCCCCGCAAAGAAAACGACGCTTACTGACGACAGACTCTTGCTCGCCTATTACGTTCTGTGTTTCCCGGATCCTTCATCCTCCATCAGGATGACTTCTACAAGGTCATTCATCTCTCAATCGTTTGCTGACGCGCCAGCCTGATAAGGAAATTCCCATCGACGAGGAGTCTGGATTAGCGAATTGGGATTGCGCGGAGTCCTTGGATTTATTGGCCTTCGTGAAGTCAATGCAATACATTCGGCAGCATTACGGACAGAGCCCTCCTGACGTTGACTCGAAAGAGGATAAAAATGAGTTGGGCCAGTCGGGGGTGGCCGATGATATCGTGAATATGATGCGCCAAGAAGTGACGAGTGGGAAACTCCTCAAGAGAGATCACGAAGACGTGATCCTCTGCTTTGTTGATGGATTCCTGCTCTATTCGGATCCGAATGTGGTCCGTGAGTTGGACATTCGTCTTCTCCTTCGGGGTCCTTACGAAAAACTAAAGGCAAGGAGAGAAGCTCGAAGCGGTTATGTTACTCTAGACGGTACGTGCCTGCTTGACTGGAAGGCTGAATGGCAAAGGTTTTTGGAAGGATCCGCCAGAGTACTTCGATAAGATTGTATGGAAATGGTATCTCAGAGATCATAAGCATTTATTTGAGAACGACGATATTAACGAGCCTCTTCGTGAGAATAAAGAGTTGGATTTGAACACGCCCGTGCAAATGGACTTGAATATGCAGGAACTACTAATATGGGCGATCGGAGTATTGTCGAAGTATCTGCAAGAGCTATAGACGGTGGCCATGAATCTAAGCTCAACTTTGGATGGGAAGGGTTAAGGATGTCTGCCGAATCAATATCGTTAGGTGAAGTTCTATGCTCATTTTTGATCATTTTATTGCAAACGAAAGAGCAATGTTTATGAAATGTAACAATCCATGGCAAAGCTGTCAGGGGCAGTGAGGCGTATCGAGCTTGGATTACAATGACAGTTGGACGACGGAATTGATGACCAGCAGACCCTCGCCGATACTGAGATCACTACGACTCTAAAGTGACATCTCAATATATAACAACCCATTTCTTGATACATCTAACGGCCATAGATACAGTTTAGATGCAATGTGCACCCGTCAGATATATGATCATTTACCCGCAATAGTCGACAGGGATCGTACAAATAATTCCGCCTTCCGCCAAGAGCTTCTTTTCAACTTCGCTGGGTCGGCAGTGGTTATGATATAAGCTGACAATTACGATGGGGGGAGAGACTCCGCCGTGATGAATGCGTCAAACCCAACTCCACCGACCATGCTTGTAGGCATAACGGACGGTCGCGCCCTTGGGCGGACGATGGAGGATTGGGAGACTCCACAGCGACGAATGCTTCGATCCCAACTTCACCAGTCAAATAAGCCTTGTTGTAATGGTTGGGATAAATACCTTGCATCGGAGGAATTTCAGCCTCTGTGGGTCTGTAATTCGCCCTCCTCTGACGCTTCGTCGGGGGATGTCGAGAGGCAGCTCGATGCCGCTGAGGGAATATATATGATCCATGACGGAACAGACCCGGGGCTGTCTATTGACGTGGGCAAGGCACATTTGAACGGGTGGTGAATAGCAGAACTTTCCTTGAATCTCGGCGGCTTTTCGCAAAAGGAGATGAAATTCGTGGCCGGCGCAGGGGGAGGATCGAGAGCACGGCTTTGCCCGTTGACTCTTCGTAATGGAGAAGTTCGAGGGGGCGGAGAGGGACGGCGGTCAAGGCAGGCGCAGGGGGAGAAATGCGGAATGCAGCCATGGAGGGCGCTGGCGCGTCGTGCGGACAACGCCTCGCTCTTTATAAGAAATTACCGTCCCGCCCGTTGTTGTGAAGGCAGCCCGCCTGGAGGCCGTGTTTTCGGTGTTTCGCATTGCGGCCTGTGCGAGCGAAATTGGAGGTCATCTTGGCATTTTCACGTTGCGGCCTGCGCGCGTGAAATACATTGTGAGCGAAATTGGATGTGCTGACGAATCGCTGTTCGGCTCTAGATCACGCACTCCCGCAGCAAGGGCGCGATCGCGGAGCTGTTTCACCTGGTCGGTGGTCAACAAGACTGAAGAATTTCATTGTGGTGACGGCTATTTGATCTGTTACCAACCCTATCCCCGGAGTCGTCCCGGAGCGCACCCGCAGGCGGTTTGCTGCGGGGCCGAAGATCTGGTTGCGGCGTGCCCGACGACTCAAGTCAGCCATCACCCCTATCTCCCGCCCACGCCGATGTCTTCGAAGACAGTCCTAGCATTTGACATCTATGGTACTGTCCCTGAATCGTCGAATTGATGCAAGGAACCATTTTGGATCCATCCTCCATGCAAGAGCATCTCGCCGAAATCTTTCCAGACTCAGCAGCGACATTAACCTCGCTTTGGCGCCGTTTTCAACTCGAATACACATGGCGTGCAAACAGTCAAGAAACGTACGAGCCATTCGAACTGATAACCAAAAAGGCTCTCGGCCATGCCATTCTCGAGTGTGGTGAACAACCCACGCCAGAAGCCATGCAGGATATCATGCAAAAATACGAGACTCTCGCGATGTAGGGATCCGGGAATTTTGGGCCAGCCGACACTGACGAATAGGTTTCCGGACGTCGAAAAGACATTGACCAAGCTGAACGCAGCGGATCAACTGGACTTGTACATGTTCTCAAACGGATCCCATATCACCCTTCAAAACGCCCGATCAACGCACGATATCCTCAGCACGATTTTCCCTAAAGACAAGATTGTCACCGTCGACGACGTGAAATCTTATAAACCCTCTCGAGCTTCGTATACGCACATGTTGAAGACTGCGGGAAAATTAGACTGTCCGCGCGAGGTGATTTTGATTAGTAGTAACCCATTCGATATCTGTGGAGCACGAAACATGGGGATGAGAGCGGTCTGGATTAATCGGTCGCCTACGGCAGCTTGGTTTGATCAATTGGGAGAGGGTCCAACCTGGACTTGTAAAGCGTTCTCGGAGCTCGCCAATTTTGTTCCTGATTAATAAAGGAACATCCCCATAGTAGGGAACGAAAGGGGGATTTGTGAATGATATTTCGTATAATTACAAGAAACAAAGCTTGTCGTTCTCTATATGGCCATGTTCCCATGACCACTTCAATCATTCTCGGAAAAGCAAAACAGAGAGACGAAACCCAGCACACTACTTCAGAAAGCAAGGACCTTCCGCAAATTGAGAAAGGGGAGAAAAGGGGGAGAAGATGAGAAGAAAAAGAAGAAAATGGGCGGCTTTTGATATGTCCTAGTTTCCCACAAGTGATTTGGATTACTTCCTCATGCCCAATGTCTCCAAGACTCCCTTCCTTTCAGGCTTGGCTTCCTTAGGAGCCGAGGAGGCAAAGATGGCAGAGAGAGAAGCCCACACAACATCCTGACTTTGAGCGGCATCTACGGGGGTCCATATCCCTGCCCAATTAACACTGTGTTCACGGAGAGAGGAAATTACCACGTCGTTTGTAGTATTCTACTACTGGGGCAGTCATATCGTGATAACTCTTCAATCGTTTCTTCAGGGTTTCCGCGTTATCGTCACTTCGTTGAATGAGAGGTTCCCCGGTGACGTCATCCTTCATAGGGACTTTGGGAGGATGGTTTGTGAGATGATAGGTGCGGCCCGAGGCAGGATGGACGAGACGACCCGTAATTCGAGATACCAGAAGCGCGTCCGCGATACGTAACTCTACAAACGGATGTCAGACTTTTCCCATGGGACAATGGGTGTGCGATACCGATTGCATGATCCAGATTGGTGTGTTTTGATACCAACATTGCATCGAGTTTCTCTGCCTGGGGAACCGTTCTGGGAAACCCATCGAGGATGAAACTACTCAAATTAGACCACCCCCCTCTTCCATCAATTGGGCTAGGAGACCATACCCATTCTGACAATCCGGATTGTTGGTGATCTCCTGTTGAATCATGTCGACCATGATTTCATCACTGACTAGCCCGCCTGAATCCATAATCTTCTTAGCCGCCTTGCCCAAAGCTGTCTTCTGTGCAACCTGAGCACGGAGCATATCCCCCGTCGCAAGATGACAAATGCAGTACTTGTTCTTGATATTTAGCGACTGTGTTCCCTTCCCTATGTCACAGAATCAATGTCAGTCCCTTAACAGCGCAGGCAGTAGGAAGTAAATGACACGTCGCCGCAGGAGCACGAAAGGCATTGTACCAGCGCCAGGAGGACCCATCAACACCATTCTCAATTCCCGCCCAGAAGATGGCTTTGCGGTGCTTGTTGCTTCGCCAGCTCCACTGGAGCGCCTGAACCATTTCGAGCTGAGACTATGCGCCTTCTCCTCCGCGGCCTTTTCCAGGGCCTCGACGCGCGCCTCGAGTTTGTGAATGTATTTGAGAAGCTCGGATTCGTCCTTATCAGGCATTGTGGCGGAGAATTGCGTGCCGCCAAACGAGCTCGCTGCGGGAGGCAGAGAAGGAGATTGGCAATACGGCGATGTGGGAAAGCGATTCTGTTTTTATAGTGATAAGCCGCTCAAAGTCTTAGGGCGTTGATTGGCACGGGGAAAGGGGCATTTCATTATCAACCGGCTTTCCATTCCGGAATTCGCCGACTTCCCCGCTCGGACGGAACGAATGCTGCGAGGAGATTCAGAGTATGTCTAGTACTCTATCCCCAGGCTTGGCTGACAGTAGTAGAGGCATGTTGAAGGTGGCTTATATCCCTGCCGCAGGATTTTCAATTCCGAAATTCTGATGCATTCCTGCGTGTAGGGCCCCAACCAGCAATTGTGCATCCAAAAAACTCCGTCCATCCCATGCCCGCCACATAAATCCCTGTATAGCTCCGTGAGCAAAGATCTGATTCGAGCAAATGAACCACCAAAAGAAAGCCCTTGATCAACTCGACGAGCTTGTAATATCGCTGTGTCCATGGGTCTCACCCCCACGGATCACCATTTCAATGTGCATTCCAAAAATTCCGTCCATCTCAAGCACGCCTACACAGATCCATGTATATCTCCGTGAGTTTCCACCCGATTCAGACGAACGGCACACCAAAAGAAATCCATCGACAACATTTACAAAGACGTGCTAACATGGCGTATATGTGATTCGAACCCTCTGATCACCACGGCAAAGTGCATTCGAATAATTTCGCCCATAGATCAGTACACATATATATCCATATATATATCTCCATTGGTATTCAACCGATTCAGACGAATCAGAGTCCAAAAGAGAGCCCTTGGTGAGTCTACGAGAATGTACCAACAGAGCATATATGCCATTCAAACACTCGGATCAGCATTGCAAAGTGTATCCCAAAATTTCGTCCGTCTCATGCACGCTCATACAAATCCCAGTATATCTCCTGAGGGGCTTCAACCGATTCGGACGACCAGCACACCAAAACAAAACCATTGAGGCGCTCTATAGCCACCTAACAGCACGACGTATATGCCATTTAAACACATGGGTCGCCATTGCAAAGTCTATCTCAAAACTTTCCTCTATCTCATGCACTCATAAAATCCCAATATATCTCCGTGGGTTTCCAGGTGATTCAGACGAACGAGACACCCAACAAAAGTCCTTGACTTAGCTCCACAAGCCCCTATCAATGCGGCGTATAACCCGTTCAAATATATGGCTCACCATTGAAAAGTGCATTTCACCCAAGTCATATCAACACGCACACAAATCCATGTATCTCACCATGAGTATTCAACCGATTCAGACTAACGAGAGACCAAAAGAAAGCCCTTAGTGAGCTCTACGACTTCGTCATATCATTATACATCTTGCCATGGATTAGCATTGCAAAATGTCCTCAATTTCGGAATTGAAGAACTTTGCAATGGTGATCCATGTGTTTGAATTCCAAGGGCGAGCCAGGAGTGGCTAGTTCAGTAGACTTGAAAACCGGTTAGCAACATTACAGTAGCCCAACAAACTTTGGATACTTTTTGAAGCCAACAACTTTCTACTGCCTAAAAATTGGAAAACGAGTTTAACACCTAATATCTTCCATTTATTTCCAGAACTATTGATATTAAGGGCTAAAAGAACAATAATATAGATCTTTTATCTTAATATTCAATAGCTAAAGCCTTCAATGCCTATAAAATGAGCAGTATTTACATTTTAAAAATGGCCAGACTGCATGTTGGAAGCTAGCAGCTCTGAAGATTATAATTGAAATCTGATGAAAATTTGCGATAAAAGCAGGAATGTCCGCCGGTCGGGCTAAACCGGGGAGTCGACCCGGGACCGACCGGCTTTTCGGGTTTTGGATCGAGTTCAAGTTACGATTCGTGTAATGCGAACTGGATCACAGATCACGACAGTTACATTGTCGATCGAGTTGATTTAAGTATCGATTGGGTTCGGTTTTTACGATTTAGCCTATTGGTCGAGTTCGGTTGGATGACTGTAGCGATCCGACGTCACATGATTCTATGTAACGGGCAATTAATCATGAATTGTGCGGCGATCAACATTTCTGTTACATTGTCACCTACAACTGTTACGAATCTAGATAAAAAACACTGATTTGTCGTTATAATATCGAATCGAATGTCAAACCGGTCGAGTCAGTTCAAACTCGATCCTCAATCAGTCAGATCGGACGGACGTTGTAACCCGATCGATGTGAAAATCGATCGAGTGACAACTTCACTATAACTCAATCGATCTGAAATCGGTCGGGTTACATCGGACCGGCACAATCTACCGGTCGAATCGAATCCATCTCCGAACCAGGATCCGACTCGACCGGCGGACATTACTGGCCAGTGTGCTATCTCTGTACCATTATATTATCATTAATGGCACCATGATGTCATCTTCAATGGCGGCATCATCACCAACAGTACTGTATCTCCCAATGTACACTTTTCAAACTATGCCATGTCACCAACTGCTACCGTTAGATACTGCATTGCCGTGATTGATCAATATTATAGAAATATAATGTTGTCATGGGGTCTCAAGTAGTGATGTCCACCAGTCGAGTCAGATTCCAGTTTAGTGATATATCCGATTCGACCGGCAGATCTTACCGGCCCACTGTAACTCGATCAATCTGAAACTGGTTGGATTACAGCGTATTGGTAATCCAACTGATTTTCAGATCGGTTAGGTCACAACATCAGCTCGATCCAACTGGGGTTTAAATATTATCAAACTGATTCGACTGACTTGACGCTCGACTCAATATTGTACTGCACAAACATTACAAATCTAAATCAAAAACGAACATTTATACGTTATAATGTAACGGAAATATTAATCACGATGAGATTTGTGGTTAATTGCCCATTATATAGAATCATGTGACTTCGAATTGCTACAGTTACCCAACTGAACTCAACCGATAGGCTGAATTGTAAAAACCAGACCCAATCGATATTTAAATTAACTCGATCGATAATGTAACTGTAGTGATCCGGG
>Ga0335081_10023191_pt1 | contig 10041 bp, 10 predicted proteins | sample Lox_Sample_35_FD_206713 | JGI IMG/M metagenome (GOLD analysis project Ga0335081, IMG submission 206713) | Soil microbial communities from Loxahatchee National Wildlife Refuge, Florida, United States - Lox_Sample_3.5 | ecosystem: Environmental > Terrestrial > Soil > Wetlands | place: USA... | reverse complement strand
GCACCACCCCGAGCGCAGCCGCGCGCGCCTGAAGGCCATCTACCAGATGGTCTTTCACTCGCTCGTCCTCCTGTCCCTCGGAAGCCGCAAGGTGGCGCGGGATTTCGACCGGATCTCCTGGAAAGAGCTCACGTCGGCCTACGTCGAGAATCTCGGACGCCTCTTCGTGAACGAGCCCGACCTCGACTTTCAGCCGCCGCGCCACCTGCTCGCGGCCTTCGGCATGTCGCGCCGCAGCCTGAAGAGCGCGGACGGCGTCGACGCGATCAGCGTGGCCGCGGCCGAGGCGGCCGCGCGGCGCGAAGACGTCAGCGTGACACCGCTCTAGCCCTGAGCGGCGCCGGTCCCTGCCCCTTCACCAGCCGGTACGCGCCCGCAGGAAGCTCGCCGAGATCCTGCGAGGTCCCGTCCGGCCAGCAGACGGTCACGGGCGCCGAGACCGCGGCTCCCAGGCCGAAGTGCAGCGGAAGCCACGAGCCGCTCGCGTACGACGGCACGACGTAGAACTCCTTCACGCGGCCGGCGACCGTGACCCTCGTTCCGAGGACGGTCTTTCGGTCGGCGCCCGCGACGGGGAGGATCTCCAGCGCGCGCCCGCCCGGAGCCGTGTTGCGGAGGACGATCGCGGGGGCGTCGATCGGGTTGAAGACGAGGTCCTCCCGCCCGTCGCCGTCGAGGTCGCCCGCGGCGAGCCCGCGCCCGACGACGCAGAGGCGGCCGAGGTCACCGGACTCCACGGAGACGTCGCGGAACCTCATCGCCCCGGGCGCGCTCTCGTTGTGGAAGAGGAACTGCCGCTGCGCGTAGCTCTTCTCGCCCACGGCGAAGTTCCGGGCCGCCGGGTTGAACCACTGCGCGATCACGGTGAAGAAGCGCGGGAGGATCTGGCCGCTCGAGACCGCGAGGTCGTCCCGGCCGTCGTTGTCGAAGTCGAGGGCGACGACGCCCCACTTCGAGACCGGGAGCACCGGGTCGTGGTCGCCCCCGAACGCCTCGACCTCGCTCTCGGCGAACGTCGCCCCCTCCACGTTGCGGTACAGCGTGTCCGGCTCGTTCGCGTAGTTCGTGACGTAGAGGTCGGGCCGGCCGTCGCCGTCGAGGTCCGTCGCGACGAGTCCCATGCCGCTGCGGGTCCTGCGGCCGAACGCCGTGACGCTCCCTTCCTCGGGGACTCCCGTGCCGGTCTCGTCCGAGACGTCGCGGAACCGGCCGCCGCCCTCGTTGTGGAAGAGCGTGTTGCGCCACTGGTCGTTCGCGACGTAGAGGTCGGTCTTCCCGTCGCCGTCGTAGTCGAGCGCGACGGCGCCGATCGTCTTGCTGCCCGGATCCCTCGTGCCGCTCGCGTCCGTCACGTCCGCGAATCTCCAGCCGCCGAGGTTCCGGAGCATCTGGTTGTCCTGCCCCGGGTACTCGTCGGGCGTCATGAAGGACGTGGCCTTCGCCCTGGATTCGCGGTCGGGGTCCGTGTCGAGGTAGTTCCCGATGTAGACGTCCGGGAGCCCGTCGCCGTCGATGTCGAGGGCGGCGAGGGCGACCGTGAACCTCCCCCCCTCGAGGCCCGTCTTCTCCATCCTCTCGAACGTGCCGTCGCCTCTGTTCCGGAAAACGAGGTTCGGCTCGCCGGCGTTGCCGACGACGAGGTCCGGGAAGCCGTCACCGTCGAGGTCGGCCCACATGGCCGAGACGCCCCAGCCGCAGGCGGCGACGCCCGATCTCTCCGTCACGTCCTCGAACGTGCCATCGCCGCGGTTGCGGTAGAGGCGCGCGCAATCGGCCAGGGGCTGCGTGCGTCCCCCCTTCCGCCACTTCGACCCGCTCTTCACCTGCTGGACGAGGACGAGGTCCAGCCATCCGTCCCCGTCGAAGTCCGCGAGCGCCGCGCCAGAGCCCATCGTGGGAATGAGCTTGGCGTCGATGAGGTCGCCGTGAAAGCGGAACCGGACCCCGGACGCCTCCGTCACGTCCGTGAACAGGGCGCCCGTGACGTTCTTCCTCCGGGAGCTCTCCGCGTGCAGGAGGAGGCTGCACGAGGCGGCGCCGGCCGCCGCGACGAGGACGACCGCGAGAGCGAGAAGCCGGCGCACGAGAATCGAGTATAGGGCGCGGGATCGGGTGGGAGAGAATGGGGCCGGCAGTTCAGGAGGGCGCACATGGGCGAGAAAGTCTCCTTCACCGTCGACGGCCGGAAGGGCGAAGGGTGGTTCGCGAAGCCCGTGTCAGGCAGAGGGCCGGCCGTCGTCGTGATCCAGGAGTGGTGGGGTCTCGTGCCCCACATCAAGGACGTGACGGAGCGCTTCGCGAAGGAGGGCTTCGTCGCGCTCGCGCCCGACCTCTACCACGGCAAGACGACGACCTCGCCGGACGAGGCCGGGCGTCTCCTGATGGAGATGGACGCCGAGCGCGCGGGCCTCGAGATCGGGGCGGCCGGCGCGTATCTCGTGAATCGGCCTGAGTGCGCCTCGAAGCGCTTCTCGGTCGTGGGCTTCTGCATGGGCGGCGCGCTCGCACAGTACGCGGCGACGTCGAACCCGAACGTGGGCGCGGCCGTGAGCTTCTACGGCGGGTTCAAGAAAGTGGCTCTCCGATGGGAGAACCTCTCCTGCCCGATCCTCCTGATCTACGGCGAGATGGACGAGGGCGTTCCCCCGTCCGAGGCCAAGCCGCTCGAGGACAGGCTGAAAGCGCTCGGAAAGAAGGCGGAGACGATCATCTTCCGCGGCGCACCGCACGCCTTCTTCAACGACACCCGCCCCGGCATCTACCGCGAAGAATGCGCAAAGGACGCCTGGCAGAGGACGATCGCGCACCTCCGCGCGCACTTGGTCTAGGAGCCGCGCGGCAGGGGCCCCCGGGATCCGCCGGGTTCCCTAGAATCGCTCGATGGCGACCGAGACCCTTCGGACCGTCTGCAACCGGGACTGTCCGGACGCGTGCGGCCTCGTCGCGACCGTCGAGGACGGGAGGCTCGTCTCGCTGGGAGGCGATCCGGAGCATCCCGTCACGAAGGGGTTTCTCTGCCAGCGCACGTCGCAGTATCCGGCGACGCAGAATTCCCCCGACCGCCTGACCACGCCCCTCTTGAGAAAAGACGGGCGGCTCTCCCCCGTCCCGTGGGACGAGGCGCTCGGCTTCGTGGCGGACCGCCTCCTCGCGATCCGGACGGAGTCCGGCCCTGCCGCGATCCTCCACTACCGCTCGGGCGGATCGCTCGGGCTCCTCAAGTCCGTCGTGGACTACTTCTGGGAGCTGTTCGGTCCGGTGACCGTCAAGAGCGGCGACATCTGCTCGGGGGCGGGCGACGCGGCGCAGACAGCCGATTTCGGCGACGAGGAGTCGCACGACTTCTTCGATCTTCTGAACGCGAAGAACATCCTCCTGTGGGGCAAGAACCCGGCCGTCTCGAACGTCCATCTCATGCCCGTCCTGAGGCAGGCGAAGCGAAACGGCGCGGGCGTGATCCTCGTGGACCCGGTCCGGCACCAGGCCGCGAAGCTCGCCGACCGGACCGTTCTCGTGCGCCCCGGAGGAGACTTCGACCTCGCGATGGGTGTCGCCGCGCGGCTCTTCGAGGCAGGCGCCGTCGTTTCGGACGCCGAGGCATTCTGCGGCGATTTCGGAGCGTTCCACGCTCTCGCGACGTCGCGCTCCCCCGCGGGCTGGGCGAAGGAGGCCGACGTCGGCATCGAGGACGTGGACGCGATCGCCTCGGCGCTCGCCGGCCGGCCGTGCTCCATCCAGGTCGGCTGGGGAATGGGCCGGAGGATGAACGGCTCGGCGATCGTCCGCGCGCTCGACGCGCTCGGCGCGGTCAGCGGCAACCTCGGCATCCCCGGCGGCGGCGTGTCCTTCTACTACAAGCGGCGCGGGCCGTTCGACACGTCGTTCCTGAAGAAGAACCCCCCGCGCGCGATTCCCGAGCCCCTCCTCGGGGCCGGAATCCTCGCGGCCGAAGGTCCGCCGATTCGCGCGGTCTGGGTGACGGCCGGCAACCCGGTTTCGATGCTGCCGGACTCGGCGACCGTCGCGCGCGCGCTCGAGACGCGCGAGCTGGTCGTCGTCGTGGACTCCTTTCTGACCGATACCGCCCGCCGCGCGACGGTCGTCCTGCCGACGACCACGCTGGTCGAGGACGACGACCTCCTCGGCGCATACGGCAACCACTGGCTCGGGGTGTCGACGCCAGTCGTCGTTCCGCCCGCGGGCGTCAAGAGCGATCTCGAGGTCATTCAGGCGCTCGCGGAAGAGATTGATGCTCGGACCGGAAGAGAGAAAGAGAAGGCTCCCGGGGAAAGAGAAGAAAAGATTTCTGAGAACGTAAGAGGGACGGCCCGGGAGTGGAAGGAACGGCTACTCGCGCGAGTCGCGCCCTTGGGCGTGACGATCGATCGCCTCGAACGTGCCTCCGTCCGCAACCCTCTCGTCGGGAAGGTTCTCTTCGAAGATCGCAAGTTTCCGACTCCCTCCGGCAAGATGAGCCTCGTCCACACGCTTCCCCCTTCTCCGCCCGAGGAGCCCGGGTTCCCCCTCTGGCTCTTCTCGAACTCGACCGAGAGGTCGCAGAGCTCGCAGTGGGCGGCTCCCGAGCCCGAGATGCTCACCGCGACGTGCCACCCGGCTGCCGCGAACGGATTCGCCGACGGGGCGGCCGTGCGCGTCGAGAGCGCGCTGGGCTCGATCCGCGTGCGGCTCAGGCACGACGCCTCACAGCGCCGGGACGTCGTGATCGTGCCCAAGGGCGGAAACTACGACCGCGGCAACTGCGCGAACGCACTCATCCGGGCGCGCACGACGGATGCCGGAGGGGGAGCTGCCTACCAGGACTGCCGGGTGCGGCTCGTCCCGGCCATCTGAGCCGCCGACGCGGGCGTTTGAACGCGCTGACACGATGTGGCCTCAAAGTTGATATGATAGTGGCCACAGGAGGAGTCTCGCATGACGCGTGTCGGGGTCCGGGGTCTCAAGGACCATCTGAGCGAGTACCTGAGGCGGGCCGGGGAAGGCGAGCGCATCGTCGTCACGGACCGAGGCGAGCCGCTCGCGGCACTGACGCCGGTCGAGGAGACGGACGAGGCGAGATGGGGATGGGACCTCGTCCGTGAGAGAGTCGCGAGCTGGAGCGGAGGCAAGCCGCGGGGAAGCGCCGGAGCCGCGGCGTTGAAGGGGAAGAAGACGACGGCGGAGATGGTCATCGAGGACCGCCGTTGATCGTCTATCTGGACACGAGCAGCCTGGTGAAGCTCTACATCGAGGAAAAGGGCTCGCGCCTCGTTCGGGACCTCGTGAAACGTGCCGAGATCGTGGCGACGTCTGTCGTGACGTATGCCGAGGCCCGGGCAGCCCTTGCCCGCCAAAGGCGCGAGGGTGGGCTGACGGCAGCGGGGTTCGGGCAGGCGAAGAACGACTTCGAGCTGGACTGGCCGAGGTATCTGGCCGTCGAAGTCGAGGAGGCGGTCTACCGCAATGCCGGAGACCTGGCCGAGAAGCATCGTCTCCGTGGCTTCGACAGCCTCCACCTCGCGTCCTATCTCTCTCTGTACGGAGACGGCGTGCGTCCGATCCGCTTTTCGTCGTTCGACGACGCACTGAATCGCGCGGCGCGGAAGGAGACGAAGGGCCGTTAGGCCCGCCTCAGGAACCCGGGCGCAGCAGCTCGCGGGCCACGACCATCCGCTGGATCTCCGACGTGCCCTCGCCGATCGTGCAGAGCTTCACGTCCCGGTAGAACTTCTCGGCCGGGAAATCCTTCGTGAAGCCGTATCCGCCGTGGATCTGCACGGCGAGATTCGCCACGCGCACGGAGACCTCCGAGGCGTAGAGCTTCGCCATCGCGGATTCCTTCGTCGTCACACGGCCCTGGTCCTTCGCCCAGCCCGCGCGGTACGTCAGGAGGCGCGCCGCGTCGATCTCCGTCGCCATGTCGGCGAGGTAGTTCCGGATGGACTGGAACTCCGAGATGGGCTTGCCGAACTGCTTGCGCTCCTGCGCGTAGCGGAGCGCACCATCGAGGGCGCCTCGCGCCATCCCGAGCGCGAGGGCCGCGATCGAGATGCGCCCGCCGTCGAGTACCTTCATCGCCTGGACGAAGCCCTGTCCCGCCGCGCCGAGGAGGTTGCCCTTCGGAATCCGGCAGTCCTCCAGCACGATCGTCGCAGTGTCGGAGGCCCGCATGCCCAGCTTGTTCTCCTTCTTGCCCGCGTGGACGCCCTTCCCGTGAAGATCCACGACGAACGCCGAGATGCCGCGCTTGCCCGCCGCCTTCTCCGTCACCGCCATGAGGACGGCGACGTCGCCGACAGAGCCGTGCGTGATGAAGGTCTTCGCGCCGTTCAGCACCCACGCGTCGCCGTCGGAGACGGCCGTCGTGCGCGTCCCGGCGCTGTCGCTGCCCGCCTCGGCTTCCGTGAGGCCCCAGGCTCCGAGGAGCTTTCCCTGCGCGAGCGGCGTCACCCACGCGCGGCGCTGCTCCTCGCTTCCGAACAGCCACAGGTGGTTCGTGCAGAGGCTGTTGTGGGCCGCGACCGAGAGACCCACCGAGCCGTCCACGCGGGACAGCTCCTCGATCACGTGGATGTAGTCGATGTACGTCAGGCCCGCGCCGCCGTACTCCTCCGGCACGAGAACGCCCAGCATTCCGAGGTCGCCCAGCTTGCGCATCGTCTCGCGCGGGAACGTCTGGGCTTCGTCCCACTCCTTGACGTGGGGCGCGATTTCGCTCTCGGCGAACTCGCGCACCATCCGTCGGACCGCCTCCTGTTCGTCGGAGAGCGAGAAGCTCATGCCCGCTTGAGCGCGAGTCGGGGGGGAGGAGGGTGCGTCGAGGACGGGGGACGGGATCATGTGAGTCTCCTGGGCCGGGAATTTGACGAGACCGTCAAATTTCTCCCGGATCTTACACGAGGACGGGAGGCACGCCGCCGACCGGCGCCGAAACGGCGGGCGGAACGCTTCCGCTCCCCGCCACCGGCCAGAGCGAGACGAACGAGCCCGTCACGACGAGGTCGTAGGCGAGGCTCACGAGCATCTGGGCCGCGACGAGAAGACCCGTTCCCGAGATGAACAGGACGAGGGATCGTCTCGCGAGAAATGAGACGAAAAAGCGCGGGACGAGGAATGCCGACCCCGCGACCACCCCGGCCGCGAGGCTCAGGAGGTAGAGCACCACGACGCGCGAAAGCGACCCGCGGACGAGGGCCACCGCGCGCGCGACGGCTTCGAGCGCATCGACGTCGTCGCTCGCCGCGAGCCGGCACGAGACGAGATAGAGAACGCGCAGCGCAACGGACCCGCCGAGGACGAGCGGCAGCAGGAGAAAGAAGAGCACGAAGGCCGCCATCACCAGACCACCCCGTTCACGCGCGGCCGCGAGGGCGAGGCCGATCGGAAGGAGAAGCACGAGCACGAGGAACGAGACCGCGAGCGCGTAGAGGTTCACGAGCGCGAAGAAGCGCCCGAAGAGCCGGCGCGCCGACGTGCGGAAAGCGGCCCCGAGGCCCGGATGCCGGAACGCCGGAAGCCGGGCGTCCTCCGCGGCATGCGCGTCGATCGCAACGAGGGACCCCACGATGCCGGCCCTCAGGTACGCAGCGAGGAGCGTGAGAAGGAGCAGAAGAACGAGCAGGCAGAGGAGGATGCCGATGAGCACGAACGGCGCGGCCATCAGGCCATCGAACAGGCTCGCGAGCCGCGGCAGCATCGCCCAGCCGCCTCGCACGAAGTCCGACATGCGCGGGAACCCGCGAGGGAATCCCGCCATGCCCGCGACGAGGAGGAGGACGGGGATCGCGACGGCGCCGACCGCCACGGCCGCGAAGGCGAGCGGCGCGAGGATCAGGCCGGGATTCGCCACGACGGCCGACAGCCCGCGCCGGAACGCCTCGGGCGCCGGGCGCGCGGGAGACTGCATCAGGGTCAGCTACGGACGGCGCGCATCGCGCGGTAATCCGGACCGTCGAGGACGATCAGGTCGCACATTTCGTAGAGCCTGCTCCGGACCATCGCTCCGATCCTGCCTTCGAGCGTCTCGTCACCGGCGCGCGCGGGAACGTCGCTGAAATTCGACGTCACGATGGTGATCCGCTGGCGGTTGTACCGGGTGTTGATGAGCCCGTAGAGCACGTCCTGAACCCAGGGCGTGGGTCGCCGCGCGCCGAGCTCGTCGAGCACGAGCAGCTCGGCATCGCGATAGGGCGCGAGAACGTCGTCGGCACTGTCCGTGTTGGCCCTCGAGAAGGTCGCCTGGATGCGCTCGAGCAGATCGGAGAAGTCGCAGAAGACGCCTTTGACGCCGTTCTCCTCGACGAGAGTCCGGAGGATGGCGACGGCGAGATGCGTCTTCCCGACACCGACGGGACCCACGAAGAGGAGGCCCCGGTCGCAGGCTTTCCAGTCTTCGATGAATCTCTTCGCCCGCGCCCGGGCCTTCGCATGACTCGCCGCGCTCCCGGGGAGATTCAGCTTGTAGTTATCGATCTTGCAGTCCCGGTAACGCTCCGGAATCTGCGCCGCATGGAGCCGCGCCTCGGCGAGCTGCCCTGCCCGGCATCGGCACGTGACGACGCGGCCTTCGGGCGTCTCGAGCACTCCGAACCCCTTGCATTCGGGACAGACATCGCCGGCGGGAGCGCTCGAGGCCACGACGTGATTCTAGGTCTTAATTGAGGAAGGCCTTCAGGGCCCGGCTCTTCATCGTCCGCTTGATGCGCGCGATGGCCTGCGCCTCGATCTGGCGCACGCGCTCCCGCGAGAGGCGCAGCTCCTCGCCGATCTCCTGCAGCGTCATCGGCTCGCGCTCGCCGTCCGAGCCGTCCTCCGGGATGCCGAACCGGCGGCAGAGGATCGCCCGCTCCTTCTTCGGGAGCGACTCGAGGAGGTTGCGCGTCTGCTCCACGGACGAACGCTGGAGAAGCTGGTCGTCGGCGGCCGCGACGGAGGTCTGCTCGAGCGTGTCTCCGAGCGTCCGGTCCTCTTCGGCGCCGAAGAGCTCGGAGAGGGACTCGGAGCTGCGGGTCATGGCCATGAGGTTCTCGGCCTCGTCCGGGCGAAGGCCGGCTTCGGTCGCGATCTCCTCCGTCGTGGCTTCCCGGCCGAGCGACCGCGAGAGCGCTTCCTTCACGCGTCCCAGGCGGGAATGAAGCGTCGCCTGTTTGTGCGGGAGACGAATCGCCCCCCACTGCTCGGAAAGGGCGTTCGAGATCGCCTGCCGGACCCACCAGACGGCGTACGTGATGAACTTGACGCCCCGATCGGGATCGAAGCGCCGGGCGGCCTGGATGAGCCCGATGTTGCCTTCGTTGATGAGGTCGAGGAACGAGATGCCGGGGGAATGGAATCGCTTCGCGTAGGAGACGACGAACCGCAGATTTCCGCGCACGAGCTCGTCCACGGCCTCGCGGCGGACCTCCTCGGAGGCGTCCGCGCTCTGGATGATCCGCCCGAGCTCTCGCTCCCGTTCGGGCGTGAGGATCGCGTACCGCGCGATGTCGTCGAGATACTTTCTCAGGACCTTGGAGTCGTCTTCGGGACGCAGGCGTCGGCTCACCGAGCGCGATTATGCCCTTCGCCGGATGGCCCGGGGGTTCGTCAGCGGGTCTTCAGGACGATCGCCCCGCGCGGGCGGACCGCGAGCGCCCTCGACGCTTCCCCGCTTCGGGAGGCGTGCTCGGCCGCCACCGCGCGGATCGAGTCCATGAGGCGGCCGACCTCCCCTTCCATGCGCTTCAGGCGCGACTTCAGCTCCAGGATCACCTCCACGCCGGCCAGATTCACGCCCAGCTCGCGCGTGAGCGTGAGGATGATCTCGAGCCTTTCGACCGTCTCGAGATCGTAGAGGCGCGTGTTTCCGGAGGAGCGGGCGGGCCGGATGAGGCCCTCACGCTCGTAGAGGCGCAGCGTCTGCGGATGGACCCCGAAGCGCCGCGCGACCGCGCCGATGAAGACGTATGCGTCCCGCCGGGCCGGTTCGGGGGCCGCCGCACCCGGCCGGCCCCCCTTTCGACGAGCGTCCATTTCGCGACCTTATTTCTTCTGATCCACGACCTCGGC
>Ga0335081_10023190_pt1 | contig 10041 bp, 9 predicted proteins | sample Lox_Sample_35_FD_206713 | JGI IMG/M metagenome (GOLD analysis project Ga0335081, IMG submission 206713) | Soil microbial communities from Loxahatchee National Wildlife Refuge, Florida, United States - Lox_Sample_3.5 | ecosystem: Environmental > Terrestrial > Soil > Wetlands | place: USA: Florida... | reverse complement strand
TCCTGCAGATCAGCGAGGCGGTGGAGGCGCGCCAGTGGCTAGGCCGATGCCTGTTGGGGCTCGTCACCTGCAGCGATGAACGCGCCTGCCCCGCGCACAGTTTCTGGAAGGAAGCCCGGCAGCAAATCGAGACCACCCTGCGCGGCACCACGCTGGCGGACGTAATCGCGCACGAACAACGGATGGCGCAGGCGCGCGCGGGCCAGTAACTCACGCCGGTGCGCGGGCGCCAGACCGCCGAGGGCGAGGCGCACAAGCGCCCGCGGTTGCCCGCCGTCAATGGGGGTGCCGGTGGCGCAGAATATGCGGCCGCTCCAGGCCGTGGGACAACATCAGCGTTTCATCGTTCAAAAGTTCCGCCGTCGGTCCCTGGGCGACCACCACCCCCTGATCGAGCAAGATCACCCGCGGGCAAATCTCGACGACCAGCTCGAGGTCGTGCGTGGCAATCACCATCGTGACGGGCAGGGCGCCAAGCAGGGCTTTGAGCTCGCGCCGCCCGCGCGGGTCCAGGTCGCTGGTGGGTTCATCCAGCGCAAGCACGCGTGCTTGGCAGGCCAAGAGGCCGGCCAGACACACGCGCCGCTTCTCGCCCCGGCTCAGGTGATGCGGCATGCGCTCTTCCAGTCCGGATAGGCCAACGCGTCCGAGAGCCCCGGCCACGCAGGCGGACAACTCCGGCTCGCTCACGCCCAGTTGCTGCGGGCCAAACGCGATGTCCTCCCACACGGTGGGACAGAACAGCTGGTCATCGGGGTCCTGAAAGAGCAGCCCCACCTGCGCGCGAATCGCCGGCAGGTGCGGCTCCTTGACGGGTGTCCCAAATACGCAAACCGCCGGCGCCGCTGACGGTTGCTCCGGCAGCAGGCCGTTGAGGTGCATCAACAGCGTCGATTTGCCGGCCCCGTTCGGCCCGACCAGCCCGATGCGTTCGCCCTCGGCAACCGACAGCGACACGTCGCGCAAGGCTTCGGAGCGATCGGGATAGCGGTAGCTGAGATGATGAACCTCAAGCGCGTTCATAGCTTCCATCCCCGCGCACACATGGCCGCATAGACTCGCTCGGCTCGCTCCGAAGTTCGCACAAACAGCTGCGCCGCGACCGTCGCTGTCACCCGCCACGTCCGGCGCCCCCCGGTGGTGAACGTGCGGCTGCGCCTTGCGCGGAGCAGGCCGCCCGTTTCTTCAGACAGCACGAACACATAGCGCTGCATGAGCGCGAGCGTGACGATCAGCAGCGGAGGCAGGCGCAGCCGGCGAAACACCCGCAGCAGATCGGTGAATCGCGTGGTTGCATTCAGGAGAATGACGCAGAACAGGCACAGCGTGCTCCGGGCGAGCAAGGCCAGGAACACCTGCAGGCCGTGCTCCTGAAGTAGCGCCAGGAGCGCGATTCCGATGGCGAACGGTTCGGCGAGCAACAGGCGTCTGCCGAGATGCCAGGCCGGGACCGACGAGAACGCCGCCACCACCAGCAATCCTGCGCCGAGGCCGGCGTAGGCGGGCCACGCCGTGCGGGGCAGGAGCACGCAGGCCAGCACTGCCATCGAAGCGCCCAGCACTTTGGCCGACGCGGGCAAGCGGTGAATCAGGCTGGCCCGATGCCGATAGGGATTGAGCAGTTCGTCACGCACGGGGTGATGCCCTATCCGGGCCGCCGCGCCTGGCGGCGTCTGGCGGAGTGAGACCCCGCGCCAGGACATAGGCCAAGACGAACGCGATCAGGATGCCCGCACCGCCGGCCGCGAGCGTCGAGGAGGTTGCCGATCGAAAACCCGGGATGGTGTAGTCCGGCCACGGGGCAGCCAGGATCGGCGTTACGGTTGCCTTGTGCCCGAAGCCAAGCATGGTCGCCACCTTTTCCAGCCCATCCGGCCAGCCGGAGGCGAACGGCGCCACGAACGCCACCAGACCCAGCGACACCAGCAGGCCATAGGCCGCGAGATCGCCGTAGCGAGGCTGGACGGGCGTTTCCCGATTCGGAGCCAGCAATTCGGGACGCACCTTGGCGACCGCCGCAACGACCAGCGTGGTGATAACGGCCTCTCCGAAGGCGATCAGCATGTGAATCCCGGCCATCGCCGGAAACGCCACATTCCACGCGACGGTGCCGGAGAGGACGAGCTCGCCCGCGCAGAGAACGGCGGCCACGACCGTCGAGCACCACGCGGCGAACGCGGTCGCAAGCAGCCGCCAGCGGAGATTGTCCGCCCCCGCCCGCCGCACCAGGGCATAGATGGCGTAGCCTACGCCGGAAGCCACGATCGCCATGTTGAAGATGTTGGCGCCCAGCGTCGTCACGCCCCCGTCCGCGAACACGAAACATTGCACGATCAGGACCGCCGTCATGGCGAGCACGGCGGCGCTGGGGCCGAGCAGCACCGCCACCAAGACCGCACCAATCAGGTGCCCGGACGTTCCTCCCGCCACCGGGAAATTGAGCATTTGCGCGGCAAAAACGAAGGCGGCGGCGAGGCCGATCAGCGGCACCCGCCGCGCCGGATACGTCCGGCGCACCGAGCGGAGGGCGACTCCAATCCCCACGGCCGCCAAACCTGCGCTTGCGGCCGCCGTCTTGGCGTCGAGGAATCCGTCGGGAATGTGCATGGTCGTGGGTTATCTCGTCCGCCTTGCTTCTGAAACTCGGGAGCTTAAGTCAACCCGACGGATTTCCGGCGCTGCAGGCGGATGCCGGCGGCCGGTCCCATGATCCCCAGCGCGAGCGCCTCGGGCCGTTTGCGGCTGCCATCCCCACTCAGCCGACGAGGGCCCGCACGCGGCGGACCACCTCGGGCAGAGCCGCGGCGACCGGCGGGGACAGGTCGAGCGTCATGGGCTTCAGGTCGGCGACGGACACTGTGACCACGTCAATCACCGGCAGCGGACCGAGCACTGCCGCCGCCGCGATGAGATCGCGCAATCCGATGTCGTGCGCGCCGAGCGCCGCCGGGAAATCCGTGGCGACGCGGGCGCGAAACCGGGTGACCGTGCCCGGCGGGGCGCCGTCGCGGGTCGCGTCGATGAGGATGACGCGCGCGGGACCGCGGAGCAGCTCCAAAAGGTGCAGCCCGCCGGTCCCGCCATCCACGAAGCGCACCTCCGGTGGCCATGTCTCCTGCTCGAGCGCGCGCACGGCGTGCACCCCCACCCCTTCGTCCCCTACGAGGTAGTTGCCGACGCCAAGCACGAGCACGTCGGCCGGCGGCGGCGCTGATGTCACCGAAGGGACCGGCTGTAGCGAGGCGACCATGCGTGTCAATGCGGCGGCGCCTTCGCGGCGTCACGAGGCGGGCGCGGCGTCAGCGGGAACCACGACTTGCCGTTGCCCTTCAGCGCATTGGGATGAACGAATTTCCAGCCTCCGACCATCGACGACATCACCCCGTGTCCTTCGACATAGTCATGGTAGAAGACGAGGTAGACGTGGATGATCGTGAACACGACGAAGAACCACATCGCCATGTAATGCCACTGCCGCAAGCCATAGTCGCCGCCGAAGAGTGGCACCGCCCACGCGAAGAGCTGCGGGAACCAGGACTTGCTCATCGACGCGTACATCGCGAAGCCACTGATAACCTGGAAGAGGAAGACCAGGAACATCGCGAAGTAGGTGAAGTACGCGAGGGCGTTGTGGCCGACCGCATTGATCGACTTGTTGGTGGCTTGGAGGACATCGACCCGGAGGACGGAACCCACTTGCCGGAACTGCGAGCGGCGCAGGGGCAGGAAATTCCGCCAGTCCGAGTACTGATTGCCCACAAAGCCCCAGTAGATGCGGAAGGCGAAGTTGAAGAAGAACACGTAGGCCGTGGCGAAGTGGATGAAGCGGTTGACGCCGAACCAATAGCTGAACGACGCCTCGCTCGCGCTCGCAATCGCCGGCGGATGCGCGATGAGGATACCGGTAATCGTGAGCACCAGGACGCACAGGGCGTTCAGCCAATGGTAGAATCGCACCGGCAGCTCCCAGACATAGACGCGCTTGAAGACGGACGCCGCCGGCGAAAGACCGGCCGAAGTGGCTTGCGGAGTCATGCGGATTCCTCCTTTCAGAGCACCGGGACGGTGGAGGCTTGGCCGACCGGCGCGCCCCAATCGTCATAGAGGTGGACGGCGCAAGCGAGGCACGGGTCGAACGAATGCACGGTGCGCAGGATCTCGAGCGGCTGCGTGGGATCGTGCACCGGCGTGCCGATCAGCGCGGCTTCATAGGGCGAGCGCTGCCCCTTGCCGTCGCGCGGCGAGGCATTCCAAGTGGTCGGAACGACGAGCTGGTAGTTCTCGATCTTGCCTTCCTTGATGACGATCCAGTGGGCGAGCGCCCCGCGCGGCGCCTCGGAGGCACCGACCCCGCGGGCCAGCGCCGGCCAGGTGGCGGGATCCCACTTCTCCTTCGTGAAAGTCCGCGTGTCGCCATTGCGAATGTTGGCGAGGAGCTGGTCGTAGAACTCCATGGCCCACCGGGCGATCAGGCGCGTTTCGATTCCGCGGGCCGCCGTGCGGCCGAGGGTCGAGAAGAGGACCGACGCGGGCGCCTTCAGCGCCGAGAGCACTTCGGTCACGGCTTCTTTGATCTCCTCGTGCCCGCTGGCAAAGCCCACGAGCATGCGCGCGAGCGGACCCACCTCCATGGCGTGCCCTTTCCAGCGCGGCGTCTTGAGCCACGAGTATTTGCCGTCGACGTTCAGGTTGTCGTAGGGCGGCTTGGGACCGGTGTAGTTGAAGGTGGTCTCGCCGTCCCACGGGTTGAGCCCCTGCTCCTCGCCCCCGCCGTAGCGATACCAGGAGTGATTAATGTGTTCCCGCACCCCATCGGGATCGTGCGGATCCACCGGATGCACCTTCGAAAGGTCGCGGTCGAGCACGGCGCCGCGCGCAAACTTGAAGCGCGCCACGTCGGCAAAGCCGTTGGTCGGCAGGTCGCCGTAGCAGAGGTAATTCGACACGCCGCCGCCGACCTCCGTCCAGTCAAGGTAGAACGGCGCGATCGCCAGCAGGTCGGGCAGATAGACCTGCTCGACGAACCGGGCGCCCTCCTCGAACAGCCGGCCGACGTAGGCGAGGCGCTCCGCATTGATGGCGTTGGCCTCGTCGATGTTGAGGGCGCAGGGCACGCCGCCCACGAGGTAATTCGGGTGCGGGTTCTTTCCGCCAAAGATCGTGTGAACCTTCACCATCTCCTTCTGCCATTCGAGCGCCTCCAAGTAGTGCGCCACGCCGATCAGGTTGACCTCCGCGGGGAGCTTGAAGGCGGGGTGCCCCCAGTAGGCGTTGGCAAAGATGCCGAGCTGACCGCTCTCCACGAACGCCGTCAGCCGTTTCTGCAGGTCGCGGAAATACTGCGGCGAGCTCTTCGGCCAGCTGGAGATGCTCTGGGCGATGCGCGACGCTTCCGCGGGATCGGCCTTGAGCGCGCTGACCACGTCCACCCAGTCCAGCGCGTGCAGGTGGTAGAAATGCACCACGTGGTCCTGCAGATACTGGGCGCAGAACATCAGGTTGCGAATCAGCTCCGCGTTGGGCGGGACGGCGATGTCGAGCGCGTCCTCGACCGTGCGCACGGAGGCGAGCGCGTGCACGGTGGTGCACACGCCGCACACCCGCTCGGTGAATGCCCAGGCGTCCCGCGGGTCGCGGCCCTTGAGAATGGTTTCGATACCGCGGACCATCGTGCCGGCGCTCCAAGCGTCGGCGATGCGGCCGTCCTTGACTTCCGCTTCGATGCGCAGATGGCCCTCGATACGGGTGATGGGATCAACAACAATGCGCGTGCTCATGGTTCACTCCTTCGCTTGGTCGTCGAGTTCCGCCACGGCGGGCGGCGGCGCGAGGCTGGCCGACTCGCCGGGGTGTTCGCCGATCTCGTGGCGCTTGCGGACATTGGTGAGCACCGCGTGGGCCGCGGCGCCCGCGACTGCGGCGGCGCCGACCGCCAGGCCGATCTTGTCGGCTGTCGTCTCGATGCCAAAGCCCGGGAAGCTCGCCAGCCGCTGGTAGAAGGGCCCGTTGTCCCAGAATCCCGCCTCGGAGCAGCCGATGCAGCCATGGCCGGACTGGATGGGGTAGCTCACCCCGTTGTTCCAGCGCATCACGCCGCACGAGTTGTAGGTCGTCGGTCCGCGGCATCCCATTTTGTAGAGGCAGAATCCCCGGCGGGCGTTCTCGTCGTCAAATGACTCAACAAAGAGGCCGGCGTCATAGTACGGCCGGCGGTAGCAGGTGTCGTGCACCCGCCGTGAATAGAATGCCTTCGGACGCCCAAGCGCGTCCAGTTGCGGGATGCGGTCGAACGCCAGCAGATGCACCACCACCCCCGCCATCACCTCCGCGATCGGCGGGCAGCCCTGCACGTTGACGATCGGCTTGCCGGTGACCACGGCGTGGATGGGCATGGCCCGGGTTGGGTTGGGCTTCGCCGCTTGCACACAGCCGGCGCAGGCACAGTTGCCCCAGGCAATCACGGCCTTCGCGCCGCTGGCCGCCTCCCGCACAATGTCGAGCGCAGTGCGGCCCCCGATCACACAGTGGATGCCGTCGTCGGCCATGGGCACCGAACCCTCGACCATCAGCAGGTATTCGCCGGGATGTTCCTTCATGGTGCGGCGCATGCACTCCTCCGCCTGGAAGCCGGCGGCGGCCTGCAGCGTCTCCGTGTAGTCCAGCGAGACCTTGTCGAGCAGGATGTCCGCCACGATCGGGTGCGAGGAGCGGATGAACGATTCGCTGCAGCAGGTGCATTCCTGGAAATGCAGCCACACCACCGGCAGCCGCCGCTTCTTCTCCAGCGCCTTGACCACGTCGGCGACGCCGCTGGATTCGAGACCCAGGTACGCTGCCATCCAGGTGCAGAACTTGACAAAATCACGCCGGCTCACGCCGCGCGCACGCATTTCATCCCAGATCGTCGGACCGCCGGTTTGCGGCGGAGACATCAGCACATTCATGATGGTCCTTGGGGTGGCCGCACCGCCCGGCGGGCGCCGGAGGGCGCGAGGATTGGTCGGAAGTTGGAAAGCGAGTCTGCGCAGATTTTGCTGCGCATCAATTGATATATGACCTCAGGGTCATTGAATTAATTTTTCTTCTGCCAGACTCGCATGGCCGCTGGACTTCCCGGGCGGGCGGGCCAACGTTCTCTAATCATGCACGAACTGGGCATCGCCCAATCAGCCTTGGAGCTGGCGCTGGCGCACGCGAAGAAAGCCGGCGCTGCGCGGGTGCTGCGCCTCGTGATCCGGGTTGGCGCGCTGTCGGGCGTGGACCCGGAGGCGTTGGATTTCGCGTTTGCCGCCATCCTCCCGGGCACCGCGGCCGAAGGCGCGGCGGTGCAAATTGACCCGATCGCCGCCGTGGCCTACTGTCCCGACTGCCAGCAGGATTTCACCCCCGATACCAATCATTTCTTTGAATGCCCGCGCTGCGGCCGCTTGTGCGCCTCCATCAAGCAGGGCCGCGAACTCGACCTGATGCGCCTCGAAGTGCTGTGATCCCCATGCCCGACAAAATCTCCAAGCCGAGCGCCGCGAGAACCCCGCCCCGGGGTGAGGTGATCCTCGTCGACGTGCGCGAGCCCGGCGATCTTCCCCCGGCGCCGCCGGGCGATGCCCTGCCCGGCGCGCCCCGAACCGTCGACCTGCAAGTGCGTCTGCTCGACGAAAACGACCGGCGCGCAGCAGAGAACCGGGCCCTCCTGCAGCAGCAGGGAATCCGCGCGGTGAATTTCGTTTCCTCGCCGGGGGCGGGCAAGACGACGCTGCTGGAACGCACGCTGGACGCCCTTGCGGGCGAGGTGCGCTGCGCCGTGCTCGTCGGTGACCTCGAGACCGACAACGACGCGCGGCGTCTCCGGCGCGCGGGGCTGCCGGTGGCCCAGATCACGACCGGGGGCACGTGCCACCTGGATGCAGCCATGGTCGCGCGCGGCATCGCCGCGCTGCCGCTTGAGGGAGTGCGCCTGCTGCTGGTCGAGAACGTCGGCAACCTGGTCTGCCCCGCCTCCTTCGACCTGGGGGAGAACCGCCGGGTCACACTGCTCGCCTGCACCGAGGGCGAGGACAAGCCGCTGAAATATCCGCCGATCTTCACAAGCGCCCACGCCGTCATCCTCAACAAGATCGACATCGCGGCGGCGATTGGCTTCGACCGGGCCGCGGCGCTGGCCAACATCCGCCGGGTAGCGCCGCAGGCCGAGGTGTTCGAACTCTCAGCGCGCACCGGTGAGGGGTTTGACCGTTGGCTGGCCTATCTCCGCGCGCTGCTATGAGCCATGCCTCCGGTGGTTGACGACACCGCTCCACCGCCGGCCGATCGCCTGCTGGAGATTGAAGGCACCGTCCAAGGCGTGGGGTTCCGACCCTTTGTCGCCCGGCTGGCGGCGCGCGCAGGTCTCCGCGGCTGGGTCCGCAACGACGGAGCCGGAGTGACCATCCGGGTCGCCGGGCCCGGCGAGGTGTTGGACACGTTTGCCGCCGCGCTGCAGGCGCAACCCCCGCCGGCCGCGCGCGTCACGCGGCTGCGGGCGCGCCCTGCGCGCGAATCGGCGCAGCTGCCGCCGATGCCGGCCGTGGGTTTCCTGATTCTCGACAGCGAGGCGGACGCGGCGGCTCGTACCGTGGCGGTCACTCCGGACCTCGCGCTCTGCGCTGATTGCGGGCGCGAACTTGCCGATCCGCGCAACCGCCGCCACGCCTACCCCTTCATCAATTGCACCAACTGCGGGCCGCGTTACTCGATCGTGCGCGAACTGCCTTACGACCGGCCCCGGACTACGATGGCACAGTTTCCCATGTGCCCGGCCTGCCGGGGCGAGTATGAAAACCCGGCGGACCGGCGCTATCACGCCCAGCCGAATGCCTGCCCGGTGTGCGGGCCGCAGGTCGAGCTTCAGGATGCCGCCGGCCGGACGCTGGCCACCAGATCTGAAGCCATCACCGGCGCAGCTCAGGCCCTGCGAGCCGGCCGGATTGTGGCGGTCAAGGGAGTCGGCGGCTTCCATCTGATGGTCGACGCCGCCAGCGAAGCCGCCGTCGGCGAACTGCGCCGGAGGAAGCATCGCGAGGAAAAACCTCTGGCCGTGATGTTCCCATCGCTCGAGTCACTGCGCGCCGCGGCCGTTCTGCGCGAGGACGATGAGCACTGGCTGACCTCCACGGCCGCCCCGATCGCGCTGGTGCGGCGCCGCGCGGACGCCCCGCTGGCCGCGGCCGTGGCGCCAGGCAATCCCTGGATCGGCGCGCTGCTGCCGTATGCGCCTCTGCACGTGTTGCTCCTCGATGCGGTCGCGCGGCCGGTGATCGCGACCAGCGGCAACCTTTCAGAGGAGCCGCTCTGTACCGACAATGCGGAGACGCGGCAGCGGCTCGGGTCCATCGCCGATCTCTTCCTGGTGCACAACCGGCCCATCGCGCGACCGGTCGATGACTCCGTCGTGCGGCTGGCGGCGGCGGGACCAATCCTGCTGCGCCGCGCGCGCGGATTCGCCCCCGCTCCGTTCCGTCTGCCCGACGGGGCGGACACCGCGGAGCCATTGCTCTGCGTTGGCGGGCACATGAAGAGCACCATCGCCGTGACGGCGGGAACGAACCTGGTGTTGAGTCCGCACATCGGCGACCTGGCCAACCCGATGTCAATGGAGGCCTTCCGCCGCGCGGTGACGCTGCTCGGCTCGCTCTACGGCCAGCGTTTCGCCCGCGTGGTGTGCGATGCGCACCCGGACTATGCCTCGACCCGCTTCGCCCAGAACCTGGGCGTGCCGGTTATCTCCGTGCAGCACCACCTCGCCCACATCCTCGCCTGCCTGCTCGAGCACGGAGGCGGTCCGGACAAGGTGCTGGGAGTGGCTTGGGACGGCACGGGTTACGGATCGGACGGAACGGTCTGGGGCGGGGAATTCATCGTCGTCGATCGCACGACCAAGTCCGCCCGGCGGGTCGCCTCTTTGCTACCCTTCCGTTTGCCCGGCGGGGAGGCGGCGGTACGCGAGCCGCGCCGCAGCGCGCTCGGCCTCCTTCACCGCCTGTTCGCCGAAAACGTGGCGCAGCT
>Ga0335081_10023189_pt1 | contig 10042 bp, 7 predicted proteins | sample Lox_Sample_35_FD_206713 | JGI IMG/M metagenome (GOLD analysis project Ga0335081, IMG submission 206713) | Soil microbial communities from Loxahatchee National Wildlife Refuge, Florida, United States - Lox_Sample_3.5 | ecosystem: Environmental > Terrestrial > Soil > Wetlands | place: USA: Florida... | reverse complement strand
GCGGCGGTGCCGGTCAGCGCCCAGCCCTCAGCGACTCCCCGCCGTGGCGGCGTCCTGGAGGTTCGCTGCCCGGCCTGCGCGGCAGAGCAGCGTGCCGAGCGCCAGGAAGATCACGCCTCCGGTAGCCATGCCGATGCCTGCTCCGGCCAGGATGTCCACGGGATAGTGCACCCCCAGGTACATCCGGGACCAGCCCACCAGGACGGCATATCCGATCCCCACCGCGGCCAGCGGCCGGGCCAGGAACGGCACCAGCGCGATCGCGACCGCCAGGGTGACGGCGGTGTGGCTGGAGGGAAAGCTCGTACCGTGCGCAGGCTCCTGGCGCAGCACCGCGCTGGCCACCACCTCATACGGCCGGGGGCGGTCGGCAATGGACTTCGCCACGTGCACCAGCACCCATGCGATGCCGGCGGCCGCGGCCCCGGCCGCCACCGGCATAACACTCCGGTTTCTGGCCACGACGTAGACGGCGGCGAGCGCGACGACAGCGATGATGCCCGTCGGCAGGAACAAATGCGACAACGGCGTCAGTACCGATGCGGCAGCCGCCGGGACCTGGTTGAGGATCCGGAACACGCTCTTATCCCAGCTGAGCATTCCTGTCTTGAGCAACAGCGCCGGCACACCGAACAGCGCTGCTCCCAGGCCCGCCACCAGCCCGGCGGTCCGGGCCCTGGGAACCCTGACCGGCCGCTTCGGCCACCACCACGAGGCAAGCGAGATCATGAAGCCGGACCGCCGATCGGGCGCCCTGCTGGCGCCGAGCTGGCTGACAGCGGATGCCGTTCGGAATCCTGCCGCCACAATAGGACTTCAGCTGGCGGTTGACATCGTTCGCAGGCCGGCCATCTGCATCGACTGCGGCCAAGCTGACGCCGGTCTCGTGCGCGGCAACCCCGGCCGCCATGGGCATGGCGCGCGGATCCGCTGAAGCCCGGGGGAGACCTGGCGGTAATCCAGGTCTAGATGGTCACCGCAGTCACAGCGGATGAGCCCAAGCACACCGGGGTAGCTGCGTTATCCCGGGCCATCGTCGGCGGGTGGGGTATCACCTGATGTCGGCGGGGAGCCCGGCGCCACGAGGTGGAACTCGACCCGGGCGGCGGGGATGCGTTCTTGCTCGCGGGCCAGCAGGGTCAGCGCGCGGGCATCGGCCGCGGTGGGGCGGTTCAGGTCCAGGGCGCGCGGCCACAGCCGGGCATAGCGGACGGCCGCGACCTCGGCCGCGTACACCAGCGCCCGGCCGATCAGGTAGAGCAGGGCGAACATGCCGGCCACGGTGGCGAAGCTGCCGTACACGGGCCCGGCCTTGGTCACAAGCCTGGCCAGCAACGGCGCCCCGAGGTTGAGCACCACCGTCACCGCCGCCGCGCCCAGCACGGCGCCCGGCCACAGGACCCGGACCGGCGCGGGCCGCGCCAGCAGCAACTTGGCGCCCAGCAGCAGCACCGCGAAGACGACCAGGGCCGACCCGGCCACCGCCGCCGCCCGTTCCACACCGCGCTCGCCGGGCAGCGCAGTGGCCACCACCGTGAGCGCGCCGACGACCAGCGCCCCCAGCATCACCGTCGCCAGCACCGCGAATACCCGGGCATACCGCGCGAAATAGCTGAGCCGGCGGCGGTGCCGGACCGCTGCGACATGGTTCAGCGTCTGGTAGGCGGAGAACACCACGCCGGTCCCGGCCAGCAGCAAACTGACCAGGCCGACGACGAACGGGATGGTCGACGTCGGCAAGGTGGCCAGCGAGTGCTCGATCGTGGGCCGCAGCGCCTTCGGCACGATCTCGTCGATCAGCCGCCGGCGCAGGTCCGGGTGATCGGCCAGCACCCGGGACAGGACCGCCACCCCGAGCAGCAGCAGCGGGAAGATGCTCAGGAACCCGTAATAGGTGATCAGCGCCGCCTGCCGCCCGCCCGCATCGTCGCCGTACTTCTTGATCACCGCGTACGGGAACCCCAGCACGCCATGCTCGCGCTGCAGGCGGTCCGCCCACGCAATGACCCGGCTCACCAGTCCGCTCAAGCCGTCCAGGTTCATGGGTCCAGCCTGCCCGGCACCGGCCTGGGAGGTCATCATTCCCGCGCATAGGGACTGCCCGTCAGCGTCGACCGGCCCCGCCGGCGGAGCATGCTCATACGTATTCGCGGCGGCACATCCAGGCCGGGGTCGCCCATCCTCACACCGGGGGCAGGTAGGAGGTGAAGAACCGCTGGATGAGCACGGCCGCGACGGCCTGATCCTGGGGGATGCCCGCGGCGGTCAGCCCGGCGATCAGGCCGGCCTACACGACGCCGAGGCCGCCGGGCACGGGGACGGCGCCGCCGCCGACGCCGGCCAGCGAGCTGACGGTGATCAGCGTCGCGATGCTGGCCCGCTGCCCGACCGCGTGCAGCGACGCGCCGAGGGCCAAGACGATCAGGAGCTGGGGCCAGGGTCAGGCTGCGGGGCAGGCCATTGTGCTGGCCTGCCTGGCTGCCCGGAACCGCCGCCAGCCCGGCGAGGACACCTCCGGTGACGGGTAAGGCATCATGCGCGATGAGTGAACATTCAATGAACAAGGCTTCGGATGCCTGCTCGCGGTGGTAATAGCAGGTAGACACGTGGCGGGCGGGTGGAGGCCGGCCTGGCAGGCCTCCACCCGGACGGGGAAGCGCGGACGAGAGCGGCCCGCGGGCAGCACACCGGTCACGGCTGATATCGTCCTGGCGTTTGATCATCATCCACCGGCAACCATCGATTAGCGCGGGTGTGTGGATCTTGAGCGGATGGTCAGGACCTGACCCCCCGTGGTCGTGGCCAAGCTGACCGGCGCGGCGCAGCGGCACGCGAACTGGCACGAACTATCCGAGACCGCCGCCGGGGTGGCCAAATTGCAGGAGATCATCGGCGGCAGGCCCAACGGCGCTTCCTTGCTTGCCAAGGTGGCGGGCATCTTCATCGGCGCCCGCGAAGGCGATCTGGATGAGTCGGAAGCGATGGGCGCCGCGGAGCTATGCATCGCGGCCGGAGCAGGCAAGACCCGATCACGCAGTGGATCGAGGCAGGGCGCCGACGAAGGGCGATCGCCAGCAAGCCGCCGTTCCCCGGCACTATCGTACAGGCGACCCGCGAACGGGAAGGCTAGGCCGGATGGCATTGGCTAGGACGGCTTACCTGCAGTGGTCGTTGTCGGTACCGCACCGCTCTGAGTGGTGGTTCCGGGGTTGGCCCTGACGGCGACTGTCGCGGCGACTTTGCCTCTTGCCGTATGGCGGGCTGGCCTGTCCGAATGCCGTCCGCCGGCGTTCACTGCTGGCGGCGAAGCCATGGCAATTGCTGGCCAGGAGCCCCCAGTGCGCGGAGGGAGGACTCGAAGGAGGCCAGACGGCTGCGCACCACGTCGGCCTGGCCCAGGCTGGCGCCGCCCGGGGCCCGCTCGGCGTCCATCGCGGAGCGGACGGCCTGCAGCGAGGCGAGCGTGTCGGCGATCCTGGAACCGTTGGGGGAGTGCTGCGGGACCTCCTCGCGCAGGGCGTACAGCGTCTGGGCCAGATCATCGGCGCGCCGCTGGATATCGGACCACCGGGCGGCCGCGTCGGCGGTGGCCAGCCCGCCGGGCGCTTCGGCGACGCTCATCGCGTCATGCAGAGCCGACCCCTTGGCGTACGCGTCGACGAGCCGGGACCGCCAGCCGGCCGCGGCTGCCGAGCGGCGGCGGGAGGAGCGCGTGATCAAGGCGATCAGGTCGGCCAGGACAAGGACGCCCAGCAGGACCCAGAGCCAGATCAGGCTGGTGCCGGAGGAGGCGACGGGCGCCGCGGAACCGGTGGCCGGCGGCTGGGTGGCGGGGGCCGCCGTGACGCTGGGCCTGGCCGGGGCGGTCGCGGTCCGGCTCGGCAAGCTGCCGATCGAGCTGCTGATGGTCCCCCCGCATCCGGCCGCCAGCAATCCGGCGGCAAGCAGGGTCACGGGGAGGGAAAGTCTTTTCACAGAACGCCGCATGCTGATCCTTCCGCGTCGTGTATGGCCGACCGCTGAAGCCACCGTTGCCGGCGGCAGGATCGTTGTCGCGCGTGCCCGGACGGCTTGGCCGCCCGGCCTTGTGATCCGCAGGCTGCCTGGCTGGGCGGATTCTGCCTCCGACACCATCGTGACTGTACGGCGCCGCGCTTGGGGTCAGATCCGGCGATTTCGGCGCCGCGTTCCGCTGCTGCATCCTGCGCCCGGGCGCTTCGATCACGGCGAGCAGCAGTCCCAGGGACGGCAGCCAGCAGGAGCGCGACTCCCGGCGGCAGGTGCCCGTGAGCGCCGTAGTCGGTGGTGTCCGTGCGCTGGCTGTTTTCCAGGATGAAGACCAGCAGGAGCAACAACCGGACGGCGCAAAGCGCCGAGGCGACCCCCGCACTGCGCTGATCCGGGTACGTTTCGGCCCTTGCTGCGCGGGCGGCTGCGCCGGTGCGGGGGCCTCGGATGGCCGGCGTGCCGCCGGGCTCCGCGCTGGAGACCGCGATCGGCTTGACGAACCTGACGCGCTGCCCCGCACCGGCCGGCCAGCGAGCAGCAGGGCTGTGACGCGCCGGTCACGGTTAGCAGCTAGGGCGCTGGCGTGGCGTTGTCCAGGTACGTGATCACCGCGCCGGTCATCGTGCCCGCTGGGACGCCGGCGACCTACGGCTGGCGAGCCCGGCACGGGAGGCGCTGCGGGCTGCGGCAACAAGGGCATCTCGGCCGGGTACGCGGCTTTCCCGCAGACCTTCCAGCCGGGCGATCCTCCTTGATCCGGCTGGCGTGCTCTACGCCGCGATCGGCGCGGGCAACCGCCGTACCGGCTGCAGCGGCTGAAAGGCCAGGGTCTGATCCAGCACGACGGTTCGGGTTCGAAGGTGAGTCCGATCCAAGACCACCGACGAGATCCTCCAGACCCTGATCTGGCCCCGCCCGCGGTCGGGTCGGGTTACCCCGGGCAAGTGCCAGTCAACGCAGCTGCCGGGGCGGGGCAACGGGCAGCGCCCGGGGCGCGCCAGCGCGGAGTACGAACGAAGTTGAGGCGGCAGGCCCGGGGTGGCTGGGTCGGCCGAAGGGTCGTGGCAGCCGTGAGCCGAATGCAGGTGGCGGTGCGTGTCATCGCCGCGAAGCCGGACAGAGACTTGCCGCGGTGCAGCCCAGCAGGAAAAGTCTTCCACCGTGGTGATCGTGATGCTCCCGGTCATGTGGCGGGGAAGACGAGGGCGCGGGCACGACCGGGATGCAGGATACGTGCGCGGGACGTCCGTCTCGAGCGGCTGACACGGCGGGCATGGCCGCATAGGCTTCCCCGAGCCGGACGGTGTCCGGTGTGCGGTGCGCTTCGGTTATCTGCGGGCCTGCGGGCCTGCGGGGCCGGGGGTGACGCCGCAGCTTCGACCGGAGGGCAGGTGCGGATGGCTCAGCCTGATGCGGCGGGACGACCGCCAGGCGCGTTGCGAAGGGCGCTGGTTCCTCTGGCCCTGGCCCAGTTCATCTGCAGTTTCGCCGGGTCGAACATGAACGTGATGATCAACGACATCAGCCACGACCTGCACACCGACGTCCAGGGCGTGCAGGTCTGCATCACCTTGTTCCTGCTGGTGATGGCCGCGTTGATGATCCCGTGCGGGAAGCTGACCGACCGCTATGGCCGCAAACGGCTGTTCCAGCTCGGCCTGCTGGTCTACGGGGTCGGCGCCATCATCAGCGCCGTCTCACCCGGGCTCGGCGTGCTGATCTTGGGCAACTCCATCTTCGAGGGCGTCGGCACCGCCTTGCTGATCCCGCCCGTCTACATCCTGACCACCCTGCTGTTCCGCGACATCAAATCCCGTGCGCGGGCGTTCGGGCTGATCAGCGGCATGGGCGGCATCGGCGCCGCCACCGGGCCGCTGATCGGCGGCCTGATCACCACCGCGATCAGCTGGCGGGCCGCGTTCGTCTTCCAGGCCCTGATCATCGTGGTCATCGTGGTGCTCGGCCGCGGCCTCGTCGACCCGGTGCCCGCCGACCCGGCCCGTCCCTTCGATACCGTCGGGGCGGTGCTGTCCGCCGTCGGCCTGGTGGTCCTGGTCGGGGGGATCCTGGCCGCCGACCAGAACCTGGTCCTGATGGCGGTCCTGCTCGTGGCGGGAGCGCTGATCCTGGCCGGGTTCTTCGCCTGGATCCGCCGCCGCGAACACGCCGGGAAGGAGGCGCTGCTGTCCACCGGCCTGTTCCGCAACCGCACCTCGAACCTGGCCCTGGTCACCCAGAACGTGCAGTGGGCGGTGCTGCTGGGGACCTCGTTCGTCGTGTCCGTCTACCTGCAGACAGTGCGGCATTACAACGCGATCCAGACCGGCGTGATCTTCACCGCCGCCACCGTGGGCATCTTGCTGTCCTCGCTGGCCGCCGGGCGCCTGGTCCGGCGGTACCAGCAGCGGACGCTGATCATGGCCGGGTTCGTGATCACCATCGTCGGGATCATCGTGCTGCTGGTCCAGGTGAAAGGCCACCCCGGCGCCTGGTACTTCGCCCCGGGGCTGTTCCTGATCGGCCTGGGCGTCGGCGTCATGCTCACCCCGTCGGTCAACGTGGTGCAGTCCGCCTTCCCGGAGAACCTCCAGGGAGAAATCTCCGGCCTGTCCCGCAGCGTCTCCAACCTCGGGTCATCCATCGGCACCGCGATCGCGGGCACCATCCTGGTCGCCGGGCTGGCCGACGCCAACCGGTCCTACGGGATCGCCATGATCGTCCTGGCGTTCATCGGCCTGCTCGGCCTGGGCGCAACCATCTTGCTCCCAGCCGCCGAATCCGTACCAGGAGCCGATGTCCCGGTTCCGGCCGCCGAGCACCGCCCGTGAGCGGACAGGAAGCCACATCCACGTCAGCCGGACGAAGGGCCGAACGACAGATCCGGCACGCCCGCAGCGGCCCGCGGTTATATTCCGCGATCGGGGCTGGCTAGTGCTAGCCGGGTCATGCGTGGCGGTGTTTGCCTCCTTGTCCTCCCGCGCCTCGAGCCGGCCGGCTGCTGCAGGGCGCCCGGTCAGCGCCTGGCCATCGTGGATGACCTGGCGGGAGACGGCAGGCAGCTCCAGTCAGGCCAGCCACCGGCGGTCAGGAGCGCGTGGATCCGGCCGCAGGGCAGCCTCCGCAGCCGCGCCGCGCCGATGGCCTTGCACTGCAGCGGGTGAACCCAGGTGCGGGTCGAACCCGTAGTCATCCAGCAGCCGGCGCCAGCTACCCCCAGCCCAAGGCGGCCCCAGACGCCGTGGGTGCCACAGGGCAGGCCGCTGGTCACGCGCAGGATCGGTTCCACGCCGTTGGGCACGTGGCTCGGACTCAGAGGCTTGGCGATCAGGATGGGGGTCTGGCTGGCGGAGAGCCCGGGATCTGTTAGTTCCTCCGGTCTTCCCAGACGGCGCCGGCCACTGCTCCGAGGATGATCACCGCCCCGATGGCGATGAACCAGGTCATGATGCCGAAGATCGCGCCGATCGTTCCGTAGGTTTTGCTGTCAGCTGTGATCGTGCCGGAGAAATAGAACTTCGAGAAGACGCCGAGCCCGCCGTAGAAGACCCCGGTGACGAGCGCCGACGGCAGCAGCGTGCGCCAGGCGACCCGGCCGTCGAGCAGGAAGTGCATCGTCCACCAGAAGAACGGCGTCATGATCGCGACGGTGACCAGTGGGGCCAGCCAGCCGCCGGCAGCGACCGCGCTCACCGGCCGTTCGGCAACGCTTTCCGCCACCACCGCGACGCACAGCACAGCGATCCAGGCCGACAGGCGGCCCAGGTCCCAGATGCCGCGGTGGTCTTGGCCGAAGGCCTTCTCGTAGATCTGCTGCAGGGAGCTCGCCACCGCGAGCATCCCGGCGGTCAGGAAGACCAGGCTGGTCGCGGTCGCGGCGTTCAGCGTGGCCGGCGCGGAGGTGAACAGGTGGTCCACGATGCCCGCCGCCCGGCGGTCCAGGCCCAGGCGCAGGGAAATGTCATCATCGACCGGCTGGCTGGCGAACGCGCTCAGCAGGATGACGAATGGGAGCAGCGAGACCAGCAGGCCTGCGCCGAACAACATGGCCTGACTGGCAAAGTCCAGGGCCTTCAGCCGCGTCAGGAAGTTCTGCGCGAGCGATCCGTCGAACCGGTCTCGCGCCCACGCCAGCGCCTTGTATCTCGCCGGGTGCTACGGCGCTGTTTCCCGCTGGGCGGCAGGTGGACGCTCTTGACGGTCGGGCTGCACCATCACGCTGCCCCTTCCGGCGCCTCGGCTCATCGGCGTAACCGTGTGGCGCTGGTCAATCTTGGGCCACAACGCCAGTCCTGCCAAGCCCTCTGACCACAGCAACATGGCTGGAGCCGGCAAACCAGAAATCCGGTCGGCCGGGAGGTCGGGCTACGGCGACATGAAGACCGAGCGGGCCGCACAGGCTGGGTCCGGCAAGTCATTGCCGAGTATCGTTGCTGACATCCAAGGCAGCCGCCGCGCAGGTCGCGCACTGGATGTCCTACCTGCCGCACGCCGGCCAGTTGGACGCCCGGCTGCCCCGGCCCGCCGGCCGGTTGGCTTTACCGGGCGAGCGTCCGGCACGGGCCGCCCAGCCTGTGCCGGGCCCTGGGGCAACCCCGCCACCTCTCTTGTGCAATCTGCCCACTAAGCGCGGCGGAGTTTCCTTGGTCTACTTTTCCTCGGCGATCATCACTGGCAGCAGGCTCTACGGCACGATCGGCGTCGTGTTCACCCTCCTGACCTGGTTCATCGCCATCGGCGCGGTGATCGTGCCCGGCGCCGTGGCAGGAGCAACCTGGGACCAGCGATGCCGGTCATCGCGTGGAGCACGCCGCAGAGAAGCAGCCACGGGGCCGCCACGATCATCGCGGCATTCGCGCCGGCTGGCGCGCCCGCATCTTCACTCCCGCTCACCCGCTGACACGAGCCTCACCGGCTTCCCGCCACTTTCCCGAGTTCTCCGCCCTGCTCGGAACATGCTGCCGCGATGTGCCTGTCGCGGCGAGGTCCGGGCTATGTCGACGGCAGGCGGCGCTAATGCGCATGACCGGCACCAGCAGCGCATCGTGCGCGCTAGTACAACAAACCCGCCGCCGCAGGCAATTGGCACAACAAGTCCGTGGCTGCACGCCGCGGACACGCACAAGGCCCCGACTAGCGCAAACTTTCCCAGGCCTCCAGGGGCCCGTCATTTTGCCCACGTAGTAACACCCGGGGGATAAGTCTGCTGACATTACCGGTCAGGCGCCGAGCGCGGGAAGGGGCGGCTCGAAGAAGGCCAGGCGACCGCGGTCGACGTCGGCCGACGCGGGCCGAGGCCGCGACTTGGCCGACCAGGACCATCCGGTCATTGTCTGCAAGGTCGGGTCAATTCTTCGGGTCTTCCAGTCCAGACCCGCCGCGGCTCCGAGGATGATCCACGCTCGATAGCTGACCGCATACGGGCACGAGATACCTCGCGGCAGCCGGGGCCGGCATGAGAGCACGCTCCTATCACGCCAGCCCCGGCGAGATCACGAGTGTAGGGGGCTGTGCACAAGACTCGTCGATGAACTGTGCTTATACGCCGGATCGCGGTGCGGTGCCAGGGGACGTGCCCGCGGAGACCCTGGCGGCCCCGCGCCCGGTTACCAGGACAGATGCCGTTGGCCGGCTGGGTGGTGAGAAGATCCGGAAGGGATCGCGTCCGTAGCGGCGCCAGATAGTTATCCACACGTGACCTGTGGATGACAGGTTACCGCCCGGCTCCGCGGCGTCGCCGCGGTGGCAGCGCCGACGGCACCGAAAGCGTGCGACGGCACTAGCCTGCTACCGGTTCGGGCCGGGTCGGGCCGGGCAGATCGGCGGCCCGGCCGGCCGGTCCCCTTCCGGCGATGGCATCGGATCCGGGCAGGCCTGAGCATCGCGAAGCCGCGTCCGCCAGGCCGGCTCTGGGCGCGCGGGCCACCCGGGTGGTCATGTCCTGGCCGTCAGGGTGCTGTTCCCGGCACCGGGTCGCGGCCTGGCCTGCCCGGGTGCCGGGCCGGGGAAGGCGGTGCGTGCCGTGCGGTGAACATGG
>Ga0335081_10023188_pt1 | contig 10042 bp, 12 predicted proteins | sample Lox_Sample_35_FD_206713 | JGI IMG/M metagenome (GOLD analysis project Ga0335081, IMG submission 206713) | Soil microbial communities from Loxahatchee National Wildlife Refuge, Florida, United States - Lox_Sample_3.5 | ecosystem: Environmental > Terrestrial > Soil > Wetlands | place: USA... | reverse complement strand
GACGCGCGCGGGAGACCGCGCTCTCCCGCGCGCGTAGCACCGTCTCCCAGCGAGCGAGGCGAAGCCTCGCGAGCTACCACGTGTTCCAGTGCACCATCGTGTCGAGCGGCCTGCGCCGGCCCGGCTTGAACTCCGTCCCGATCGAGTAGGCGACCGGGATCAGCGCGACCTGCATCACCTCGTCGTACGGGATGCCGAGGATCTCGGCCGCCTCGCGCTCGTGCATCAGGTGGAAGGTCGTCCAGACGGTGCCGAGCCCGCGTGAGCGCGCGGCCAGCATGAAGCTCCACGCGGCGGGGACGATCGAGCCGAAGATCGACGCCTGCCACGCGACGGGCTTGTCCTCGGTGCGCCCCTGCACGCACGGGATCACGTGGACGGGCACCTCGTGCAGGTGCGCCGCGAGGTGCCGCACGGCCTCGCCGATCCGGACGAACTGCTCGTTCGGCGCCGGGCGCCGCTCGAGATAGGGGCCGGCGACCTCGCGCCAGAGATCGGCGAGCGCGGCGCGCTTGCCGGCGTCCTCGACGACGACGAAGTGCCAGTTCTGCGAGTAGCTCGCCGTCGGCGCCTGCTGCGCGAGGCGGAGGCAGTCCTCGAGCACCTCGCGCTCGACGGGCCGCGTCAGGTCGAGCCGCTTGCGGACGGCGCGCGTCGTCGAGAGGAGCTCGTCGGTGGTGAGGTCGAGGATCACGCGGCGATCATCGCACGGGATACGGTCGGCAGGTGCGCGGCCTCCGCCCGATCCTCCTGCTGGGATTCCTGTCGGCGTTCGGGCCGCTGTCGATCGACATGTACCTGCCGGCGCTGCCCCAGCTGACGAAGGACTTCGGCGTCGGCGCGTCCGCCGTGCAGCTGACGCTGACGTCGTGCCTCGCGGGCTTCGCGGTCGGGCAGCTCGTCTCCGGCCCGCTCAGCGACCGCGTCGGGCGGCGGCGGCCGCTGCTCGCGGGAGTCGTCGTCTACACGGTCGCCTCCGTGCTCTGCGCGGTGGCGCCGTCGATCGCCGTGCTGATCGCGCTCCGCCTCGTCCAGGGCGTCGCCGGAGGCTTCGCCCTCGCGATCTCGCGCGCGGTCGCGCGCGACCTGCATCACGGCGAGGCGCTCGCGCGGTTCCTGTCGACGCTGATGCTCGTGAACGGGCTCGCGCCGATCCTCGCTCCGGTGATCGGCGCGCAGCTGCTGCGCTTCACGTCGTGGCGCGGCGTGTTCTGGGTGCTCGCCGGGATCGGCGCGGCGCTCGCCCTCGCGACGGCGGTGTGGCTGCACGAGACGCTGCCGCGCGAGCTCCGCAGCGACGGCGGCTTTGCCGAGACGCGGACGACGGTGATCGAGCTCGTCGGCGACCGCGCGTTCCTCGGCTACCTGCTCGTGCTCGGCTTCTCGTTCGGCGCGATGTTCGCGTACATCGCGGGCTCGTCGTTCGTTGTCGAGACGATCCACGGCGGTTCGCCGCAGCTGTACAGCGCGATCTTCGCGCTGAACGGGCTCGGGATCGTGGCCGCGAGCCAGGCGAACCGCCTGCTGCTCCGCCGCTGGAGCGTGCGGCGGATGCTCGCGGTCGGCGTCGTCGCGTCGGCGGGCGGCGGCTTCGCGCTGCTCGCGGTCGTCGTCGCGGGCATCGGCCTCGCGGGCATCGTGCCGTCGCTGTTCGTCCTCGTCGCGAGCCTCGGCTTCATCCTCCCGAACGCGACGGCGCTCGCGCTCGCGGGCCATCGCCGCGTCGCAGGGAGCGCGTCGGGGCTGATCGGGATCTTCCAGTTCACGGTCGGCGCGGTCGCCGCCCCGCTCGTCGGCGTCGCCGGCCCGGAGTCCGCGTACCCGATGGCGATCGTCATAGCCGTCCTGTCGGGAGCGTCGCTCGTCTCGCTGCGACGGCTGCAAAACGCCCCCTTACGTGCCGAGTCCCCGTGAACCCGAGGGCCCACAGGGACTTGGCAGACGGCAATCTCTCACACGCGTCCGGGCCCGTCAAGCGGGAACCGCACAACGTGCATCAGGCGACGAGTGCAACCGTCTCGTCGAGCGTTCCGACGCCCTCGAACGCGCCGACCGCGGTCGTCGCGAGCGCGCCCGCCGCGCACGCGAGCCGCGCCGCGCGCTCGAGCTCCCAGCCGGCGAGCGTCCCGTAGAGGAGCCCGGCTGCGAACGCGTCGCCCGCTCCGGTGCCGTCGACCGCGCGCACGTGCGGCGCAGGGATCGCGCCCTCGAACCCGTCGCCCGCTGCGTAGCAGCCGTCGGGCCCCATCGTCAGCGCGACGCTGCCGACGCCGCGCGCGCGGAGCCAGGCGGCGGCGCGCCCGGGCTCGTCCTCGCCGGTGATCGCGCGCGCCTCGCCGAGCCCCGGGACGAAGAGGTCGAGGTGCTCGAGGCACGGCTCGACACGCGACCACCGGGCGCTCGCGTCCCAGACCGTGTCGAGGCTCGTCAGCAGCCCGCGGCGCCGCGCCTCGGCGAGGATCGCCGCGAGCGGCTCGCCGTCGAGCTCCTCGAGCACGAGCGCGCCGGCGACGTGGAGGCACCGGCCGGCGTAGAGCAGCTCGGGATCGAGCTCGCCGGCGCGCAGCGCTGCGTCCGCACCGGGCACGTGCAGGAAGGTGCGCTCGCCGTCGCCGGAGACGAGCACGACGGTGGCCGACGTCGGCGCCGCGTCGTCGCGGAGCACCCCGCGCCGGTCGACGCCGCGCTCGTCGAGGAGCGAGACGATGAAGTCCCCGAACGGATCCGCCCCGACCTTCCCGACCGCCGCCGCGCGCAGCCCGAGCCGGACGAGCGCGCTCGAGGTGTTGAGCGCGCACCCGCCCCCGCGCAGCGCCACCTCGTCGACGAACCCGAGCGACCCCGTCTCCGGCAGCGAGTCGACGGGCCGGGCGATCACGTCGGCGACGAGGATCCCGAGGCACACGACGTCGACGGAGCTCACGGCCCCAGCTTGACGGGTTTCCCACCGGTGCCGCGCTCGACCCGGCGGGCGCGGCCCACTGCCGCCCGATACGAGTTCGGCTCGCCGAGACCTGCGAACAGCGCGAGGCCGTGCGCGCGCAGCGCGCCGCCGCGCGAAGCGGGCGAAGCAGCAACAAACGCCCCTCCATCCGCACGGTGCGCTTCAATGAGCCGCCGCACGTCCGATCCGACGATGGAGGTTCACTGTGCCGTTGACTCAGACTCAGCTCGCCGACGAGATCGCCCAGCGGGCCGGTGCCAGCCGCGCCGACGCCAAGCGGTTGCTCACGGCGCTCGAGGAAGTCGTGCTCGAGCAGATCGCGGCCGCCGAGAAGGTGAAGATCGGCGCGGTCGTCCAGCTCGAGGTCCGGGTCCGCCCCGCGACCAAGGCGCGCCCCGGCCGCAATCCCGCGACCGGAGAGGAGATCACCATCGCCGCGAAGCCGGCCTCGGTGACGGTCAAGGCCCGCCCGCTGGCGAAGGCCAAGGCCGCAGCCCCCTCGGTGCAAGCAGCAAAGCGCAAGCTCGCCGCGTAGCCAACCCCAGTCCGCCGCCGCGCCCGACATGGCGGGCGCGGCCGAGTTCCAACGGCCACGAGTCAGCCTTCGCCTGGACCCTGCGAGCGGAAAGCGAAGCGCGAGGCCGCGCCCGCGAAGCGCGCCCGGCCCGCGCGAAGCGGGCGAAGCAGCAATCGACCTCGCCGCGTAGCCACCCCACTCCGCATGCCGCGCCCGACAAGGCGGGCGCGGCCGAGTTCCAACGGCCAGGAGTCAGCCTCCGCCTGGACCCTGCGAGCGGAAAGCGAAGCGCGAGGCCGCGCGCGCGCAGCGCGCCCGGCCCGCGCGAAGCGGGCGAAGCAGCAACAGATGGCCCCGGGAGGAGTCGAACCTCCGCACGCAGATTCGAAGTCTGCCGCTCTATCCGCTGAGCTACGGGGCCGAGCCGATCAAGCGTAGCCCGGGAGCTACGCGGCGACCGCGACGCCGTACTTCCGCTTCAGGTACGCGAGGTACGGCTTCGCGTCGATCGTCGAGCCGACGGCTCGTCGCAGCGTCTCCTGCGGCGGGTACTTGCGGCCGTTCGCGTGGACGTGCTCGCCGAGCCAGTCGCGGATCGCGTCGAACTCGCCGCGCTCGACCCGCTCCTCGAGATCCGGCACGTCCTCGGCCATCTTCTCCCAGATCTGCACGGACATGACCGTGCCGAGCAGGTACGTCGAGAAGTAGCCGATCAGCCCGGCCGACCAGTGCACGTCCTGAAGGACGCCGCTCGCGTCGTCCGGAACGACGACGCCGAGGTACTCCTCCATCCGCTCGTTCCAGATCCGCGGCAGCTGCGACAGGTCGACGCGACCGTTGACGATGTCCTGCTCGAGCTCGAAGCGGAGGATCACGTGCAGCCCGTACGTGACCTCGTCGGCGCGGATCCGGATCAGCGACGGCTGCACCTTGTTGATCGCCGCGTAGAAGCGGTCGAGCTCGACGCTGCCGAACCGCTCGGGGAAGCGCGCCTGCAGCCGCGGGTAGAAGAACCGCCAGAACGGCATGCCGCGGCCGACGAGGTTCTCCCAGAGCCGGCTCTGGGACTCGTGGATCCCGAGCGAGGACGCGCTGCCGATCGGCAGGTGGGCGATGTCGCGGCGGATCTGGTGCTGGTACAGCCCGTGGCCGTACTCGTGCATCGTCGAGAACAGCGACTCGAGCGAGTCCGGGTAGTAGTGCGTCGTCACCCGGATGTCGTCGATGCCGGCGCCGGACGCGAACGGGTGCTCGGTCGGGTCGATGCGCCACGTGCCCGGCCGGTGGCCGAACAGGTCGACGACCTCCTCGCCGAGCTCGATCTGCGCCCCGATCGGGAAGTCGGCGGTGAGGAACGAGTCGTCGACCTCGCGTCCGCGCAGCTCGGCGATCAGCGGCACAAGCTCGTCCTTGATCTCCGCGAAGATCCGCGTGACGTCGGCCGACTTCGTCTCCGGCTCGAAGTCGTCGAGGAGGATGTCGTACGGCTCGTCGACCGGCTCGAAGCACTCGATGTACCGGCGGCGCAGCTCGACCGCGCGCTCGAGCGCGGGCAGGAACAGCGCGAAGTTCGACGTCGCCTTCGCCTCGAGCCAGACCGGGGCCGCCTCCGCGGCGGCGCGCGCCATCTCGGCGGAGAGCTCGGGCGGGACGCGGACGGCCTTGTCGTAGTCGCGACGCGCGATCCGGATCGTCGCCGCGTCGTCCGAGCCCGGGTCGAGCGAGTCCTCGAGCGGCCGCAGCTCCTCGAGCAGCCGGCCGACCTCCGGGTCGATCAGCGCCTCGTGGCCGAGCTGCTGGAGCGCCGCGAGGTGTGCGCCGCGGTTCGCCGCGCCGGCCGGCGGCATGATCGTGCGCTGGTCCCACACGAGCAGCGAGGAGATCGCGCCGATGGACTGGATCGTCTCGAGACGGGACTTCAGCTGGTCGAGGGCGTCGGGCACGAGGGCAGAGCCTAGCGACCGGCGGCGTGGAGGTGTGGGGCCTGCCCGCCCGCGGCCGCCCCGGCACGCACTACCCGCCGGCACCGCCGAAGGTGCAAGATCCCCGTACCGGATTCGAATTCGTTCAGCGAAGGGAGAGACCGAGATGTTCAGACGCAGGCCACTGATGCGGGCTGCGGTCGTCGGCGGCACCGCGTACTACGCGGGCAAGAAGGGCGCCGAGCACGCCCAGGCGGAGGCAGACCAGAACGCGCAGATCGCCGACCTCCAGGCCCAGCAGTACCAGCAGGCGCCGGCTCCGGCCGCAGGCGGGATGTCCGACGACTCGATCCAGAAGTTGAAGGACCTCGCCGCGCTCCACGAGCAAGGCGTCTTGACGGACGCTGAGTTCGAGGTGCAAAAAGAGAAGATCCTGCAGGGGATGTGAGGAGCGAGATGGCAATCGGACCCGTGCAGATGCTCATCCTCGGCTTCGAGGACCCGAAGTTCACCGGCGAGATCATCGCCGAGCTGCAGCGGCTGAAGGACGAGGACATCGTCCGGCTCATCGACGCCATGGCCGTGCGGAAGGACGCGGACGGCAACGTCGAGACGGTGCAGCTGAGCGACCTGACCCAGGACGAGGCGATGGAGTTCGGCGCCACCGTCGGCGCGCTGATCGGGCTCGGCCTGGAGGGCGAGGAGGGCGCCGAGGCGGGCGCGCTCGTCGGCGCCGAGGCGGGCGCGGACGGCCACGTCATCGACGAGAGCCAGGTCTGGTACGCGGCGGACACGATCCCGCCGGGCACCGCCGCCGCGATCGCGCTGATCGAGCACCGCTGGGCGATCCCGCTCCGCGACAAGATCGCTGCAGCCGGCGGCTTCCCGCTCGCGGACGAGTGGATCCACCCGCTCGACCTCGTCGCCGTGGGCCTCATCGCCGCCGAGGAGGCCGAAACCGCGAACGCGTAGGACGGTCAGGACAATCGAGAGGGTGGCGGAGGGGACTCGAACCCCCGACCACCGGGACCACAACCCGGGGCTCTACCAACTGAGCTACCGCCACCGCGACGCGGGGTACAGCGTAGCGGGACGCCCCCGAGGGCGGCGGTACGCTTCGTGCGGGCGCCCGTAGCTCAGTGGACAGAGCGGCGGACTTCTAATCCGCGGGTCGGAGGTTCGAATCCTCCCGGGCGCGCTCCTCCGACGGGACCGACGCGAGCCAGATCGCGCCGACGGCGGCGAGGGCGACGGACGCGGCGAGCGCGAGGTCGAGGCCCCAGCCGATCCCGACGTTCGCGTGCGCGATCACGCCGGCCCCGTGGAGCGCGATCGTGATGTGGTTGCGCTCGCGCAGCGCGACTGCCGCCGCGGCGACGCCGCCGACGAGCGGAAACAGCCCGGCGCCGCGGTTCGCGCGCGTCAGCCAGAGGAGCACGGCGCCGAGCGCCGCGGCGCCGATCACGATCCAGCCGCTCCGCCGGTGCAGCCCCGACGCGGAGACGCCGAGCGCGGTCACCCACGGCGCGAGCGCGCCGACGATCATCAGCGCCGCCGCGGCGAGACCGGCAATGAGGAGCGCTCTCTTCACGCCGCGAGGCTAGCCCAGCCGCGTGCCGCTCTTGCGCAGGCGCTTCCACGCCGACGGCAGCTGCTTCGCGAGGCGCAGGCGGTGCGCGTGCTGCCGCTCGACGATCCGCCCGGCGACGAAGGACGCCGCTGTCCGCGCATCGTCGACGACGAGCGCCCGCAGCCGCTGCTCGGCGACGACCGCGTCCTGGTACTCGCCGAGGAGCGCCTGGAGCGCCTTCGCGTCCTCGACGAACCGCCGTCCCGCCTTGCTGGCCGGCGCGGCGAGCTCGACGGCGTACCGCGTGCGCTTCAGCGCGATCCGGAGGCGGTGCAGCTCCTCCTCGTCCGGATGCTTGCCGAGCCGGTCGACGGCGGCGACGAGGTCCGCGAGCACCTTCCGCGCGATCCGCTCGACCGGGACGGCGTCGACCTCCGCCGCGAGCCGCGGCGGCAGCCGCAGGCGCGTCAGCGCGAGCCGGTAGCTCTCGCCGCTCAGGGCCTCGAGCAGCTTCCGCCGGGCCGTCTCGCGCTCCGCCTGGACGGAGAGGACGAGGGGCTCGCCGGCGGCGCGGTCGCCGCGGTCGAGCTCCTCGAGCTCGCCGAGCAGCAGCTCGAGCAGGACGTCGAGGTCGCGCACCGGCCCGGTCAGCTCGCCGAGCTCGTCGAGGAGGCCGGCGAGCGAGCGCCGCCACTCCGGGTCGACGTAGCGGCGCGCGGCGCGCAGGTACGCGCGGATGCGGCGCGCCGCGACGCGGTGCTCGTGGAGATTCTCGGCGTCCGCGCCGAGCCGGACGCCCGGGTCGTGGGCGAGCAGCTCGCGCCGCTGCGCCTCGATCATCTCGCGCAGCCGCTTCGCGCCCGGGTCGTCGCTGATCGGCGGCGCCGGGACGAGCTGCTTGCCGGCGGAGGCGGACTCGATCAGGCGCGCGATCTCTGTGGGAGGCGCGAGGCCGCCGTTCCCGGGCTCCCACGCCTCGACCTCCTCGCCGCGCGGCAGCGACAGCCGCCAGACGACGCCGGCCTCGGACGGGAGACGCGACACGCGCATGCCGAGGCGCTCGAGGTCGCGGTCGACGGTGTCGTACTCGTGCGCGACCGCGAGCTCCCGCTCGGCGCGCAGCCAGTTGTCCTCGGGCGACCCCGCCTCCGGCGCCTGCGAGAGCTCGTAGGCGCGGACGCGGACGCTGTGACCGTCGGTGCCCTCCATCCCTCCGGGATTCCTGCACATTCGCGCGGTCTCCTGCAAGGGACGCATCTGCGAAGATCGCGCGGTGAGCCTCCGCAGGCGCCCGCTGGAGCAGGACGCCACGCTTCCCGACGGGCGCGTCGTGCACGTCCGCGTGGGCGTGCCGGACGACTCGTACATCGCGAAGCGCGACCTCGACACCGTCGACGTCGAGCTCTACGGCGACGGTCAGCACCTCGCCGCCGTCAACACCGTCCTCGGCGCCCGCCAGGTGAACGAGGCGAAGGAGCTGCTCGCGGAGATCGTCGCGGGCCTCGAGTCCGGCGAGCTGCAGCCGACCGCAGGCGCGCTCGAGCCCCTTGCCGATAGGCTCCGCTGAGTGAGCGGCGCGACCCTCCACACGAACCACGGCGCGATCGCGATCGAGCTGTTCGCGGACGACGCGCCGAAGACGGTGGCGAACTTCGAGAAGCTCGCAGGCGACGGCTTCTACGACGGCGTCATCTTCCACCGCGTGATCCCGGACTTCATGGTCCAGGGCGGCGACCCGACGGGCACCGGCTCCGGCGGCCCGGGCTACACGTTCGAGGACGAGTTCAACGAGCGGAAGGTCGTCCGCGGCGCGCTCGCGATGGCGAACTCCGGCCCGAACACGAACGGGAGCCAGTTCTTCATCGTCACGGCCGACGCGTGCCCGTGGCTCGACGGCAAGCACACCGTCTTCGGGCAGGTCACCGGCGGGATGGACGTCGTCGACGCGATCTCCGCGCTCGACACGGACGGGCGCGACCGCCCGCGCGCGGACGTCGTGATCGAGCGCGTCGAGCTCAGCTAGCCGAGCTGGGCTAACCCGGCCGGCTCGGCTCCCGCCGCTGCTCGGCGAGCCGCCAGTAGACGATGCCCGCGAGGGCGATCACGCCGGCGATCCCGAAGGCCATCGCGTACGACTTCCAGCTCGTGCTCTCGAAGGCGCGGCCGCCGATGTAGCCGAGCAGCGTCGAGTACGTCGCCCAGATCAGCCCGGCGGCGAAGTCGGCCGCGAAGAACCGCCGCCAGCGCATCGACACGGTCCCGGCCGAGAAGGTGATCGCCGTCCGCCCGCCCGGGACGAACCGCGCCGTCGGGATGATCCACGCGCCCTGCCCGTCGAGCACGCGGTGCGCCCACTGGTAGCGGCGCCTGCCCTCGTCGCCCGAGAACAGCCGCTTGTACGCGGGCTCGCCGATCCGCGAGCCGAGGAGGTACGAGAGGTTGTCGCCGATGACGACGCCGGCCCACGCGGCGAGGATCACGCCCCAGACGTGGAGCCCGCCCGTCGACGCCGCGATCCCGGCGAGGATGACGATCGTCTCGCTCGGCACGAGCGGCAGCACCGCGTCCGCGAGCGAGACGCCGAAGACGAGCGCGTACGTCCACCAGTGGCCGTCGACGAGCTCGGTCAGCCAGCCGAAGATCGTGAGCACGGGCATGTCGGAACGCTAGCTGCGGATTCAGCGTAAGCCCCGATGCGAGGCGCAAACCGCGCCGGTACACCCGGTCGTAACGAGCAGGAAGGTGGAAGACGTGAGACTTCGACCGGACATTCCCACCTCAGGGCCGGACGTCGTGAACCGGCCCGCGCCTCCGCTCTCCACCGCTTCGACCGCCCGGCCCGGAACGACCGCCGCCGTTCCGCAGCCGAAGCATCTCCATCCCGCGCTCCTCGCCGCGCTCCGCCGGCGGATGGCGCAGGCGGCCGGGCACCACCCCGGAGAGCCGTTCCACTAGCAGGCGTCCTTGCCCGTGGCCGTGCCGCCGAGTACGGTCACGGGCCATGGCCGGCGAGAACGGCGACGACCTCCGTCTCGACTACGCTCAGACGACCGAGCTCCTGCGCGAGCTCACGGACGTCCGCTTCAAGC
>Ga0335081_10023187_pt1 | contig 10042 bp, 9 predicted proteins | sample Lox_Sample_35_FD_206713 | JGI IMG/M metagenome (GOLD analysis project Ga0335081, IMG submission 206713) | Soil microbial communities from Loxahatchee National Wildlife Refuge, Florida, United States - Lox_Sample_3.5 | ecosystem: Environmental > Terrestrial > Soil > Wetlands | place: USA: Florida... | reverse complement strand
AGGGGGCTTATTTTTTTTATTTGTTTTTTAGTGTCGGCGCGGGGTTTGCCCCGCCGACCCCGCTCAGTTGGGCACTGTGCCTTCCTAAGCGAGATGGCCGGGACAAGCCCGGCCATGACACTTGAGAGTGAAGGACACGTGTCATGTACGAAAATCTTCTCGCCAACGTCCCGACCGACCTGTGGATCGGCGGCAAATGGCGCAAAGCCTCCGACGGCGGCCGCTTCGACGTCATCGATCCGGCAACCGAACGCAAGATCGCGAGCGTTGCGAGCGCGACGGTGGACGATGCAAACGCGGCAATCGGTGCGGCCGAAGCGGCCTTCGAGGGCTGGGCCGGTCGCAAGCCGCGCGAGCGCGCCGAGATTTTGCGCAAGGCCTACGAGCTGATCATGCGCGACGCCGAGCGGTTCGCCAAGCTGATCACCTTGGAGAACGGCAAGGCGCTGTCCGACTCGCGCGGCGAGGTGGCCTATTCGGCCGAGTTCTTCCGCTGGTACGCGGAAGAAGCTGTGCGCAACATCGGCCAGATTTCGATGGCGCCTGCGTCCGGCGCGCGCATCGTGGCGCAGCACAAGCCGGCCGGCATCGCCGTGCTGGTGACGCCGTGGAATTTCCCGGCCGCCATGGCGACGCGCAAGATCGGCCCGGCGCTCGCCGCCGGCTGCCCGGTCGTGCTCAAGCCTGCCTCCGACACGCCGCTCACCATGCTGGCGCTGATGCCGGCGCTGGAAGAGGCCGGCGTTCCCGCCGGCGTGGTCAACGTTATCCCGTCGCGCTCGTCGGGCAAGGTGGTCAGCGCCATGTTGCACGACCGCCGAGTGCGCGTCGTCTCTTTCACCGGCTCGACCGAAGTCGGCCGTAAGCTGCTGCACGAGGCGGCGGACAACATCGTCAAACCGGCGATGGAATTGGGCGGCAATGCGCCCTTCATCGTGTTCGAGGATGCCGACATCGACGCCGCGATCGACGGTGCCATGGTCGCCAAGATGCGCAACATGGGCGAAGCTTGCACGGCGGCCAACCGCTTCTACGTGCACGAGAAGGTGCACGACGAATTCGCCAAGAAGCTCACCGCTAAGATGGCCGGCCTGAAGATGGGCAATGGCCTCGACGACGGCGTCAATCTCGGGCCGCTGGTCAACAAAGACGGCCGCGACAAGGTGATCGAGCTGGTGGATGACGCCGTGAAAAAGGGTGCCAAGGTGCTGACCGGCGGCAAGTCGCCCGACGGGCCGGGCTTCTTTTATCCGGCGACCGTGCTCACTAATGTAAGCGATGACTCGAAGATGCTGAACGAGGAAATCTTCGGGCCGGTCGCTTCGATCCAGATCTTCAAGACCGAGGCCGAGGCGATCAAACGCGCCAACAACACCGAATATGGCCTGGTCGCCTATCTCTACACCAAGGACCTGTCGCGCGGCATGCGCGTTTCCGAGAAGCTCGAGTTCGGCATGATCGGCCTCAATCGCGGGCTGGTATCGGACCCGGCAGCGCCGTTCGGCGGCGTCAAGCAGTCCGGCCTCGGCCGCGAAGGCGCGGCGGAGGGCATGAAGGAATTTCTCGAGACGCAATACGTGTCGGTGAGCTGGTGACGGAGGCCTTGTGTCCCGGGCGCAGCGCAGCGCGAAGCGGTGCGCTGCAGAACCGGGACCGTGGCAATGTCGGAATGTGGAAAGGTCCCGGATCAGCGCCGCATCGTTTCGCGCTTCGCGCTCACGCTGCAGCGCGTCCGGGACACAAGAGGCTGGAATGGATGTCCTGATGCCGCAACTCGGCGAAACGGTCGCCGAAGGCAAGATCGTGAAATGGTTCAAGTCCGCCGGCGACGCCGTGAAGCCGGGCGACAACCTGTTCGAGATCGAGACTGACAAGACCTCGATGGAAGTGCCGGCCACCAGCGCCGGCACGCTCACCGACATTCGTTTCCAGGTCGGCGAGGTGGCCAAAGTCGGGGCCGTGGTGGCGGTGATCGCGGGCGCGGGAGAGACTCCTCAGGTTAAGGCTGCTTTAGCTCCAAAGAGCGTTTCACAAACTCCGCTCACCCCCGCGAAAGCGGGGGTCCAGAGCCCAGCGTCCCTGGGCCCCCGCTTTCGTGGGGACGAGCGGGTTATCAAACCTGCGGCTCCCATGGATCCGTTTCACGAAGTGCGCACGCCGGAGCGTAATTTCGGGTCGGCAAGGCTAGCCGGCGGAGTGACCGTTACGCCTTTGGCGCGTCGGCTCGCCGGCGAACGCGGCATCGATCTGTCGCGTGTTCCAGGCTCCGGTCCGCGCGGCCGCATTGTCGCTGCCGACGTGGAGAAGGCTGCACCGGCGGCCCCCGCACGCGCGCTCGCGGCCGACGCCGGCGCGGCGCAAGTGAAGGCGCTGTACGAAGGTATCGCTTACGAGGAAGTGCCACTCGACTCCATGCGGCGCATCATCGCGACGCGGCTGATCGAGGCCAAGCAGACAATTCCGCATTTTTACCTCACCGCCGACATGGACATCGGCCGGCTGATCGCCATGCGCGAGGAGGCCAATGCCGCCGCGCTCCCCCTCCCTAACCCTCCCCCGCAAGCGGGGGAGGGAAGGGTGGGGGCGGCATTCAAGTTGTCGCTCAACGACTTCATCATCAAGGCCTGGGCGGCGGCGCTGCAGCGCGTGCCAGCGGCCAATGCGGTATGGGCGGAAGACTGCATCTTGCGGTTCCAGCATTCCGACATCGGCGTGGCGGTGGCGCTTGACGGCGGATTGATCACGCCGGTTCTGCGCAACGCCGAAGAAAAATCGCTCACCGCGATTTCGGCCGAAATGGGCGACCTCGCCGCGCGCGCGCGCGCGAAGAAACTGAAGCCGAACGAATATCAAGGCGGCGCCAGCGCCATCTCTAATCTTGGCATGTATGGCGTGCGTGAATTCGCCGCCATCATCAATCCGCCGCACGCCACCATCCTGGCGGTGGGCGCCTCCCGCCGGGCGCCGGTCGAGACACAAGACAGTGGCGTCAAATTCATCAGCCAAATGACGGTCACATTGTCCTGCGACCATCGCGTCGTGGACGGCGCGCTCGGCGCGCAATTGCTGGCGGCATTCAAGAGCCTGATCGAAAAGCCGGTCACCTTCCTGGTCTAACGGAGCGTCAAGATGGCGGGCGAAAAGCCGGACGTATTGCTGGTCGGCAACAAGAAGCCGGTCATGATCGCGGGGCTTGAGCCCAAAGTCACGCTGCACAAGCTGATCGACGCGCAGGACAAGGAGGGCTTTCTCAAGTCGATTGCAGGCAAGGTGCGCGCTCTGGTGGTCGCCTATACCGCCGACAAGATCGACGCCGCGTTCATGCAGCGCTTCCCCAAGCTCGAGCAGATCTCCAGCTTCGGCGTCGGCTACGACCATATCGACGCCAAATGGGCGGGCGCGCACGGCATCGTCGTCACCAACACGCCGGAAGTGCTGAATGAGGAGGTGGCCGACACCGCGCTCGGCCTGTTGCTATGCACCGTGCGCGAGTTCCCGCAGGCCGAGCGCTATTTGCGCGCCGGCAAGTGGCCGCAGGGCCAGTATCCGCTCACCAAGGCGACGCTGCGCAACCGCACTGTCGGCATGGTCGGCATGGGCCGTATCGGCAAGGCGATCGCGCGCCGGCTGGAGTCCTTCGGCGTGCCGGTGGTCTACCATTCGCGCAATCCGCAGAAGGGCGTGAGCTACAAGTATTATCCCAAGCTGCTCGACATGGCGCGCGACGTCGACACGCTGATGGTGATCGTGCCTGGCGGTCCCGCCACAGCCAACATGATCAATGCCGAGGTGCTCAAGGCGCTCGGCCCCAACGGCATCCTGATCAACATGGCGCGCGGCTCGGTGGTCGACGAGCCGGCCCTGATCGCGGCGCTGAAAAATCGCACCATCTATTCCGCCGGCCTCGACGTGTTCGCCAAGGAGCCGCATGTGCCGAAGGAATTGCTTGAGCTAGACCACATCGTCATGTTCCCGCATCTCGGCTCCTCGACCGAGGTGACGCGGGCGGCGATGGACCAGTTGGTGGTCGACAACATTCTGGCATGGTTGGCAGGCAAGGCACCGCTGACACCGGTGCCAGAAACACCGTCCAAGACGTGATAGATTGCGGGGCGACGCCATAGGCTCGACATGCACCGCATCGTCCTCATCGCCGTCTTGACGGTTCTTTGCTCTGCACCCGCGCTGGCGCAGAAAGCTGCCATGGGCGAGTCCGCGAAGGGCATGCTCGGCAATAAATGGGAATTCTCCAACGCCGACCGCGACAAGGTCTGCAGCGTGACCTTCAAGGGCGACTCCGTGTCCGTCGGCTTTAAGCTCGAGTTTGACGTCAATTGTGCCAGTCAGTTTCCGCTCGTGCGCGAGATCGTCGGCTGGAAATATCCTGAGGACGATTTGCTCTATCTGCTCGACGCCCAGGGCAAGGCGCTGATCGAATTCAGCGAGGTTGAGGACGGCATCTTCGAGGCGCCGACACCGGGCATCGGCGTGGTGTTCCTGCAAAATCCCGCGGCTGCCGCGCCCGCTCCGGTCAAGAAGCCGGCCGACGTCGCCGGCGACTGGCTGGTCAAGCGCGGCGACACCACGGTTTGCGCGCTCACCTTGGCGACCGCGCCGCAGGGCGACAGTTTTCCGCTGACCATCAAGCCGGGCTGCGATCCCGCGATCAGCAAGCTCAATTTCAGACAATGGCGGCTCGACCAGGCCGAGCTCGACCTGTTGCCCGCGGACGGCGAGCCCTGGCGCTTCGAGGAGATCGACGGTGGCTGGCACCGGCTGTCGGAAACCGCCGAGCAAATCCTGCTCGAGCGGCAATGATCAAATCAGCCGCAGCCCCTTGAAGCTGGCGTGGCCTTCCTTGCCGACGATTATGTGGTCGTGTACGGCGATGCCGAGCGGCTTGGCCACCTCGATGATCGATTGCGTCATCTGGATGTCCGCGCGGGAAGGCGTGGGATCTCCTGACGGATGATTGTGCACCAGGATCAGCGCGGTGGCTGACAGCTCAAGCGCGCGCTTGACCACCTCCCGCGGATAGACCGGCGTGTGATCGACCGTGCCGGTCTGCTGCACCTCGTCGGCGATGAGTTGATTGCGCTTGTCGAGGAACAGCACGCGGAACTGTTCCTTGTCGGCGAAGGCCATGGTGGTGCGGCAATAGTCGAGCACGCTCGACCACGATGAAAGCACTGTCTGCTTGCGCACCTGTCCGCGCACCAGCCGGTTCGCCGCCGCCTGCACGATTTTCAATTCGGTGATCGCGGCCTCGCCCAGGCCTTTGACTTCTTTGAGGCGCGCCGTCGGTGCCGCCACCACTTCGGCGAAGGAGCCGAATTTGGCGATCAGCTCCTTGGCCAGCGGCTTGACGTCGCGTTGCGGGATGGCGCGGAACAGCACCAGTTCGAGCAGTTCGTAATCGCTCACCGCCTCGGTGCCGGCCTCGCGGAAGCGGGCACGCAGCCGCTCGCGGTGGCCGTGATAGTGCGGCGACGCCTCGGACAGGCCTACCTTCCGCTCGCTTCTGTCGCGCTTGGCCGCCATGAACGCGCGCCCAACCCTTGCCCCGGCACGAGTGTAGTTCAGCCGGGTGCAATCGACGAGGGAAGATTCTATAAAGAGTTGAGCCCGCGTCAGCGCCGGTAGGGCGGCTTGTCCAGGCCGGCGGGAGAGAAAGTGAACACCTCGACGCCTTTTTCGGTGACGCCGACGGTATGCTCGAACTGGGCCGACAGCGAGCGGTCGCGCGTCACCGCGGTCCAGCCATCGGACAGCACCTTCACGTGCGGGCGGCCGATATTAATCATCGGCTCGACCGTGAAGAACATGCCGGGCTTGAGCACGATGCCTTCGCCCGGCCGCCCGACGTGCACGATATTGGGCTCATCGTGGAACAGCTTGCCGAGACCATGGCCGCAGAAATCGCGCACCACGCTCATGTGCTGGCCTTCGACATAAGTCTGGATGGCGTGGCCGATATCGCCGGTGGTGGCGCCAGGCCGGATCACGGCGATGCCGCGCATCATCGCCTCGTGCGTCACCTCGATCAGCCGCTCGGCGCGGCGCGGGATTTCGCCGATCGGAAACATGCGGCTTGAGTCGCCGTGCCAGCCGTCGAGGATGAGGGTCACGTCGATATTGACGATATCGCCGTCCTTGAGCGGCTTGTCGCCGGGAATGCCGTGGCAGACCACGTGGTTGAGCGAGGTGCAGGTCGATTTCTTGTAGCCGCGGTACATCAGCGTCGCCGGCAGGGCGCCGTGATCCATCGCGTAATCGAACACCAGTTGGTCGATCTTGTCGGTCGGCACGCCGGGTCCGACCTCGGCGGTGAGCATGTCGAGGCATTTCGCCACCAACTGGCCGGCCTTGCGCATGCCCTCGAAGGCTTCGGGGCCGTGCAGCTTGATTTGGCCGGTTTTTCTTAAAGGCGCGAGTGTGGCGTCGATATAGGTCATCGCGACAATGTAAGGCTTGGGCCGCGCGGCGCAAGCGCGTCAGCTCGCGATCCGGCCGCCCAATTCATCCTCGATATGGGCGCGGATGATGTCGTCGAAGCTCGCTTCTACCGTGAAGCCGAGCGCCAGCGCCCGGCGCGGATTGAAGCGGCTCGGCCAGCCGGCGACGATGCGCGCGACCAGATCGTCCGGAGCGCGGCGGATGCGGGCGGCGACCTTGTCGCCGGCGACGCGCTTGAGCGCCGCGATTTGCTCGCCCACGGTGCAGCAGACGCCCGGCATCGTGAGATTGATGCGGTCGCCAAGTTGGGCGCGCGACAAGCCCGCGGCGTGAATGAGGAAACCGACCGCCGAGCGCGGGCTGGCGTGCCAATGCAGCACGCTGTCGGCGACCGGCAGGATCGCCTCCTGTCCGGCCAGCGGCTCGCGGATGATGCCGGAGAAGAAGCCGGAGGCCGCCTTGTTCGGCTTGCCGGGCCGCACCACGATCGAGGGCAGCCGGATGCCGACGCCGTCGAGAAAGCCGCGCCTGGTGTAATCGGCGAGCAGCAATTCGCACATGGCTTTTTGCGTGCCGTAGGAGGTGAGCGGCGTGAGATGGAAGTCGTCAGGAATGGCGTCGGGGAACGGCGCGCCGAATACCGCAATCGACGACGTGAACACGACCTTCGGCTTGTAGCCGGACACTGCGCGCGCGGCTTCGAGCAACGTGCGGGTACCGTCGAGATTGACGCGATAGCCCTTTTCGAAATCGATTTCGGCTTCGCCAGAGACCACGCCGGCGAGATGGAAGATCACGTCCGGCCGCTCCGCGACCGCTTTTTCCGCCACGCCCGGGTCGGCGAGGTCGGCGGCGCGGGTCTTCACGTGGTCGGAAAAGCCCGCCGGTCTCGCCGGCGCGACGATGTCGATCAAAGTCATCTTTTCGATCGGCCGGTCGCCGAGCGCCCGATCGATGACCAGCCGTTCGGTCAGCTTGCGGCCGATCATGCCCGCCGCGCCGGTGATCAAAATGTGCATTCAGGTCCTCGCGCTATCCTGTTCGGGCGGTTGGTAACGGTCGATGCGGCGCAGATCGGGGAATATTAGCATCCAGATCGCGGCCACCAGCAACGAGCCGATGCCGCCGATCAGCACAGACGCAACCGCGCCGAATCCCTCGGCATTGACGCCGGCGCGGAAGTCGCCGAGCGTATTCGACGAGCCGACGAACAGATAATTGATCGCGCTGACCCGGCCGCGCATGACATCGGGCGTCTCGATCTGCACCAGCGAAAAGCGCACCACGATGCTCACCGCGTCGGAGGCGCCGAGCACGGCGAGCGCCAGCAGCGACAGCGGAAACCAGGTCGAAATCCCGAATACGACGGTCGCCAGGCCGTAAATGGCGACCACGGCGAACATCTTGTGTCCGATATGCCGTTCGATCGGGTGGCGCGACAGCACGATCGCCGTCATCAGGGCGCCCGCGGCCGGCGCGGAGCGCAGCAGCCCAAGACCGATCGGCCCGACCTCCAATATGTCGCGTGCATAGATCGGCAGCAGCGCTGTCACGCCGCCGAGCAGCACCACGAACAGGTCGAGCGTGACCACGCCCAGGAGCCGGTGCCGCGTGAAGATATAATGAAAGCCGTCGAGCACCGACGAAAACGTCGGCGGCTCGCGCGCTTCCGACGTTTCTCTCGGGCGCACGAGGCTGATGAGCGTGATGGCGGTGGCGAAAAACGCCACGCAGAGCGCCGTGACCAAGACCGGCTGCACGGCGTAGATCAGGCCGCCGAGCGCGGGGCCGCAAATGATCGCGGTCTGGTTGGCCGAGGTCCAGGCCGCGACCGCGCGCGAAATCAGCGGCGGCGGCACCAGTGCGGGCACCAGCGCGCTCATGGTCGTCGCTTCGAAGATGCGGCCGCAGCCGATGAGGAAAACGGCGACAAACAACAGATTGCGGCTAAGCAGGCCTGTCAGCGTGGCCACGGTGATCATCAGCGCGGCGAGCACGTAAACGCTTTGCGCGCCGCGTATAAGCAGGCGGCGGTCGTAGCGGTCGGCGGCGTGGCCGACCAGCAACGTGAGCCCCACGGCCGGCACGAACTGAATGAGCCCAACCAGGCCGAGATCGAACGCGCTGTTGGTCAGTTCGTAGACCTGCCATCCGATCACCAGCGCCAGCATCTGGTAAGCCATGCTAGAGGCGACGCGCCCGGTCCAGAACAGCACGAAGGGCCGCTGATGCAACAGGCCGGACGATGACTGGCTGGGGAGGCTCATTCCATCGCCTGTCTAGCGCACTCGGGGGCCGCGCTCACGGCTTTTGGCGGCGCTTCAGGTCGTCTTGAAAAAACTTATTGAGCTCGGCATTCCCCATCACGCCGGCAAAGCTGCCGAATTTTCCGTGCTCGGCGATCTCGCGCGCCGCCTTGAGGAAAGCGTGCATGGCCACGCGCGCCAGCGTGCCGCCCACGCTGATGCGCCGCACGCCCAAATCGGCCAATTCACTGACCGTGAAACCGAATGCGCCGCTGTTGAGAAAATTGATCGGCTTGGGCGCCACCGCCTTCACCACCGTTTCGATCTGCTCGCGCGTCTTGATACCGGGCGCATAAAGACAGTCGGCGCCGGCGTCGACAAAAGCCTTGAGGCGGCGGATCGTCTCCGCCATGTCGGGCCGATTCTTGATGAAGCCCTCGGTGCGTGCGGTGAACACCACGCCGCCGCCAGCCGCATCGATCGCTTTGCGCGCCGCACGCACGCGCGCAACCGCCAGATCGAATTCGTAAAGCGGGTAGGCGTCATTGCCGGTGAAGTCCTCGATCGACAACCCGGCCACGCCGGTCTCCACGCACAGCCGCACACTCTCGGCGACGTCCGCCGGATCGTGCGAATAGCCGTTCTCGAAATCGGCGTTCACCGGCACGTCGGCGGCCTGCGCGATCTCCCGGCAGTGCGCCAGCGCCATGTCGCGCGTCACGTCGCCATCCGAGTAACCGATCGAATGGGCATAGCCAGACGATGTGGTGGCCAGCGCCTTGAAGCCGAGCGCCTGCAGATAGCGCGCGCTGCCGACATTCCACGGATTGGGAATGACGAAGCAGCCGCTCTCATGCAGGCGGCGAAAAGTCTGGCGCTTGTCGGCGGCACTCATGTGCGGAACCCGGTAAGGTTATTTAGCCGATTTTTTGAATTCAGCGAATTCGCGCGCGACGAATTCGGTCGCCGTCTCCACGTTGGTGCGGAACCAGCGCGCCTTGCGTTTTTGCAGGTCCTTGCGCAATGCATCGCGGCGGTCGCGCACGCCGAGATGAATGGCGGCGAGATCGCGGCCCATCGCCCACAGCAGGTCGGGATGCAGCAGGCGCGCGGCGTCGCGGCGGTCCTCGACGTCGATCTTGCGGTTGTTGGGCGACAACCGGCGCACCAGAATATTCCCGCTCGCCTCGTACCACGGATCGGGCGAACGGTAGCGGCCGGAGGAAATGTCGTTCAGTCGCAATCGCCCGCCGTCGCGATGCACGCGGGTCCAGCCGGAGGGGACCAGCGCCTTGCCTTCGCGCAACACTGGGCCGCCGTGCCAGTTGCCGAGGCCGAGC
>Ga0335081_10023186_pt1 | contig 10042 bp, 9 predicted proteins | sample Lox_Sample_35_FD_206713 | JGI IMG/M metagenome (GOLD analysis project Ga0335081, IMG submission 206713) | Soil microbial communities from Loxahatchee National Wildlife Refuge, Florida, United States - Lox_Sample_3.5 | ecosystem: Environmental > Terrestrial > Soil > Wetlands | place: USA: Florida... | reverse complement strand
TTTCTTCGACGATGGGGTTGCCTGCTGGTGAAGGAACGCCAAACCGGAGTGGCGGAGAAAACCTCGCCGGGCGCGGAGAAGTCTAGCTCTTCACTTCACCGCTTACGTCGCTCTTGATCTCAGGGCTGGAGGTCTTGGCCGACTCAGCGGGACTTTCTTTCATGCCTTCTTTCAAGGCCCGGATCCCCTCGCCAATTCCCTTGCCCAATTCCGGCAGCTTCTTGGGCCCGAATATCAGCAAAGCAATGGCGAAAATCACCAACAGATGCATGGGTTGAAAAAGGCCTTCGAACATGAAAACACCTCCAAAACACTATTAAACCTACTTTAACGTTAACGAAGGTCGAGACTTCCGTCAACTGCCCGCCGGTCGCGGCTCGCTCTGAAACAAGAACTGAGCCGCGCTAGCGAAACGACAACGAAACTGACCCACCGCAAAATAGGACGCCGATGAGACCGAGAAGTTGCACGAGTCGAACCGCTCGATGCACGAGCGCTCGTGCGCGCTGTCGCAGCCGAGCCTTAAACCGCTCGGCATGTCCTATTGGCCCGTCTAGTAGTGAACTCCGGTGCCGCCGGTAAATGCAACCTGCCGACCTAGAATGAGTTGAAAGCCGCGCGTCGTTTCGCCGTGATCTCATTCCACGTCCAGGGGAGCAGAGTGCAGATGAACCTTACCGAATCCATGCAGAACAGCGGCGCGCAGCCGATAACGCAGCAAGGTCTTCGCCCTGGCGCTCCCATGACCCGGCAAGAGACCGGCAATCCGATCGCACATGCCGCGGGAGTCGCGGCGCAGAAGGAACGCCCGCGGATTTCCGGATATGGTTTGCCCTGCGCCCAGTGCAGGACCTACTACTCGGCGGACCTGCCATCCTGTCCGGTGTGCAAGAGCGCCGAGCGCGTGTCGGCGGTGGTAGCTGCAGCCTCGCCGGTGGCGGAGGTTGAAAGTCCTACCAGTAGCACAGCATTGGACGAAGAGAGGGAACGGTTTCTGCGTGAGATAAAGTCGCAGGTTTATATCCGCCAGATGCACGTGAACCACGTAAGCCCGCATGGCTGCACTAAGACGGAAAACCATCCCAGCGGGTCGAAAGAAGCGGTGATTTGCCAGGATTGCTACGACCAACTGCGCGAGCAGGTGGATTTATACGAGGCGGCCTTGCACATGGACATCAAAGAGGCGGCGCAGCTCGTGTATGACGCAGTCTGGGCCGACGCTTCCGACCCCAGCCGCACTTATCAGAACGCGGCGCAGGCCCTGATCGCTGAACTACGCCGCCGGGCGGGCATTCCCTCGGTACTGGGACCACTGCAAACTCTCCAGCACTGATCATTCGGTCTTGATGCGGACCCATTTTCGTCCGGCATAGAGCCGATATCCGTCACCATCAGCAACTACTTTGAGCGGCACCGGACGCGCTAGTTTTTCATCCATGTGGTTGGCCACGCTGAACAGGTCATTCGCGCCGACATCGGTCACGAGGAACCTGTCTGCCACGAAGCCGAAACCATACTGACCCGGCGCAAGGGTTGTGCCTTCGATCTCGAGTTTTACCTCAGTGACAAAAAGCCCCTGATATTTGGCCTGCACATCGGTGGAATAGCCGGAGGTATCCACCAGGCCAGCGAGCACGAGCTTGCCCTCGCCGGTGCTGAATCCTCCGCAATTGCGAAGTTGTACGGTCGCCGACTGGCCCCGGTAAAAGTACGTGGCGGGCACGACCTTCTTGAGTTCTTCCGCTCCGAGGATTCCTGCCTTGCTTTGGGCCAGCAGAGGAAAGCAACTGAGCAAACACAAAGAAAGCGCCAGCCGATGTGCCAATGGTTGTCGCATGATGAAGGGTTGCCTCCGTTGAGTTGCCTGGAATCGGCGCTCGTAATGTACCCTTTTGAGGGCAAGCGCGGCAAACGGCGGAAGCGTGCCGGGGCAAAATGAAGTGGTTTGGCCGCAAAATCCGGATAGCTCGCGTTCTGCCTTCAGCCTAAGCTTTGCACATGACAACCAATGCGATACTCAATCTGGCAGACAGCGCAGCGATGACACAGGACCGCGAAGGCGCATGGTGGCGAGCCGTGCTGAATCGCAATGCGAACCTTGACGGCAGGTTCGTTTTTGCCGTTTCTTCAACGGGAGTGTATTGCCGCCCGTCATGTCCGGCGAAGCGGCCCGCGCGCGCGAATGTAAGTTTTTTTCGCAGCGTGGATGATGCGGAAAAGGCCGGCTATCGCGCCTGCCTGCGCTGCCGTCCGCGCGCCGCCGGCGGCGGTACGCAAACGCAAAGGGTGAAGGCGGTGTGCCGTTACATTGAACAGCACCTGGATGAGCCGATTACTCTCGCTCGCCTGGGGAAGGAATTTAGCCAGAGTCCGTTTCACCTGCAGCGAAGTTTCAAGGCTGTGCTGGGAATTTCTCCCCGCGCGTATGCCGATTCATGCCGGATGCATCTGCTAAAGCAAAATCTTCGGGCTGGCCATTCTGTGACCCGGTCGCTCTATGACGCCGGCTACAGCTCGAGCAGCCGCCTGTATGAACGCACTGCGTCTCAACTCGGCATGACTCCGGACAACTACCGGCGTGGCGCCATCGCCGCGCCCATTCGCTACACAATCGCCGAATCTCCCCTGGGCCGCATGCTGATTGCGGCGACTGAGAAAGGCATCTGCGCGATTCAGTTTGCGGATTCCGATGAAGAACTCGAGTACGGCCTGAAGCGCGAATTTCCGTTCGCTCATCGCCGCCGGGATGATGCCGGCCTGAGCTCATGGAAACAATCCGTGCTGCAACGCATGCATGGACACAAACTGAGCTCGGCCTTGCCGCTCGACATTCAGGCGACAGCGTTTCAGCGCAAGGTATGGACGTACCTGCAATCTATTCCATTCGGGGGTACGCGGTCGTATCGCGAAGTCGCGAAGGGGATTGGGCGGCCTTCCGCCACGCGAGCGGTCGCCCGGGCGTGCGCGAGCAATCCGGTTGCGGTGGTGGTTCCGTGCCATCGCGTAGTGCGGCAGGATGGCAATACGAGCGGCTACCGCTGGGGCGACGAGCGTAAGAAGATTCTTCTGGAATTGGAACAGGGCAACTCGACAACCGCCTAGGCAACGTGGCGTCACTTCTGCCTCTGCGCGTAGATCGTACGCGCTCGATTCAGGTCTTGCATCACGCGCACCTTTTCCGTGTCATTGTTCCAGTCCCGATTAGAATTCGCGGCTTGTATAAGACGATCAATCCAGGCAACAAAATAGGCGGCGTCATCCGGCGAGGTGAGCGGCGAACCGGCCAAGCTAATGTAAATCGGGCTGGTAGTGGCGTAGGGATAAGCGTCTAGGATTGGAAATTTCGCGTGATCACTCGAAGCGCGCAGAATGCACCAGCCGCTCTGTCGAATCGGTAGAGTGCCGGTTGCGTCGGCGGTTTGGCGGTCGCTGCTCAAGCTGAGCTGCTGCACAACCTGTCCGTTACAAACGATTTCCAGGCGTTCCACTGGCACGAATGAGCGCAGCCACGCAGAGAATTTCACATGCGAGTCGGCGGCCTGGAGCCGCAGGTCATCGCCGATCTGCCGGCCGCCTAATGTGAAATTAAGCAGCGGGCCGTTGGTCGCGAACGTTTTGCCGCTTTTCAGCGAGCTTAGCCAGGAGTTGATGTTGACGGGACCGGCGGGCACGTCGGCATACACGCGATTCAAGCCAACCGGCCCGCGCAACGAAGCGAAGTTCGCCATGGCGTCCGTTCCGGCCGCCGCGGGCAGACGGAACCCGCAGTTGAGCAGCTTGTACCAGACCGCGGCCGTGGACTTGTGATCGCTGAAGCCGAGCACTTCGATGTAATCCACTTTGCCCAGCGCGACATCCACTGGAAGCTCGTGGGTGAGCGACTCATCTTTCAGCGGATCGGGAAACGTGTCATAGGGGTGTACATACCCGACTACTGCCTGCTGTTCGTGCGCCAGATCGGCGATTTCGGCGTTACCGGGATAAAGGCTGGCCGCCGCTGTGCCCGGATATGCGGCAAAGTCTGGAATGAGAAAGTGGGTGAGATGAAGCAATCCGAGGTGTCCCCAATAGCTCGTGTGAAATTCCTGCCCGTAGAAAAGTAGATTGTTTGGCGTGGAGGCGGGATCGGGCTTCGGGCTGAAGTAGGTTATGTCGGGGATGCGCTGTTCTTTGTTGACGACAAGATCTTCGACAATCGCTAGATTCTCCGCGGCGGCTTGAGCAACCAGATTTTTCGGCGTGTTCCGGTATGCACCGCCGTAGTTCATGTGGACATGCAGGTCGGCGCTGACCCAGCGGTGACCAGCTTCGCGCGGAATGTCTAGCCGCTTGAGACGGATCGTAAGCTGCGTTTGCTGGTTCGCCGCGAGATCAAGGGGCCTTTTCTCAAAGGAAAATTCAAAGCCCTTCATGGCCTCGATGCTGACACGCCCCGCGGGAACAGCAAGTTCCGAGCTTCCGGCGGCGTGGTAGTAATGCGCTTCAAAAGGACCTTCCGCCCGATCGAAGTTGTCGTCGGCGTGCATCCAGGCCTCGTCGGGCGCATAAGCACGGCCATCGTAACCGGTTACAAAGACGCGAGCCGCAGCCGGTTTGCCATTCGCATCCAGAACTGTGAGGCTCAAATGCGCCATCGGCCTCAGATAGCGCTTGTCCTTTACCGTGAGGCGCGTCTGCGCTCCGCCCAAAACATCGTGAACCCAAAGCGAAGTGTTGCCGCCGCGATTTGAAATGAATGCGATCCGCTTCCCATCCGGCGACCAGCGCGGATTGATGTTGTCGAACTCTCCATAAGAAAGCGGAAAAGCGTCGCCGCCCTGCGACGGCATGACCCAGAGTTGATGCCATTCAGCGCCGAGATAGGACGCGTACACGATGCGTGTGCCATCGGGAGAGAAATCCGGCCGCGCCTTCCAGGCGGTTTCTTCGTAGTGGATTTCGCGGGGCTCGGCTCCGGGCGCGGCTTTCCCGCGCCAGAAGCCACCGGTGCCGTAGATGTGACCGCGGTTGGAAACGAAGATGATTCCGGCGCCGTCTGGAGACCAGGCCGGGCTGATCTCGTGGTCGAACTGGCTGTAGTAGTAACGCGGCACGCTGCTGCGCGTCTCTCCCGTCAGCCGTCGCACATTCGTGAGGTCGCCGTTCCTGAACTCGCCAATGAAGATATGAAAGTGGCCGTGATATGACGTAGAGACAAAGGCGAGGCGCCTGCCATCGGGCGAGAAGCGCGGCTCAACATTGACCGCGCCGCCGGAAGTGAGCTGCTTTTTCTGCCCCGTTTCGAGGTCGAGCGCCCAGAGTTCGATGGCATCTTTGTCATATGTCGCAAAGACGATCCAGTTTCCATCAGGAGAGACGTCAGGCTGATAGTCGTAACCTGGACCGGCGGTTAATTGCTCGGTAATGGTGGAGTCGAGCCTCTGCCGCCAGAGCGAACCGGCCATGGAGTAAATGAGCGAGCGCGAATCGGGAAGCCATGCCGCCGCGCTTGGCCCGGTCGTGAGTTGCGGCAGATACATTTCGCGAAAGTAGTACGGATGCGGAAGATCTATCTGTTTGAGTACTGGCTCGCGCTGTGTGTAAGCCGGAACGGCCGCGAAGTGCACACAGGCGAGCAGCAGAATTGACGGCAGGCACAATCGTGTTCCTGGCAATGCAATCCTCCGAGCCGGGGATTATATAGAACCCCGCACGCGGCCATGGCGCGCTCCGTCCGCGGATATTGCATTTATCCCCGGCTTGAAGGAAAATCCGCCGAGCTTAGGCGTGCTTCTTTATTTGAACTGAATCTATGCCCGAAGGAAAACACTGCGTTTTTGTCGCGGGCGGGACCGGCTACGTCGGAAGGCCGCTGATCGCGCGCCTGCGGGAGCGCGGCCACAATGTTCGGGCGCTGGTGCGTCCGGGGTCGGAGAGAAAACTACCGGCCGGCTGCACGCCTGTAGGCGGCGACGCGCTGCATGCAGAATCATACGCCGCTGCTATCGCGCCCGCTGATACTTTTGTGCAGCTTGTTGGGGTCGCGCATCCGAGTCCCGCGAAGGCGGCCCAGTTTCGCACCATTGACTTTGTTTCCGCGAGCGGCGCCTTCCGTGGGGCGAAACAAGCGAACGTGCAACATTTCGTTTACCTGAGCGTGGCCCATCCGGCCCCGGTCATGAAAGCGTACGTCCAGGTCAGAAGTGAATGCGAAGCCGCACTGCGGGAAACCGGCATGAATGCCACGATTCTGCGTCCGTGGTATGTGCTTGGCCCGGGGCATCGCTGGCCTTATGCGCTGCTACCGATGTACTGGCTGATGGAACTCCTGCCGGCGACGCGGACAGGAGCGCAGCGGCTGGGCCTGGTCACTCTGGCGCAAATGGTGAACGCGCTGGTCACAGCGGTAGAAAATCCTTGCCGCGGTGTCCACATCGTAGAGGTCCCGGAAATGCGCAAGGCTGGCGCAGTTTCCGCGTAACGATCGTCCGCGATCAAGTGAGTAATGCCGCCGCAGCCGAGACCTACGTAACATCAATTACGAAAGCGCATGCCCGTGGGACATCTGTTCGCAGCCTGTACCGGGTGAGATGTTGAAGTGTCTCTACTGTACTCCGGGACACGGGCCGAACCATGGAACGGGAAGAATTTCTCGACGACATTCATCTTCGCGTGCTGCGCGTGACTGAGGAGTTGCGCGCGATTCAGCAGGAACTGAATTGCGCCGCAATGGAAGCTCCCGGCGATCCGGAGCTGATGGAAGCCCTGAGTCAACAACCCGAGATGGAATCGCTGCAGGTGCTGAAGTCGGCGGTGGATCAGATGCGCCACTTTCTGTGGTTTTACATGCAGGTCATCAACAACGAGAGCGAAGCCGGGGACACGCTGCGGGAAAGCATCCGGCACAAGACTGCCGAGGATGTGGTCATCAGCCCGGAAGCTGCCTTCCTGAAGAAATGCCGAGCGGCGGCAGATACCGCCCTGCTGCGCCACTTTGCAGACGGCAAGTCACGCAAGCCGAATTAAAAGCCTCTAGCCTTGCGGGGAATTATTCCACTGTCACAGACTTGACCAGGTTGCGCGGCCGGTCCACATCAAGACCGCGGCGCACCGCCATGTAATAGGCAAAGAGCTGAAGAGGCACAATCTCCAGAATCGGCAAGAGAAGTTCGGGCGCGCGGGGAAGAAAAACGGCGTCATCCACCAGGCCGGTTAACTCTTCGTCGCCTTCCGACAGAATGGCGATGACGCGCGCGGACTGCTGCTTGAAACTCCGGATATTAGCGGCATTCCGTTCGTAGCGCAGCACCGAACCGGGATCGCTGCGGTCACAGGTGGCAATGATCACCACCGGCAATGTCTCATCAATCAGCGCGTTCGGCCCGTGCTTGGTTTCGCCGGTAGGATAGCCTTCGGCATGGATGTAAGAAACTTCCTTCAGCTTAAGTGCGCCATCCATGGCGACGGGATAGTGAATGGCGCGGCCCAGAAAAAGAAAATCCTGAAACTGATAGTACCTTCCCGCCAGCCCTTCGCAGATTGAAGCCGACTGCAGCACGGTTTCGAGCTTTGCTGAGAGATCCAGCAATTCGCGGATATAGTGCTGCCGCTCGACCTTCGGCAATTTGCCGCGCACTTGTCCCAGGTATAACGCGAAAAGAAACAAAACCGCCATTTGCGCCGTGAAGGCTTTCGTTGAAGCAATGCTGATCTCAGGACCTGCATACGTGTAGAGCACGCCGGTCGCTTCGCGCGCGATGGTGGAGTCCACGACGTTGGAAATAGCCAGCGTGTGAGAGCCGCGGGCCCTGGCCTCGCGTTGCGCGGCGGTGGTATCGGCGGTTTCGCCGGACTGTGTAATCACAATCGTGATCTCGCCGGGACCGATCAGCGTGTTCCGGTATTCGAATTCACTGGCGTAATCCACATCAACCGGTAGGTTGACCAGTTCCTGAATCATGTACTGCCCGGCCATGCCGGCGTGGCGGCTGGTGCCGGAGGCGACGATGTTGATTCGGCGCAGGGCGCGCAGCTCTTCCGGGCTGAGGTTGACCTCATCCAGGCGGACCAGGCCCTCGGCGAGAGAGACCCGCCCGCCAATGGCGTCGCGCAGAGCCTGGGGCTGGTCGAAGATCTCCTTGATCATGTAATGGGGAAATCCGTTCGGAGTTGTCATAGAGCAATCCTCGGATCAATCCGCGGCTCAGATTCCGGCGCCGTGAATAATTGTATTGGTCACTTCCCCGGCGGCGGTCAGTACCACCAGATCGGCGGGCCCGCCGACCCTCACGGTACCACAAGTCTCAAGAGCTGCGACCCGGGCCGGGTTTGAGGTAGCCATCTGCACTGCCACCTTCAGTTCGCATTCCGTAAACTGGATTACATTCCGAATCGCGCGGTCCATCGTGAGAACGCTGCCCGCGAGCCGTCCACCAGCCAGGCACATGCCTTCTTTCACCTCAACCTCGAATCCCCCGAGATGGTAAATGCCGTCCGGCATGCCGGTGGCGGCGGTGGCATCGGTGATGAGCACAGACGAGTCCGGCCCCTTGGCCTTCAGAAATAAGCGCACGACCGAAGGGTCAACGTGGATGCCGTCAGCGATAATATCGGCAGTGAGCTTCGAATCGGTAAGAACTTCGCCCAGAATGCCGGGAGAGCGATGATCGAGTGGCCGCATCGCGTTGAAAGTGTGCGTGGCATGGCGCGCTCCGAAGGAGACGGCCTGACGAGTAGTCGAGAGGTCTGAGTCGGAATGGCCCAGGCACACGCAGACGCCGCGCTTGGCGGCTTCGGAAATTACATCCATCGCGCCGGGCAATTCAGGAGCGATGGTCATGAGGTGGATGTGGCCGCGCGAGGCCTCCCAAAAGCGCTCGAATGTGAAAAGCGTAGGCGGCACCAGATATTCGGGCGGATGTACCCCGCGCCGCACATGGCTGATGAATGGGCCCTCAAGGTGGATGCCGAGCGGCTGGGCGCGGAGGGCTTGCGAGGAATTCGCCGATTGAGCGCATTCAATCGCATCCGCGAGCCGCTGCAAAGCGGCGAGTATTTTATCGAGCGGGGCCGTGACCGTGGTGGGAAAGTACCGGCTCACTCCATGCCGGGCGAGCGATCTCTCAATCGTAGTGAGAGCTTCCGGGCTGGAATCCATCACGTCATACCCGGCGCCACCGTGGATATGTATGTCAATAAAGCCAGGCGCCAGAACGTTGTCCCCGAAATCTACAAGCCGGAACCCCGTCGGGACTTCGCGCTCTTTACGCGAACTGATCTCGGTAATTGTGGGGCCCTCGAGAAACAGCAGCGGTTGCTCAAGCCGTTCTGCAGGGGTGAACAGAGCTGCTGCGGTGAGGGCAATTGTCATCGAGGGAAAGTACCGGAATCTTAAACGGCGGCTCTATTCTAAAGGAATCTGCAAAGCGATTTCGGCGAGCAACGAAAGAACCGGCGACCTATCATTGCTCAGAGATCGGCTATTGGTCGATACCACACCCGATTCGGCGCCACACTATTTTCCTGTGTAGGTAATGCGCCAGATGGATTCCGAGCCATCGTCACTCACCAGCAACGAGCCGTCAGGAGCGACGGTCACCCCCACGGGCCGGCCCCACACGGAACGATTGTCCACAACAAAGCCGGTCATGAAATCCTCATACTCCCCCGTGGCGCGTCCGGTTTGATGCAAAGGCACACGAATCAGCTCATAGCCCACGCGAATGGAGCGGTTCCACGAACCATGCTCAGCCGCGAAAATATCCCCGTCGTACTCGGCGGGAAACTGCGAGCCTTTGTAGAAGGTCATCTCCAGCGAGGCGTTGTGCGGGTTGAGAATGACATCCGGCGTGATGACTTTGTCTTTCAGTTCAGGGTGCGCGCCGGGATGGCGCGGGTCCTGATGTCCGCCCATATACCACCACGGCCAGCCGTAAAATCCTCCATCCTGGACGTGCGTGATGTAATCGGGAACCAAGTTGTCGCCGAGCCCATCCCGTTCATTCGTCGAGCACCACAATTCACTCGTCTTGGGATTGATTGCGAGTCCCACGGCGTTACGAAT
>Ga0335081_10023184_pt1 | contig 10042 bp, 8 predicted proteins | sample Lox_Sample_35_FD_206713 | JGI IMG/M metagenome (GOLD analysis project Ga0335081, IMG submission 206713) | Soil microbial communities from Loxahatchee National Wildlife Refuge, Florida, United States - Lox_Sample_3.5 | ecosystem: Environmental > Terrestrial > Soil > Wetlands | place: USA: Florida... | reverse complement strand
GACTCATGCCGCGGCCTAATGTGTTCGCCAGAGCCCCGATCCCGCGAGGTGCGCTATGGCCCTGGCAGTCACCGACGAGCACCGCCAGCTTGCGGAGGCGGTCACCGGCTGGGCCGAGCGCCACAGCCCGCCCGGAACCGCCCGGGACGCTATCGACGGCGCCGGCCTGGTGTACCGGGAGAAGCTGGCTCCCGGCCTGGCCAGCCAGGGGCTGCTCGGGCTGCACCTGCCGGAGACCGCCGGCGGCCAGGGGTACGGCCTGCCCGAGCTCGCGGTGGCCGTGGCGGAACTGGGCCGCGCACTGGTGCCGGGGGCCTTTCTGCCCACCGTGCTGGCCAGCGCGGTCCTGGCCGCGAGCCGGACAGCGGACGCGGCGGATGACGGCCTGGGCGCGCGGCTCACCGGCCTGGCGGACGGCACGCTGACCGGGGCGGTCGGGCTGGGAGCGGGAATGCGCGCCTCCGCGGACGGCACCGGCGAGGCCACGGCGGTGACGATCGACGGAACGTGCGGCCCGGTGCTCGGCGCCCCTCTGGCCGACCTGGTGATTCTGCCCGCGGCGCGGGGCGATGACGAGATATGGGTCGTGGCCGACGCCACCGACCTGACGATCACGCCGGTGGACAGCCTCGATCTCACCCGGCCGGCCGGCCGGGTCAGGGCCGGCCAGCTGGTCCTGCCGACCGGCCAGATGCTGACCGGGCTGCGCCCGGGCCAGGTCACGTCGCTGGTGGCCGCCCTGCTGGCGGCCGAAGCGTGCGGGATCGCCGACTGGGCGGTCGCCACCGCGGCCGGGTACGCGAAGATCCGCCACCAGTTCGGCCGGCCCATCGGCCAGTTCCAGGGAGTCAAGCACCGCTGCGCCTGGATGCTCACGGCGTCCGAGCAGGCGGCGGCCGCGGCCTGGGACGCCGCCCGGGCGCTGCAGGACGCCGGTCCCGGCGACGCGGGGGCCGCGTTCGCCACCGCGGTAGCTGCGCTGGTCGCGCTGGACGCGGCCGTCAGCTGCGCGCACGAGTGCATCCAGGTGCTGGGGGGGATCGGCTACACCTGGGAGCACGACGCGCACCTGTACTACCGTCGCGCGCTGTCGCTGCGCGCGCTGATCGGCGGCTCCGGCGAGTGGGCCCGGCGGGTGGCCGCCCTCGTCCTCGACGGCGCGCAGCGCCCGCTGGCCATCGACCTGCCGCCGGAGGCGGCGCCCGTGCGCGCGCAGGTGCGGGCGGAACTGGCGGAGATCGCCGCCGCGGATCCCGCCGGCCGCGCCGGGCGGCTGGCCGGGGGCGGCTGGGTCACCCCGCATCTGCCGCGCCCCTGGGGGCGGGAAGCCGGGCCGCTGGAGCAGCTCGTCATCGCCGAGGAGATGCGGGCGGCCGGGCTGCGCGCGCCCGGGCTCGCGATCGGCGCCTGGGTGGTCCCCGCCCTCGTCCAGTACGGCACGCGCGAGCAGCAGGAGCGTTTCCTGCCCCCCACCCTGCGCGGCGAGCTGGTCTGGTGCCAGCTGTTCAGCGAGCCGGGCGCCGGCTCGGACCTGGCCGGGCTGTCCACCCGGGCCGAGCGGGCCGAGGGAGGCTGGCGGCTGACCGGGCAGAAGATCTGGACCTCGCTGGCCAAGGAGGCGGCCTGGGCGATCTGCGTCGCCCGGACCGACCCGGACGCGCCCCGCCACGACGGGATCAGCTACTTCCTGGTCGACATGGCCTCACCCGGCGTGCAGGTGCGCCCGCTGCGGGAGATGACCGGCGACTCGCTGTTCAACGAGGTGTTCCTCGACGAGGTGTTCGTGCCGGACGACCTGGTGGTCGGCGGAGTCAACCGGGGCTGGCGGGTGGCCCGCACCACCCTGGCCAACGAGCGGGTGTCGCTGTCGCAGTCGTGGACGTTCGGCTGCGGCAACCCCGAGCTGGCCGGGGCCGTCCAGGCGCTGGGCGCCGCCGCCGGGCCGGCGGTGCTGGAGCGGGCCGGGCGGCTGCTGGCCGAGGGCCACGCCATCGACCTGCTGGGGATGCGGGTCACCCTCAAGCAGCTGTCCGGCACCGAGCCGGGCGCCACCGGCAGCGTCCGCAAGCTGCTCGGCATGCGCCACGCGCAGCGGGTCGCCGAGGAATGCTGGAGCCTGACCGGCCCGGACGGCGCGCTCGGCGGCACCCGGTGGTCGCGGGCGGTGCTGTTCACCCGGGCGCTCACGATCGGCGGCGGCACCACCGACATCCAGCTGAACATCATCGGTGAGCGCATCCTCGGCCTGCCGCGCGACCCGGAGCCGCCCGCGTAGGTGTGTCGGGCGGCCTGTCCATTCCCCCGCCGTGCCATCATTCCGGCAGGGAGGCGACACGCAGGTGGGCCAGGACATGGGGCAGATGTCGGCGGCCAGGCGGGCCAGGCTGCGCCGCACCCTGCTCGCCGCCTGCGGCCTGCTGTCCTCGCTGGTGCTGCTGTCCGCCGGGGCCGCCTGGGGCCTGGCCAGCTACGCCAACGGCGCGGTGGGGCGCATCTTCGCGGGCACGGCGGGCGGCCTCGACGGCCCGCTCAACGTGCTGCTGGCCGGTGTCGACGTGCGCTCCGGCCTGACCCGGGCCCAGCAGCTGGAGCTGCACGTGGGGAGCGACGTCAGCGACAACTCCGACACGCTGATGCTGATCCATATCTCCGCCGACCGGTCCCGCGTGACCGTGGTCAGCCTGCCGCGCGACTCGTGGGTCAGCATCCCCGGGCACGGCATGAACAAGATCAACGCGGCGTTCGGGCTCGGCGGCCCGCAGCTGACGGTGGCGACCGTGGAGCAGGCCACCGGGCTGACCATCAACGACTTCATCGAGGTCAACTTCCTCGGCTTCGTCAAGGTCATCGACGCGCTGGGCGGGGTGAACATCTGCCTGCCGCAGGCCGTGGACGACCCCTACAGCGGGCTGCGCCTGAGCGCCGGGATCCATCACGTGAGCGGCGTCACCGCGCTGAAGTACGCCCGGGACCGGCATTCCTTCGCCACGTCCGACCTGGCCAGGATCACCAACCAGCAGCGGCTGCTGTCCTCGCTGCTGCAGGAGGTGGTCAGCTCCGGCACCCTGGCCAACCCGCTGCGGCTGAGCCGGTTCGTGGCCGCCGCGCTCGGCGCGGTCAAGGTGGACCAGAACCTGAACCTGACCGCCCTGGCCGGCCAGCTGCGCGGCATCACGCCCGCCGGCGTCCACTTCCTGACCGTGCCGCTGGGCAACACGAGCTACCAGGCCCCGGACGGCGAGCTGGCCGTGCTGTGGGACTCCGCCAAGGCGGGCCGGCTGTTCGCCGCGCTCCAGGCCGACCAGCCGGTCAGCGGCCAGCCGATCAGCGGACCCGGCCCGGGCACCGTCGCCCGCGGCCGGCCGGGCCGGCTGCGCCCCAGCCAGGTCACGGTGGACATTTACAACGGGACCCTCATCAGCGGGCTGTCCGCCAGCACGGGCACGGCGCTGGCCAGGCTCGGCTTCCGGGTCCATTCCGGCCTCAACTGGCCCGCGCATGACATCACGCACAGCCTCATCGAGTTCCCGCCGGGCCAGCGGGCCGCCGCCCGCCTGCTGCGGACGGCCCTGCCCGGCGCGCGCCTGAGCCAGGCGCGCGGGCTGCCCAGGATCGCGCTCGTGCTCGGCACGGCCAGCCACACGGTCACCGGCGGTCCCGCGGCGGCCCCGCCCCCGGCCGGGCCGCGGCCCGGCGCCCAGGGCTCCTGCCGGTAACCGGCCTCCCGGAGCCGCTCAGGTGCCGCCGGCTGGCGGCGGCTTGCTGCTGGCGTCACCGGCCGTGGGCGGCTGGCCGCTGGGATCGCCGGCCGTGGGCGGCTGGCCGCCGGCGTCACCCGCGGCAGGGGGCTGGCCGCTGGGGTCGCCGAGCCCCTGCTCGGCTTCCTGCCGGGAAAGCGCCTTGACCAGGCGCTCGATCTTCTTGGCGCCGTCCGGGCCGCCGCGGCCGGTCCGTTCGGCGTAGACGGCGGCACCGAGGTCGCGGAACATGGCGTCCGCCCGCCGCCGGGCCTGCGCCTGGTCCAGCATGGCCCTGCCCTCCTGGGCGGCCTCCTGGGTCTTCTGCGCGAGCTGGGCCGCCTGTTCCCGCAACCGGTCGATCAGTGGCATGGCGTCCTCCGTGAGCGCGTCCGTCACACCCTCAGCGTAGGACCGGATCGGGCTTGGCCTGGCCGGGGCTGCCCGCCGCGGCGTAGTGCTCGAACGCGTTCAGCATCCGCAGGTGCTGCGGGTTCAGCCTGCTCCGGTGGGGGGCGGTCAGCGCGGCGGCACGCGCCAGCACGTGGGGCGGCGCGGCCCGCAGCGCCGCGTCGAACATCGCCCAGGACAGCGCGTCCAGCGCCGCCCGCACCGCCGCTGGCTGCTGGGTCTGGTCGCTGGCCTCTTCCAGCGCGAGCAGCAGGCTGTCCAGTTCCGGCTCGGGCGCCAGGACCAGCGGGAAGGCATCGGCGGCACGGCACCGGCCCTTCTCCGCCCGGTCGGCCTCCAGCGCGCTCATCAGCGGGCTGACGCCGCCGGCGGTGTCCGGGTCGTACAGGCCAGGGAACGGCACGTCCTCGTAGCCGGAGTCATAGCCGCTGAAGTAGATCGGCGTGGCGGAACCGGTCTGCCGCAGCACACCCAGCGCCATGTCGAGCAGGTTGATCGGCCAGCCGAGGTCGTTCAGCGCGTGCACCCGCAGGCTGCCCGCCTGGGCGCCGAGGCCCGCGCACAGCAGCAGCTGCGCGCATTCCAGCGCGGACTGGGCGTAGAACAGGATGTGGGCGCTGTGCAGCCGGATCGCGCCGCCGCCCGCGGCCCAGCCCTGCAGCCGCTGATGGATGATCGAGTTGTCCACCACGTGGGTGAACCTGGCGGAGGCGAAGCTGGTGCCGGACCCCCCGCGGGCCGCGGCCGCTGACGCGACCCATTCCCCGATCCGCTTGGACGCGGTGTACACATCGGGCGAGTACGGGCGCAGCGCCTTGCCGGTGGACGCGGTCACCACCAGCGGCACCCCGGCCGCCTCGGCCGCCGCGATCACGTTCCGGACCCCCAGCACGTTGGTGGTCACGGTGCGGTGGACCTCGTGCTCGGCGAGGCCGGGGTCACGCTGGGCCGCCACGTGGAACAGCACGTCCGGCCTGATCTCGCCGATCACCGACGCGACCGCGGCCGCGTCCCTGACGTCCGCCTGGGCGAACTCGGCCCCGTCCGGGCGGGGCCAGCCGCCGGTGAGCCCGCGGGACAGACATATCAGCCGCCGGGGCCGGTAGCACTCGAGCTGGCGCATGAGCATCGAGCCCACGCACCCGGTCCCGCCGGTGACCAGGACGGTCTTGCCGCCGAGCCAGTCACGGGTGTCCTCGCCCGGCAGCCCGAGGCCCCGGTCCTGGATCTCCAGGAACCGCCGGTACTCACTGTCCGCATCGGCGCTGGCCGCCAGGAGCGATTGCGTGAGCGCCCGCAGCCGGTCAAGCGTGGCCTCGTCCAGGTGCTCGCGCCCTTCCGGGGCGGCCTCCTGCATGGCCAGGATGATCTCGCGGACGGTCTGCAACGATGGCCTCCATGAGTGCCGCTCCCCGGCGTGCGCCGAAGGCAGCGCACACGCACGTGCCGCCGGGCACCCCACGGTGGCGGGAAGGCTGGAGCCGACCCGGCCGCCATAGTCTGCCAGACGTGTTACCAGGCGCACGGCGGTTACCGCACATGAGGGACCGGATCGATGTGCCGGCCGCTCCCTTTACAGCATCTTTGCCGCATTGCGCGCCGGGCGCTAGAGCAACGTCCCGTCACCGTATGGTCACTACCTGGTCACCGCCGATCAGCCGACTGCGCTACCCCCGGCGGGCTGGTACTGTCTGGCTCAGGCTCACATGCCGTGTACGCCAGCGGCTGGCCGCTCCCCGCTGGCCCGACGAGGAGGCATCACCGTGACACGCACCGTTGGTGGCCGCCCCAGGGTGCCGCTCGTGTGCCGCCGTCATGTGGACCTGCTGCGAGTCTCCAGCGCCGTCTGTCGCTGCTGCTGCTGACCCAATCCCGCCCCGCCCGCGTGCTGCCCGCGCCGTCCTGGCGTGCGGTTTGCCGCGGTCCGTCCGCAGCAGAAGGGCCGGCGACATGCCATCACCAACCCGGCGGGGCCAGGGCCAGTGGGCCCTCGGCCACCGCGAGCCGCTCAACGCGGCCGAACGCGCCAAAAAAGACGACGACGGGCTGAACGTCCGCGAGCGGATCATCAACCGGTACGCCCACCTGGGGTTCGACTCGATCGACCCGGCGGACCTGCGCAGCAGGTTCCGCTGGTGGGGCCTTTACACCCAGCGCCGCCCCGGCATCCCTGGCGGCAAGACGGGCGCGCTTGAGGACGCCGACATCGAGGCGCCCCACTTCATGATGCGGGTGCGCATCCCCGGCGGGCAGCTGTCCGCCGGGCAGCTGCGCACGGTGGCGGGCATCGCCAAGGAGTACGGCCGCGACCTCGCCGACATCACGGACCGGCAGAACGTGCAGTACCACTGGCTGTCCATCGAGGACGTGCCGGCCATCTGGGAGCGGCTCGAAGCGGTGGGCCTGTCCAGCCAGCAGGCCTGCGGCGACGTGCCGCGTAACATCCTCGGCTGCCCGGTGGCCGGCATCGACGCCGCCGAGCTCCTGGACGCCAGCGCCGTGCTGCGCGCCACCGAGGAGGTGGCGACCACCCGGCCGGGGTTCACGAACCTGCCGCGCAAGTTCAAGACCACGATCAACGGCTGCGCGTCGCTGTGCACCGCGCACGAGATCAACGACATCTCGTTCGTCGGCGTGACCGGGCCTGGCGGGACGCCCGGGTTCGACCTGTGGGTGGGCGGTGGCCTGTCCACCAACCCGATGCTCGCCAAGCGGCTCGGCGTGTTCGTCGAGCCGGACCAGGTCCCGGACGTCTGGGCCGGGGTCACCGGCCTGTTCCGCGACTACGGCTACCGGCGGCTGCGCAGCCGGGCGCGGCTGAAGTTCCTGGTCGCCGACTGGGGAACCGAGCGGTTCCGGGAGGTGCTGGAAAAGGAGTACCTGGGCGGCAGCCTGCCGGACGGGCCACCGCCGGTCATCCCGCCGCCCGGCGAGCGGGACCACATCGGTGTGCACCGGCAGCGGAACGGCCTGTGCTACCTGGGCGTGGCGCCGAGCGTGGGCCGCACCTCCGGCACGCTGCTCTGGCAGGTCGCCGACCTGGCCGAGGAGTACGGGTCCGGCCGGGTGCGCACCACCGCGCAGCAGAAGCTGCTCATCCTCGACGTGCCGGAGGAGCGGGTCAGCGAGCTGGCGGACGAGCTCGCCGCCCGCGACCTGCTGGTCGCCCCGTCGGCGTTCCGGCGCGGCACGATGGCCTGCACCGGGATCGAGTTCTGCAAGCTCGCGATCGTCGAGACCAAGCAGCGGGCCACCGACCTGCACCAGGAGCTGGAGCGGCGGCTGCCCGGGTTCGACACCCCGATCAGCATCAACGTCAACGGCTGCCCCAACTCCTGCGCCAGGTTCCAGGTCGCCGACATCGGGCTCAAGGGGTCGACAGTGGACGGCGGCGAGGGATTCCAGGTGCATCTGGGCGGATCGCTCGGGACCGACCCGGCGTTCGGCCGCAAGCTGCGCGGGCTCAAGGTGGGGGCGGACGGCCTGGCCGACTACGTCGAGCGGGTGCTGCGCAACTATCTCGCCGACCGGTCTGACGGCGAGCAGTTCGCGACCTGGGCCCGCCGCGCTGACGAACAGCTGCTGACGTGAGCGAGCAGGGCCAGGCGGGGGCCGAGACCCAGCGCCAGGTGCCGTTCTACTGCCCGTACTGCGGTGACGAGGATCTGCGCCCGGCCGGCCCGGACGGCGGCAGCTGGCGGTGCGCGGCGTGCGCGCGGGGATTCGAGCTGCGGTTCGCCGGGCTCACGGCCCCGGGCCAGGCGGGCGCGGCCGCGCCGGCCGGGGGGGCACCGCCGCCATGACCTATCCGCTCATGCTCGACCTCACCGGCCGCCACGTGGTGGTCGCCGGCGGTGGCCAGGTGGCGCTGCGCCGGGTGCAGGCCCTGCTGGCGGCGGGCGCGCTGGTGCACGTCATCGCGCCGCGGGTGGATCCCGCCCTGGCCGCGCTGCCGGTCACGGTCAGCAGGCGCCGCTACCGCGGCGGCGACCTGGACGGCGCCTGGCTGGCCCACGCGGCCACCGATGACCCGGCCGTCAACGCCCAGGTCGCGGCCGACGCGCAGGAGCTACGGATATGGTGCGTGCGGGCCGACGACACGACCGCGTCGCGTGCCTGGACACCCGCGGTGGCCCGGCACGGGGAGATCACCGTCGCGGTGACCGCGGGCGGCGACCCGCGCCGCGCGCAGCGGCTGCGGGAGGCGATAGCGCTCGCGCTCGCCGAGGGGACCCTGCCCGCCCGGCCGCAGCGCCGGGCCGGCCGGGCCGGCCGGGTCGCGCTGGTCGGCGGCGGCCCCGGCGATCCCGGGCTGCTGACGCTGCGCGGCCGGCGGCTGCTGGCCGAGGCGGACGTTGTGATCACCGACCGGCTCGCGCCCCGGGAGGTGCTCGCCGAGCTCGGCCCCGACGTGGAGATCATCGACGCGGGCAAGGCGCCACACGCCCACGGCCTGACCCAGGAGCAGATCAACGCGCTGCTGGTGGAGCGGGCGCTGGCGGGCCAGCGGGTGGTGCGGCTCAAGGGCGGCGACCCGTTCGTGTTCGGCCGCGGCGGCGAGGAGGCGCTGGCCTGCGTCCGGGCCGGGGTGCCGTTCGAGGTCGTGCCGGGGGTCACCAGCGCGGTGGCGGTCCCGGCCTGCGCCGGGATCCCCGTCACCCACCGGGGCATCACCCAGGACTTCGCGGTCGTGTCCGCCCACCTCGACCCCTCGCACCCGGGCGCGACCGTGGACTGGGAGGCGCTCGCGGCCGGCCCCGGCACGCTGGTGCTGCTGATGGCCGTCTCCCGGCTGGCCGAGGTCACCAGGGAACTGATCAAGCGCGGCCGGGACGCCAGCACCCCGGCCGCGGTGATCTGCGACGGCACCACCGAGCGCCAGCAGGTGGTGGTGTCGACGCTCGGGCAGGTGGCCGCGGACGCGGCGGCCCGCGACGTCAGGCCGCCCGCGGTGGTGGTCGTCGGCGAGGTCGTCCGGCTGCGCGCGGCGCTCGGGCAGGATCAAGGGGCCGCGTGACCGGCGGCGTGCTGCTCGCGGTCGCGCACGGCAGCCGGGACCCGGCGGCCCAGCGGGTCATCCGGGCGCTCGCCGGGCGGGCCGGTGAGCTGGCGCCCGGCGCCGAGGTACAGGTGGCCTTCGTCCAGCACGCCCGGCCGTCGCTGGCCGAGGCGCTCGCCGCGGCCGGCCAGCCCCGGGCCGTGGAGCCCCCGGCCGTGGTCGTCCCGCTGCTGCTCTCGGCCGGGTATCACCTCAGCCAGGACATCGGTACGGCCGCCGCGCGGGCCGGGGTGCCGGTGGCCGCGCCGCTCGGGCCGGATCCGGGGCTCGTGCCGGCGCTGGCGGCCCGGCTCGGCGAGGCCGGGGTGCCGCCGGGGACCCCGGTGGTGCTGGCGGCGGCCGGCTCCGCCGACCCGCGTTCCGCCGCGGACGCCCGGAGCCAGGCCGCCCTGCTGTCCGCCCACCTGGCCGCGCCGGTGCTGGCGGCGTTCGCGTCGGCCGCCCGGCCAGCGGTGGGCGAGGCCGTCGCCGCGCTGGCCGCCCGCACCGGCGGCCCGGTGGCCGTGGCCAGCTACCTGCTGGCGCCGGGCGTCTTCCACGACCGGCTCCGTGCGTGCGGGGCCGCCTGGGTCAGCGCCCCGCTCGGCGACCACCCCGCCGTGGCCGGCCTGGTCGCCGGCCGCTTCCGCACCGCCATGGCCAGCGGCTCCGCGCGCGCGGCGGGGTCAGCCGCTGGCCCGCCCGCTGCCGCCGCGGCCACGATCATGACGTTTGAGAGCCCATGACCGGGTAGTGGGCCCGGCGGCTCAACGGCCGCCTGGAGCGGTTCCGGCGGCGGTTCAGCGGCTTCCGCGAGCCGGTCCCGGCCTACCTGGCCGCGCTTGAGCACGACTCC
>Ga0335081_10023181_pt1 | contig 10043 bp, 8 predicted proteins | sample Lox_Sample_35_FD_206713 | JGI IMG/M metagenome (GOLD analysis project Ga0335081, IMG submission 206713) | Soil microbial communities from Loxahatchee National Wildlife Refuge, Florida, United States - Lox_Sample_3.5 | ecosystem: Environmental > Terrestrial > Soil > Wetlands | place: USA: Florida... | reverse complement strand
AGACGCCGGCGACGGCGTAAAAGCAGGTTCCTCACCGCCGCTGCGCGACGGATCGGAATGACAAAGATTCGAGATTTGGCTGGCCACCGGTCACTGACCACTGGCCACTGATTCCAAGGAGAGTTATGGCTGACGAAACAAAGGCACCAGAACAGGCGGCATCGAGCGAGAGGCCGCGCAGCGAAGGGCGTACCGGAGAGGATCGGCGTCCGGGTGGAGATCGTCCGCGCTTTGGCGGCGGGCGCGGGCCCGGCGGGCCGCGAGAAGGCGGACCGGGTGGACGAAAATTCTTCCGGCGCAAGAAGGTGTGCAAGTTCTGCGTCGAGCGGATTGAAGACATCAACTACAAGGACTACCGGCTGCTCGGGCAGTTCGTGGCCGAGAGCGGCAAGATCGTGCCGCGGCGGCTGACCGGCGTGTGCGCGCCGCATCAGCACCGGCTGTCGGCGGCGATCAAGCAGGCGCGCAACATCGCGCTGCTGCCGTTTGCGGGAAGAGCCAGCTAGCGAAAGCGCTTTTGGCTATTGGCTCTTAGCTCTTGGCTCGTTCGAGCCGGTGCATGCGCCAGGCCAAAAGCCAAAAGCCAAAAGCCAAAAAGCCAAAAAGCCAAGAACGAGGTTTTGTCATCATGGAAGTCATTCTCAAAGAAGACGTAGCGAAGCTGGGGGCGCGGGGCGATGTGGTGAAGGTCGCCGAAGGTTACGGGCGGAATTTTCTTCTTCCCCGCAAGCTGGCCATTGAAGCCAACGAGGGCAACAAGGCGGTCATCACGCAGATGAAGGCCGCGGCCGTGCGCCGCTCGGCCAAGGAAAAAGCGTCGGCCGAGGAACTGGCCAAGCAGTTCGAGGGCGTGTCGGTGACGTTCACCCGCAAGTCGGGCGAGCACGATCAGCTGTTTGGTTCGGTCACCTCAAGCGATCTCGCCGACGGGCTGATCAAGAAGGGCTTCAATGTGGACCGGCGGAAGATTCAGCTGCACGAGCCGCTGAAGACCCTGGGCGAGTTCACCGTCCCGGTAAAGCTGCACAAGGACGTGACCGCGCATCTGAAGGTAGTCATTGAGAAGGAAGCGGCGGAATAGAGGATTTCGGAGCAGCAATGCGCCGTCACCGCTCCGCTGCCCCACTACAGGCACCTTCCGCATCAAACGTGGGCCAAACTGGCCAACCCGCGGGCAAGAGTGCCCGCGCCACACCTCTTGCTCTTGTTCTGTTTCCCCCTAAATCCATGTCCCAGAATCACCTAGGCAGAAAAAATCCTGCCGAACCCCTATAATTTCTGCTCACGGTTCAGCGAACACACCGTCTATTCCTGTGCCAGCCCGGATACGGCATAAACACCGGGCGGGTAAGGACACGACAACGAAATGCCGGCCGATGCATGGGCAGTATCAATTGCGATTGGCGGACGGGCCCACTCCAAGACGAAGAGTGAGAGAGTACCTGACATAGACGGTGGCGGAGACGGACTTCGCGATAAGCTGGACCCCACGCGGGGCCGCATGGCTGGGCTAGATCGTCAGACCCAAGATCGCCGCATCGATGACACGATGCTTATCCGGGAAGCGCAGCAAGGCAACGCCGGCGCCTTCGAGGAACTCGTGCGTCATTACGACCAGGCGGTGTTGCGGCTGGCGCTTCATCTCACCGGGAGCGAGCACGACGCCCAGGACGTCTATCAGGACGCCTTTCTGAAGGCCTATAAAAACATCGGCAGTTTCCGGTTCGAGTGCTCCTTTTACACGTGGATTTACCGGATCGTTACCAACTTGTGCCTCGATCACTTGCGCAAGAAAAATGTGCGCAAGGAAGACGCACCGGTGGCGAAGGACGCGAACGGCGGCGAGTATGACCTCCTCGATCAGGTGGCCGACGGACGGGCGGGAGCGAATCCGGAGCGGGATTTGATGCGGCGGCAATTGGGCGCGCGGATAGCCGGAGCGCTGGAGAAGCTGACGCCGCGAGAGCGCATGGTGTTTGAGTTGAAGCATTACCACGGATTGAAGCTGCGGACGGTGGGCGAGATTTTACAGACGACGGAAGAGACCGCCAAGAATACGCTCTTCCGAGCCACGCAGAAACTGCGCGGGGCGCTGGCGGATATGAGGTGATGAGCTGTGAGCTACGAGCCGCGAGCTTCGAGTCTCAGAGTGGTGGCTCGCAGCTCCTAGCTCAGAGCTCGTAGCTCCAAGGTGGAACTTATGAAGTGCGAATGGGTACGGCAAAACATCACGCTCTATGTATATGGCGAGCTGGCCGATGACGCCCGCCACGAACTGGAGCAGCACACTTCGCGCTGCGCGGACTGCGCCGCCGAACTGAAGTCGGAGAAGGAATTCCACGAGCTGATGAAGTGGGATCGCGCGGCCGATCCTTCGCCCAACCTGCTGGCGGCTTCGCGAATGCGCTTGCAAGAAGCATTGGAGACGGCCAAGCAGGGTGGCATACTGCACCGGCTGGCGTTCGATCCGGCGAACTGGCTGCGGCAGATTCGGTTTTCGCCGGCCCTGGCTTCGGCGATCCTCGTGCTCGGATTCGCTGGCGGAGTCGGAACGACATTCAAGATTTACGGATCGCGCGAGCCAATTGACCGTCCGACACCGCCTCCCATGGAATCTTCCATCACCGGCATTGAATCTGTCACCCAACAGCCGGGCACCAATCAGATCAGCATCAAGTACGACGCGACTTCCACCCAGGAAGCGCAGGGATCGCTGAACGATCAGCGCATCCAGCAGTTGCTGCTCTACGCGGCGCGCAATAACTACAACTCCGGCGTGCGCATGGATTCGGTGGGACTGCTGACACAACAGCCGACCAACACGAATTTCCGCGATGCCCTGATTTACGCGCTGCAGTACGACTCGAATCCGGGCGTGCGCTTCAAAGCCCTGGATGGGCTGGGTCCGTATGTGAAAAGCGACACACAGGTGCGCGACGCATTGCTGCAGGCGCTGGTGAACGATACCAATCCGGGCGTGCGCACCGAGGCGCTGCGGATGCTGGAACCGGTAAAAGCCGACAGCAGCGTGCGCAGCGTGCTGACGACGCTGGCGGCGAAGGATTCGAGCCAGTACATCAAGGGGCAGGCGCGGACGTTGCTGGCGCAGTTGCCGGAGATTGATTAGAAGGAAGCGAGCCAAGCGCGCATTTGTTGCGTCGCAGAGAACGCGACGCATTGCGCGGCTCGCCCAGGTCCCTCGCTGCGCAAAGAGCGCTTGCTCGGGATGACACAAGTCGAGTTTTCAGTAGTACGACGAGAAAAGAGGGAACGAACTTGAAACGCTCACTACAAATCGGGCTTGCCAGCATACTGGCCGTGCTGGTCCCGCTGGCTTTCGCGCAGGAGACGCATGTATCGCGCGAAGGTGGCGGCTGGGGCCAGGAGATTACGGGCACGTTGGCCGGAGTCAAGAATCTGAGAGTCAAGGTGGACGCGGGAGCGGTTATTGTGCGCGGCGGGCAACAGCAAGGCATTAATTATGTCGTTCATACCCGGCTTCGCACTTCATCGGAGGAGGAAGCGCGCCACCAGTTCGAACAGTACAAAGTGACCGCGTATGTGAAAGGCGACACGGCCTGGATCATCGGCGACTGGTCGGGAAGACAGCCGCGCCATTGTTCGGAGGAATTCTCGATCATGGTTCCGCGGGAAATGGCGCTGGTCAAACTGGAAACTGATGGCGGCAGCGTGGATACCAGCGGGCTTGCCGGACACGTCGAAGCTGAGACCGGCGGCGGCAGCATCCGCCTCGACGACATTGCCGGAGGAGCCAATGCGGAGACGGGCGGCGGCTCAATCGATGTTGGCAGCCTGAGCGGCGACATCGGATTGCATACCGGCGGAGGATCCATCGAAGTGCACCAGGCCAACGGCAAGTTGGTCACCGAGACCGGCGGGGGCAGCGTGGAAATTCAGTCGTGCGGACAGGGGGCAAGCATCGAGACGGGCGGCGGCAGTATTGCCGTGCACCACTGCGGCGGGAAAGTGAAGGCCTCTACGGGCGGTGGGAGCGTAGATCTGGGCGATGTTGGCGGTCCGGCGGAAATTGATACCGGCGGCGGCAGCATCCGGGTCAACTGGGCCAAAGGACATGTGCATGCGCAAACGGGCGGCGGCGGCATCGAACTCTTCGGAGCGCCATCGGCGCAAGTGGAAACGGGCGCCGGCCCGATCGTGGTGAAGCTGGTTAACACCGGTGGCGAACGCCGCGATTCGGAGCTGGAAACCTCCGCCGGCGACATTACGGTGTACATTGCCTCCGATGTGGCCGTGAATGTGAGAGCCAGCGTGGATCTGGCCAGCGGACACCATATCACGTCCGAGTTTCCCGATATTCACGTTTCGAGCGAGGGCGATTGGGCCTCGAAGACGATTTCCGCCGAAGGCAAGCTGAATGGCGGCGGCCCAACGTTGAAGGTGCACACGACGACCGGCGACATCAGCTTCAAGCGGGCGCAGTAGAAAGGCATGGATGACTGTTGATTGGTGATTGTTGAATGAAAACCCCAGGGCGCTGAGCTTTTGGGGTTCACATCGGCAATCAAAAATCGACAATCAACAATTTTCCGAGGGGGATGACCATGCGCAGATATGTTTTGACCAGTCTAGTCTTGTTGCCGCTGCTGCTTAGTTTTTCCCACGCTGCTCAAATCTGCTCAGTCGACCCGAGCAGCCATCCTCTGATCTTTTCCAGCGACGATGCCGGCTCGAACGCGTATCTGGGAGTTGATATCGCAGACGTGACCAGCGAACGGGTGGCAACGCTGAAGCTGAAAGAAGAAAAGGGCGTCGAGGTCACGATGGTGGACCAGGATGCGCCGGCGGGCAAGGCGGGCATCAAGGAACACGACGTGATTCTCAACATGAACGGGACCACCGTCGAGAGTGCCGCGCAGTTGCGGAGGATGATCCATGAAACTCCCCCGGGGCGCGTGATCACGCTGGGCCTTAGCCGCGACGGCCAGCCGGTAACGGTAAAAGTGCAACTCGGCGACCGCCAGAAAGAGTTTGCGCTGCTTGGCCCCAACATGAAGAACTTTCATGTGGAGATTCCCGAGATCCACGTGCCGCCGGTCGATATTCCCTCGTTCAACATGGTGATTGTTACGTCGTCGGAACGCAGCGGCCTGACGGTGGAGAACATCACTCCGCAGCTTGGCGAGTATTTCGGCGTGAAAGGCGGCAATGGAGTGCTGGTGCGCTCGGTGGAGAAGGGCAGCCGCGCCGAAAAGGCCGGACTGAAGGCGGGCGATGTGATCGTGAAGGTCAATGACGAGCCGGTGCACGACACCAGCGACTTTACCCATGCCGTGCGGTCGCGCAAGGGCGGATCGGTCAGCGTCGGCGTGGTTCGCGACAAGAAAGAGCAGAACCTGCAGCTGGCCTTGCCCGAGCACAAGGATTCTGGGGAGATGTTCGAGGAAGACAGCTTTGACGAGCCCATGATCCAGGCGGAATCGGCAATGGAATTGAGCAAACTTCAGGGTGAGATAGCCAAGATGCAACCGGCGATTCAAGTGGCTGCCGAAGACCTGCGTAAGTCCACAGAAGCGGTTCGCAAGGCCCTGTGTGCGGAACAGAAGGCGAAGTTGTTCGAGCAGACCGAGAAGGCGCGGGAAGAATTCAGGAAGGATCAGGAGCAGCTGAAGCGTGAGTTGGAACGCATGACCCGCGAGATGCAAAAAAAGAGATTCGATCTCTGAAAGAGCGGCTTTCGCCTTCCGGTTTCCGGTTCAAGGTTCGTTTAGCACGAGGAACGGAGAGCGGGAAGCCGAGACTATTTCTGGTTGGCTCAAAACACCGGCTCCCGGTTCGCAGACTGCGCCGGTGTTTTCCGCGGACTCCTGTCGAACCGGCAGGCGGATGGCGGAAGCCGGAATGCGAGGTTAGTTGCCGGCGGACGCGCCGCGTGTGCGGCTGTTGAGGCAGACGCGATTGCGTCCCGTTTGCTTGGCGCAATAGAGGGCGTTGTCGGCGGAGCGCATCAGATCATCGCGGGCTGCGCCGTGATCGGGAAAGACCGCAACCCCGGCGCTGATGGTGACCGTTCGTGGCACGCCGGGAAATTGCCACTCTTCCACCAGCTTCCTTAGTTTTTCAGCGACCCTGACGGCCTGCTGTGCGCTGGTCTGGGTCAGCAGCAGCGCGAATTCTTCGCCGCCATAGCGGCACACCACATCAATTTTCCGCAGGTTCTGGTGAAAGAGCGACGAAACCTGCCGCAAAACTTCGTCTCCCAGCAGGTGGCCAAATTCGTCATTCAGACGCTTGAACTGATCAATATCGGCCATGATTACGGCCATGCCGGTTCCATAGCGGCGGGCACGCTCGATCTCGTCCGCGATGCGCAGCTCGAAAAAGCGCCGGTTGAAAATGCCGGTCAGGCCGTCGAGGTACGCCAACTGCTTGACCCGCTCCACGTAGTGCGCGTTCTGAATGGAGTTGGCGCAGATGTCGGCCACCGATTCGAGCGACTGCAGCTCGCTTCCGCGGAAGGCATCGGGCCGCGAGCTGTGCAGCGTAAGCACGCCCAGAGTCTGGCCAAAAGAGATCAGGGGAATACTCATGCGCGATGACGCTTCGGTGAAAAGGCGATACGAGTCGGGCCGCGAGGCGAGGTCCTTTTCGATGATGGCGCCGCTGGCCGCGAGAAGCTGTGACCAGGGATGCAGGCCCGCCGGAAAGCGTCCGCCCGAAGGAATGCAGGGCGTGAGCGTTCCTTTATGCGCTCGCAGCACCAGTTCGCCTTCCTCGCGCAGAAGGAGCGAGACATGCTCCACCTGAAAAGCCTGCAGAATCACCGTGCAGGCACAAAGCAGCAGTTCCTCGAGCTCCATGACGGCGGTGCTCTGCTGGGCGATGGCGTTGATGGCTTCGAGCTGGCGCGCCCGCTGCTGTTCGAGCGAATACAGCCGGGCGTTCTGCAACGCGATGGAAGCCTGGGTCGAGAACAGCATCAGCAGGTCGATGGTTTCGCGGTCGAAGGGATCGATGCGCTCGCTCTGGCAATCGAGAACGCCGACGACTTCGTCGCGCACCATGAGCGGAATGGCCAGTTCCGAACGCGTGGACTGGGCGGAGCAGATATAGCGCGAATCCCTGCTGACATCGGGCGCGTAAACGGGCTGCTTTTTAAAAGCCGCGGCTCCGGTCACACCTTCGTTAATGGCGAGGGAAAGCTTGCCCTTGCCAGCGTCCCAGCCGATCTGGCAGCGGACACACAACTGCCGCGCCTCCTTGTCGAGCAGGAGGATGGCCACGTTCTGCAGATGAAAATAGTCGCGCGCGATGGCCAGGATCCTCTGCAACACCTCGTCTAAATCGAAGGTGGAGAGTACGGCCTGGCCGGCGTCGTACAGAACGGCGATTTTCTCCATTCAGGCGGATTCTACAGTTGCAGGGGAGAGTTACCGAGGTGCCGAAAGTAACGTGAGGGGCTGGGGCGGTGAGTGAGAGCAGGGCCTACCACTGGGGTGAGAACAATCCTAGCAGTGAGATCGCGTTGCGCAATTGCAAGGGACGTCCTCAACGAAGACAAGCCGGGCACGATGGGTCGAAGGCATTGGGGTATTGGGAGAAGTATGGACTTGGGTTCGTGCAATGGAGATCGAAAGAACCAGCCCACTTGTGCCCTGCTATCTCAAACAGCAATCGGCCAGTCTTGGAAAACTGATCCTCCTCGGGAGACTGGCGCTCTAGATCAGGACATCGGCGCGCGACCGCGCGATAGTTGCCATTCTTGACGCCTTCCATAATCCAATCGGCTCCCTGAACGTTCGTTCTTGCCAGTTCAGTCGGCGTCGTCCAGAAGTTCGCCTTCTCCAGCTGCGCGAAGAACCGTTCGAGTTGACCGCGAGTGGCGGAGCTGGTTTCATCGACCGCAGTGACCTTGCCCTCTCGCGAATAGTAACTGGTTTTGATCGCGATTCTAGCGTTGCCATCGGCGGGCACCGACAAGGTGATTACGGTCGGCCCTGAAAAGGCTGGAGTCGAGACCGGACCGTAGGGAAGTACGGTCATACTGTATGGGATATAGTGTCAGGACCCCAAGACTCCAAGGCAGGCGCCGCGCCTACTTCCACTTCCGGGCGGTGCGGATCAGGCCGTAGGCGACGAGGCAGAACCAGAAATCCACGACTGTGCCGAGGTCCACATGGAAGCGATGGTGGCGAGCTGCGGCCGGCAGAGAGGGCATGAGGAGAAAGTACACTACGTTACCCAAAACAATCGCCACCAGCGCCTGGATGAAGTTGATCAGCACCGATGGTTTAGACACCGCAGCCCTCCCGCGCGGTTGCTAGTCCATTCCGGCGAATGGCGTGCTCCTCTCCTGCTACCATGCTTGTGATTAACGTCAGACTGTTGATTGCTGATTGTTGATTTCTGATTGAACGATAGCGGACTGGTTTCAATCAACAATCATCAATCTGCAATCAGCAATTGCCTGCCATGCTCGAACTCTCCACCCCGGTGCAGTATGTAAAAGGCGTGGGGCCGCGCATCGCGGACCTGCTGGCCGCGAAGGGAATCCGCACCGTCGGCGACCTGCTCTATTATCTGCCTTTTCGCTATGAAGACCGGCTCAATCCGCGCGGGATCGCCGAGTTGCGGCCCGGCGAGATGGCCACCGTCATCGGCGAGGTGCGGAATTCCGGTCTGTTTCGCACCCGCCGCATGCCGATTTTTCAGTTAACCGTGGGGCAGGGACGGGCGCGGCTGCGCTGCCTGTGGTTCAATGCGACTTATCTGAAAGACAAATTCGTGCCCGGGCAGATGATCGCGCTTTATGGCAAAGTCGAAGAGGATCAGCGCAGCCGGGAATTGCAGATCATTCAGCCGCAGTTCGAGATTCTGGGAGAGGCGAGTGACGGCGAAGAGGGAGCGAACAAAAAAGCCGCGGAATCACTGGAGATCGGACGCATCGTTCCCATCTACGAGTCGGCCGGTCAAGGACGGCTGACGCCGCGCTGGTTTCGGCGGGTGATCCGCACCGCGCTCGACAATCTCACGCCCGACCTGCCGGAGCCGATTCCCGCCGTCGTGCGAGGGCGTCTGGGATTGATTTCGCCGCGCGCCGCGCTGTGGAACGTTCACTGGCCCGAGCCGGGCGAGAGTTTCGAGGCCTTGCAGTCGTCGCGCACGCCGGCGCACATTCGCCTGATTTTTGACGAGCTGTTTTTTGTCGAGCTGGGCCTGGAGCTGAAGCGGCGGCAGCAGAAAGCGCAAACCGGAATTGCTTTTCGTCTGGATGAGAAGGTGCGGGCGGCGATCAAGAAGATTCTGCCGTTTCATCCCACGGCAGCGCAAAAACGGGTGCTGAAAGAAATCGCGGGCGACATGGGAAAGCCGTATCCCATGCGGCGTTTGCTGCAAGGCGACGTGGGGTCGGGCAAAACGATCGTCGGCTTCGAGGCGGCGATCATCGCCATCGAGAACGGTTGCCAGGTGGCGCTGATGGCTCCGACAGAAATTCTGGCGCAGCAACATTATTTTTCCGCGCGCCGGATTCTGGAGAATGCCGGCTACCGAATCGTGCTTCTGACGGGATCGCTTGAAACCGAGCGCAAGCGCGAAATCCGGCGCCACATTGCGCAGGGAAATGCGCAGCTGGTGATCGGCACGCATGCGCTGCTCGAGGAAAGCGTCGAGTTCGCCAAGCTCGGGCTGGTGATCGTGGACGAGCAACATCGCTTCGGCGTGATGCAGCGCCTGAAGCTGATGAAGAAGTCGTCGGAAGGTGAGCCGAGCAGCCGAGCTTCGCTCGGCCCGTCCGGGTCTGAGACCCGGCCCCACACAGGCACCGTCCAATCCCACAGCGCTGCCGAGCCGGACGTCCTGGTTATGACCGCGACCCCCATCCCGCGCACGCTGGCGCTCACGCTCTACGGCGACCTCGATCTCAGCGTGTTGGACGAATTGCCGCCGGGCCGTACGCCGGTCGTTACCAAATGCGTCGCCGACGATCAGTCGTCGAAAGTGTGGGAGTTCGTGCGCAAGCAGGTGGCCGAGGGACATCAGGCGTACGTTGTGTATCCCGTGAT
>Ga0335081_10023180_pt1 | contig 10043 bp, 7 predicted proteins | sample Lox_Sample_35_FD_206713 | JGI IMG/M metagenome (GOLD analysis project Ga0335081, IMG submission 206713) | Soil microbial communities from Loxahatchee National Wildlife Refuge, Florida, United States - Lox_Sample_3.5 | ecosystem: Environmental > Terrestrial > Soil > Wetlands | place: USA: Florida... | reverse complement strand
AGGGCTCGATTCCAGACCAGGATGCTTGACCCACGCGACTGCCGGATGCTCCGCCAGGAATCGGGCCGCTGCCATCGCATTCTCGGTGTGCCGCGCCATACGCAGTCCCAGCGTCTCCAGTCCCTGAAGAAACAGGAATGAGTTAAACGGGCTCAGCGCCGGGCCGAAATCGCGGAGTCCCTCCACACGCGCTTTCATGATGAAAGCAAAATCACCAAAGGTCTCGTAGAAGCGGATGCCGTGGTAGCCCTTGCTGGGCTCGAGAAGCTGCGGGAACGCGCCCCGGTCCCAGGGAAAGCGTCCGCTGTCAACAATCACGCCCCCGATCGAGGTTCCGTGCCCGCCGATGAACTTGGTGGCTGAGTGCAGAACGATATCGGCGCCGTGCTCAATCGGCCGGCACAGGTAGGGCGAGGCGAAAGTGTTGTCGACCAGCAGCGGAATACCTGCGTTATGGGCGATCTCCGCCACTGCGGCGATGTCGAGAACGTTCATCCGTGGGTTAGCTATGGTCTCCGCATAGAGCAGGCGTGTGCGCGGTGTGATGGAGCGGCGGAAGTTCTCGGGATCATCGGAGTCGACGAAGATGGTGTTGATGCCCAACCGCCGGAAGCTTACGTCGAACTGCGTGTAGGTCCCCCCGTAGAGGGTGCTGGCGGCAACCATATCGTCGCCCTGCTGCAGCAGACTCGAAATGGCGATGAATTGCGCCGCTTGCCCGCTACCCAGCGCCAGCGCGCCCACGCCGCGCTCCAGGGCCGCCATGCGCTCCTCTAAGACGGCCGTAGTGGGGTTCATGATGCGGGTATAAATATTGCCGAAACGCTGCAGGTTGAACAAAGCGGCGGCGTGTTCGGTATCTTCGAATACATACGAAGTCGTTTGATAAATGGGTACCGCGCGCGCGCCGGTAACGGAATCCGGCCGCTGCCCCGCGTGCAGGGCGCGGGTGTGGAAACCGAAAACGTGGTCGCTCGAACCGTTGTTGTTTGCGTCGGACATGCGATCCCCCGGGCCTACGATTCTATTCGCTGCGGCCTTACGGCGCATACTGCGCCATGCCGTTGCCGAACGACCAGTTCTCCTTCCTCACCTCCACCAGGCCGATGAACACGTCTTCCATGCGCACGCCGAGTTCTTTGTGCAGCCGCTCGGCCACCGCCTTGAAGAACGCCTTCTTCAGTTCCAGCGAGCGGCCTTCGTTCAGCGTGATCTGAATGATGATCACGCCGTCGGTGCGCGCGATGTCGAGATAGCTGGGATCGTAGATCAGGCTGTCCTTGTCGTGTTCAGTAATGATCTGGAAGTTGTCCTTGGCGGGGACATTGATGGTGTTCATCATCGCTTGATAGACGATTTCCCCGACCCTCTTGCCAAAACCTTGCGGCTTGCCTTTCATCAGCGAAATTCGTACCAGGGGCATGGCGCGGTCCTCGCAGCCGAATTGATGGCGGCAATATTACAGTACTGAACCCCGGCGGCGTGGACCGTGTATCGTGCAGAAGGCGTTTGGGTAAAGTCCGAAATCGTCGGCTAACCTAGGCCGGCGCTGCGCGTCCAAGCGGAAAATGGCGACTTACTCCCTTACTGTCAACGGCCAGCGCCGGACTGTCGATGCCGATCCGGAGATGCCCCTGCTTTGGGCTCTGCGCGACCTTCTGCAGTTGACCGGCACCAAGTTCGGTTGTGGCATGGCGCTGTGCGGCTCCTGCACCGTTCACCTGGATGGCATCGCGACGCGATCCTGCGTCACGCCGATCTCGAGCGTCGGCCTAAGGAAGATCACTACCATCGAAGGCCTGTCTCCAGATGGCCGCCATCCAGTGCAGCAAGCGTGGCTCGCGGAGCAGGTGCCGCAATGCGGATACTGCCAAGCAGGGATGATCATGAGCGCGGCCGCCCTGCTGGCCGCCAAGCCGCAGCCAAGCGATGCAGACATTGATCAGGTTCTTGGCCAGCACATCTGCCGCTGCGGAACATACCAGCGGATTCGCCGCGCCGTGCACCGCGCGGCTGAGGCAAAGTCATGAGCGAGCCCGCAATCAGCCGGCGCGAATTCGTACGGGTGAGCGCGGCCGCTGCAACTGGGTTGGCGCTGTCTTTCTACCTGCCGCTATCGGCCGAGGAGAAGCCGCCAGCCGTCACGCCCAACACCTGGCTGAAAATCGATCCCACTGGAGAAATTAGCCTTACGGTGGCGCGCTCGGAGATGGGGCAGGGCGTCCGCACGTCGCTGGCGATGATCCTTGCCGAGGAGTTGGAAGCGGACTGGTCGCGCATTCGCGTAGTGCAGGCCGATCTCGATCCGAAATATGGAAACCAGATCACCGGCGGCAGCGGGAGCGTGCGGCAGTCCTGGCCGATGCTGCGCAGGGCAGGCGCAGCGGCGCGCGAGATGCTGATCGCCACGGCCGCTGATAAATGGCGGGTCCCGGCTTCTGAATGCCGTGCGCGCGAGAGCACAGTTGAGCACTCATCCAGCGGACGCCGCCTGAGCTACGGCGAACTCGCGGCGAAGGCCGCGACCCTGCCCGTTCCCCAGGACCCGCCACTCAAGAGCGCGAAAGACTTCCGCATCGTTGGCACGGCGGTGGCGCGCGTGGATGGTCCGCGGATCGTGACCGGTACGGCGACCTACGGCCTCGACTTCACCGCTCCGGGCATGTTGTACGCCATGATCGCGCGGCCCGCGGTGTTCGGCGGACGCGTGAAGAGCTTCAACGCGGATGCCACGAAGCGAGTCGCCGGCGTGCGCGCCGCGATGGAAGTTGCGAGGCCGGAGCTCCCGATTCCGTTCGAAGGCAAGCCGGGCGCCAAGGGACATCAGCACTTCTTGTGGGGAGGCGTCGCCGTCGTTGCTGACTCCACCTGGGCGGCAATGCTGGGACGCCGCGCATTGCAGGTTGAGTGGGACGACGGTGCGGCCGCTTCGGAAAACACAGCGGGCATGCGCAGCGCTTTTCAGGAAGCGGTTTCTCGTCCGGGACAAGTCGTGCGCAACGATGGCGACGCCGCCGGCGCTTTCGAGCACGCGGCGCACAAGGTTGAAGCTGTCTACGAACTTCCGTTCCTGTCGCACGCGCCTATGGAACCGCCTAACTGCACGGCGCTGGTGCGTGACGGCCGCTGCGAGATCTGGGGACCGATACAGAACCCGTCCGGCGTGCAGGCCGCGCTCAAGATGGCGCTGGGGCTGCCCGAGTCGGCGATCACTATTCACATAACTCTTCTGGGCGGCGGCTTCGGACGCAGGCTGAATATCGATTTTCCGGTGGAAGCGGCGCTGGTCTCGAGTGCCGTGAATGCGCCGGTGAAGGTGGTGTGGACGCGCGAGGATGATCTCGCGCACGATTACTATCGCCCGGCCTCGTATCACCGTCTGCGTGGCGCGCTCGATGACCAGAAGCGCGTGACTGCGTGGTGGCACCACATCGCTTCGCCGTCGGTCGATCTTTTCTACGAGGGCAACATTTCCCCCGATGCCGGCGGCGTGCAGATCGTCGGCCCAGGTATGGCGGCGGGCACGGTGCCGAATTATCGTATCGACTACACCCATGTTCCGTCTTCTGTGCCGCGCGGCTGGTGGCGCGCTGTCGATCTCACCTTCAACACCTTCGTGGTGCAGGCATTTATTGACGAACTCGCGGCGGCGGCAGGGAAGGACCCTCTCGCGTTGCGCCGCGAGTTGATTGGCGATGCCTCTTCGGCGCCGGCTAATCCCGAGAGAGTCGATCCCGCGCGCCTGCTGCGCGTACTCGACGTGGCCGCGGAGAAGGCGAACTGGGGCAGCGCGCTTCCGGCGGGACGCGGTCGCGGCATTGCCTGCGCTTTCGGCTGGGGAACCTACGTGGCATACGTAGCTGAGGTTTTCGTTGGCTCAGGCTCAGTGCGGGTGGGTCGCGTCGTGGCTGCTGTCGACTGCGGCCAGGTGATCAATCCGGAGTTGGTCAAGGCGCAGGTGGAAGGTGGGATCGTCTTTGGACTGTCGGCGGCGCTGTATGGCGAAATCACAGTTGACGGCGGCCGGGTGCAGCAGAGCAACTTCGATGATTACCCGGTCCTGCGCATCGACCAGATGCCAAAAGTAGAAGTCCATATCGTTCCGAGTGCCGCTGCGCCCGGCGGCATGGGTGAGCCTCCGGTGCCGGCGATCGCGCCCGCGGTGACGAATGCCATCTTTGCCGCGACTGGAAAGCGGGTCCGGCGGCTGCCCATCAAAGTTCCAGCGTAGAGCGATTGGACAAGAAAAACTTGAGGGTGCCCCACCCTAGCTTCTTTTGCTAGGGTGGGGTATTTTCCTGGCCGGCCTGAAATCCCGCGATAGGGAAAAGGAAAGCGAGAGGAAATAATGGCGCTATTCCGTACCGATTCAGTCGTCCTGTCTTATTCAAGTCTGGAAGTTGCAAAGCGGTGGTGGGTCAATGCATTTGATTGCAAGCAGGTCAAAGTGCCTGCGGAGTGGGACAACCACCTCCCTTCCGACGTCGCGCTGAAGCTTCCCGGCTATGACGAACCTGCGATTCTTCTGTCCAGTCGTACCGAACTGCAGCAGGCAAACATGGAGCTGCCGACAAGCGTTCCGGTTATCTTCTCTGACAAGCTAAAGAAGGCGCACGACCACATGGTCAGCAGAGGAGTTGATACAGGTCCTATTCAGGATGGCGGCGATACCCAGTTCTTCGAAGTCCGCGACTGTGAGGCCAACGTCATCGAGATATGTACCGAACCCAGTTGATCTCCAGCCCACATCTGCCAAAACCAGGCAGATGTGGGGTACCGTAATGCTTGAGCTAACTCGCCTTGGCTTTTGATTCCTTCTTCGCAGGCTCTTCCTTCTGAATGTTGACCGGCTTGAGGAAGGGCATCATGGCGCGCAGGCGCTCGCCCACTTGTTCGATCAGTTGGTTCTGTTCTTGGATGCGCTGCTTGGTGAACCACGGACGCCCGGCTTCGTTCTCGTTGATCCAGCGGCGCGCATAAGTACCGTCCTGAATTTCTTTCAGGATTTGCCGCATCGCCTTGCGCGTCTCTTCCGTTACGATGCGCGGGCCGCCGGTGTAGTCGCCGTGCTCGGCGGTGTCGCTGACCGAGTAGCGCATGTAGTTCAGCCCACCCTGGTAGATGAGGTCGACGATCAGCTTCAGTTCGTGCAGGCACTCGAAATAGGCGATCTCCGGCTGGTAGCCGGCTTCGACCAGCGTCTCGAACCCAGCCTTCACTAGCGCGCTCACGCCGCCGCAGAGCACGGTCTGCTCGCCAAAAAGGTCGGTTTCAGTTTCTTCGGCGAAGGTTGTCTCAATCACTCCAGCGCGAGTTGCGCCGATTCCCTTGGCATAAGAAAGGGCGAGCGCCTTGGCTTGGCCGGTTGCGTCCTGATGGATGGCCAAAAGCGACGGCGTGCCCGCGCCCTCGGTGAAGATCTCGCGCATGCGATGCCCGGGCGCTTTGGGCGCGACCATGGTGACATCGATGTTCTGCTGCAGCTCCAGCGTGCCGAAGCGCACATTGAAGCCGTGAGCGAACATCAACATCTTGCCCGGCGCGAGGTTGGGCATGATGTGGGCGCGATAGACGGCAGCCGTGGTGGTGTCAGGAATGAGCACCATGATGACATCCGCCCACTTGCTGGCGTCGGCGACCGAGTTGACGGTAAGCCCGGCTGCTTCCGCCTTGGCGCGCGACTTGCTGCCGGCATGCAGGCCGACGCGTACACGCACGCCGCTGTCGCGCAGGTTCAGGGCATGGGCGTGCCCCTGTGAGCCGTAGCCGATGATGGCGACGTTCTTCGCCTGGATAAGGGAAAGGTCGGCATCGTTATCGTGATAGATCGTGGGCATGATAAGTCCTCTCTATAGAATTTGCGCCAGCCGCTGGCTCTTAGCTTTTGGCGCTTGGCCAAAACGTGCCCGGTGCGGCCAAAAGCCAAGAGCCAACAGTCAAGAGCGCCTTTCTCTATACCGAATACGACGCGTCGTCCTCGTCGCGGATTTCCGGCGGGATGGCCATCTCGGCCATTCCTTTGAACGCGGCGGCCGCATTCTTCGAACCGCGCGACATGGCGACGCGGCCGGTGCGCACCATCTCCAGAATTCCAAAGGGTCGCAGCACCTCGAGGAGACTGTCGATTTTATCCTCGGTGCCGGTGATTTCCACGATCAGCGACTCCGGCGCGACGTCCACCACACGCGCGCGGAACACCTGCACCAGTTGCAGAAGGTGCGAACGCGTCTCGGCCGTAGCCGCCACTTTGATCATGGCCAGATCGCGCATTACCGAAGCGCCGCTGGTGATGTTGTTCACCAGCAGCACGTTGACCAGCTTGTAGAGGTTGGCCTCGGCGCGCTTAGCCCCCTGCTCGTCAGTATCGACCACGAGGGTCATGCGCGAAATGCCCGCTTTGTCGGTGTGGCCGACGGTCAGGGACTCGATGTTGAAGGCGCGCCGGCGGAAAAGTGAGGCCACCCGATTCAGCACACCCGGTTTGTTCTCCACGTATACGACGAATGTATTCAGCATAAGGTCACGCGTTTCTTGCTTAAGTATCCTGCGCCGTCTCCACCAGAGGGCTGGGACGGCGAATCATATTGTGCAGGTCGGCGCCGGCCGGCACCATCGGGTAAACGGTGTCTTCCTGCTCCACCTGAAAATCGATCAGCACCGGCCCGTGGTGCTCGCGGGCATCACGAATGGCGGGCACCACATCGGCGCGCTGTTTTACCGCATGAGCACGGACCCCAAAGGCCCCAGCCAGCTTTACGAAATCCGGGCTCAGCAGCGGGGTGGCGGCGTAGTTGCGATCGTAGAAGAACTCCTGCCACTGCCGGACCATGCCCAGGTAACCGTTATTGATGATGGCGATCTTGACGTCGATCTTCTCCTGCACCATGGTGGCGAGCTCGGCCATGGTCATCTGGAAGCCGCCATCGCCCACCACCGCCCACACTTCGGCATCCGGCCGGGCAAACTTGGCGCCGATGGCCGCCGGCAGCGCGAATCCCATTGTGCCCAGGCCGCCTGAGGTGATGAGAGAGCGCGGTTGCTCGTGGTGGTAGTACTGCGCTTCCCACATCTGGTGCTGGCCTACGTCGGTAACCACCACCGCTCCGCCGTGAGTCTCGCGCCACATGTCGTTGATCACGTGCGCGGCATAGAGGTGGCCGTCGTCGGGAAGGTTCTGAATGTCGCGCACTGCCGAATCGCCCTTGAGCTCGTCGATGTGGTGCCGCCACTCGGCGCGGTCTACCGACCCGATATCGGGCAGCAGGTGCTCGAGCACCTGGCGCAGATCGCCGACCAAGCCCACGTCTACTTTGACGTTCTTGTTGAGCTCCGCCGGGTCGATCTCCACGTGTATCTTCTTCGCCGTCGGGGCGTAAGTCTTGGTGTTGCCGGTGACGCGATCATCGAAGCGCATGCCGAAGGCCAGCAGCAGATCGGCTTCCTGGATGGCCTTGTTCACCCATGCCTCGCCGTGCATGCCCATCATCCCCAGATTGAGCGGATGAGACGCCGGGAAGCAGCCCAGCCCAAGCAGGGTGGGCGTCACCGGAATGCCGCTTTTCTCGGCGAACTTGCGGAGCGCGTGCATGGCGCCGGAGATGATGACGCCGTGGCCGGCCAGGATGATCGGACGTTGGGCGCTGTTGATCAGCTTGATCGCCTGGTCATAATCTTCAGCGTCGGGTGAGTGGTCCGGACGATAGCCGGGCAGTTGCGGCGCCGCGGCCTCCCAGTCGAACTCGCAGGAACTCTGCTGCGCATCCTTGGTGACGTCGATCAGCACCGGCCCCGGACGGCCGGAGGCCGCGATGTAAAACGCCTCACGGATGGTGTGGGCTACTTCGTCTGCCCGCGTGACCAGATAGTTGTGCTTGGTGATCGGCAGGGTGACGCCGGTGATGTCAGTTTCCTGGAAGGCGTCGTAGCCAATGAGCTTGCTGCCTACTTGCCCGGTGATGCAGACGATGGGCGAGGAATCCATCATGGCGGTGGCGATGCCGGTGACCATGTTGGTAGCCCCGGGGCCGGAGGTCGCAATGGCCACGCCCACGCCGCCGCTGGCCCGCGCGTAGCCATCGGCCATGTGCGTGGCGCCCTGCTCGTGCCGCACCAGTATATGGTGGATGGGGTAGCGAGTCATGGCATCGTACGCGGGCAGAATGGCCCCGCCGGGGTAGCCGAACACATGCTTCACGCCCTGGCGCACCAGGCACTCCCAGATAATCTCGCTGCCGGTCTTGGTCATGGCTGCACTCCTCATTCACCAATTCCTTTACCGCGGATTAACGCGGAAAAACGCGGATCAGGAACCCGCTTTTGGCTTTTAGCTATTGGTTTTGGCCAAACCCGTTCAACCCAAAGCTAACAGCCAAAAGCCAACAGCCAAGAGCCGCTTTTATCCCGTTACCGCCCCCTGCGATGCCGACGAGACAGTCGCCGCATACTTCGCGAACACGCCGGCGGGATAGCGCGGCTTCGGCGCTTTCCACTTCGCCATGCGCGAGCGGATCTCTTTCGCGGACAATTCGACCTCGAGTTTCCTTTTCGGGATATCGAAGACGATCATGTCCCCGTTGCGCACGGCTGCAATGGCTCCGCCCCGTGCCGCTTCCGGCGCGACGTGCCCGGCCATCAGGCCGTGAGTGGCCCCGGAGAAGCGGCCGTCCGTCAGCAGGGCGACCTTGTCCCCCAGATCGGCCCCGGAGATAGCCCCGGTAACCGCCAGCATCTCGCGCATGCCCGGACCGCCTCGCGGTCCCTCGTAGCGAATCACCACCACATCACCGGCGCGGATCTTTCCCTTCTGTACGGCAGCGAAGGCATCTTCTTCCCGGTCGAAAACGCAGGCCGGGCCACGAAAATGCCGCATGTCGTGCCCGGCGACCTTTACTACGCAGCCCTCTCCCGCGAGATTGCCCTTCAGGATCACCAGGCCGCCGGTGGGTTTTATGGGCCGGTCGAGCGGGCGGACAACTTCCTGCCCGGGTGTCTCGATTGCGGCATCGGCTTCTTCGCCGATGGTCCTGCCGGTAGTGGTCATGCACTTGGGGTTCAGGATTTCAGCCTGCTTCAGGCGCTGCGCCAGCAGCCGAATCCCTCCAGCGCGATAAAGATCAGTCGCGACGAAGCGGCCGCCGGGCTTGAGATCGGCGATCAGAGGCGTGCGCGAGCTGATGCGATCGAAATCGTCGATCGAAAGCTCAATTCCGGCCTCGCGCGCGATGGCCAGCAAGTGGAGGACAGCATTCGTCGAGCCGCCGCTGGCGGCTACGCTGGCGATGGCATTCTCCAGCGCTTTGCGGGTGATGATGGCGCTTGGACGCAGATCGCGCCGCAGCAGTTCCATGATCTGCACCCCTGCCTGAAATCCGACTTCGTCTTTCTTAGGATCGGTTGCCGGGACGCTTGCGCTTCCCATCGGGGAGATGCCGAGGAACTCTGTGGCCGTGGCCATAGTGTTGGCGGTGAACTGTCCGCCGCAGGCGCCGGCGCCGGGGCAGGCGTGGTCTTCGATGTCAGCCAGCTCGGCGTCGCTCATGCGGCCGCTGGCGTGCGCGCCCACCGCTTCGAAAACGTCCTGAATGGTGACATTGTGTCCCTGGAAGCGCCCGGGCTCGATGGAGCCGCCATAGATCATCAGTCCGGGAACATTAAGCCGGGCCAGAGCCATCACGGTGCCGGGAATGGTCTTGTCGCAGCCCGAGAGCGCCACCACGCCGTCGAACAGGTTGCCGCGCGCCACCAATTCAATGGAATCGGCGATTACCTCCCGGCTCACCAGGGAGGCGCGCATGCCTTCCGAGCCCATGGTGATCCCATCAGAAATTGAGACGGTGTTGAACTCCATAGGCGTGCCGCCGGCCTTGCGAATGCCTCGCTTTACGCAATCGGCCAGGTGGCGCAGGTGGTAATTGCAAGGCCCGATTTCGATCCAGGTGTTGGCCACACCGATGATGGGCCGCCGCAGGTCATCGTCGGTGAAGCCGACAGCTTTCAGCATGGCGCGCGCCGGCGCACGACTTGCGCCTTCGGTTATCGCCGCG
>Ga0335081_10023178_pt1 | contig 10044 bp, 8 predicted proteins | sample Lox_Sample_35_FD_206713 | JGI IMG/M metagenome (GOLD analysis project Ga0335081, IMG submission 206713) | Soil microbial communities from Loxahatchee National Wildlife Refuge, Florida, United States - Lox_Sample_3.5 | ecosystem: Environmental > Terrestrial > Soil > Wetlands | place: USA: Florida... | reverse complement strand
TCAATATAATGAAAACGCGACACGAATTTGTCTAATGATTTTTTCAACGCCTTCTCTGGATGGATACGGAGAAACCTCGAAACGTTTGCCATGACAAAAAGAAGATCCCCGATTTCTTCGCGAATCTTCGTCCTGTCCCGTAGAGAAAGGGCTTCTCTAAGCTCTCTCATCTCTTCGTCCAGTTTATTCAGCACCCCTTCGATATCGGGCCAATCGAACCCCACGCGGGAAGCCCTTTCCGTCAGTCGATAGGCCCGCGAAAGGGGTGAGGAATCTTTAGAGACTCCCTCTAAAACGGATCTCCATTCCTTCCTGGAGGTTCTTCTCTTTAACCGGCGGGGAGTAACTCTTCCCCATTTTTTTGTCATCTTTATGAGGACCTCCCTTTAAACGTAAAGTTGACTCATGAAACGGGCCTCGTGGCCGTAACCCCCCTTCATCCCCCCTTAAGCTAAGGCGGGAACAGAGGGGGGTTATTGATTTTCACCCTTCGCGCCTGCAGGCCTGAGTGGGCGACGCTCCGTTGGAGGTTTGCTAAGTCTGTGTTTTTATGTTAATTAGATAAATTTAAAATAAAAGATTTTTGGTTCTTGGTCAACAAAGAGAAACGCTTGATAGAACAATGATGACTTCGGACAGGAAGGAATGGCAATGGATTACCGTCACACACTGAATCTCCCTAAAACGGACTTTCCCATGAAAGCCAATTTGGCGAAGAGGGAGCCTGAGATGCTGGCAGCTTGGGAAACGAAGGGAGTCTACCGTCAAATCATCCAAAGGGCCAAAGGAAGGCCGAAATATATCCTTCACGATGGACCCCCATATGCAAACGGAAATATTCACATTGGGACCGCCCTAAACAAAATCCTAAAGGATTTCATCGTCAAATCAAAGTTCATGACCGGGTTTGATAGCCACTATGTTCCGGGATGGGACTGTCACGGGTTGCCCGTTGAACACGAAGTGGAAAAAAGTCTCGGCGCTAAAAAGGGCGATCTGTCCGTTGTTGAAGTCCGGCGAAAATGCCGGGAGTACGCAGCAAAGTTTGTGGGGATCCAGAAAGAGGAATTCAAGCGGCTCGGGGTTTTTGGGGAATGGGACAACCCCTATCTGACCATGAATTTTGAATATCAGGCGACCATTGTAAGGGAATTCGGGAAGTTCCTTTTGGATGGGTCGGTTTACAGAGGAAAGAAGCCTGTCTACTGGTGCCCCACCTGTAAAACAGCTTTGGCCGAGGCTGAGGTGAAATACGAAGATATCCATTCCTCCTCCATCTATGTGAAATTTAAAATGGCCTTCACCCCTTCCCAACCCTCTCCCTTCGAAGAGAAGGTCGGTACGACTCGCAACCAAGGGAAAGGTGGGAGAAAACCTGTTTATGTTATCATTTGGACGACCACTCCCTGGACGATTCCGGCTAATTTAGCCGTCGCACTCCATCCTGATTTCACGTATGCGGCAGTGGACGTGGGAGATGAGGTCTATATTCTCGCAGAAGGTCTTCTGGAAGAGGTGATGAAGAAATTCGGAATCAAGAAATATGAAGTATTGGAAAAATTTCCGGGGAAGAGATTGGAAGGATTTAAAGCCCGGCATCCTTTCCTCGACCGGGACTCCCTGATCATTCTCGCTTCCTACGTGACATTGGACGCTGGGACGGGATGTGTTCACACCGCGCCCGGCCACGGCCAGGAGGACTATGAGAGTGGCGTCCAGTATGGCCTGGAGGTCTACAGCCCGGTGGATGATGACGGCCGTTTCACCCGGGATGTCCTTTTCTTTGCGGGGCAGTTCGTCTTTGATGCGAACGATGCCGTGAATAAGAAACTGGCCGAGGTCGGGGCACTCCTCAAGGAGGAGATGATGGTGCATTCCTATCCTCATTGTTGGCGGACCAATGACCCGATTATCTTTCGGGCCACAGAGCAGTGGTTCATTTCTATGGATAAGAACGGATTGAGACAGAATGCCTTAAAGGCCATCGGTGAAGTGACCTGGATTCCCCCCTGGGGAAGGGATCGTATTCACGGGATGATTGAAAACCGGCCGGATTGGTGCGTGTCGAGGCAGAGGGCCTGGGGTATCCCCATCACCGTTTTTTATTGTTCTTCTTGTAAGCAACCGGTTGTCAATCAGCAGACCATCGATCATATCGTCCGCCTTTTCGAGGCAGAGGGAGCGGACATCTGGTTTAAAGAGGGTACGAATCACCTCTTGCCAAAAGGAACCCAATGTCCCGAATGCGGCGGAAAAGATTTTGAAAAGGAAACAGACATCTTGGATGTCTGGTTTGACTCAGGGGTTTCCTATGCAGCAGTCCTGGAGAAACGGAAAGAGCTTGGGTTCCCGGCCAGTCTCTATCTGGAGGGAAGTGATCAACACCGGGGATGGTTCCACAGCTCTCTTCTCACGTCCATGGGCACGAGGGGTCGCGCTCCGTACCTCTCCGTCCTGACCCATGGGTTTGTCGTGGATGGAGAGGGGAAAAAGATGTCGAAGTCGGCGGGAAACGTGATCGCACCCGAAGAAGTCATCAATCAGCTGGGAGCCGATGTCTTGAGGCTTTGGGTCGCGGCGGAGGATTACAAGGATGACATCAAGATCTCTAACGAAATCCTTAAACGGCTGGCGGATAGCTATTTTCGCATTCGAAATACCTACCGCTTTCTATTGGGAAATCTTTACGACTTCGACCCCGAGAAAGACCGGGTTGTCTACCGTGACCTCCATGAGATGGACCGGTGGGCTCTCCATCAGCTCCAGAAAGTCATCGGCAAAATTCGCGAGGCTTATGAACGGTTTGAGTTCCACGTTGTTTACCACAGCGTTCAGAATTTTTGCGCCGTGGAGATGAGCGCTCTCTATTTCGATATCCTAAAGGACCGGCTTTATACATTCCCGTCCGGTTCCCATGGCCGAAAATCGGCGCAGACGGCCCTAAGTGAAATTTTGAAAGCGCTTGCCTGTCTCATGGCTCCTATTCTTTCTTTTACCTCGGAAGAGGTCTGGAAATACCTACCCCGGGGGCAGGAGAGGGCCGAAAGTGTTCACCTGGCCTCCTTCCCTGAAGTGGAAGCGGAGTATTTGGACGATGCGCTGAATGAACGATGGGAGAGGATTTGGGAGATTCGTGCAATTGTGACGAAGGCATTAGAAGACGCCCGTAAGGCGAAAACGATCGGACTTTCTTTGGACGCGCAGGTTATCCTGCATATTCCGGAGAAGCTCTTCTCATTTTTTGAATGCTATGAGAAAGATCTGAAGTCGATCTTTATCGTCTCCTCCGTTACCCTGCGTCAAGCCAAGGATGAAAAAGAGGTGCGGGCGGAAGTACTGCCGGCAGAGGGCAAGAAATGTGAAAGATGCTGGAACCATGATGTGAGCGTGGGCCGGCATCCGGAGCATCAGACCATTTGCCAGCGATGTGTGGAAGCCATCAAAGGATAGATAAAATGCGGATTGCGCCCTGAACCATGTAAGATTCAGGGCTGCCATGCCCCCCACGTGGTGCATGGCGGATTGCGGAATGCGGAGTGTAGCCCCTCAGCCTTCTCCTCTCCACAGTGGGGAGAGGGGGCGAGGTGAGGGGCGGTGAAGAATGAAACGAAAATACTGGATCCTTTTGATTTTTTGTTTTGGAATCCTTCTGCTGGATCAGTGGACCAAATACATCATCGTCCAGAAATTGCTCCTCTATCAAAGAGTGGAGGTGATCCAAGGGTTATTCAACATTATCCATGTGAGGAATACAGGCGGGGCCTTCGGAATTTTCGGAGGAAAAAGGGGAGGGATGGGGTCCATCCTTTTCGTGGTCGTCTCCCTGATTGCCATTGGCGCCATCGTTTTTCTCTTCGTTAAGACCAGGGAAAATGAGAAGACTCTCGCTCTCTCATTTTCTCTTATTCTGAGCGGCGCCCTGGGCAACCTCATTGACCGTCTTCACTACGGAGAAGTGGTGGATTTCCTCGACTTTCACGTGGCGGCCTATCATTGGCCGGCCTTCAACGTGGCGGATTCCGCCATTTGTGTCGGCATCGGCCTGATGGCTTTAGAGGTATTGAGGCGAGACCGCAAGAGGTTGAAGAAGTCACCGTGATTCGTGCTTCGTGCCTGCGCGCTGAAGCGCTACGGCGCGCAAGCGTGGCTCGTGAACGGTAAAACAAATTGAGAATGACTAACCCCGAACTCCGAATTCCGAACTTCGAACTTTGAGTTATGCACCCCGTCCTCTTTCAGCTCGGCAATTTCCATGTTTACGCGTACGGGTTCTTCGTCGGCATGGGTTTCATCGTTGCGGCGATCCTTGCCGTCTTGAAGACGCGGAAATCGAACATCAAGCTCTCTCTTGAGAATGCGGCGGATCTTTTCTTCTACACGGTTTTGTCAGCCCTCCTTGGGTCAAGAATTCTGTTCATCTTGATCAATTTCGATGTTTATCGTCAACATCCATTGCAAATGTTTAAAATTTGGGAAGGGGGATTGGTGTTCTATGGCGGACTAATCCCTGCGGCAATGGTTGCCTTCGCGTATATGAGGCGACACAGATTGCCCGCCTGGAAATTGGCTGACCTGATTTCCCCTCTCATTGCCCTGGGCCTTTCTTTTGGCAGGATAGGCTGTTTTTTTGCGGGTTGCTGTTATGGAAAAGAGACTTCCCTGCCATGGGCAGTGGTCTTTAAAAATCCGGATTCCTTGGCCCGGCTGAATGTTCCGGTTCATCCCACGCAGCTCTACGACGCGGCCAACGGACTGGCTATCTTCCTCTTTTTGAGTTGGATGTCGAGAAGGAAAACGTTCGATGGCCAGATCTTTTGGCTTTTTGTTTTTCTCTATTCGATGACGCGTTTTTTCATCGAAATCTTCAGAGGCGATCCAAGAGGGTATCTTTTTGGGAATCTCCTTTCCACCTCCCAGGGAATCGGTATTCTGTTGGCCATTCCCTCTCTCTTTATGTTATTCTATATGGAGAGGAGATATCGGAGATATAAAGATGGCTGTTCTTGAAATCGTAAAATATCCCCATTCCATTTTGAAGAAACGTTCCGAGACCGTGGAAAAAATTGACGGAGAAGTGGAAAAATTGATTCAAGACATGAAGGAGACCATGTATACGGCGGGTGGAGTCGGATTGGCTGCCTGCCAGGTCGGAATTTCCCGGAAGGTGATCGTTCTCGATGTCAGTCCGATCGACCCGCAACACAGCTTCTTTGCCCTGATTAACCCCGAAATTATTTCAGAAGAAGGGGAGATTGACCATGAGGAGGGGTGTTTGAGCGTCCCCGATTGCCTGGAAACGGTGAGAAGAAAAGAAAGAGTCTGCGTGAAAGGGTTGTCTTCCCAAGGGACACAGATGGAGATAAAGGGAGAAGGGATATTAGCCATCGCGCTTCAGCATGAGATTGATCACACCAATGGCATCCTCATCCTCGACAGGGTGAGCCGGTTGAAGAGAGAGATCTATCGGAACAAATTAAAGAAGGAAAAACGCAAGGAAGAAAGACCTTGAACACACCGCCCTGGCGGATCGTTTTCTTCGGGACACCATCCTTCGCCATCCCGACCCTGGAGGGCCTTTTAGGAGGACCGGATAAAGTGGTCGGGGTCGTCACCCAACCGGACAGAGAAAAAGGAAGAGGAAGAAAAGTTATTTTTTCTCCCGTAAAGGAGCTCGCCCTTCAACACGGTTTGAATCCTCTTCAGCCTGAAAAAGCAATGGAAGAAGCCTTTCAGAAGGCGCTGAAAGATTTTCAACCGGACCTCATGGTCGTGGTCGCCTACGGCCAGATTCTGCCAAAATCGGTCTTAAAGATACCCCAATACGGAGCCGTCAATGTCCATGCCTCCTTACTTCCCAGGTATCGGGGAGCCGCCCCAATCGCCTGGGCCATCCTGAAGGGTGAGAAAGTAACAGGCGTAACGACCATGGTCATGGACGAAGGCATGGATACTGGAGATATCCTTTTGCAGGCTGAAGTTCCGGTCAGTGCAGAGGATACATGCCAGACCCTCCATGATCGCCTGGCCTCCTTGGGAGCCAGGTTACTCATAGAGACTCTGGAAAAAATGAAGGAAGGGAATATTCGGCCCATTCCGCAGGATCATTCGAAAGCGACCTATGCTCCTCCCCTTAAGAAAGAGGATGGACACATCGATTGGAAGAGGGAGGCCGAGGAGATTGATCGCCGAATCCGCGCCTTTAATCCCTGGCCCGGCGCTTTTACAAGATGGGATGACCGGTTATTAAGAATCTATAAAGGAGCGGTCAAGGAAATGGCGCCAACAGGAAAAGCGGGTACGGTGATCTGGTCCGCATCGGATTTTATCGAAGTGGAGACAGGAAAGGACGCCTACCTCATCAAAGAAGTCCAACTGGAGGGAAGAAGGAGAATGAGCGTCCGAGAATTTCTTCTCGGACACCCCATCCCTGTGGGAGCGGTTTTCCGGTGAGGGCGTTAACAAAAAAACGGGACAAACAACCGGATTCCAAAGCTTTAGAATGCGCACGTCTAAGGTTAGAGGCCATTGTCGTCGCCACAAGAAAGTTGATTCTTTGGGGTATTGAATTCGCCTATTCTCACGATTAAAAGGGGGCGCTCTAAAGCTTTCTCACTCGCCCGTCTGTCCCTTTTTTTGACTTTTTGCGACTAGGGCGGGGTAAAGAGAAAGTTCTTATTTCACAATAAGATCCATAGTTTGACATGGTGTGCATAAATGATTACAATGTAATGTTAAAAAGGAGGTTGTGCATTCAATGAACCAATTTAAGACGTTCCTTTTGATGCTGGTTTTGACGGGCCTTTTTATTCTGGTGGGAACTGCCATCGGGGGGAGAAGCGGGGCGATCTATGCTTTTATCTTTGCGGCTCTCATGAATTTCGTCGCTTACTGGTTTAGCGATAAGATTGTTCTTCGGATGTACAGAGCCCAACCCGTCACGCAAAGCGAGGCCCCCGAGCTTTATCAGATCGTTGCGGAGTTGGTGAACAAGGCAAGCCTTCCCATGCCCAAGGTCTATATTGTCGAGAACGATACCCCTAACGCCTTTGCAACAGGGAGAAATCCCGAACATGCAGCGGTTGCCGTAACGTCGGGCATCCTTAGAATTTTATCGAAGGAAGAACTGATGGGAGTTATCGGCCATGAACTGTCGCATGTCCAGCATAGGGACATCCTCATCAGCTCGATTGCGGCAACGATCGCCGGCGCCATCAGCATGCTCGCCTCCATGGCCCGATGGGGGGCGATCTTCGGTGTCGGCCGGTCGAGTGATGACGAAGGAGGAGGCGGTAATATCCTTTTCGTTCTTCTCTTCACGATGGTGGCCTCTGTTGCCGCCATGTTGATTCAAATGGCCATTTCTCGCTCCAGGGAATATCTGGCCGATGAGGGCGGGGCCCATCTCAGCAACCCTCTTTCGCTGGCAAAGGCTCTGGGCAAATTAGAAACAGCGGCTCAGAGGATTCCCATGGATGCCAATCCTTCCACCGCTCATATGTTCATCGTCAACCCGCTCAGAGGGGGAGGGGTTCTTTCTCTCTTCAGCACCCATCCGCCGATTGAGGAACGGATCGCCAGACTCGAGGAGATGGCGAGGACAGGAAGGTTTTGACCGGCAAGTGCCCGCAGCCCGATCTCTCCGACGCGGCAAAGGGCACGGCATGAATGGCATTTCATTCTCGGAACCCTGTCATTATGGGGAGCTTCAGAAAAAAGACCCCCAGGGCGATCTGCCTCGACATCCTGAATCGGATTAAAGGGCAGGGTCTTCATCTTGATCGTCTTCTTGCCGATTCGTTCAAACGCTATCGACATCTTACCTCCCTTGACCGCTCTTTTCTCACGGAATTGACCTATGGTGTCACCCGATGGCGAGGAAAGCTTGACTGGGTGATCCGTCATTTTTCGAAAATGCCTTTCGAGAAGATTGAGTCGGAAACGATCAATATCCTCCGCCTCGGGCTCTACCAAATCCTGTTTTTGTCAAGGACGCCTGCTTCGGCGGCCGTGAACGAGTCGGTGGAATTGGCTAAGCAAATACGAGGGAGAGGGGGAGCCGGTTTTGTCAATGCCGTGCTTCGCTCGTCCATCCGTCAGAGAGACGAAATCTGTTATCCGGACATCGCTAAAGATCCAGCGCTTCATATCTCCGTCACCCAATCGCATCCGATTTGGTTGGTCGAGAGGTGGCTGAAAGAGGTTGGAGTCGAAGAAACCCTTCGTATCTGTGCGTTCAACAATCGTATCTCTTCCCTGACGCTCCGAACGAATACTTTAAAGATACTTCGGAAAGACCTCGTAGAAAAGTTGAGGGAGGAGGGGCTAAAACCACGTCCGACCGCTTACTCGGAAGAAGGGATTGCGCTACAAGATCCGCCCCCCACATCAGATCTTCCATTCTCTAAGGAAGGTTTTTATGTGATTCAAGATGAGGCTTCCCAGCTCGTCGCCTCCGTTTTGGACCCGAGGCCAGGAGAACGAATCCTTGATGCTTGTGCTGCCCCGGGTGGGAAGACCACCCATGCGGCCCAAAAAATGAAAAACCTGGGAGAGATCTATGCGCTAGATCTCAGCAGGAGGAAGTTGCATTTAGTCGAAGAATTATGTCAAAGATTGGGGGTGAAGATTGTCAGAGTGTTGGAGGCAGACGCGGCCGCCCCTCTCCCTATCTCCAAAGGCCTGGTGTTCGATCGGGTCTTGGCGGATGTTCCTTGTTCGGGTTTCGGGACGCTTCGCAGAAACCCTGACTTAAAGTGGAGAAGAGAGGAGAAGGATATGAATAGGTTGAGTGAGCTTCAATTTTCGATATTGAGTAATCTTTCAACGTATGTGAAAGAGGGCGGTGTTCTAACCTACAGCACCTGCACGGCCTTCCGTGAAGAGAATGAGGATGTGGTGGAGAAATTTTTAGGGGGGCATCCGGAGTTCCAATTGGAACAAATTGAAAAGGTAGCGTCGGCATTTATTGCCGACGAAGAGTTGCGGCCGTTTCTCCATAACGGATATTTCAAGACCTTTCCGCCGAGAAACGAGATGGACGGTTTTTTTGTGGCCCGTTTGAGGAAGGAATCTTAGGTAAGAGAAGAAGATTTGATGGAAGAGATCTACTATTTGATTAAGGGATTGATCATCGGGTTATCCATTTCCGTGCCGGTGGGCCCTATCGGGATATTATGCATCCGGCGGACATTGGCCCAGGGTCGCATGGTGGGTTTTCTTTCAGGCCTGGGAGCGGCCACCGCGGATGGCTTGTACGGGGCCATCGCCGGCTTCGGACTGACCTTTCTGGTCAATTTTATAATCGGTAAACAGTATTGGCTCCATCTGATCGGGGGCGTGCTGCTTCTCATCCTGGGCGTAAAGACATTTCTCTCCAGACCTGCCGAACAAGGGGTCCCCGTAGATGGGAACAGCCGCTGGCATGCGTACCTGTCAACCTTTTTTCTAACCCTCACGAATCCCCTGACCATCATCTTCTTCGTCGCCGTTTTCGCGGGACTGGGAGTCGGAAGCGACGGCGAGCACTTTCTTTTAGCGGGAATTTTGGTCACGGGGATTTTCATCGGCTCCGCAATGTGGTGGCTCGTCCTGAGCGGCTTTAGCGGCCTGTTAAAGAAACTGCTCAATCCCAAGAGGTTGCGGTGGCTGAATAGAATCTCCGGCTTGATCATTTTAGGTTTTGGATTATTTGCGTTATTGGGTCTGCTTTGAGGTTGTGGTGAGTACAATCTTATCGAATTAGAGAGTCAAGTTCTTCAACCATATTGCCTACATGTGACTCCTGAAAGACCGCCTGTTGATACTTCGACGGCGCCAAACCCCGTCCTTCAGGATGGGGTGAAAAGCGCCGCTCAGTATCAACCCTGAGCAAACCCCGGCTTTAGACCGGGGAAAGTCGAAGGGTTGATTTTTTTCCCTAATCTGATAAACTCGTACGAAAATCATGTGGTTTTCAACCTCTCGATCTTAAGATTTAGGATATGATCACTGAAGCTGATACTTGTAGAAAATATGTCCTTCCCAAACTCGTTGATGTTGGTTGGG